>Ga0123357_10002827_pt1 | contig 19585 bp, 23 predicted proteins | sample TergutEmb28metaG_FD_89873 | JGI IMG/M metagenome (GOLD analysis project Ga0123357, IMG submission 89873) | Embiratermes neotenicus P4 segment gut microbial communities from Petit-Saut dam, French Guiana - Emb289 P4 | ecosystem: Host-associated > Arthropoda: Insects > Digestive system > Gut ...
CTATGAGATCTCCAATCACGCTCGAGCGGGAGGCGAATGCCGCCATAATCTCCTCACTTGGCGCGGCGGCGAATATGCCGGCGTCGGACCCGGCGCCCATGGCCGTCTCGATATTGACGGTGTTCGCCATGCCACCGAGGCCGAGCGTCAGCCGCAACGCTGGCTGATGCGGGTGGAAGCGCGAGGTGATGGCGTCGTGGTCGACGACGCGCTCGGCTGTGAAGCCCGTGGCGACGAATTTCTGCTGATGGGGCTGCGGCTCACCGAGGGCATCGACCCCCACCGCTACACGGAGCTGGCAGGACGGGAACTCAATCCACGCCGTATCACCGTTCTGCAGGAAGAAGGCGTGATCGCCGTTGACGCGCAAGGACGGCTCAAGGTGACGAGAGGCGGCTTTCCGCTGCTCGACGCCGTGGTTGCCGATCTCGCCGCCTGACGAGAGGCGGACCTGAGGTCGGCAACCTCCGTGCCAGTTCCCTCTCGCCCCCCTGGGCGGTCCCCTTCCAGGGTGGGACTGAAACCGGATCCGGCGGCTCCACCCCGGCACTGTCATGCCCGCAAGGCACAACAAAAACCCAAAACAGCCCAAAAATTGCCCTATCCGATTGAACAATCCAAATGGTTAAGGTTATGATCTGATTCGGATAGGCAGCCGATGGCGCTTTCGAAACTTGACCGAACGTTGATGATCGACCAGGGGTTCCGAACCCTTCGGACGAGCATCAGGGCGTCGACCGTCCTGTTTATTTTCTATTGGGCCTTTCAGGCTGTCGAGGTCCTGGCTGGTCAGGCCACAGATGTGTCGATAGCCCTGTCCCTGGCTCTCAACGCGCTCGTCACCCTCAAGTTTGCTGTCGCACTCGGAGTTACAATGGCTGCCGCAGGCTGGGCAGTGGTCGAACGTTACTTGCGTTTACGGAAAGTTGACTACCTGCAGGGCCGGATCAGGGAGTTGGAACGCAGGACGGATCCGGACCGATCAACCTCCGGACTGACCACGAGCGGAAGGACCAATCCAAAGGACAAACTCAAATGACCAACTACGCGGATGCAGTCCTGTCATTGCTGGCGATATCTTTGTTCCTGATGATTTTCTATGGACCATGGCAGAGTGTCTCGACAGACTTCGCGCGCCAGATCGTGTTCGAGGAACGGGATGCGGTATTTGATCTTGCCGCGAGATCCAGACTGGATTTCGCCTCGGCCGAATACCGGGAAATTCGCCATTTTTTCAATCGGCTGATCCGCCATGCACATGAACTGAACTGGGTTCGTTTTGTCATCCACGCCGAACCCGACAAACCTGTCCCGAGTGTCGATCTGGCCGTGGAGAAGATATCTGACCTGGAAACGCGCAGAGAGGTTCTCCACCATCTGAGACGCGCACGATACGCGATGATCGCGATGATTGGAGCGAAGTCCCTTCCGTTGCTGATCGTGCTGGTCCTGGTTGGAGGTCTTGCCTCGTTCATGGGGACGACACGCGAGGTGTTCCGGCGGATCGACAACGCCATCGGCAGAAAAATGGCGCTTGAGGCAGAGGCGATCTGAAGCCCAACAGCCGGGCGAGGACGTGACCGGGGATCCGCTGCGGGTGTGCAGAAAATTACCGCTCCAGAGTGGAGGGAGTGCAACCGCCCGATCACACCATTCCGCCTGTCAGCGTCCATTCAGGTGTTCTTTGGCAGGGCCGATTTTTCGAGTTCGGCGAAGAGTTCTTCCGGCGTGGCAAAGCGTGCGCAGTGAGCCTTGATGATTTCGTCGGCTTCGGCCATTGCGGCGCGTATCGTGGCGTTTGGATCCTTGAGCGCAAACGGCAGCTGGCCTTCAACAGCGACACGCGTCAGGCACACCCGCACACGCATCCGAAACCGACAGCCCCATCAAGGCCAGCGTTTCCGCTGCCTGCGTTTTCACGTCCTCGGAGACGCGAACATGAATCATCACGGATGCAGTCATGAGCACTCCAGTATCGTGCGTTTCCTCGAAACCCGGCATTCCTCGAGGATTCGGCAGGCCTGGCCTGCGCGCCCCTTCCGAAACCGGCAGGCGGCCTGATCTGGCTCGAAGCGCGCGGTCATGGCGTCGGGGGCGAGGACACTCAAGGCCCAAGGCCCGATGGCAACGAATTTTCTTCCTCCGGCGGCACCCGAACATTCCATCTGTCAGGCCGGACAGACGCTCCATCGCATGGCGTTTTGCGGCAAGAGGGCATCCTTGATTGCGCGACAGGCGGATCAAAAGCGAGGACCAAATGACTTTCCGCTGCTCGACAGCGAATTGGCCGATCTCGCGACCTTGAGAGAAGACTATCCGCCGAAGCTCTTCGGCGATCCGGCAACCAGGACACCGACCTCGGCACCAACTTTCATCACCGCAAGGCCGCGCTCATTGGTGCCGTCTTTGCGGAAGCGGAACAGGCCGTCGATTCCGGTGAAACCGGAGGGATTGGTCAGCACCTCGGCGGTAAAGCGCTGCGCCGCCTCCGCGCGGGCCAGTGCCGCCACCAGCGCCACGGCATCATAGACCAGGGTCGCGGTGCGCACCGGTTCGGTATTATATTTCGCGCGATAGCGCGCCGCGAAGGACTTGAAGCCTGCCGGGTCCGGAGCGGAATAGAGTCCGCCCCGCAGTGCGGGAGCGGCAAAAATGCGGGGATCATCCCATTGCCCGGTGCCGAGAAGCTGGATCCGGGAAAGATTGGCGCCGGCTGCGGTCAGTGCGTCGGTGATCGCAACCACACCCTCGCCGCCATCGGCAATGAACAGGGCATCGGCACTGCCGAGCGCCTGGGCCACGGTGGTTGCCGGCCTGACGCGATCGCTGCCGTATTTTTCGAAGGCGGCGACCCGCCCCGAATGCTGCGGCACCGTGGTCTTGAACGCAGCTTCCACCACACTGCCATAGGCAGTGTCGGGAATAAGTGCGGCAAAGGAGCGTTTGCCGATGCCAGCCGAATAATCGACGATGCGTCGCACATCGGACTCCGGCATGAAGCTCAGAAGATAGACATCGCGACCGGCGACGCTGGAATCGGTGGAGAAAGAGATCACTGGAATATTGTGGCCGCGCGCCACCTGGGCCACCTGGGCCACCATCTGGGCAAAGACCGGTCCGAGGATGATGCTGGCCCCCTCGGAAACCGCCTGCTGGGCCGCCTGTTGCGCACCCTGCGCGGTGGCGCCGTCATCCTTGACCAGCAGCTGGATATTGGCGGTGCGAAACTCGCTCAGCGCCAGTTCGGCGGCATTGCGCATCGACATCCCGGCCTGTCCGGCGCTGCCCGCCGCCGACAGGGGCAGAATCAGGCCGACCTTGACCTGGCCTTCACCCAGCACCGAGCCCTGGACCGGGGGACCGCCGGGGGTAGGCTCAGAACTGGAACCGGAACTGTCGCCGCCTAAAAAATTCTGGACCGTGCTGCAGCCGGAAAGCAGGGGCGTGCCGAGCAGCAGCCCAAGTGCCGTTCGCCGCGTTGCTCGAAGCCCTGAAGGGGATTGCCCCGGAATGTTCCGATTCACCATGGCCGCTCTTTAATTAATGTCATGCCCGACACCGGGGTCAAAGATTCGCCTGCCACAGTCAGCAGTGAATGCGGCATATCTTCGGCCGGGGATCAAGAATAGCGCAAATCCGAATATGGTTCACCGATGAAATCGCCACCAGATATGGCGCTGGCACCGTGTTCCCCTTAAATATCCGCTATGGACGCCAGCGACGAGAGCAAAAACACCCCCCTTGAGGCCGCTTCGGGCCTTTCCATTGGTTCCCGCCATCTTGCCGCCCCCCCGATCGCGCCAGCGCTTTATCTGGTCGCGACCCCGATCGGCAATCTCGAAGACATCACCTTGCGGGCGCTGCGCATCCTGGCCGCGGTCGACATCATCGCCTGCGAGGACAGTCGGGTGACAAGGCGCCTGACGGAACATTACGGCATCCGCACCCGCTTCCTGCCCTATCATGAACATAACGCCGCCCAGATGCGGCCAAAACTGCTCGCGGCGCTGGCACAGGGGTCCTCGGTGGCGCTGGTTTCTGATGCCGGTACGCCGCTGATTTCCGATCCGGGTTTCAAACTGGTCCGCGCCTGCGCCGAGGCCGGGCACCCGGTCTCCGCACTGCCGGGCCCCTCGGCGGTACTGGCGGCGCTCAGCCTTGCGGGTCTGCCCACCGACCGCTTCTTGTTTGACGGCTTCCTGCCGGCGAAGGCTGCGGCGCGGCGCGCCCGCCTCGAAGAACTGGCCACAATCGATGCCAGCCTGGTGCTGTTCGAATCCGGGCACCGGGTTGAGGACAGTCTTGCCGACCTCGCCGCCATCATGGGCAACCGCGAGGCCGCGATCTGCCGCGAGATGACCAAGCTCCATGAGGAGGTCCGGCGTGGCAAGCTTGCCGATCTGGCCGAGGAGGCCGGCGCGCTCGAAACCCGGGGCGAATTTGTCCTCGTGATCGGGCCGCCGACAGAGTCCCCGACCATGACGGTCGAGGCGCTTGACCACATCCTGCGCCGGGAACTCCAGAGCGGCAGCCTCAAGGACGCGGTGGCCCGGGCGGTTGAGCACTCCGGCTGGGCGCGCCGCGACGTCTATGCCCGGGCACTGGAACTCAAAGCACACGGCGACAGCGCGACCGATGAAGCCTGACGGTCGGGGCGATTTTCCAGCTCCCCCTTGCGCTGCCCTGCCATGCCCGGACACAAAGTGACGGCAGGATCCGGCGATTCTGATCACAATTGCGGACATCTGGAGCCAACATGGACCGCAGCGCCTTTACCAATTCCGTCACCCCCGCCCAGCACGAAGCGATCAGAGCGTGGTGGCAGGCCTTCGCAGAAGCCGAGGGCCGGCTTGATGACCTTTTCTCGGGCAGGAACCGCGACTTCGATGTGGTTGGCTTCATGTTCACACATCTCCACGCCATCAGTCCTGCGCTTGCCTGGGAGTTCGGACCGCCGCTGGCTGGCAGGAACCACCGTCTGGTCGTGACACCGGAGAACCGGCGGGATCTCCGACCCCTGGTGCAGGCACTTCTCAAAGCCGCTCCAGCGGCCAGTCGCTTCGAATTCCACCCCTACCGTCCGGCTCAACCCATCGAACAGGCCGAGCACAGCATGCGGGGGCGCTGCGGCTGGGAGAACATCGCCGCGATCGGCTATGCGATCACGCCGGGACAGTTCAACATGTTCAACCTGTGCTTTTTCCTGCCCTTTGATGGCGATGAAAATGAACTCACCGGCAAGGCGCTCATCTTGACCGAAACCCTGCTCGGCGAAGAACGCCTCGACAAATGGGTCGGCACCATCGACATCAAACCGAAGGCCTCGGCCTCATGTGACAAGGGCCGTCCGATCGCTGATCTCCACGCTGATTTCGAAGCCCGGATTGCCGCCGCACGGGCAGGCCTCGTGCCCTACCGCGAAATGGTCGAGAGTGAGGCGACCCGCTGGTCACTGTTCGAATTCAAGCCCCGAATCTTGTCCGATTACGCCGCGCGAAACGATATCTTCAGCTCCCCCGCGGTTGACGCCAATCTCACCCGGGCCACGATTGAGGGCGCGAGCTTCTTCTATTCAGAGCGATTTTCCCGGGATGAGACCTTCCTCTACCTCAAGATGGATGGCTCGGCTGACGATGTCGACTCCGAGATCTTCCCCGATCGTGGCGCCATCGAGGACGCAATCCACGATGCTCTGAAATCGGCTCACCTCGGCACCACGATCGGCGGCGGCACCGGTCGGCGCTATTCCTATGTCGACATCGCCGTCACCGACCTCAACGCCGCCATCCCCCTCATCCAGAGCACCCTGCGCGCGGGCAGGCTGACAAAACGCAGCTGGCTCCTGTTCCAGGACAGCGATCTCCAGGCAGAATGGATCGGCATCTACGAGGATAGTCCGGGACCTCCCGCCCCACCGCCCGACGAGATCGAATCGAGCGCGAGCCGCAGCGATACCCCGCTTCCAGACCGGCGCCCGGCTCAATCGGCGGAGAACGAGCCGGAACCGCCAACCCGTCATTGAGTGTCGCAAGGAGCCGAGAGAAAATAAGTAAATCGCTTCCGGGCCGGATGTGGGCGATTTTCGCACATTCCCCAGACCAATTCAGAAGCGACTATTCCGTGAACGGCTCCTAAGCTCAAATGGACAACTGGTCGACGTCCAGTCCCGCAGCCATGGAGGGTGAAGTCTCCGCGCCCGAGGAACTGCACATCCGCAGGTGATCTGCCCTTCGCCGCCTGCTGCAGGTCTGGTCAGCCGCAGAAGGCACGCCATGCCAGCACGCAAAAATTCACTTCTCCATGCCCCATGATTTCTTAGGAACGCTGCTTTTGGCGATCGCAGGACGGCTGGAGTCACGCCACACCGAGCGTCTTCAGCCACTCCTGAGCGCTGTCGGGGGACAAATCCCCCTCGACGACCACGTTTGCGGGAAGGGCATCAAGATGAGGACTGAAGAAGCCCGCGTTCCACTTTCGAGATCCCACGATCGCCGGCCACAGCAGCAGCACACGGGAGCCATTGCTTACAGGGATCTCGGTCACCAGGCCCGCGCCCCGGATCAATCCCCCGATCTCAGGCGTCTTCCATCTCGGGTCGCCGTAGTGCCACCACGCGCAATCCAGAACCTCGTCGCTCGTTTCTCCTCGCGCCGCTGCGGCAATCTTCAGATCGGGCGGTCGTCCACCGGGGAGCCGGGTCCCCAGGGCGACCTGCAACAGCGAGAACAGGTGGAAATTCCGGGCGACGTTCTCATATCTCAGTTTGACGCCGGCACCCGTCGGCGGATGAAGAACCACGAGGGAACCGCTCCTGCGTTGCAACGCTTCAAGAACCCAGCCCACCGCATAACTGATCCCACCGAGGGTTGTCAGGCGCCTCAGCAGCCTGCGGTCTTCACTGAGTTTTTTCCGCTCAGCCGGCATTGCCGCAAGATGAGCGACGAACCCCTGACAGAATGACTCCAGCGCTTCGATCAATTCCTCCTGTCCGGGCGTGGGTTCAAGGCAGACCTCTTCTTCCTCACCTTCCTCGTCTTCGTTGATCCCGGGTGTCGATAGTCTCGACAACCGTGACCGCAGCCAGCGTTCCAGTGCAGGCATCGCCCCTGCAGGGTCTGCGCCCTCCTCAACGCCAGTGCCGAGCACCAGCGCGATCCAGCCCGCGCCCGCAGACGGCAGCGTCTCGATCGCCTCCGCTGCGGCCTGGAGGATCTCCGGGTTTGCCTTGATGCGCCTCAGGAAGGCGCCGGAGCATCGCCTCAGCGCTGGCGAAGGTTCGCCGCCCGCATAATGGCGGGCCTCGTTCAACAGATCGATCACCACCGGATTCATCATAAATTGCTGTCCTTCCACTTCCTGAAATTCAACCAAAGAGGCTTCAGGCGCTCAATGCAATCCGACCGCTTCTCCAGCTTCGGCCTCACCTGTCCGTGAAAGCAGGAGACCAGGATCCGCCCGTGATCGACGAATCCTGTGCGGCGACCATTTGCGCAACCGAAAGCTCCGCCGCTGACGCATGCGCTCCTGTGCGGGCGTCGGACCTCGACCGCCGTCCGCGCCTGGTCGACACCGTCATTCGACTGCTTAAGCTTTCCAACAAACACCTTCACCGCTTCATGGACGTCCTGACCCCGCATTCCGATCAGTGTTGCCTTCATCCCGCTGCATCCGCATCATCCGCCAACCGTCGTAACTCCTCCGCGGCATGCCCATGGCCATGTTCGGCCGCTTTCTCGAACCACTCCATGGCTGCTGCACGATCCGGCATGACCCCAGGCCATCCCGGTAGACCAAGCCGAGGTTGAATTCCGCATTGACATCCCCCTCCTCCGTCGCCTCGAGATACCAACGGCGAGCTTCTGCAAAATCCTGCCTCACTCCACGACCGTCCTCATACATGCAGCCGAGATTGTTCAGTGCACCCGCATGGCCATGGTCGGCCGCCATGCGGTACCAGCGGACCGCTTCCTCATCATCCTGAGGGGTTCCTTTGCCGGTCGCGTAGAGGCGCGCAAGATTGTGTTGCGCCTGGGCGCGACCCGCTTCCGCGCCGCTCCGATACCAGCTGAGAGCTTCCGCAAAATCCTGCCTCACTCCACGACCATCCTCATACATGCAGCCGAGATTAAGTTGGGCAACCGGATCACCCTGTTCGGCTGCCTTCCGCTACCAGATCACGGCCATGGCTGCGTCCTCCGGCACCCCCCGACCATCGTCGTACATCAAGCCGAGCCTGCCTTCGGCCATGGCGAATCCCTGTTCCGCAGCTTTCCGGTACCAGGCGACGGCATCCTCGCAGCTTTGCGCTGTGCCGCAGCCCGAATCAAACGACACCGCGCCATTGAACTGGGCTTGCGCGTCGCCCGCGTCGCCCTGGAGAGCCGATTTCCACATCCAGGCAAATGCCTCGGCATCGCTTCGGACAACGCCACGGCCGTCTTTGTGCATCAAACCGAGCCTGAATTGCGCCGTGGCGTCGCCCTGCTCGGCAGCATTTCTGTACCAGCGAGCCGCTTCTGCCTCATCCTGCATCACCCCACGGCCCTCCTCATACACCACACCGAGAAAGCCCTGATCGTGTTGATGGCCCTGGTCCGCCGCCCTGCGAAACCATCCGGCAGCCAGTGCAAGATCCTGTTGGACCCAATCGCCTCGCGTAAAGATCCTGCCGAGGCTGTGTTGGGCATTGGCATTTCCATAGCCGGCTGCCTCCCGATACCAGCGCAGAGCCTCAACCGGGTCTTCTGCCACGCCAGGGCCCTTTTCGAGAGACATCGCGAGCGTCCACATGGCGTCGCTGTCGCCGGCCGAGGCTTTGTTCCGAAGTCGGGCAACAACCTCAGGCACCCATTCCGGCAACTCGCCGTCGTCTGCATCGTCTGCAGCGATCTCGTCTTTGTCCGACATCCTTAATCTCTCCCGGCCAGTTGCTGTGCACGCAACCAAGGCCCCGCCAGCCTCAGGAAGTCAACGGTTTGCGAAGCGTTGCGCGCCTTCCCCCGAATTCCAGCCAACCTGTGCTGCCGGTGTCGGACCGCTTCGCCGATCTCGCGGGCACGGCCAAGCTGCGCCATCTGCCCGCATGTCCGGGCTTGCTGGTTGCGACGCGGGCAGACTGCCCTTTCGTCAGGTGCCGCTGTTTTTGGACCCGGCTGCTTCCGGTTTGAGTCCGGTCCATCCGCTTCCGGCGCAATCGCCAATCGCCTTGTCCCGGATTGGCGAGCCGTAACCGCTCGCCGTTCACCCGGCGGAGGGGTGCTGCGACACCAGGAATCGCGCCGGGATGGCTTTCGCCGCCCATTCCGGCAGGTCGGACGCCAGATACCGGACCTCGCCGTGCTCTCTCTTGAGCAGCAGTTCATAGCCCTTGATCGAATTGTCGTACACTCTCGCGGTATCGGCGATTTCGAGCGCTCTGGCGAGATTGGCCATGGTTCGCGGATAGCGCCGTTCGATTGCATCCCGCGGGACGCTGTGGCCTCCTTGAATCACCCGTTCCTCAACGCGCCAGCGAGACAGACACGCCTCGTCGAGCCCGATGTAGAAAAGATGGACCGTGAAACCGCCATCACGAGCGTTGCGCATCAGGTTGATTTCGCTGTGGCCGCTCAACGTTGTTTCAATCAGGAGGCTCCTGCGGGCGGCAAGATTTGCCTGCCTTTGCTGGAAAGCGATTTGGCCGGCCTGGATTTGAACCGCTTCCGCATTGCGGCGCACCGGGTCAATCTGGAAAGCAATGTTGTCGGGATTGACGATGGGTGTCTCTCCCAGCAGGTCTGCAACCTGCGGCAGTTTGACGGCGGTCGACTTCCCGGCACCGTTGGGGCCGGCGACCACAAAAAGCCTTGGTGTTCTCATGCTGGATCCAGTACCGCTACAACATTATCATTCGCGTCCAACAGCTCACGTCGGCCGTTGGGATATTCCTTGATGACGTGATTTTGCGGTGTATGCCGCTCGCGGTAATAGACCGGCCGTCCCGCCTTGAAATGATCGCTGACGGCGGTATTCTTCAGCTTGTCAAACGCCTGCGACAGCGCCTCATCGAAATCCGGATCGTCAGACGAAAGAGCGGTTTGTTCCATGGGCAATGGCCAACCCGGCTTGCCTGCAATACGCATGGGGTACACCTCCTGGACTTGTCGCCCCTTTCCAAATTTTACCGTTTCCGCGGCAATTCCATGGCAGCCCGAGGCGATGCACAAACGAATCTGCCCGTCAGTGACGAACGCAAGCGGGTACCGGGTCAGGTGCACGGGGGGATTCGCAGCGATCATGCAGTGCTCGCCATTGCGAGCCTCGCAGCAGCGAATGCAATGGAACCGCCGGGTACTGGAGGAGACCGGGCATCACGAGACAATTGGGACCCGGATCAGATACCTGCTGGCGACCTGACCGCAGCGAATGGAATTTTCCTTCTGCAAGAAGGGTGTCCTCCAGGGCTACGACAACCGCTTGCCCCACGCGCAAAGGCTCTGCCCGGCAACCCCGGTAAAATCACGTATTTTCAATTCTTTACGAGTAAGGCAGCGATCGTCAGGGAGCGTGACCGGCCTTTGACGATACCGATGACAGGCGAAACCGGGCGCCTTCACCTCGCCGCAGCTGTCGGGGGTCGGCCCTGACGGGAAGCGGGATTTCGCTCGCGGGCCTTGCGCCGCACACAAGGCATGTTAACGGGGTGCGCAGGCAAGATTACACGCACCGCCAGGATCCACAGGTGGAACCAATGAAACTGAACGTCGCCGTACAGATGGACCCCATCGGCCGGATCAAAATCCAGGGCGATTCGACCTTCGCTCTGTTGCTGGAAGCCCAGAAGCGCGGCCATACCCTGTCCTACTACACCCCCGATCGGCTTTCGCTTCATGGCCGCGATCTCGTCGCCCCCATCCAGCGGCTCACCGTGCGCGACCAGGCCGGCGATCACTTCACGCTTGGCGAGCCCCGGCGCGAAGCCCTCCAGAGCTTCGACGTGGTGCTGCTGCGCCAGGATCCCCCCTTCGATCTCGCCTACATCACCTCGACCCATCTCCTGGAGCGCATCCATCCCCAGACCCTGGTGGTCAACGACCCCGCCAGCGTGCGCAACGCGCCGGAAAAACTGTTCGTGATGGATTTTCCGCAGCTGATGCCACCAACCCTGATCTCGCGCGATCTTGAAGAGATCAACGCCTTCCGCGCCCGATATGGCGCCGTGGTGATGAAGCCGCTGCATGGCTTCGGTGGCGCCGCAGTGTTCCGCATCGCCCCCCAGGATATGAATTTCGGGTCGCTGTTCGACATGTTCGCCGTCACCTTCCGCGAACCCTGGGTGATCCAGCAGTTCATTCCCGAGGTCAAAGAGGGCGACAAGCGCATCATCCTGGTCGACGGCACCTTCGCCGGCGCCGTCAACCGGGTTCCCGCAGCCGATGACCTGCGCTCCAACATGGTGCGCGGGGGTGCGGCCTGCGCCACCGAACTGACGCCCCGCGAAAGCGAGATCTGCGCCACGCTGGGGCCGGTGCTGCGGCAGCGCGGCCTCATCTTTGTCGGCATCGACGTCATCAACGGCAGTCTCACCGAAATCAACGTCACCTCGCCGACCGGCATCCGCGCCATCGCCAGGCTCGGCGGCCCGGATACCGCCGGGATGATCTGGGACGCGATTGAAAAGAAGCGCGGGATATGATCGGACCGCCGCCCGGTTATGGCTTGGCACAGCAACCGTGGAACTGAAATTTCGGCTGCCTGGCTGCCGTGGGGACGACCGACGCAGACTCACTGCGACATGGAGGGGCGAGTATACGCCAGGCACGCGCAGTCCCGGTTGTCGCCTGAACGGCTCGTTATGGCCAAAATAGCGCCCTTCCACCATCCCAAGGCCGCTTCAACAGATGCCGTCGACCAGTTCCAGGTTCCAGGCGGTGCAATTTGGCGGTACCGCGTTCCCCAGACGTGAACGAGCCGATCCATTATCGAATTGATGCCAGCGAAAAACGGCAGCCAACGCACCCGGCAAGCCTAGTCAACGCTTCGCGCCATCTAGTCAACGCTTCAGCCAGTCTAGTCAACACCTTATGCCGTTTAGTCAACGCCTTAGGCCGTTTAGTCAACGCTTTTTCCAGAGTCATCGGCTCCGGGGTGCAGAAGGCTTCGATCAGCCACCCAATATCGCGTCACGGCAAGATTATTGACGCTATATATAGATCACACGGTGTTTTCCAGCTATATATGGGATTCGTCTGTTCGCCGTCGCTTTTGACTAAGATCCGCCCTAATCAACGCTTTCCCACCGCCACTCGACGCTTTCTGGCCTCTACTCAACGCATTTTGGCATTTACTCAACGCTTTTGCCATGTTAGTCAACGCACATGACCGAGACTGGACGCGTTCCCGCCGCTGACGACAGGCTGAAGAAACCCGAGTCCGACGATGCCTGGCTTTTGCTTGGGCAGGAAATATCGACCCTGTTTGACGGTGCGCCAGTTGACGAGGAAGATCTCTTCGCTGGCCGTGCGGCCGAGATCCGCAAGATCATCGAAGCGGTATTGTCCAGATCCACGCATGTCGTTCTGTTTGGTGAGAAAGGCGTTGGAAAGACCTCGCTCGCCAATGTGTTCTGGAAGCGGTTCAACAGGACACTCCGCAGCTTAATCATTGCACGCATTCAGGCCGGTCCGAACGACACATTCTCCTCTTTGTGGGGCCGCGCACTCGAAGAGCTGCACGCTGCTGGCGCCAGTTCCGGCAAGCCGGAATATGTCGATTTCGATTACGATCAAGAGACATGGACCCCATCGAAGATCCGACGCGAACTGCAAAAGTGCGCTGCGAATGCGCTTCCAATCATTGTTATAGATGAATACAGCGAACTTGCAGACCCTGATGCCCGAAAGCTGACAGCTCACCTCATCAAGGAGTTTTACGATTTCTCCGTGACCACGACGGTGATCCTGGTGGGCGTCGCCGAAAATATTTCGGAGCTGATCGAGGATCACCAATCCATCGACCGCGCCATCGTCGAAATCCAGCTTGGCCGGATGTCCAACACCGAACTGACGGAGATCATCCGGAGCCGGTGCGCCCGAACCGTGATGACGTTTACACCAAACGCGATATCGACAATCAACGTCCTGTCGCGAGGGCTGCCCTACTTCACCCAGACACTCTCAAGGCATGCTGCCCTGCACACAATCGACAACAGACGTATTGAAGTCACTGAAAATGACGTTGACGCGTCGATGGGGAGGTTCATTGAGAATTCCCAGAGATCCTTCCGGGAAATGTACCAGACCGCGATCCGCAGCAATCAAAGCAACTTCTTCGCGCAGTCGCTGCTGGCCTGCGCTCTTGCCAAAGCCGACGACGACGGGTTCTTTACCGCAAATGACATTGTTGAACCCTATAGCGAGATCATGAAGGACAGGAAACGCATTGCCCATTTCGATAAGCACTTGCTCCGGTTCTCGTCGGATGGCGGGGGGAACATCCTGACCAGGAGGGGCAGTGCGCGAAAACAGCAGTTTCGCTTCAGCAACCCGATGATGCAGGCCTACGTCATCATTCACGGTATCCGGGACGGCCTCATTCCGGATGAAGCACGAGCTGTTCTTCTCCGGCATGACTGAGACTTTCAACGCACCTCGCCCTCCATACGCTTGAAAGTTCTGGAGTATGGTACTCTTGTGTCGCGGCAGAAACCGCCCACGCCACCCAAGCGCGGGCTTCGGAACCCAAGGGCTTTCATGCCAGCGACGCAGGCTTTGACAGCGGCGCGGCGTCTCCCAGTCCGCATTTTTCGATGCCCCGCCAGCGACAGCGTTTCATCCTCCCGTTTTCGGTCGATGCGGATGGGTCCGCGCCGCCCTGACAGCAATGAATTTTTCGTAAACCATACCTTTCCGCAAGCCCGACACGCAAACGTGATCGGGAGGAGCCGACGGCGGCCGGCCCAATTCGCGCAAGATGAACGCAAAGACCTCCCGAGACCCGCTGAACACGCCTTCCGCCTGCCCCACCGAACTGACGCCCCGCGCCAGCAAGATCTGCGCCACGCTGGGGCCGGCGCTGCGGCAGCGCGGCCTCATCTTCGTCGGCATCGACGTCATCAACGGCAAGTCTCACCGAAATCAACGTCACCTCGCCAACCCGCATCCGCGCCATCGCCAGGCTCGGCGGCCCGGATTCCGCCGGGATGATCTGGGACGCGATCGAAAAGAAGCGCGGGATGTGAGATGTGAGCGACGCTTCCTCCGACTGACCTGAAATTCGGCGGCCTGGAACCCTCGGGGAGACGGCCGTGGACCGTTGTTGAAGCGTTCGAGAAACGCAAGGACGGTGGACGATCAGCTTGCCCGCGACACCAAATTCGCTATTGGTTGCCCCTCACACGCGAGGCCACCTTAGCCCTTCTGCGCACCTTTGCAAAAGCCCGACCTCGGGCGCACCGACACACTATCTGCAATCCACGAGCCGGTCCCGCCGCGATTGACTTACGGTGCAGAAACAATCGTCGTCCGCCTCAGGCGGCGACTCGCTCGCTCGCCGAAATCAACAGATCTGCGGAAACATCGAATCGCTCGCGTAGAGCCTTTATCATCGCCATACTTAGTTGACGCTTGCCGGACATTACTTCGCTAACGCGACTGGCCGTACCCAGAAGCGGCACAAGGTCAGATCGTTCCAAACCATGCTGCTCCATCAGATAACGCAACAATTCGGGCAACGGCGGTGCCTTCCGCGGCCACCGCGTGCGCTCATACGCCTCGATCAGACGGGCTTGGGCCACCATCCGCGCGCGATCGTCTGCGTCAGTCGACTGCATCAGCCTGCCGACAAGCGCTTTGGCCGAATCATGGTCGGCCTGGTTCTGGACAATAATCAACGTTGCTTTCATCACACTGTTTCCGCGTCTACACTGTCATACTCTTCATGACTGCCGAAAAAACGGATCATCAATACGCCATATTCGTAGTCAACGAGAGCGATAAGACGATAGCCATTTCCCCCGATGTTGAACACGACGCGCCCACCTTTCAAAATGCTCGCCTTGGGATGAGAACGCTTCACGTCCTGCGGCAAACGCCAATCCGCAGCTTCTGCGATCGCAAGCCACGCTCCGAATTGGGTCCGCGCCGCAGCAATGCCCTCATTGCCGCGGCGTTCGACAAAATAGCGCTGAACGATGTCCGTACCGATCACCAGCATCAGGCTACCTTAGCGTTGATTCTCCAGAAATGAAAGCACGGAATTCCATTTTTGGGAACACGTGCACGCCTGGCCGTCTGGGGCGGTCATTGCCCCGAAATGCCGAGGAGCGCTGGATTGAGCGCACCCTGGAGGATGTCGGAGGCATCCCACAGGTCCAGGGTCCAGGGCAGCATGAATTTTTCGTAAACCATGCCTTCCCGCAGGCCCCACACGCAAACGTGATGAGGTGGAGAAGCGCCGACGGCCGACGGCCCAATTCGCGCAAGATGAACGCAAAGACCCCCCGGGACCCGCTGAACACGCCTCCCGCCTGCGCCGTGAGAGCATTTTCAGCTCGTCTGCGGGTTTGAGACGACTTCACCACAAATCCGGTCCCACTCCATTCCGCGCCCGCGCCATCGCCAGTCTGACAGATCGCTGACATCGCCCGTCAGCCGGGCGAATGGGGTCTGGTCGTATTCCGGCCCATGAAGCAGCAATTGGACCGCTTCCCGAGATGCGGAGATTTTCATGGGCGGAATCGCAAGTCTCATCCCCCGCGCGGACACCGAGTGGCGCCGGCGCGCAACCTGCCGCCATGTCACGCGGCGCAGCGGGACGATGACACCGCACAAGCTCGCGCGAGGCCTCAGCCTGATCGTGAGCTCTGCCGCCGGCCTTCTCAGGCGTTCCGCGGTCCCCGGCCTGTGACTGCGCTCATCTCACGTCTCCCGTTTTTCAGTTCTCCTTCAAGAGGCACCCAACCCATGCGCAATCTCAGGCGCGCGTTCCTGATCTCCCTCCTCCTGCCGGCCCTGCTGTGGCTGGTCGCGGAACCCACCGTGTTTCAGTCCGCCACCTTCTTCGCCCTGCGCGGATTGATGGTACAGTTCACCGGCGTGCTGGCGATTGCCGCCATGAGCTTTGCCATGGTGCTCGCACTCAGGCCCCGCCTCCCCGAAAAGTGGTTCGGCGGTCTCGACAAGATGTACCGCCTGCATAAGTGGATCGGCATCACCGCACTGGTCACCGCCGTCATCCACTGGCTGTGGTCACAGGGCGCGAAATGGGCGGTGGGCTGGGGTCTGATTGCGCGGCCGGCGCGGGGCCCGCGGATCGGAATTGAAAATCCGCTCGAAGCCTGGGTCGCCGGGCTCCACCACTCGGCCGAAAATCTCGGCGAATGGGCCTTCTATGCCGCCCTCGTGCTGATCGTACTCGCTCTGATTACGCGTTTTCCCTATCGCTGGTTCTTCAAGACCCACCGGCTCATCGCCGCGGCCTATCTGGTCCTGGCATTCCATGCTGCGGTGCTGTTCGAGTTCCGCAACTGGACCCAGCCGATCGGTTTTCTGATGGCTGTGCTGCTGGTCGCGGGCAGCTTTGCCGCAGTCGTGGTTCTGCTGCGTCGGGTGGCGACAAGCCGCCGCGTGGCCGCCAGCATCACCTCGCTCAACTATCTGCCGGGAATGCGTGCGCTTTCGCTCGAGGCTGAGGTTCCGGCCTGGCCGGGCCACAAGGCCGGTCAGTTCGCTTTTGTCACCTCCGACCGTTCCGAGGGACCGCACCCCTACACCATCGCCTCCAGCTGGGACGCAGGCAGACGCAGGCTCCGGGCCGTGATCAAGGAACTCGGCGATCACACCAGGGGTCTGCGTGACCGCCTCCATGTCGGCCAGAACCTCACCATCGAGGGGCCCTATGGCTGTTTCACCTTCGAAGACGACCGGCCCCGTCAGATCTGGATCGGCGGCGGTATCGGCATCACCCCGTTTATGGCGCGGCTGCAGCAGCTGGCAGCGGACAAGGACAATGCACAAGATCAGAAAATCGATCTCTTTCACAGTACCGCCGAGGTCGACCCGGAGGCACTCGACAGCCTGTCTGCCGATGCCAAAGCCGCGGGCGTTGATCTCCATCTCGCAATCGATGGCCGTCACGGCCGCCTCACCGGCGAACGCCTGCGCAACAGCGTTCCCGAATGGCGCGAGGCCAGCATCTGGTTCTGCGGACCGGCGGGCTTCGGCGAAGCCCTGAAGAGCGATCTCGCGGCTCTTGGCTTCCCCGTCGCTGAGCGCTTCCACCAGGAACTCTTCGCCATGCGCTGAGCCACATGATTGCCCGCCCTTCGGGCTTCATCACGACCGACGGCAGCCGTTCCTCGCGGCTGCCGTTTGTCCGTTTCATGCCAGCGACCCCTGAAATCCAAACCCGACAGCGAGAAATAAAGCTCGAGGCCGCAAGCAGACCTCAAGCTGCGCAAGAGCTGCCAAAGGTGGCAGGAGGCGCCGCGATCTGTCGCCTTTCCCTATTCGGTCAGTCTGCGCACCGGCTGCACATCGAATTCGGTGCGCTCGAAAGTCTGCAGTTTGCGATCGACCAGACGATAGAACTCCGGCCGGCGGCCACGCGAGGCACTCCGTGCCAGCGCATGGCGCGCCGCCTCGCCACTTGTGTCCTCGACCGGTTCCAGAATGCCGAGCTTGGCGATTTTCCGTGAAAAATTCGGCAGGTCCATGCGATCGGCATTGGCCGTCCGGCCCAGCACCGCTTCATACATCGACATCAGTTCCCGCAGCGTGAAACACTCGGGCATCAACAGACCCGGCAGCGACGAATACATCGCCTTGCCGCGCACCCGCTCCACAGCCTTATCGACGATGGTGTTATGTCGGAACGCAAGCTTCGGCAGTTCATCCACGGCACAGAATCTCAGGAGCCCGTCGGTGGCTTTGCAAAAGCGATCGAAGGGCACCAGCGCAAAGTAGGAAATCACCGTCACCGGCCCGCGCGGGTCCCAGTCGTGGCGAAACCAGGTGTAGAGCTGCTCCAGATGCGGGGGAGCGAGCGTCATTTTCTCCGCCACCACCCGCCGCGCAGCATGAAGATCGGTGCGATCGACCCTGCCCTCGGCACCGGCTTCGACCCTGACAATCGTCCCCGGCAGCGCCAGCCTGCCCGAAAAGGGCTCGGCGGTGCGCTCGACCAGAGCCACCTCCAGACGTGATTCCCCGCCCGCGGACTTCCAGAAGTCCGGAACCGTCAGCATCACCACGTCCACTGCCGTCATCGCACGGCCGAATTCATAGGTCGGCATCGCCTCACGCCACCCCTTAAAAAATATTATTGTCACTTTTACAATATCTCTTGACAGGGCGCAACAGCTGTGGTGTTTTATTGTCAGCAAGACAAGAAAGGCGCGTCATGCCGCACCGACCCATCCCTTTCCGCAGCGAAAGGCCGCACTTCCAACCCTCATTTCGCAACCCTCACCTCGCAAGGCTCACGCCGCAAGCGCGCCAGCGCATCTGGCACACGACTGGCGGCACACCGCCGCCTTCCCTGCCGGGCACCTGACTTGAGGCCCGCCACACTTCACCGCTGATCAAGGAGATCGACTATGGGATATAGCCGCTACGACGCCCACGACTGGGGCAGATACGAAAGGACCACGGCAAAGAGGACGGAGCGCGACTACACGGCGCGGACCATCCGGCGTGAATTCGACCCCACCCGGTTCCGCCTGCGCGAATGCGTGGCCTCGAAAGCCAACCCGGAGCCGACGCCGATCATCCTCGGTCTCGATGAAACCGGATCAATGGGCTATCTCGCCGAAGCCATGCGCCGGGGCCTTGGTCCCTGCTTTGAGCAGGTCCTCAGCCGCACCCTTGCCGGCCGCCTGGTGCCTGATCCGTCGCTCTTGGCCTGCGCCATCGGCGACATGGACTATGACCGGGCGCCGATCCAGATCACCCAGTTCGAAAACGACCCCGTGACCCTCGGCCGGCAGATCGAAAATCTCTATCTGGAGGGCAACGGCGGCGGCAACGCTCATGAAAGCTATCTTGGCCCGCTCTATTTCGCGGCACTGCGCACCAGATGCGACGCCTTCACGGGGGCGTGCCCGCGCAAGGGTTTCATCTTCACCATGGGTGACGAGGAACCGCAGATGGTGCTGACGCGGGCGCAGGTCAAACGCTTTTTCGGCGACAGGATCGAGCGCGATCTCACGGCCTCGGACCTCATCGCGCTGGTCCGACCCAACTGGCACTATTTTCACCTCATCGTCGAGGAGGGTTCCTACTACCGCAGCAATCCCCACCAGACCGCCTGGAAGTGGCACGACCTGCTCGGCCAGAACGCGATTGCGCTCTCCGACCACAGCAGGATGGCCGAGGTCATTGTCTCCGCAATCGAACACCTCGCCGGTCGTGATCCTGCCGACATCGTCGGTTCCTGGTCCGGCGCCACGTCGCAGGCCGTGCAGCACGCCCTGCGCGGGCGAATCCCGCGCGGCAGGGGCGGCAATCCCGGCCGGGAAGCGCGGGCGCGATGACGACATGCGGCCCCGGCGACGCGTGCTGGCACAGCACCGCTCGCCGGCGGTCCGGGCAACCACGGCAACACGCCA
>Ga0123357_10002828_pt1 | contig 19585 bp, 13 predicted proteins | sample TergutEmb28metaG_FD_89873 | JGI IMG/M metagenome (GOLD analysis project Ga0123357, IMG submission 89873) | Embiratermes neotenicus P4 segment gut microbial communities from Petit-Saut dam, French Guiana - Emb289 P4 | ecosystem: Host-associated > Arthropoda: Insects > Digestive system > Gut ...
CACAGCACCACTCTGGTCGGCGCATGAGCTTCGCTCATTGTCGCGCCTCCCGGCGTTCTTCTCAGTCGTATACGGGCGCTCCTGCGCTTCGCTTGGACCGCTGCCGTCTACTTTGTGAGATGTGCTGAGACGCAACACCCCACCATCGGTCTGCTGTTCAACATCAGCGGGTGTCAGGCGGTCCGTAGCGGAGCGGAGGAGCGGCGGTATGGCGGGCGGAACGCCGGTTTGGGCTGGCGCCGGCGGAGACGCCTGCCCAGCGTCACCACCAACAGAATCGTGCGTCGAGTACGGTGTCGTCGCTTCGCTCAACACCTTCCTTGGCCTCGGCACCGCGAGCAAGCTCGCGTGCCCTCGACCCGCGTCGGTGGGGGCGCCCTGGGCCGGCTGTAGCGCGCCCGTGATTGTATTACCTTCCAACACGAAGGTATTGGGCAGATCCTGCGACTCCACTTCATTCCGCGCAGGATGACGGGCTTGGGCACGGTCGGCTGTGGCTGCTTGCAAGGACCTCAGGCGGATTGTCGCTGCGCCTAAATTGGAGACCTCGTCGATCTTGATAACCGTGTATATCGACTGTGGCGGGCGTTGGCCGGTTGTCGTGGTGGCGACGCCTTCGATGATTTCTTGTACTTGATCGGTGGTGATGGCGTCGACACCGCAGCCGAAACTGTTCAACTGAACGAGGTTGAGGTCGGGGGTGGCGCGCACTTGGGCGGCTGCTTCGTACAGGCGGGAGTGGTACGTCCACTGGTCCATTACGCGGATCGGACGCTCCAGGTGCGTGCGCGTCAGACCGACGGTCAGGGCGTCCTCGGAAAGGACTACCATGCCGAGTTTGGTGATGGTTTCGGGAATACCATGGTTGATTTCCGGGTCGACGTGGTATGGACGTCCGGCGAGCACAATTCCGCGCAAATCGTTTTCGCGCATGTACTGCAGAGCCCTGTCGCCCTCTTCTTTTACGTCGTCATGGAAACGGGCCAATTCGTCATAACCGGCGGTGACGGCAGCCTGCGCCTCGTCCCAGGTGACGCCCCAATCGGCAAAGATTTCCGAAATCCGTTTGACCAGGTTTTCCGGATTGTTCAGGTTGACGAAGGGCACCATGTAGCGTACGTCGCCCGAATGCAGGCGCTCGATGTTCTTGTCGATCACCTGCGGGTAATACGCGACAATCGGGCAGTTGTAGTTGTTGTCCGCGTCCTCGAATTGCGAAAGCTCATAATTAGCGGCGGGGAAGAATATCGTCTTCGCCCCATGGTCAAGCAACCATTCGACGTGCCCGTGCGCCAATTTCGCCGGGTAGCAAACATTCTCAGCCGGAATCGACTCCATACCCTTTTCGAACAAATCATGATTCGACCGCCCGGAAAGCAACACCGAAAACCCGAGCTTCGTCAAAATGGTGAACCACAGCGGGTAATCCTCATACATGCCCAGTGCCCGCGGAATACCGATGACCCCGCGGGGAGCTTTGTCGACGGCCAGGCGATGGTACGCAAATACGCGATCATACTTGTAGTCGTACAAGTTCGGAATACCCGATTTAGCGGGCTTCTTTTCCAGTGACGCCCCACGCTCGCAACGGTTGCCCGAAACATTCCGGGCCCCGTCGTCAAATGTCGTGATCGTCAGCTTGCAACGGTTGGCGCAAATCTGGCAGGTTTTCTGTTCCGACTCGACGGTGAAAGCATCAAGATCGCGTGTCATGAACGGGGACACCCCAACGCGGCTATGCATTTTCGCTGTCAACGCGGCGCCGTAGGCGCCCATCAGGCCTGCTATGTTCGGGCGAATCACCTGGACGTCCGTCAGTAGCTCGAAGGCCCGCAGGACGGCGTCATTCAGGAACGTCCCGCCTTGGGCAACTACTACCGAGCCGAGGTCGCCGGAATCGCGCAACTTCATGACTTTGTAAAGCGCGTTACGGACGACGGAGTAGCTGAGACCGGCGGAAATGTCGGATATTCCGGCGCCTTCTTTTTGGGCTTGTTTCACGGACGAATTCATGAAGACCGTGCAACGGGAACCGAGGTCGACTGGGTTCACTGATTCGAGCCCGGCGTGGGCGAATTCTTCAATGCCGATGCCCATGGTGGCGGCGAAGGTTTGAAGGAAACTGCCGCAGCCGGACGAGCAGGCTTCGTTGACGGCGATGGAATCGACGGCGCCGTTGCGGATTTTGAGGAACTTCATGTCTTGGCCACCGATGTCGATGACGCTGGTGACATTAGGCGCCAATTTCATGGCGGCGCGGTAATGCGCCATGGTTTCGATTTCGCCTTCGTCGGTGTGAATTGCCGCTTTCACCAATGATTCGCCATAACCGGTGACGCAGGACCGCTCGATCCAGGCGCCTTCGGGTAGCGCTGCTCTGATTTGACGGGCAATTGCGACGGCCGCCGCGATGGGGTCACCCTCATTTGACCCGTACGTCGAAAACAGTATTCGCTCGTCGCGGTCGATGACGACGGATTTGATCGTCGTCGACCCGGCGTCAAGACCCAAATATAGCCCGCCGGACGCGCCCGCCAGGCTGGCTTGCGGAATTATCTCAGCACTGTGGCGGGCGTCGAAATCAGCCCGCTCGTCTGCCGTCGCAAACAGCGGACGCATCATTTTGATGCCGAATTCGCCACCCTTGGCCGACTCCAAATTCGCGGCAATATGGGGCAATGACAACGGCGGTTCGGTGGTGGAAATCGCCGCACCCAAAGCCACAAACAATTGTGCGTCATCTGGCGCGATATATTCGCCGACGCGGCTCCCCAACGCCCGTTTGAATGCCTCGCGCAATTGGGGCAGGAAATGCAGCGGACCGCCAAGGAATATCACCGTCCCCCTGATCGGATGCCCACAAGCCAACCCAGCGATCGTCTGCGTGGCGACGGCCTGGAAAACCGATGCCGCGATATCTTCATGCGCGGCACCCTGATTCAACAGCGGCTGCACGTCCGTCTTAGCGAATACCCCGCACCGCGACGCAATCGGGTACAAATTCGTGTATCGGGACGCCAACTCATCCAGCCCCGCCGCGTCCGTCTTAAGCAGCGTCGCCATCTGGTCGATGAAGGCACCCGTCCCGCCGGCGCAGGTGCCGTTCATGCGCTGCTCGGGGACGGGGTGCAGGTACGTCAGTTTGGCGTCCTCACCGCCCAATTCGACAACCACATCCGCCTGCGGGTAGAACTTTTCGATCGCCGTCGTCGACGCGACGACCTCTTGGATAAACGGGACGCCCATGATTTTGGCGACGCTGAGCCCGCCGGACCCCGTCATCGCGACTTCGAAAACGTCACCTGTGAACTCGGCCTGGACATCCGCCAGCAGGCGTTGCAGCTCGCCACGAACGTCAGCGTTGTGACGGCGGTAATCGGAGAAAACCACCTGCCGGCCGTCCAAAACGACTGCCTTGACGGTGGTGGAACCGACGTCAAGGCCGAGCCGCAGCGTACGATCCATGCAGTCGATCCTTCGATTGGGGTAACAACCATACTTTAGCCCGCTTTGGCTACCGCCGCGTAAGTTTCGCAGTTGGTGAAGTGTGGACAGCCACTCTGCCCCTTACGTTAGACTATGGTCTTATTGCTTGACGCGGGTCGGCGTCAGGCACACGACTGATCACATGTGTGGGACATTGCGCAGTCAAAAAAGAAACGGGGGCTACCGTGAGTTGTCTGGCGGCGCCATGACAAGCCGGTCTCGAACACCTTTTTTCGGCCCGGGTGACGCAGGCTTGGATGATTTGGCCGAGGTACGCGAAAAGCTCGACGCGGCGCGCTCGGCCTACGATGTCATCGCCGTCGAATCTAAAGCCCAAGCCGACGACAGTATGGCCCAGGCCAAATCTCTCATCGAACAAATCCGGGCCATAACTGCATCCGAGACCCCAGCCCGTGAGCCCACCGCGACTTCTGAAGAACCAGATCCCGAACAAGACGATAACGACAGCGCTGACGCCACGGACGCCACCGCCCTTTCTGAATTACCGCCGGTGCCACTGCCGCAGCCAGAAGCCGCCGCCGGTGATCTGCTTGTGCGGAGCGTGGATTTCCGTCTCAACAGCGGTGAACGGCTGCTGTGCGGGGTCGATTTGGATGCGGCACCAGGCACCATCACGGCGATCATCGGACCGTCCGGCGCTGGCAAGACGACGCTGTCACGCTTGTTGACCGGGCAGGCGCAACCCGCCGCCGGGCAAGTGATCCTCGACGGTTTCGATCTGCATGCAAACTACGCGGCGCTGCGGTCGCGGATCGGTTTTGTGCCTCAGGACAACGTCGTCCACAACCAACTGACGACCCGCCAGGCCCTGGGCTATGCCGCCAAGCTGAGGCTGCCACCTGGCACGTCACCCGCCGAATATGACGCCCGGTGCAACGCCGTCATGGACGAACTGGGGTTGACGGGACGGGCGGATGTGCGCGTCGACAGGCTGTCGGGCGGGCAACGCAAGCGGGTGTCGGTGGCCATCGAGTTGTTGACATCACCGACGATGCTGGTTTTGGACGAACCGACCACCGGTCTCGACCCGGCGCTCGACCGTCAGGTGATGGAGTTGTTGCGCCAGCTGGCCGAGGACGGACGCATCGTCATCTTGGTGACCCATTCACTGGAATACCTTTCCATGACCGACCAAGTGTTGTTGCTCGGCCCGGGCGGACGACCCGTCTATTTGGGCCCGCCGGACGGAATCGAACCGGCGTTCGGCACCGATTCTTGGGCCGACATTTTCCAGCGCGTCGCTGACAAGCCAAAGGTTCTGTGGCACAGATATTTGCAGCGGGCAGGTATGTCGGCCGACGACATCGACCTGCTTGACGAGAATGGCTCGGAATGGTTGTTGGAACCTCGCAAGACGCCATCGCTGCCACCGGTCTCGAAGGTCGTGAATGCCCGCAAATCGTTACGTCAGGCCTCCACTTTGATCCGACGACAGGTTCGACTGATATTCGCCGATTTGGGGTATGCGATATTTCTTCTGCTGCTGCCCATCGTGGCAGGCGCATTGGCGCTGATAGTGCCCGGTTCGGCAGGGTTCGGCAAGCCGGGGCCACCGGACAGCACCGGCATGCCGTCAACTGAAGCCAGCCAGTTGTTGATGCTGCTGGTGTTCGCGGCCTGTTTCATGGGTGCCGGATTGACGTTCCGCGACCTTATTGCTGAGCGACAGATTTTCTTGCGCGAACGTTCGGCCGGCGTGGCGCCAAGTTCATATCTAGCCTCCAAGCTGGTGGTTTTCGGCTTGTTCAGCATCGTCCAGTCGATAATGCTGGTGACGGTCGTGCTGCTGGTGAAGCCGAGGCCCGGCGGCGGGGCTGTATTCAGCAGCGGGGCAACAGAACTCGTCGTGGACGTCGCGGCGGTGTGCGTTTGCTCTATGATTTTCGGGCTGATGTTGTCGGCGCTGGCGCGCTCGCCCGAACAGGTGACGCCGCTACTGGTGCTCTTCGCGATGACACAACTGGTGCTGTCGGGTGGCTGGGTGCCCGTCACAGGCCGCGCCGGGCTGCAGCAATTTGCAGCGCTCTGGCCGTCCCGGTGGGGTTTCGCGTCAACCGCCTCGACGATCGACCTGCGAGGCCTGCTGGGCGCCATCGTCCAGCCGGATAACCTCTGGAATCACACCGCACGGCACTGGTGGCTGAACATCGGCGTGCTGGCGGGCCTGGCGCTGGTCGTCGCGGTGATCACCTTCCTGCAGCTCCGGCTGCACAACGTCAACCCCCGGCGGCGGACGCGTAAAAACCAGGCCATGCTCAAGTAAGACTGCAGAACTACCCCGTCCGGCATGGTCAAGATTCGGCCCTGAAGTGGTTCAGTTGTTGCCCACTTATATCGGCGCCACGAAAATGCTGTATATTACATACAGGTCGACGCCTGTCGGGACGTGGTAATCCCGGGGAAAACAGGCGGTGAGGTTGTAGGGGTAAAGGGAGATGAGTGTTGACGCGTACCCAATTTCGGACGCCAGCAGGCAATTAGCTGTCGTCGAACGAGTCTGCGCCGAGCGCGCAGCACAAGCCGAGGCTGATGCCGAGGCCCGCACGGGACGAGCGCTTGAGTTGATCACCGCCACGCGGGCGGCCGCTGACGCTGCTGCCCAAGAGTCGGACATACAGGCGGCCATTCTTGACGATTTCCGCGCCAAGCTGGATCGGGACTGGGACATCGCCGACCTCGTGCACCGTGACCTGACACCCGCCGTATCCGACAAGCCGCGCAAGCCGTCCGACTCGGGCAGCCAGAGCACGGGCGATCTTCGGGTCGAAAGCGTCGACTACTGCGTCGACGGCGGCGTCCGTCTGCTGCATGGCGTTGATTTGACGGCGTCCCCCGGCACGCTGACCGCCATAATCGGTCCGTCCGGGGCCGGCAAGACGACGTTCTCCAGGCTGATCACCGGCCAAGCGGTGCCAACCATCGGACAGGTTGTCTTTGACGGCTACGACCTGCACTCCAATTACGCGGCGCTTCGCTCGCGCATCGGTTTCGTACCGCAGGACAACGTTGTCCATGGCCAGTTGACGGTGCGCCAGGCTCTCGGCTACGCCGCCGAACTGCGCCTGCCCAACGACACCCCGAAGGCCGACCGCGAGAAAATCTGTGCATCGGTGATGGCCGAGCTCGGGTTGACGAAGCGGGCCGACCTGCGCGTCGACAAGCTGTCAGGCGGTCAGCGCAAGCGCGTCTCGATAGCGATCGAACTGCTGACTTCACCGACCCTGCTTGTGCTGGACGAGCCGACCTCTGGCCTGGACCCGGCGCTCGACCGTCAGGTGATGGAGATGCTGCGCGACATCGCCCGAGGCGGGCGCATTGTCGTCGTGGTGACGCATTCCCTGTCCTACCTGCATCTGACCGATGAGGTGCTGCTGCTCGGCCCTGGCGGCCTGCCCGCCTATCTGGGGGCGCCCGACGGCATCCAGGCCACGTTCGGTACCGACGACTGGGCCAACATTTTCCAGCAGGTGGTGGACGAGCCGAACGCCTACTGGGACATGTATCTGCGGCGCGCCGGTAAAGCTGACGACGTCATCGAGAAGATAGAAAACGGGGAATCCGACTGGACGGGCGTAGCTTGTGAGCTCGACTTGCTGCCGGTGGCCAAGGCCTCCGCCCGTCGATGCGGAGCGGTGCATCAAGCGTCGACGCTGATCCGTCGCCAGGTGCGCCTGATCCTGGCCGACGTCGGGTACTTCATCTTCCTGATGGCCGTCCCAATCGCCTTGGGCCTGTTGGCTCTGATCGTGCCTGGGTCTTACGGATTTGGCTCGCAACCACCCATCGGGCCCGATCACCAGCCGTCGACCGAGCCCAGCCAGCTGCTGGTGCTGCTGATCCTCGGCGCCTGCTTCATGGGGGCGTCTTTGACAGTGCGCGACCTGGTGGGCGAGCGGGCCATCTTCTTCCGTGAACGTTGCGCTGGGGTGGCGCCGATTTCCTACCTCACCTCAAAGCTGGTGGTCTTTGGCTGCACCGCGATCATCCAGACGGTCATCTTGGTCGGCATCGTGCTGCTGGCGAAGCCACATCCGGGGCATGGGGCGGCAATGCCGTCAGGCATGATCGAGTTGACGATCGGTGTCGCCCTGGTGGCTTGGTGCTCGATGGTTTTGGGTCTGCTGCTGTCGTCGCTGGCTAAGTCGTCCGAACAGGTGATGCCTCTGTTGGTCGTCCTGACGATGGCCCAGTTGGTCATGTCCGGCGGCCTGGTGCCGATCACCGGACGCAACGGGCTCCAGCAAGTGGCAGCGCTCTTACCGTCCCGGTGGGCGTTCGCGGCCGGCGCGTCGACGATCGACATGCGCAGCTTGCTAGGCCCGGCCGGCCAGCAGGACAACCTGTGGAATCACACCGCCATGCACTGGCTGCTGAACGTTGGCGTGCTGATCGGTATGGCCATCGTGTTGTCGGTGGCGACGTACCTGAAGCTGCGGCTTCGGGTAGTCAATATCCGGCGGTTGCGCCTGAAGTCAACCGGTTATTCAGTACGCGCCTCTGACGTAAGACGGCGGCGTAATCGGCGCCGGATTAGCGCCCAATTCGTGCGCGGCCCACAGCGGCCAGGACGGTTGACGAAGCGCCGCACGGCCAATTTCGATCACGTCGGCTGAGCCGTCGTCCAACACCTTCTGCGCCTGCGCCGCGTCGGTGATCAGGCCGACGGCGCTGACGGGCAGGCCCGCCTTGCGGACGGCCGCCGCCACCGGCACCTGATAGCCGGGGCCGGTTTCGATACGCGCCCCGACGTTGCCGCCCGTCGACACGTCGACGAAGTCCACGCCGTGGGCCTGCAGCATCGGCACCAACGCAATGCTGTCGTCCACGCTCCAGCCGCCGTCCACCCATTCGGTCGCCGAGATGCGCACGATCAGCGGCTTGCCCGCCGGCCACACGGCGCGGACGGCGTCACAAACCTCCAGCAGCAGACGGGTGCGTCCAGTGAAGTCGCCGCCGTACTCGTCGGTGCGATGGTTCGTCAGCGGTGACATGAACTCGTTCAGCAGGTAGCCATGGGCGGCGTGCAGTTCGACAGCGTCGAAGCCCGCGTCGTCCGCGCGTTTGGCGGCATCCGCGAAGGCCTGGACGACGGCTTTGATGTCGTCAATGGTGGCCTCTTGGGGCGCCTCATAGCCAGGGAATGCGATAGCCGACGGCGCGATCGTCGTCCACCCACCGTCCGCCAGTGGCACAGAACCGACCCCGTGGCCGGCGAAATCCCACCACGTCGACGCCTTGCGCCCGGCATGGCCCAACTGGATGCCCATCGCCGCGCCCATGCTGTGCCCGAAGGTGACGATGCGGGCCCAGACGTCACGCTGCGCGTCGTTCCACAGGCCGCAGCATCGGGGCGTGATCCGCCCGTCCGCCGTGACGGCCGTAGCCTCGGCGATGATCAGGCCAAAACCGCCAACCGCCCGTGCGCCATAATGCACCATGTGCCAATCATTCGGCACCCCGTCAATGGCTTGATACTGGCACATAGGTGGCAGCCAAACCCGGTTGCGTATCGTCAAATCACGAAGTTTTATAGGGTCGAACAAAGAAGTCATGGGATCAAGTTTAGACAGGCATTTCATCATCCCGTGGGAGGCGGGTTCCAGCCGGCCTGAGCGCACAGACACCGTACTCGACGCACGGTCTGGGTGGTCGGTCACGACTGCAGGCGTCTGCGCCGGCGCCAGCTCAAACCGTCTTCCGCCCGCCATACCGCCGCTCCTTCGCTACGCTACGGACCGCCTATTTGCCCATAATTCTGCTTGGTATAGGCTTTGTGGCGAGATTGGCAGCGACTGCCGGTCGGTCACCGTCCTCGGGAAGGAACGCTCATGGCTATTTGGAAAATCCACGGAGACGGACGACGCATCGCGCCGGGCGGGGTCGTCAAACCTGATGAGCGCCTGATTTGGCCGTTGACCATCGGTCTTGGGCTTCAGCACATCATTGCCATGTTCGGCGCGACTTTCCTGGTGCCGATCATCACGGGGTTTCCGCCCAGCACGACGTTGTTCTTCTCGGCCGTCGGCACGGTCTGCTTCTTGCTGATAACCGGCAACCGTCTGCCCAGCTACCTGGGGTCGTCCTTCGCGTTCCTGGCGCCAATCGCCGCGGTCACGACCAGCCCCACCGGCAACCTCGCCATCGCTTCTTTCGGCGTGTTGACGGCCGGCGTGCTGCTGGCTGTCATCGGCCTGCTGATCAACGTGTTCGGATCCATCTGGATCGAGCGGCTGATGCCACCAGTGGTGACGGGCGCCATCGTGATGTTGATCGGTTTCAACCTGGCCGGCTCGGCCTGGAATAACGTCCGGGTGGCCAAGACCACCGCGTTCATAACGATCGGAGCAATTCTGCTTGTCACAGTTCTGTTCAAGGGCATGATCGGCCGTTTGTCCATTCTGGTCGGGGTTGTTGTCGGCTATATCGCGGCCCTAATCCAGGACGCGTTGGGTGGCCAGGTGGCCACGTCTTGGGACCCCGTCACCGGGCGCCCCACGATGGGGCCGGGTCCACAGATCAGCTTTGCCAAGCTGAGCGAGGCCCACTGGATCGGCCTGCCACACTTCCAGGCGCCACAGGTCGATTGGACGGTTCTGGGCCTGTTTCTGCCGGTCGTCCTCGTCCTGATCGCCGAGAACGTCGGGCACGTCAAATCCGTCGCCCTGATGACTGGAAACAACTACGACAAACTGACGGGACGAGCCCTGCTGGCGGACGGCGTCTCGACCACCCTGGCCGGTCTCGGCGGCGGCTCGGGCACGACGACCTACGCTGAGAACATCGGCGTCATGGCGGCCACACGCGTCTATTCGACCGCAGTCTATTGGGTGGCGGCGGCCGGGGCACTGGTGCTGTCGCTCTGCCCCAAGTTCGGCGTCATCATCGACTCGATCCCCACCGGTGTGATGGGTGGCGCGGGGACTGTTCTTTACGGCATGATCGGCATACTGGGCGCACGCATCTGGGTTGAGAACAAGGTCAGTTTCTCGAATTCGATCAACCTGATGACCGGAGCCGTCGCCTTGATCATGGGAATCGCCAACTACACCGTCTTCATGGGCAACGCGGTTTTCCAGGGCATCGCCTTGGGGTCGATTGGTGCCATTGTCATCTACCACATCATGCGGTTGGTGGCCAAGTGGCGCGGCACCAGCCAAGACGAGCCAGCATCGCCGGCGTCATCGCCAGGGGCCTAGACGGCGGCCAAAATCACTCGTGGACGACGACCCTATCGCCTAGGCTGACGAAATCGTAGAGCACCTTGGCGTCGTCCTCACGCATGTTGACGCAGCCATGGCTGATAGGGGTACCGAAACTGTTGTTCCAATAGGCGGTATGGAAGTAATAGACACCGTCGAACGGGACGACCCATTTGACGTCCTTGTAGTAGTAGGCGTCGGCGCCCGAGCCGCCGTGCAAATCGACCATCGGCCATTTGGCGTAGACGTGGAAGGTGCCCTGCGGGGTGTCATGCGTCCCTGGAGCGCCCGTCGAGACGCAGAACTGCTGCACCGGGGTGGTGCCAATGTACAAAGTGGTGATCTGCTGCGAGATGCTGACGTCCACCCAATGCTCGCCCGTCAGGCCGTCAGGCGGTGGCGTCACTGGCGCAGGGCCCGCGCAAAGAGGGCTGACTGTAGGTGTTGGGGTGGGTGGGACGACCACCATTCCGTCGGCGACGCCCTGCGCGCCAACCTGTGGCACCGGGCTGCTGCTTGGCGTAGGCGACCCATTGCCCAACTCGGTGGGCAAAGTCCAAACGGTTGCGGCCAACGCCAAAGCGGCGATGCCCAACAGAACCGCGCGTACCTTCATCGTCACCTTCCGTGAGCAGCCAATCGGACCTGCTCAACATTCCAACTCGTACAAAGCCAGAAGTCAAGTCTAACCTAAAGGGTTGAAACGACGATTTCCGGTGACGATGTCAGGCCGCTGGCTGGTTCTGCGCGTGGGCGCCGTTGGCTTCCTTACGGCGGTTCACCAAGCCCACCGCCAGGAAGACGGCACTGCCGACGAATATGACGCCCAAGCCCGAGATCAGGCCGATCTCAAGACCGCTGAGGTGCATGCCCGGAGCCGGTGCCTGCCGGTTGCGCTGGAAGGCGCCATTGTTGCCGCCCGGGAAATTGCCGCCCGGGAAGTTGCCGCCAGACGGAAAATCGCTGGGGTTAAAACCGCCGCCCGACGGGAAGTCGCTGGGGTTAAAGCCGCCGCCCGACGGAAAACCGCTCGGATAGCCGCCGGACGGGGCGCCGCTGGGACGAACCCGTGCACCCGACGGGAAGCCCGATGGCCGCTGGCCGTTGTATTGGCCCGGAAAACGTTGCGCCGGCGCGGTGGCTGCTTGGTGGTTGGCATACAGCAGCACGCCACCGATTCCGCCTAGTGAAAGTACCATCAAAATGATGGGCAACAAGATCGCCAGAAGACGCCGCGAGCCCGAGCCAGGCTGGCGGGAGAGTTCCAGCTGGCTCGGGCCGCGCGTAGCGGGGGAGGAAGATGACGGCTCAGCCGGTGCCGCAGGCATGGACGCCTCGTCAGGGGTTGGCGGCTCAATCGGCGTGCTCATCGTCTTCTTGCCTTTCTTTCAGGGATGACAATGACGCTACTCGACCACTATTGGATGACGCTTTGCCGTGTCTGTGCGACGCTTGTGACACCTTTGCAGGTGCGAAGCGCGATCGGCGCCTAACTAGGACGGATCGGCAAGTTGAAGCTCTTACGCACCTGGGCAATGAGCTCTGGCGCCAGGGCGAACGAACCCTCAGCCAGCTTGATCATGACGCCCATGTCAGCGCGGGAGCCCGTCACCACCTGGGCGCCAGTCAGGTTGACGGCGAACTTCGCCACGTCGCGCAGGCTAGCCATCGCCTCCGTCCCCGTCGCCACCACGATGAACGGCTGGCCCTGTACGTCCGTCATGACGGGCGTCAAAGACTGCGCCGGGTTGGTCGAACTTGGCATGAAAATGGTGCGTCCGAGAAACGCCGTCACGAAATACTCGATGGCGCACTCCCCGCGCTGCGTGGCGTGGGCCAGGACGTCAAGGTCGGCGTACTCTTGGTTGTCCCCAACAGGCATAGCCTCATTTTAGAGGACTCCGGGCCGATTTTTCGGCAAGATCATGCTAGATGGATGCGGGTTCCGGCAGGCCCGAGCGGACTTCAGGCGAGGGCAACCGCCGCCACCGCCATGTTTTCGGCTTCTTCCTCGACGTCTTCTTGGCCGTCCGCCCGGGACAGGGCGGCCCGTCGCGTCAAGATGATGCCGGCGGAGACGAGGATCATGGCGGCGCCGTAGACGAACGGCACCCACACCGACGTTGCGTGGGCCAGCACAGTGCACAGCGGCGGGGCGATCGCGCCACCAAGGAACCGGCAGCCGGAATAGGTGGACGACGCGACCGGCCTCGGCAGCTCGGACGCTTCCATCGAGCATTCCGTCAAGACGGTGTTGAGCAGGCCCAGCGGGATGCCGGCGATGACGACACAGACGATCAAGCCAGCCGCCGAGTTGATCGCCAAAGCAGCTGCGACAAGCACAATCGCCAACAGAACCTCGGCCATCAAAAGGATTGACGTGCGACGCATCCGCATCGTCAAGCGCGGCGCTACGAGCACCGCAGAGACGGCCAGCAGGCCACCCCAGCCGAAGAACACCAGGCCAAGCGTGATCGGATCCGTCACGCCCAGACGGGCCAAAGCGAAGGGTGGGAAAGCCAGCGTGGTGAAGAAAGCCATGTTGTAGAAGAAGGCCGCCGCGCCCATCGTGCCCATGCCGGGATCTTTCAGCGCCTTGAACGGCGCCGAGACGTGGACGGGTTCTTTGTGGACGTTGTGCCCGCTTTTCAGCATGATCGAGACGGCGATGATGCCGATCGCCATCAGGACGGCGGTGCCGGCGAACGGGCCACGCCAGGTGATGTTGCCGAGCAGCCCGCCCGTCAGCGGGCCGAACGCGAAACCAAGACCAAGAGCTGTCTCATATAGGATGATGGCCGCCGCCGAGCCGCCCGTCGCGGCCGACACCATGGCGGCCAGCGCCGTCGAGACGAACAGCGCATTGCCGATGCCCCAGCCGGCGCGGAACCCGATGATCGGGGCGACGGACGGGGCCAGTGCGCAAGCCGTCGAGAACACAACCACCACGGTCAGGCCGATCAGTAGCGTCATCTTCGTGCCGATGCGGCTGGAAACCCAACTCGTGAAGAACATCGCAATGCCGGTCAGCGCCAGATACGTCGTGAACAGCAGTTCCGACTGCGTCTGCGTCGCGTTCAGCTTGCCGGCGATCGTCGGCAGGATCGGATCGACCAGCCCGATGCCCATGAACGAGACGACGGCCGCGAAGGCCACCGCCCACACTGCGCCGGGTTGACTTTTCAACGCGGTGAGCGGGGAAGCATGTGTTGGTGTTTGGGCGATTGCGGTGGCCACGAGAAAAATGTCCTTTCGGTTGTCTATCATATTCCGGGCAAAGCGCGGCCAGCCGAAGGCGAAGGAAATCGTCAACGGGGAGCGATCGCTCAACCCGGAATCCATTGTAGCCGACGCCCCAAACGGGTTCGGCTGCGTTTCATGGTGACAAAATGGAGGCATGATGACAATGACACGTAGCCAACTGGCCCAAATGATCGACCACACCCTGCTGAAGCCCGAGGCCACCCACGCGGATGTCGCCGCGCTGGTTGACGAAGGCGTAGCGCTGGGCGTTTATGCCGTCTGCGTTTCACCGTCGCAGTTGCCGATTGACCCCAAGGGGCTGCATGTCGCGGCAGTGTGCGGTTTTCCGTCAGGCGCGCACAAGTCGTCCGTCAAAGCCGAGGAGGCCGCGCAAGCCGTCGCGGACGGCGCCGAAGAGATCGACATGGTGATCAACCTTGGCCTCGCCAAGGCCGGCGATTGGCCCGGCGTGCAGGCCGACATCGCGGCGGTGCGGACGGCGGCACCGCGTCCCATAGTTCTCAAGGTGATAATCGAGTCGGCAGCCCTGACGGACGACGAGATCGTTTCTGCTTGTCAGGCTGCGGAAGCCGCCGATGCCGATTTCGTCAAGACGTCGACTGGCTTCCACCCGGCTGGCGGCGCCACCGTCGATGCGGTGCGTTTGATGAAGGCGACGGTGGGTGATCGCTTGCAGGTGAAAGCATCGGGCGGCATAAGGACGCTGGCCACAGCCCAAGCAATGATCGACGCCGGGGCCACGCGTCTGGGAATGTCCGCCAGTGCCGCGATCCTCGCCGAGCTAGGTTGATTCGTCTTCCGCCCGTCTGATACCAGTCATGCTGCGCGAAGTCGCAGCACGCAGGAACTACGCAAACGCTGCGGCGACGGCTAGTGCAAGAGCGCCGTCGTAGGCTGTTTCACGCTCGGAGGACGTCATCGGCGGTTCGCTCTTGACCATGTGATCCGATACCGTCAGCACCGCCAGAGCCGCTTTGCCGTAGCTGGCGGCCACGCCGTAAAGGCTGGCGGTTTCCATTTCGACGGCCAGGACGTGGTGGGCGCGCAGGGCATCAAGTTGCCCGGGAAGCTTGAAATAGAAGTGATCCTCCGACATGATCGTGCCGACAAAAACGTGGTCGTCGCCTTCGGCCGCGGCCGCGGCGGCTGATGCCATCGTCAGGTCGGCGACGGCCGAAAAGTGGGTGCCAGGTATGCGCAGTTCGTTCATCTGGGAAGTCGTGTGCGCGCCGGTGGCGATGACGGTGTCGCCCACCGAAATCTCGTCGACGATACCGCCGGCCGTCCCCACACGGATGATGCGCTCGACGCCGTACTTCCAGTACAACTCGTTGGCGTAAATGCCGATGGACGGCATGCCCATGCCCGATGCCATGACCGAAAGCGGACGGCCGTTGTAATCGTCATCGCCGGCATAAATACCCGTGAAACCGGTGACGCCACGCACGTCCGTGACGAGCTTGACATTGTCCAGAATCTGTACGGCGATGCGTTCGGCTCGCTTAGGGTCGCCGGGCATCAGAACAGCCGGCGCGAAATCGCCGAATTCGGCGGAAATGTGGGGTGTCGCCATGGTGGAAAGTTTACCGTCTCAGCGATCCGTCATCCTGCGCGGAACGTAGTGGAGTCGCAGGATGACGTGAATCAGGCACATTAGGCTTGATCCATGAGCATCGAGACCGTCGCGGGGCTGCTGGCGCAGGGGCAGCCGGTGGCGCGGGACGACATGGCTGACGCGGCGCGGGCTGTCGTCGCGGCGTTGGCCGCCGCCCACCCCGGGCACACCATTGAGGTGCGGGTGCCGCCATACGCGGCGGCGCAGGTTGGCGCGCTGGACGGGTCGGGCCCGTCCCACCACCGCGGGACGCCACCCAATGTAGTCGAGTTGGCACCGGAGACCGCCGTCCGTTTGGCAGCAGGCGCGTGGGCGTGGGACGACGCCGTTCAAGCCGGTTTGGTGCGTTATTCAGGCGCCCACGCAGCCGACGTGGCGAAGATGTTGCCGCTGAGCGGGCTCGGCGTGGCCTCATGACCGTGGGTGCGGCAGGGCATCTCGCGTGTTGTCGAAATCATCGAGCAGGTTCTTTAGGTCGGGGTTGAGGCGGGTTATGACGGCGTCTTTCAGGCTATGGTTCTGGATGCCGTAATAGGCTTCGGCGATGCTACCGGCTATCGCCGCGCGAGTGTCGGTGTCGTAATTAAGGCGTATTGCCAGCCTGATGCAATGCTCGAACGACGACGATTCCTTGAAGCACGCCAGCGCCTCGGGGACTGTGTTCTGGCAGGCCATTCCGCTTGTGTCGCCGGCCTCCACCTGACCCCATGTGTGCGACAGGTCGTAGCCGAATCGGGTTTGGATATCGTCGCTGATCTGGTCTTTGGTGGCTCCGGTGCGTGCCAAATAGATCGCGGCCGCGGTGCCCTGGGCTCCCTTGATGCCCTCGGGGTGGTTGTGGGTGACGGCGGCCGTGATCTCGGCCCACTGCAATGTTTCGGCCAGCGTGCCGAAAAGCCAGCCGACTGATGAAACGCGCATGGCTGACCCGTTGCCAAAACTGTTGTATGGGTGGGGTTCGTCCGAATGCAACCATTTCCAGAACCCGCCGCCGTAACCGCCGCACGGCAGATTGTAGGTTCGTCCGAAATGACGCATGGCCTCAGCCACTGCCTCCGGCCCTTTAGCGACATCACCGTCGGCGGCCTTCAGCCCGGCATACACAGCCAGCGTCATCAACGTGTCATCGGTGTAGTTCGCCTCCGGCGGAAACAGGTCGAAATTGCCAGCAGGCACTTTGGTGCGCGAATACTCGTACGGGCTTCCGGCGATATCACCGATAATCGCTCCCCACATTTCTGTTGGACCTTTCTGCCGTTGCGGCTGACTAGCGATGGCTCGTTGATGCAGAACAATTCAGATTTCATGACACAGTAACGATGGCTTATCCGTTTGTCCGGTATTTGAACCCTTTTAGCCCGATGCTGATTCATAATCAGCATACGCAACCGTTTCGCCGCCATGTTACTGCGCTTGAGGCACACCCCAATCAACCCCCGGGCATTTGACAGTGAGGCAAGACGGTCTGCGGCACAAGACTCTGTATGCGTGCTATAGAATCAAGGCATGAGAAACCGCCTGAGCTCATTGCCCGCGAGACGCCATTGGGTCACCGACTACCTGATATTTGGAGCGATCGCGGTCGGCGCCTTTGCTGTCATAATGCACTCTGCCTTGCGCTCAGAATTTTGGTACGACGAGTTGTACACACTTGGCGTCATGCATATGGGATCCCTCCGCGAGGTATTCTCCGCCAGTCTGAACATGTCAGAACCAATCCCACCTTTCTATTACGTATTCATTTGGTACTGGGGCAAGCTCGCTCTCGCAATCTTCGGCGCCCCAGTGGCGCCTGGAATACTATTAGCGCCATCGATTCTCGCCATCGCGGGCGCGATATTCGTATCCGGTTTGGCGGCACGAACTCTCTTCGGCGGCGGTTTCGCATCGTGGGCAACGTGCCTGTTGTGCGCCACCTCGGTGGCGTGGGTGCGTTCGGCGGTCAACCTTCGTTATTACGGTGTTCTCTTCCTATTTGCGACGATAATTATCTTGCTCTATGTGTACATAAAGACCTTGCATCGACGCCCCCCCCCCACAGGCTCTTGGCAGCGCAAGTATTACTTGGCTTTTTCATGGCGCTGGCTGCATTTACCTCCTACGCCACGCTTTTCTGGCTGTTTGCTCTGGCCGTCTGCGATCTGTGCCTTGTCGTAAGTAAACACGCAAGACCGAATACGCTGCTTCCATATGCGTTCGCTAGCTTGTGGTACAGCCCGTACCTGATAACGATGGCTTATGAAATACTCGTAAGGCACGCCAGCAGAAACCTAAATGTGTTTTGGCCATTCACGCCCATACCTCCCCCGAACCTTCACTCAATTGTTTCCGTCTATACCACAATGTGCGATAACGCAGTCGTCCTGTTCCTTTACCTCGCATCCATCTGCTATTTCGGCGTCACACTTCTTGCCAGAAAGCTGGGCCTTTCCGTCGGTCGCCAAGGACTGGCAATCGTTGGCAGTTTCATCCTTTGCCCGATATTGATGATTGCGGAAATCTACGTCTACTCGGCATTTCTGTTTCCGAGTGGTTCCATGTTCCTAACCCGGTATTTTCTTCTGTTTTGGCCAATGCTCTGCCTTACAATCGGCTTCTGGCTGAAGACCATTCTCGAGATGATCAGGCATCACAGCGTGGGTGATGGCACAACCGTCATCGCTTGGTCACTCGTCGGAGCCCTCCTCATAATGCGCCTGTACCCGTGGGCAGACAGTATCAACACAAGCACCAAGTATCAGGTCGAGTCGCAGTTTACGACAGAAGCTACATATGTCTTGGCGCAACCCGACATATATTCCCCAGGCACTGTGGTCTATATGCCGTATGAGCCAACCCAAGTTGACGGTTGGGGGTGGTACTACCTGACTGGCCAAGGCAGCAGACCTGGAGTTACCTTTACATCGTCACTGCCAGTCAATGCCAACAGGGTATACCTATGTCTGGCTTATGGCGGGTCACCCAGCGAAGAACTGCTAGGCCAATATAGCGTCGTAACGTCAGACCCCAATTCTGGGGTATGGACGCTCCAACGAAAGTAGTCGCGGAGACGCCTGATGAAGCCTCCACCGCCAACAGCAACGCGCCAACCTCCTCGGTTGTAAGCTATGCGTGGTTCAGTTGGCAAGGCCGTACGCCTGGTGAACCATCGCAATTGGGTGTTTTGTGGGGACGCCCGACGACTGGGCGATTTGCCAGCGGCAGGTTTCGGTGTCGCAAAGGGCAAGGTTTGGGTTTGTTGATTTGACCATTTCGAAAAGGGGACGGCCAACGGCTTGCGCTATCTCGTATTTCTCGGATTTGAGGCCGTATGTTCCGGCGATGCCGCAGCAGGCGAAACCCGATTCGACGAGTTTTAGTTCAGGTATCAGCGCCAGCACATCCATCGCCGGGTAGCCCATCCCCTGGCTCTTCAACTGGCACGGCGCGTGATATGCCACCGTCATCGGTATTGGTTGGAAATTTAGCGGCAGTTCGCCTGCGTCGTGCAATTCGCGCAGGAATTCCATTATGTCGCGGATATGGACGGAAACGTCGCTCAGGGTTTCATCGTCAACACCCATGACGTCGTGAGCTTCGTGTTTCAACATTCCGGTACACGAACCGGACGACGAAATGATCGTCAAATCTTTGCCGGCTGAACGCAATTGGTCGCACAATGTCAGGACGGCGGCGGTGGCTTCTTTGAACAAGCCGTTTGACTGCTGAGCCAAACCGCAGCAACCGTGGTGGGGGACGAGCACCTCGAAACCCAGGTATTCGAGTACCTGGACGGACATAATCGACGTCTGCACTTCGAAAAACTCGCCGGCGCAACCGTGGAAGAAAACCACCGGCCCGCGCGTCGGAGGTTTTGTTGGGCGATGCCGTTTGAACCATGTCTCGAATGTTTGCGAATTACCCCGCGGCATGGGGGCATGACGGTGAATGCCGAACGTCTTTTCGACGACCACCCGCGCCGGCGCGAAATCAAGCACCGCGTTGGCGATCGGCGCCACCG
>Ga0123357_10002829_pt1 | contig 19583 bp, 11 predicted proteins | sample TergutEmb28metaG_FD_89873 | JGI IMG/M metagenome (GOLD analysis project Ga0123357, IMG submission 89873) | Embiratermes neotenicus P4 segment gut microbial communities from Petit-Saut dam, French Guiana - Emb289 P4 | ecosystem: Host-associated > Arthropoda: Insects > Digestive system > Gut ...
CTCGGTACGCCACTGGATGGACGGACGGGTGGCTAGATTTTATGAAGGTATTGAAATGTTCCATACATTTTTTTTTTTCCTTTCCGACGTACGATAGGTAGGCAAGAATGTGCTCGTGGCCGCATAGAACCAGTGGTTAGAGTACCAACGCCTCTCGCACAAGTATAAAAATAAGCGGTGTGACAGGAAGGTCACCTGGCACACAACCACATTAAATTTCGTCTGTCAGAAGGACTGCAAGTTCCATCTAAAGTTCGAGGTCAACTTATTTGGCTACAGTTTCAATAAGGCAGTGTGTTTTTTCGGGTAAGCATGACCTTGCAATGGTTGCGGATATTTCGTGGCCTTCACGATCAGCATAGCAGACGGGTGGTGCACTATCAACATCAGCACGACGTAATAACATGCGTCTAATCATCATGGTACTGTTTCTTTAGAAAGACCCTGGAGGGAAATTTCTCGGCCTTTTGTATTCACTGTACGTGACATGGCAAGGCTCAGACGCACGCAGTTTGGAAGTTACACGAAGGACCAAACTAATATTCAGTTTTCTACGGTCTGTTGCTTATAATTGGGTAAATAAAAGAAGATAAGATGCACTGCAAAAGCGTTTTCCTTCGTGTAAAACATCGCTGTTACCTCTGGAATGTTTCACTCCCAGTTACACATTTCGTGACGTGAGTCGGGGTATAGCTCACTCTATGGGCTGGAAGACCAGAGTTCGATTCACGACAGCAGCGCGGTTTTCTCCTTCGACCCCCCCCCCACAACCAAACTAACACCGCGACGTACTAAAGCCCCTATATAAAGAAAAAAGAAAAGCTTTCCTAGAGAGCAAAATAACCTGAACACTGAGCCCACAGCTCACCTCCGTGTGATCCCGAAAGTTGATGACGTCGCAGTGTGGATCAAACACGCGAGAGACGGCTTCCCGTTAACAGTAAGGTAATGTTCAGCGTCCTGTTATCATTTGTGAGGCAGACTGCTACTAGAAGAATGTCAGTGGGCAGGACTGTGTCCTTACCGAAGTGGAACTTAAGGCTTCCTGTTGTCACTAGTGTGAGCGACTGCTACTTATTGCCGCTAGTGGGGGCGAATGCTTCCTTTTAACGCTAGCAGGAGCGCCTGCTTCCTGTTGTCACTAGTGGGAGTGAGTGCTTCCTGTTGTCACCAGTGGGAGCGACTGCGTCCTATTAACACTAGTGGGAGCGACTGCTTCCTACTGTCACTAGAGGGAGCGACTGCATCCTATTGTCGCTAGTGGGAGTGACTGCTTCTTATTGTGCACCAGTGGAAGCGACTGCGTTCTGTTAACACTAGTGGGTGCGACTGCTTCCTATTTTCACTAGTGGGAGTGTGACGGCTTCCCAGTAGGCTAATTAATGGGGGTGCGGGGGGGGCGGAAGAAAGTCGTTACATGGCTCAGAGTTCCAAATTCTAAGAGCACCATAAGGTTCAGTGTAGATCAGTTTTGCTTTGCAACACCGATTACTTTTTCAAACTGGTTCCGTGTTTGCAAGTGATGCATGCTATGTAATTATCGCGTGCCCTTGATACAGGTCTGGTTTTGGGGATCAGCAGTAGGCTTACTGGGCTTGCTGGGTGTGGCTTGATATTACAGAATTGGTTGCTGGTTACCGTCTTACCACTTACCACGAATTAACGACTGGCAGTCCCATAACAACTCTCTGCTCTTAGCATGACCTCTTTTCTTTCGTTTTGGTTCCTGTTATCTTTTGACAGTTAATTAAACTTCAGACGTAATCTGGGTAGTGAATAAGGTCTATTATTTGTCATCCCATGTACAAGGTTCTCTGTTGTATATTTGCTTGCCTTCTTAAAGTTCCTCATAAATGTATCAACCAAGATAAAAATTTGAATGTCAAAATACACTCTTATATGGATGTTGTTGTTGTTGTTGTTCCTATGGCAGGTGGTGGAGAAGTTATCATTGCTCTGGCATCCCAATAGATTTTGATAGTGTTCTTGAGGACGTGTTGGTCAATATTGAGTTTAGGGCCTTATACGGATGTTGCTGCATGGAATTAACACATCCACCTGCACAGTTTATCTTCCCACTACTGCCTGTTTTCTGTCCACGTAATATTTGTGTTTACCAAAATCTACATTCTCTCACTGTGTACATTTTCCTGCCTGTCTTTGTTTCCAGTGCTGACATTACAGTACTCAAAGGCCAAAACAGGGCCCTGCACTTCCCCTCTACCATGAAATTAACAGAACTGATTTGCATTGCCTCAATACCCTGTGTGTTTTAATACTGACATCTTTGCATGGAGTTTGCCCACTAACATGTTATAGACCCTACAGGTTTCTATTGCCCCATCTATGTTGAATACCAATTTCTTGAATTATGTGCCCTTATAATTCTAGTACGATAGCATAAATCATATTCTGGTTTGTAAAAGCGAGCTTTTTAACTGGCTCTTATCTATTCAATATTTGTTTGTTTTCTCAGAATGTTCTTGTTAATTGCAACCGTGAAAAGAGCACATATGTTCATGGTTTTATATCCTGAACACCTCTTCCCCCCCAACTTCAAGTGAGAATCTCGTCCATACATCTTCCTCTTAATTCCATAACCTGCTTTTCTGGCTTCTTGGATTTCACATGTTTTGTCTTAGACTACAGTCATGACAAGTAATGCTGGTGGTTTTGCAGACCCACTGTCTTTACATGTGATTCTTAGAATTCTTTAGAGATGAGACATTCATACAAAAGTCTTAGTTGCAGAATCTAAAGGGAAGTCCTATGCACAGATGAGAGGATGATTTAAAAATTAACTAATTAATTAATAAAAGGAGTTAATTCTTTCTGTAAGGAACAATGAATATTTGCAGACAGTTTGGTGTTTAGTTTTGTTAGTTAGTATGTTATTTTTGGTACTAGTTATATAAGTCACATGCATGATTTTACCATTTGAGGAGCAGTGTTCATGAATCTTTTCATTTCCCTTTCACTGCACAATGCAATCCATATTTGTAACAGCTGTGAATTAGGTATTTGTCCATTTAACATTTCTGATTCAAAATTACATAATTAAAACGCCTGCACTTCAGCTCACATATCATTTGACACTTTTATGTACTCATTTGTAATGGAAAAAATGCTGAAAGCCACTTAACTTTGTATTTCCTCAGGGAACTGTGCACTTCGTTTGTTTTCATGTCGGAAGTCACAACAGTTTTTGAAGTTTTCAATATTGTGATGAGTGTGATCATGTATCAACTACAAATAATAATCTGGAATTGAAGAATAATATCTTCTGATATATATATATATCAGTAGTACAGTAGATATTTACTAACGTTTTGAAACTGCTGTCTCCTTCTTCAGGGAAGAAGTGCAACCTATCACACTATTCATTACATGTAATCAATGATAATTTAATGCTGTACTTTTTAGGAAAAAGTAACAAGTATCTCCAAGTACATGCCTTTTACTTAGCTGCAATGATGACAGTAAGGTTTGCTGCAAGAAGATTAAAAACAGTAAATCTCAGAAAGTACCAGTCTATTACAATTAAAGAAGCTAAAGGTCTAACCAGGGCTGTTGAGCTGCTGACGAAGTGTAATAAAAATCAATACCTTTTTAAAAATCTTTATTTCACTGACTTTGTGCATTACATCGCCCTACACTTAAGCGTCCTGTAATATTACATCACAACCATGAACACTGTTTTCAAAATCTGCGTATTACAGACACAATGAAGTGTGATCTCACTGTTCCTTTTTCACTTTCCAACTGAAAAACAAGTTTCGGTCACAGTATCCTAGAAGCAATTTATCATTCAATACACGAGTAAGTTCAGTGACTTCTTGTAGTCAAAGGTACAGCAGTATCAAAGAAAATACACTTTATTGTTACCGTTGAGCCTGGTTCGAAGCCAGATCAAAAATATGTTTGGCAGAAAAACATGCAAAGATACGTGAGAAAGAATTTCGCTTGTGTACTATACACTGGTACATTGCGAGCGTGTGAACTTTAAGGTTACTGGTATTAATTTCATGACTGTGTTTATCACGCGAAGGGATGCGGCTTGCTTTTAGCTAGGGTTACAACCATACTGCCGCGTTATCTCCCTGGGAACAGTACATTCTGTGCTCCTTTCGGCATGCATCAGTCAGACAGCTGCTAAGCTTGAGGAGAGTAGAGGCCGTGAAGCTAGCACAGGCTGGGTTTGGGGACTTCTTAGCGTGCACTTGTGTGAGCAGGTTGAAGGGGAAGCATGACAATAATAAAGAGGTGTATTTTGTTGATACAATTTCTAACAGTGGCAGACACAAATAGTTTGATTGTGAATATTACAGAATAAAAATTGAAGTAACTGTGAGAATAAAACAAAACAGGCCTAACCACAAATATCCTTCATGTCATCTAGTCGGTAGAGACTTAACGTTTCCTGTGAACACCACGCGTTATGTTCCTGACTTTGAGATTTGGCCGGTTATATTATTTACTAATAAAGTGATAACCTTCTTAACAATAAACAAATGATTATTTCCACAACACATTCAGGCCCTCTTATATAGTACTACTACACAAATGTCTTATTTCTTTTGTGAATACTTCAACAAAGGCATTTTCAACCCCTGAAGAAAATTTGTAACCAGTCTAGTCATCACACAGCTGCATTTACCTTGCAAACTATAGTCATCTGTTGTTTAAAGGACCATGCATCTTTGTGACAGCTGACGAATAAAAAATCAACTTGATGTTAACATCAACAGTAACACGTTACTAGCCACAACAAAGCGACAAAACACATCACACCAATCAAACACCACTAAGCACCATAAATTTACGCTAACACTAACTCCTCCATCTTTGCAGAACGAAACAGCCAATGTGGTAGTTCAACAACATAGTCGCAAACTCCTGAAGATGAGCATACTAATGCCCAAAACATGTTGAGGCTCTAAGAAGTAAAATAAAAGTGACAAGTGACATCAATTTGGTTTTTTATTCATCAGCTATAGTCATTAATATTTGGCAACATACAGTACCTAAGAGCAACATGGTAACTACATATCTGAAAGAGCTTGCAGATTTATTAAACAGCACTTGATTTTAACATGGTAATCAAACACAAAACAACAGTATGGAATCCACTAAGCAAGGTACACAGATAACTCTCATAGTCCTACTAAAATATGAGTACAGAATATATTTATCCTCACACACTTGTTTACAAAGAATTTTTGTAGTACAAATGGCAATAGGAACTCTTAACAATAAGACAATTTAAGTGATGGTTTTAGGAAACCAGCCACCTGTATTTATTTTGGTGACTTCCACCAGCTTCAAATGGTAGCTAATATGAAACAAAGAAAGTTACAGTTATGCTGATCTCTATGATCACAATTTGTGTTGACACCTGGGTAGATGTTGCAGAATTTCCCTCTTAAATACATACTTGTATGAAACATCTCATGAATTTAAACACCATGAGGTACAATAAAGAACACTTCAGCATTTCACACCACATAGCAGGAAAATAACATATGAAAGGAAAGTTTTGTAATAAACAGCACATATCAGTCTTGTTGATCAACACGATGCCTCTTGATCACAGACTTCCCACTGGAAAAAACAAAATAAAATTTTGAGGGTTGTTTGACCATGCATCTTCCTCATGAAATAAAGTGAAATGCCAACTTGATGCAACTAGGTAATTTTATTGATGTATTCTTAGCTGGACATGTTTCGGGTACATACGCCCATCATCAGGAGCAACAGATGTTGAGTTGCAGCATATGGTTTTCTGCACCGAACTTTTGGAAAGGTGGTGGTCTTGAGAGCCGCTACATAGGTCGTGTGTACGGTGCTGATGGTACCGTGCACGGCACCATCCGCACCGTACACACAACCTACGCAGCAGCTCTTAAGACCACCACCTTTCCAAAAACTCAGTGCAGGAAACCATATGTTGCAACTCAACATCTAATGCTCCTGATGATTGGCGTATGTACCCGAAACATGTCGAGCTAAGAATACATCAATAAAATTACCTAGTTGCATCAAGTTGGCTTTATACTTTATTTCACAAAAGCAAAATTTCTTTTATGTGTGACATCCCACTGTGAAGAATAAGCAATTATGGAGTGAGGAGGGCAGTCGATGACAATTCTCTTCACTCACCCAGCCACGGGAGATATAAAAACATTCACCGTGTTTGCAGACCATGTTTAACATTGTTTGGGACTTATTAAAGCAACCCCCCCAAGCCCCATCCTCAGTTTTAAGAGTATGAAATATGAAAATATCTAATCTTACATTCAGATAAATACAATATAAACTGGCTCAATTATAAATGTAATTCAGGATTACCTCACTGCAGTCACAACATTAAAGACAACAGATACTTACCGCTCATTTCTTTTTACTCGATAGTAACATTCCATCTTCTCAACACTTGACAAACGTTCCAGAAATTCTTCATCATGAGTAATGACAAGTAACTGGAAGTTCTTCTGGACCATTCTTGTATTCACAATACTGAAAGTAAATAATAGATATTAGAAATCAGCTCCAGTCTCTAACAGTAAATGAACTGCATTTAATTCAGTTGAAGATTCAAGTCTTCTGGGGTGTTATGCCATGGTGACTGGTAAATACTTAATATGATCCTTCAAAATGTGTTTATAACTTATATGGATGACATCATAAAACAATGGAGAGAAGGAAACCAGGAAAGGATATGCTATCAACATAAACTTCAAACTAGTATGGTTCTTTGTTGTTTGAAGATAACCACATAATTATAGCCAAAACATACATTAAATAATTTACCCACTATTGTGTCAGAATCTGAAGCTTGCTTTAGCTGATTAAAAAAAAACAGTAGGGTAAAGATCCTAGTATGAACAAAAGTATGCAAAACTAACAAAATACCGTAACATGTCAACACAGTAGAATACAAATGACTGGAGCAATGAATCAGGTATTCAGACCCTCAACAGTACAATATTATATCAGACACAACACCTACAAAACTTCAGCAAAATACATGCTGGCATCAAGAAATGAAGTCTGGACAATTCAAAAAGCATATGAAGAAAAATATAATTTTTTATAAATGCAGGGTAAAAAACTTAGTTCATAAATGAAATGAGGGCAATTTTTACCACCAAATTTACGTAAAATTATCAAAGAAGACGTGAGATGTAAGAAGAGTGAAACACAACAGAACAGTGAAACAAATCAGCATACAAGTCACTGGTGAACAGATGTTTTGGAAGACCCATGAAAATATTAAATGAAACAGTAACACATCACATGGCATAGTTCTGAATAAGATGACAATGAAGATGAAGAATAAGCGAAGAACTTCATTAAATTCAGGCATTACACTTCAGGCTATACTCACTCTGCTAATGCACTACTCAGACTTTCAATATTTTCACTGTCCAGGTTGGTTGTTGGTTCATCAAGAGCCAATATACCACAATTTGCACTGAAGGTTTCTGCTAAAGCCATGCGGATAATTAGAGATGCCAGGACCTATGGAACAATATGCAGATTGAAATACAGGAGTGTTACATCCCAAGATTAACTCCCAGCAACATATCAGAATTTTCTGTTCTACTATTGAAAAAGTTTGTAAACACTGAAATAAATTGCAAGTATATACTATAGTTTTGTTAGACCTCACTTTTGTGATACATGGTCAAAAAGTAAAGTTCCAAGATCAGTGCTGTAAGGATAGCAGGCACACAAGAAATAAGGAATTGTTTTATATCCCTCCAAAATAACCTCACCACACTTCTTGAGATCTCTGACATCCTGAGGTCTGGGAGGTTACCCTGTCGAAAGAGCCCCCAGCACCCACTGAACAGGATGCCGTGTGGGATTCAAGAGTCAGTTGGGAAATATCTCTTGCTCCTGCCAGGAATCCAACTCTGAATCCTTGGTCACAGGCCCACACTCAAGCATGATTTTAAATTAGTGATATTATGATACCAAGGGAAAATAGCTTGTTGTGCTATACATTTTGCTTACACATTAAACACACTTCAAGACTATGCCATGACTCAGGCAGTTGGTTGTTGGCCTCTCACAGTAGAGGCCCAGGTTTCATCCTTGAGCAGTCAATGCAAGATTTGTGATGAACATTGTGGATTCCGGATGGTTTGTTCCTAGTACTCAAGTGTTATCCTGTGAGTATCATTCCTCCAGTGTACACATATTTCATGCATATGCTATGGACATATAATCTTAACAATTCATCGTATCATTAAAAAAATCAAAGTCACATAGTTACGTAAAACCAAAAAGATTGGAGAATGTCTTTCTAACATTGTTCACTCATAAGGAAATCATTACAAAGCTACACACACAAATTTATACCTTCTGTCCAGCACTGCAGCGCCCCCTCATGTCAATTTCTACATCATTCTTCATCTGTACCACCCGGTAGTTATATTGGCTTCTCTTGTCTGCAGCTGCCAGTCACACAACAAATTAATGCACTTAAGATACACCAAAGAGCTCACACATATACACATTTACAGGGCGCGGAAAATTATGGGCAAGTAGTCACAAGTAACATTATCTCGTGCTCTCCCATCCCATAACCAATAACCACTACATCATATTACAAAATGACTATTCTCAAGTTCATCATATTCAACATCTCTGGCATAGTTTCATGGAAAATTAAGAAACATTTCTATCCTTAAAGCATTTTTAAAATGATCAAATCAAGATGAATAAGAGAAGAGAGGCAACCAGTAGGCATGGAAGAGATAAAAATATCCATACAACATTTCAGTCACAAAACCTGAAAGGAAAAGTTTACATGAACGACCTAGGAATAGTTGGGAAACAATATGAAAATTAATTTTGAGGAACAGGGTTTGAATTGGTCGACTGGACTTGTCTGACTCAAGAGCACAGGTACAGTAATTATAAAACTTACATGTCCGCTCAGGCACATCCGTCTTTATCTCAATGTAATCTATGTCACTGCCACGGTAAATCTGCCTCCACAGTTCACGAATGATGGCGTTGATCTCTCTCATTTTTTCCTTGTGGAAGTGTAACATGGCCCATTCTGTGGCCTTATAATAAGAATTTAAGTCACTTGCAGCTGCTTCCATAACCTACAAAAAATAAAATCCCTAATCCCTAATCCCTAACACACTTGTGTTCATGCCATTTTACCCACTCAAATGGATCAGCCAGTAGCTACACCAGATGCCTGATTAACTGCAGTAAATATTACACATGTGTTTAACAGAGGTTAAATGTCAGCAACTTCACTCAAACTTTAATGCAAAATGCAGTTCTGCATAATCAGTGTGACCACACTCATAGTAATGAATATACATTCAGCACATGTGGGGATGGGAAATAGTGAATCAGGTAAAGGGGAGATTCTGTAAGAAAGTGTTAAGAATTCCCACAAGTGCAGCAAACAGGGCAGAAGGAAAGCTTGGAATAAGAAGCAGAAGAGGGATTATATCAAGTGCAACAGTAAGATACTGGGCTAGGATTAAGTGCAGGTGGAAGGTGGAACCAATGAGGCATTGTTACAAATGGCAGATTGGTAAATTTAAGGTGTAGAGTTGGGCAGGAAGATGTAATGGAGGAATAAGACGAAATTTGACTGGGTTACGTAAAGCAAAATGCCTGGGAGAGGGAATTAAGACAATCTGTCAAATTAGTAAAACCAGATGCAAAGATACACAAAACAGGGGAGGACACCTGACATGCAAGAAAACAGGTCATTAGTGTCACACTGTGAATTAAAGTACAGCAAGCCAAATGCTGAGACAGTATTCAAAATTATGCCATCACCTTTCCCAATCATCATACCTGTTCACACTATGTAATGCGAGCTATTGAGAGTATTATTACATAAAAGTAGGTAAAGTGATCCCGTTACAGGCCCGGTGTGGCCCAGAGGGTGGGTACAGATATAGCTCTACTCTTCCATGACCGCGGCACTAGAAGGGGGTGAGTGGTCTGCAGCACGCCCCGGCCGCACTTTACCCCCGGGAAAGACCCGGTACCCATTGTACAGGAGGCTGGGTGAGCTCCAGAGCTGGTCTAGATGGGCAGAAAATCTCGCCCCCACCGGGATTCGATCCCAGACCGTCCAGCCCGTAGTCAGTCGCTAATACCGACTGAGCTAGTATTATCACATAAACAGTAAGTAAATGGATAAATAAATGATACAACCTTTATCAGAATGTGGTGCAGCCCACATTTCTGGTACAGCTGACACATTTTCACTATCAGAAATGTTTACCCTACCTTCTTCTTAACAACCTTTTCAAGATACTCTCTCTCTGCATTTGCATACAAAGGTTTCTTTAGCTCTTCACGTAGTGATGCGATCGCAACTTGCTGTTCCTTAAGCCTACCTTCAGCTTGTGCTTTCTGAAATACAAAAAAGATTCAAAATATCATGTTTCATCATCCTTATATCTGTCATGTATCAAGAACAGTATAACTTTCTTACCCATTCCATTAATTCTCAACTTCATAATTTATTATAACATAGAGGCAGTCCCGTTTATCACAAACCTTAGGCCAACAATTTCTGCTTTCACATGAAAAGCTGCGTGCTGCCTATCTGTGCCACTTACTACTACCAAGGTAGCACGGGTCATCACAGTCAAACCACTCAGTGTCATGCTGTGTTTAGCATGTAGAACAATAACTACTGCAATGTTATAAAACTACTGGTTCACTACGCAGGTTATTTTCAACAGCATCACTCTAGAGTTGTGTGCAGGTGGTACCTGGTGCAAAATTTTGCCAGAACATTTGTTATCCTGCTATTTTATGTGGTTTTCCTCAGTCTCTCCAAGCAAAAGCCAAGACTATGCCTCAGTTAGGCCAATACCACCTCCTTCCAAATCCTTTCCAATTCATCATTCACTAATCAAACTCTAATCGAAGGTGTAGTCCGTGATATCCAGCGTCATAAAATATGTGGTTATGTATAACAAAATGATATGGTGGTGTCTTCCACAAAATTTACCCTCATGATTTTAAAGTGTTCAATATAACTGTTGTACATCTGTTGTTGGCAGGGTTATTCATTCTGGCAATCTCTGTTCCTACTGGCTAGTAATTTATTCCACACACACTTTTGAATTATGGCACTCACTAAAATTATGCTGCCTGTCTCACAGTATGTCTTGATCCCCTAATACAAAATTTAACAACATTCATAATTAAATGGCCAGGGTAATGTAGTCATTATAGTAACTGAGCTATGGGCTGGACAGACCAGAGTTCGAAACCCAGTCACCGCAGGAGATTTTTTCATCTCAAAATGTATCCAGACTGGCTCAGGAGCCAAATGCATAACAGAGTTCTTTCTCAGGATAAAGCAGCCAAAGCATGACACTGAGCACTCACCTCCATCTGGCATTGAGGTTAAGACTAAGCGAATCTATACCTCTACTTCCCCTCTGTGCCTTCATGGCAGGTAGGGCAAAACTCCACCTTTATACAATTAAATATTGTGTCCTATTCTAAATTTGCACTATAAATTCAATATTGTACATCACTTTTACTGAAAACATAGAGGACAAATTTACTTATATAATTAAGTACTGTGTCCTGTTCTAAAGTTGTACTATAAATTCAATACTTTACATCACTTTTACCAAAAAGGTATCTTTGGGCGGGCAAAAGACAAAAGATAAAAGTTCCCCCCATAATCTACCATGAAGGCCAAGACGGGGAGTAGAGACAGCTCTACTCTTTCTTTTACCTCAGCACTAGATCAGGGTGGGTGGTAGATGCCATGTCACAGCTGCTTTACCCCCAGGAAAGAGACCCGGTACCCACTGTACAGGAGATGGGTGGGCCCCAGGGCCAGTCTGGACAGGTGTGGAAAATCTCTCCCCCCACCAGGATTCAATCCCCAGACTGTCCAGCCCATAGTGAGTTGATATACCAACTACTCTATCCTGGTCCACAGCAAAAAACTATATAAAGCAATAAACTCTTGGAGACTGGAAACTATTAATGCTTTCAAACATGACAGAATATGGCATAGCAATAGTTTAAAGGACCAGGTAGCCAGCTGCCCACCCCAGTTTTCTATAACTGTATTACCTCTCTGTTAAGGGCTTCTTCCTCCCTCAGAAGTTTTCTCTTTTCTGTAAGCAGAGTCTCATATTTCAGATCTCCAAGACTTTTTCGAAGTTCTTCAATTTTCTTTTTTAAGACATCAGCTTCTGCTTCCTTACTGCGTAATTTAAGGTTATCATCCAAGTCTCGTTTCTTCATCTAAATCAACAGTGCCAATTGGATAAAACAGTCATGTACTCTCTTAATACATACAGAGGATAAATGAGCCAAGATCTAATAAATGATAATATATATGGATGAAATACCAATAATTGTAATTTCTTAAACATTATGTGAGAAAACCATTAAAAATACTTAACAAAACATAGAAAATAATATAAAATCCTGAAGAGATAAAATCACACTCTTTCACTTCACAAGAAGACAACAAAGTTATAATCGATCAGGAAATTAAGCAGTATTTCAATTCAAGGTAAGCACACATCAGCAACATCTAAGGTATATAAGAGGACAATTTGTACAGTTTTCTTATGACATATATTACCTGCTGCTTGGCCAGTTCACTATTCATATTGCCAATCTGTGTGTTCAAGTCTTGTATTGATTTCAAATTAGTATCCTTTATTGTTTCCAGGTCCAGAAGAGATTGCTGCACTGTGGCCAGTTTCCTGTCTATTCCTTGCTGCTCAAAATCTCTAACACTGTTTTGCAACCTATGTATTTCATCAACCTGCTTCTGAAATCCTGAAAGCTAGTCAAAAATAAGAAGGTGAATACAGTACTTCACTACTCCTCTAACGTAAGTAGACAGACAAATTTCTGTTGCTGCATGAATAGTACGGAACACACAGCAACAATCTAAAATTACGCATGCCTTTCATCATCCAGTGTGCAATGGGACCAAACAATGACATTTAGTTACCAACCAGCTCACCTGCATAGGCAGTTTTCTTGATATCAGACTCAATTCCATATGCCTTTTCTTTGATATTATTCAATATCAAGAAATGTACTTTTCTTCCAAATTCTTTCTAATGTAATTCTTTGAGACGACCTCCCCATAACACCCTCTTCCCCTCACCTCTTGGTTCTCTAAAAGTCTACAACAATAGCTGACACATTACATTACAATTATGCAGGCAAATGTCCAATGTCTGATGCAGATTGATGTTTATATGACCACCAAAATAACCACACATAATTCATGTACAAAAGTGTCCCATGTTCAGTATCAACTGCTGCTTTTTTTGTACAATGAATTCAAACTTGAAGTATGATGCACATGTAATTGACATGTTACTAAATAACTGTCAATTCCCTCATAAACTTCAATGTGTTCTGTGGTCAGGAAGAAATAAGTACCGCACTTACTCAAATGCATGACAAGGTTTTTCCCTGAAATTTGGCACTTAAATATGTGAGGCTGTCTTAAAGTTACATATGAATGAATGAATTCTTGTTATAAGGGAATTAAATCCGTGAGTGTGGGTTGGGGTGGGGGTTGGTGGGGATGGAGGCAGTGTGTGCATCATAAGTTTAGATGAACAATCAAAGATAATGAATCCAATTCACCATGGGAACAGAATTAGACAGGACAAATCCTTTTCTATATGCTCTTGTGATCACAAAGTGACCAGCATGTTCTAATCAAAACCAAACCACCTACATGAACTTTGAATATAATCTTCCATCCCACGTTAAGGCAGACTGCTAGCTGTGCAGCCCCAGGAACAATCTCCCAGGGGTGTCCTATAAAAATCTAAACTGGTTCAACATGCTTATGAAGATCATCAGACAGGCAGTACTGATACAGGACTGTGCAAACTGATACTAACAGCAGGTATAGGAACTGCAGTGAATCGGTGCACATGGTATATCTGATAAATTCAATCAGTCTACTTAGTTTGCAGATTTCACCTATATGGATTCCCATTATCAGCAAGGAGGTTAGAAAGTAATTTTGTTTAACCTGATGATACAGGCAGCAGAATCCTCTGAAACATCTTTACACATCTTGTCAGACTGCACAATACCTCATCCCAGAAGACAGCAATCCTCACAATCACTTCTGTGAGAACCTCAAATCTCACTGCATATGGTTTGTTTTCATGTACCTGCTTTTGTTCTTTAGTTAAGGTTTCCTTATTTTTAAGTCTTGCTGCATTTTTCTCCTTCGTTGCTGTATCAAAATTCATTTTAGATTCTCCCAATTTCTCTTGCAGCCTGCATGTTTCCTCATTCAAAATACCTTCAGTTGCCTGTAGCTCTGACTGTTTATCTTCTAACTGCTTTCGCTGCCGCACTCCACCTTCAATCTAATTGCAAACATAGAATAGCAGATTTGTTTACACTCACAATTATAATATACTGTAACTTTTTTGACATTCAGAGGACCGCGCACCGTGATACATTCTCATAATAAAACCAACAAGATGCACTATTTTCTAAAATTTATTTTTGAAATAGAAATCTACGTGTTTCGGACAGCTTCTCTGTCCACCATCAGGAGTCTAGCACTTTACACACAGTAATAGGTATATGTCATAGAGGTTATGCTGACTGCTTGCTAGCAGGGATCAGAATCCCGCTAGCAAGCAGTCAGCATAACCTGTATGACATGTACCTATTGCTGTGTGTACAGTGCTAGACTCCTGATGGTGGACAGAGAAACTGTCCGAAACATGTAAAGTTCTATTTCAAAAATAAATTTGAGAAATCAGTGCATCTTGTTGGTTTCATTATAAGAATAATGTAACTTCTTTTACTCTATACAAAACTTTTAACCTTAGATATTATCTGCAGTACAGTGGTTCATCAGGTCAGTTCCTAATGATTTTCTTAAGCAATATCTGATGGTACAAGGTTTTTACACTATGTGAAGGGCAACTCTGAGAAGTATACATCCTGAATCTTATAATAAAACCAACTAGATGCACTAATTCCTCAAATTTATTTTTGGAATAAAACTCTACATGTTTCGGACAGTTCCTCTGTCCGAAACATGTAGAGTTTTATTCCAAAAATAAATTTGAGAAATTAGTGCATCTAGTTGGTTTTATTATAAAAATTTATCATGATAAACTGTCACCTGAATGTCAAATAAATATACTGGGAATTGTAATCTTTCAAGCTGAGGGTGGTGGACTGTACTGGCTCGGAATAACGTACAAAAATGTACAACAGCAGTGCTAAATTCTGAAGTTCAGATGGTTATGCATGATTTCAGAGGGTTAGGTATACCTTAAAATATTCATCCGTCAATCGATTTTTCTCATCCCTCAACTCCTGGAGTCTATCTGTATGTCTTGTTAGCTTCTGCTGCGCATCGTCTATTGCACGACGGATCTTGTGAACTTCTGATTTCACCCGCTCCTGTTCGTTTAGGGCCTCCTGCATGCTCCGTGAAGATTCTGCAGACACAATTTATAATTAAATTTAGAATTCTAAGTCACAAAACACTAAATAACTAACTCTAGAGAGCAGTCCTTAGGAGCTAATAATTCCTCACAAAGTCAAAAAATTCCAAACACTCTGTGGAATCTGACGGTTCACTATCATGTTTAGGAGGGCTTGTCAGTGGGCTCCATCCTAAGCCAGCCGAATCCACCCTGTAGTCCTTCTAACTCCATGGAGCAGAGTAATTCTTTGCACTCTAGTATTCAATCTGCCAGTCAAGGAATTCCCCACAGATGACCCCACAGGTTCAACACCATGTTCACATCAGCCCACTACACAGCCCTATTCAAAGCCATAACAATGCAGTTCACACTCTCAAATCCTATTCCTCTAAGATCCACCTACACCTAGGTCTCCCAAGTAATCTCTTTCCTAGATGTTTTCTGTGCTGAATTTTGCATGTTTTGTCTCTCCCATGAATACCACATGCCCAGCCCACATCACTGCTGCCTTGATTCCAACACCCTAATAATCTTTTTGTGAAGAGTATAAATAATGGTGTTCCACATTACAAACTTTTCTCCAACCTCCCATAACTTTCTCTATCTTAGGTTCAACTATTCTCCCAAGAAAAGACAAGACAAAATGGCTCATTTGATCTGGTACCATTAACTTTTAATGTAAAACACTTCCAAAGGACACAGCACAACTCTGTGGAAGTTCATATGTAATAATCAATCCACAAAAGGGAAGATAACATAACATACCAACTGCATGAGTATTGAAATAGAAACCTATTCTCCTTGCCAAGATTTTTCACTTTGGTTTTATGCCCTAAATCCAAAACTATCTTTCATTAAATTTAACAAAATTTCCACAAGTAAAATCTGGCACTTGTTCATTTTATGTACGATTTATTTAACAATGCTTTCACTAGCTCCAATTATACATATTGACTGACATGAGATAAAAGGGAAGTGGCATTATAACTAACAAATTATAAATTAAAAGGATTTGTGAGGAAGCAGTTGTGGCCTCATGTGAAGTACCATTCAGGGGATTTGCCCAGAGGGGCTGAGGAAAACTACAAAAAACCTCAGTCATGATGGCTGTTAATGAAACAACATTTGAACTTGAGACCCTCCGGACATGATACTGGAGTATTAACCACTTGCCCACACAGCATTCAGTGTCACCTGTTCATCATCATATTCATACTAGCAAACAGTCTGAAAAATCTACTCTTTAAGGCAAAAGTTCATCCCCGTTCAATGAAAAGCCATCGTATGAACTTGGACCATGCTGTGCAAGTGTTTTCATTTGGGATCAGAAACGAAATTTAGGTCACTTGCAAAGAAAAAATTGTGTGAAGCAAGATATAGGGTTTCTGTAAGTGATTATGTAAAAGACAGGACGCCTCTGGCAGTTAGGCACCTGTCTCTCACCGCACAGCACCCAATTCATGTGGAATCCGAGGTAGAAAATGTGTCACTGGGACAGGCTTTCCCATCTTAGTATCATTCTGCCAATGCTACACATTGAAAAATCATTCATTTACCAGCAATGCTATAAAATGTCAGCAATGGAGAAGTCACTAATGAAACACTTCTCTCTCACCATCAATCCCACAAGACATTATTCTTCAGACTAATATACATGAATAACTGTCGCTTTACACTCCCTAAAAATCTAACTCCATTCCACAGATACCAAATGGAAAAAGTGGGTATACAAGTTATGTGAAATGACTGCCAGAGGTAGGAAGTTAATCATGTTTGCATGCTACCACATGATAGGCAGCAAACAAGTTACAGTAAAAAAAAATACAACTTTTAATGTCTTCCACTTACTTCCTGCTGGTAGTTTTGCTTCCAATCTATCAATTTCACGTTGCAATTTTTGAAGTTCTGTGTGATGCTGGTCAAGCAACACAACGTCAGGTTGCACTGTCTCTGCCAGCTTTTTGTCTGTTTGTGGCTCTATTAAACTTGACTGTAAATTCTCAACATCTATCCTTAGGTCACCCAGCTTCTTCTCAGTCTCCTCCAATTCAGCTCTGGAGTATAATGTATTGTCAACAAAAACATTAATCTATGCACTTTCACACTGTTCACATACAAAGTTCAAATTACATTTTTTGTTGCACTAAAAGCAATCAAAATTGCAGACATTTTAGCTCATGTTCTTTTAACACACCAAAATGAATCAATATTATTTGTGCCTTCAGATGCATACCGAAAGAATAATACTTCAACTGTAGGGTCCATTTAAATGAAATCCATTTGGAGATTTTTCTGGGTAAAAGAGGAGAGATCTTAGCTCAATTACAGGTTTCACCAGTAATATAATGTGATGCTTGTTATGACATAAGAACATACTTGAGGTCTGGAATTTCAGTTGTCTTGAAGGTGATGACAGATTCATGGGATGGCCTTAGTTCAAGGAGCTTCTCATACTTCTTCTTTTCACCCTCCAGCTTCTTGCTGTTTTCACGTAGACGAGCTGGGACTTCGCGAACCTTACTGTTTAGCTGTCCACAGGAAAGCATTCACAATTAGTATTCACAGAAACAGTTGTGTGTACCATACAGCATAAAAACCCAGATATACGACCCATCTTCTTTCCTTTGGACATTAAAAACAGAAATTTTTAAGTTAAAAAAAACTGTGAAAATAAGTTCTTTATACCCCAAATAATAAAATTCTCATGCAATATGGCCACGTTCATTCTCCACCACAATGTCCCATGCACCAGTTAACCTTCTGACGCCTAACGACAACTATAGTGGTCGTACCGCACCGCTAACTTCTAAATGTTGCATTTTATATATTTATTCAACAAATATAGGTACTGAATATTTTAAACACGGTATATACTCTCCGTTTTTTTCCTCTTCAAAATGCAGTTTATTTCATAAATCTTAACGTATTTGGTCCCTGTATTATTCATATTTTATATACAGGATGTGCTAAAATTAAAAAAATAATTCCGGCGCCAAAAGGTTAACATGATGAGGATCCGCAGCACACTGTTATATCCATCACCACTATCTCAAATCATTGAGTTCAAAAAATTAATTACTTTTGCATCACGTCATATTTATTTAAATAAATGTTAGGGTTTTTTGTCCCAGTACAACTTTTTGTGTATTCACACTAGAATATGCATATGTCATGACATTATTGGCAACTTGGTCACAGTGCAGAAAAACCTGCAGCTTAACCACCACTCTGCTGTGTGTTGAACACCGAGCATGGGTCAGCACTGGTCAAACATCAGACGAGCAGCCATGGTGCCCTTATGGCATATGTTAAGCTTACTTATACTAAATGCCAAAATTCCAAATCCATATTCTGTACTTCAAAATAGTTCATTTTCAAACCATGCCTTAGTTTCAACTGAAAGAAAACTGTACCAACCCTTTTACATAGCGAAGCCTTCCATACCACTGGCTTAAACATTTAAAATCTCTGCAATTTTCCCATACACCGTAACAGTATAACAAGTTAAATGGTGCACACAGACAGAAGTGTTAGAACCTGCAGTTTAAAATGTAGTAGCACAGTTTACCTCATTAACAAGTTCCCTCACATCAGCATCTACATCAAATCCTCTGTGACAGAGAGGACAGCATGGATCTGGTTGTTGCAATTTCTGGATATAATGGCGAAACATGTATTCAGATGACGACAATGTGCCTTTCTCATCCTAGAAGATACATCAAAACAATGGAATTAAGTGAACTTCCACAGTAAAATCCACCAACAATGAATATCAGGAAATTCACATATTTTCATTTATTACATAGAGTTTGTCAGTTAAATGTATGAAGGGTGTCATAACAGTTTAATCTTAATACCCCAAACAAGCAAATGATGGCTCTCACAGTTATTGTAAAAAAAAATGACACCTCAACACTGAACACTGCTGTAACAGAGCATATAAATACTCTAGCCTTATGTTTATTGGACCGTGCATCATCTTGATAGTTGAATAAAGAGAGACCAACTTGATGTCACTTGCTTTATTATTTCTTTATTTAATGCTCAACATGTTTCAGATGTTAATACACACATCCTCAGGAGCTTGCGACTTATTTGTTGAGTTATTTC
>Ga0123357_10002830_pt1 | contig 19576 bp, 13 predicted proteins | sample TergutEmb28metaG_FD_89873 | JGI IMG/M metagenome (GOLD analysis project Ga0123357, IMG submission 89873) | Embiratermes neotenicus P4 segment gut microbial communities from Petit-Saut dam, French Guiana - Emb289 P4 | ecosystem: Host-associated > Arthropoda: Insects > Digestive system > Gut ...
CTTTTATCTCAAACATTTCTTATCATAAGAAGAACTGAGCGAGATACTGTCACAAATGTACACATATCGGTCTGCATGTAAAGTGCCGGTTATTCTTGTCAGAGTTTAATGGAACTTGAATTTTCTTGACAGATTTTTGATCAAACATCAAATTTCATGAATATGCGTCCGGTGGGAGCCGAGTTGTTCCTTTCGGACACACAGACAAGCATAAATGACAGAGCTGATAGTCGCTTTTCGCAATTTTGCGAGCGTGCCTACAGACCTTACCTTGTAAATGATCTAAGCCTACTTGTTCCCATTAGAACTATTAACTGTCTGCAGTAATGACTAATTGAAACCAGCGGGCCAGATCGGCGCACGCTCCTGTGGTTGCCTTTTCCTGTCCACCGTGCTGGCAACCTGCAAGTCTCCATTCTCGTATTTCTTCTTCCTTCGTAAATCCAAGGACACAGCAATCAAATATTGAGCAGTACAATTCTGCTTTAAGACGGTCTGTCTCTTTCAGAGGAGGAAACGTCTTCTGCCCCTCAGCTTAAGTGAAATTTGTTTCGTAAGGGGCCAAGAACGCCGGTTGCTGAAGAAAAAGGCGGCGGTAGGAGGGTGAAACGTCCAATAAGAGTACACACGTTCGCAAGGGGCAAAACCGCATAAAATATTCACTGTAGGTTCCCTACCGTTACATTAGTAACCGGATGTAATTAGCTGGCAAGTGGGACGCAGAAGAAGGCAGCTGTACTGGGCCGCCCTCCTGTTCATTTCGTGTGTGCCCCCCATTACTGATTTATCGTTGCGAAGGAGGAGGGTGGGGGGGGGGGCGCCTTCATTATAACTGCTCCACTTTTTCATGTTCTGGCTTCTGTAAACTCAATCTCTTGGTGCTGCTCGTCAGATTCTAATGACTACGTGCAGGTGAAGGAGCGCGGTTCTAGCTTCAGTTGCGACACCTGCAACTTTTCTAGTTTCTGCTGTCTGTCTGTCTGTCTGTCTGTGGTTGCTAGCACGGTAAGTGAGAGGAGTGCGACTCGACTAAGACGCTGTAGTGACACCGTTTGGTATGTGTGCAATTCGTGTCTAGTCCTTCTGTTATCACAGTGCGTCGAGTGCAGCTGTTGGTGCATCAGACTGGGTTCGACTCGCCTGGCGTCGACTCCATTATTGTACCAGCGGCACCACATGCACCAACCTCTCAGTGTTGCCCACCCTTTGGTGTCAGCGTCACAGGCTGCGGGCCATACGCGTTGCCAGCTCATCTGTAGCCACGTTTACGTAAAGTACTCGTATATGTTCTGTTGCCTGAAGAGCCTTCTGTTATTCTGCTGGTCAAGAGATGTCTGTCCTTCTGTTGCAGCTGAAATTTCATTACACTGGTCACAAAAACCTGTCATTGGCCTGTGTTCTAGGACATGGCAGTTCATTACTATGGTCACAAAAGCCTGTCATTGGGCTGTTCTAGGACATGGCATTTCATTACACTGGTCACAAAAGCCTGTCATTGGGCTGTGTTCTAGGACATGGCAGTTCATTACATTGGTCACAAAAGCCTGTCATTGGGCTGTGTTCTAGGACATGGCAGTTCATTACATTGGTCACAAAAGCCTGTCATTGGGCTGTGTTCTAGGACATGACAGTTCATTACACTGGTCACAAAAGCCTGTCATTGGGCTGTGTTCTAGGACATGGCAGTTCATTACACTGGTAACAAAAGTCTGCCATTGGGCTATGTTCTAGGACACGGCAGTTGATTATCATGTGCAGAAAAGCCTGTCATTGGTCTGTGTACTACAGGAGTGCAATTCGCGCCACATCCTCAAATTCTGTATGCACCATGACACCTTAATAACTTATCGTTTATGCCTATGTATATTTCCCAAGTGACGTTTTTCCCTCATGTTTACCAACGAAGGTTAGTTCTTGTATCACCGTACCTGCTGCATAGACAGTGTTTCCCATCCTCCATTGTAATGATCGTAAGCTAATACATAAAGGGCATAAATTATGAAAATCGATCTTTATGTTATTTTCTTTGTTCTCCAGCTGATTCTACCCATCCAGTATTTCCAGACGTCCTCTGTGTGCAGTATACTCGTATGTGTTTCGTTAGGCCGAGACACTAAATATGTGCACGAAACTACAGGTGACCCCACATCTTTCTTACCTTACCATATAAAGGACCCTGAAATACTTTAATTAAACTTGGTCAAGGAACTTTCCGGTAGAATTACCATCACGATTCTGATCACAACGGCTGTCGCAATTTCCGGCAGCCGAACGGCTTGTTTGGTAGAATTTCTATACAGAATTTTCATTACATTTATAGTGACAGTTTATCAATGGTGTCTTCATTAAGAAAGAAAGAAAGAAAAAAGAAAGAAAGAAAGAACTTGATTTTTTAAAATACAATCAGGCCAGTTCTAAAAGTTTAAATTTATTTACCGTTTTACAGGTTGACTCTGTGAAGTATTTTCACTTCACGTGTGATTGCTGTCCACATCGCACTGGGTAATTCGTTGTTGTGTTGCATTATGCAGCATTCAGCTGTTTGCAGTTCGACAGTTTGCGGAAGGTCAGGCAGTTGGTATGCATGGAGTGACAGAGGAAGACATAAACACACGCAGCAAGATACGACTGAAAGAACATAAATCCCACCCCTGTATTACAAGAAAGACAGATTGCCTTCGTCCGATTCTCCGCCCGCTGTACCAAAACAGACGGTGGAGTTATACAAAGTTGTACGGATAAATTAATGTACTGTTGTAATGCTAAAGTATATGGCAGTAAAACGTAGGTGTGACGTCATATTGTGCCAGCAATTCCCGCTTGCTCTGCAGAAACGCCTTCGAATGTTTATTGACGAACAGCGGGGCACTACATTATTAAGAGATAAATCGTGCACGAAACAAACCAAATCTATATTTTTCACCCTGAAGCCGAATATTCAAATTTACAATGAAAAGGGCGTACAATGGAAGTTAAAATAAATATTTTATGCTTTTTTTGGGTTTATTTATTGTCTTTATGTTTTGGAATCAGAGATCCAGTTGCCAATACAAATGACCGACCTCCTTTTTGTAAAAGCAAACACAGGGTTCTGCTAGTTCAAACGCTTCATGCAATGTTCAACACGCGTTTGTTTTGAAGCGTTTTTAATAACAGCAATTCATGTTATAGAATGTTTAAAATGTATCAATTACACGCTCACGTTTTTATCTACAATTTGGAATAATACACAAAGGCTGTAGAAATATTTATATACCATTTGTGTTTGTTTTGCGTGTGGATATTACTTGTTGTTGTTTAAATATTCTGAAATTGAATATATTCTACGATAAAATCTTTCACCGTCCGTGAGCAAGGAATTAATAGTAAATAAACTTATGGAAATGTAATTTCTGAATCGGCATGCATGTAACTTTTTCGAAGTTGAGCCACACAGTTGTTCCGGGGACTTGTTTTCAAGCCGTGTCTTTGCACGAGGGCAAGTTAGTCAAACCGGCTGCACCAGAACAGCGCCGTCCATGCAGAACACAATGTACTGCTGACGAACATTCATTTAAAGTTACATATATTGAAAATAGCACTTAAAATTTTAATCTGGTATTGTCGTTCAATTTCGTCACCTTATATCCTTCTCTTTTCCTGTCTTCACGAGAAATGCTATTGGCGTATTTTTGTTTGACAGATGTAACTGACAACGTACCGCCTACCTAACATAACCTAACTCAACTGAGAATTGTTGTGATCGAGAAACTAACAGCCGTTCACCTGGTAAAGAATTTTCTGGAGTTCTTTAGAGTTCAGAAATACCCGACTTCGTTTATGAAGTGAATCAAAGAAAAAACTAGAAGAATGGGATGGGCAGGGCATGTAGCACGTATGGGGAAGAGGAGAGATGTGTACATGGGTTTGGTGGGGAAATCTGAGTGAAAGAGACCACTTGGAAGACCCAGGCTTAAATGGGAGGATAAATATTAAGGTCGGTCTTCAGGCAGTGGGATGTGGGGTGTGGACTGGATAGAGCCGGGTCAGGTACGGACAGGTGGTGGGCACTTGTGGATGCGGTAATGAACCTTCGGGTTCCATAAAATGTGGGAAATTTCTTGACTTGCTGAGAACTGGTTAGCTTCCCAAGAAGGACTTTGCTCCCTGCAGTATGAAAGTAAGTAAAAGAATCAAAGGAATCCAGTTACGAACTTACCACATGTATTTTAAGCCTTTCCATCTACACTTAGGTCTCCTAAGTGGTATCTTTCTTAGGTTTCCTAACTAAATTTTGTATGCATTTCTTATTTGATGCATGCTTGCTACATGTCCAGTCATCTAATCCCCTTTGATTTAATCACCTCAATGATATTTTACGAAGACTGACCGCCATATTCCGCGTGCTACCTCTCTCCTCTGTTCCCATCTCCAGGATCTAAACGGTGAAAGAATAAATCTTTGTATACTACTGTATACTACTTTGGATACTGTCGGCTGGTCCGAAACGTCGGTTACTGTTTACCAATCGACACGTCGTCATACCCAAGATCCGAATCCTCATCAATATCGCTGTGATAACCTCAAGTCTCACACATCTCAGTTGTCCGTCGCAGCCCTCCCTATATGGAACGGAACCATTTCTACGGATATGTTATTGGCATGCGCCAATTTACCTTGTAGTGTTTAATTACCGAATGGCGTAAGGCCATTTGATACCAAAGCTCCAGTATATTCCATTCTGTTACGCTAAACTTAATTAGGACTAACGTAGGTTTATGGCAGTTAATCATACCCATTACGCAGGTGTTTTGGAGGCTTAATCATTAGCAACCATTACATATGCTCTAAATCCATCCAAAAGCCTCTTATAATCTGCAGTGACTTTACATCACCATAGTGCCGTGGCCGAAGGCCTGTGTGTAACTGCTATTTGCATGATTAGCGTACAATACACTGCTATCAGGCCAATTAACTATCCGGTCAATCACGAAACGCGTGTTTTATTGTTGCATACAGACTGTGAGCGTGTGTGTGTGTGTGTGTGTGTGTGTGTGTGTGAGTCAACAGCTGCAGCAAACTGAGCGGCACAATCAGAAGTCTACCGAATTGTACTAAAACTTTGTATGTCACAGGAGCTGATTGGCTTCTGTACGTACCGTTCGTACGGCCTGTGCTGCTGCTGCGGTGTGTACGATATATGGACATTCGAAATTTCATAATCCATCCCATTATCGATAATGTTGTGCCATTAAATGGTAACAAACTATCCCATGATAGGAGCCTATTCTTTCGCAATACCGATACAAATATATCAGGGGTGTGTAAAGTCCTGCTGACATAAAGCTTGTCAGAACTGCTTGTGAAATTGTGAAATATAGGCAACTTGAGTTTCAGCCGTGTTCCTTTGTGACTTCATTTGTCAGTCCAAACGAAGGACGCCGACTGAGAGTGTTTAGAGCAGTGAGGACCTAAGACAGAAGAAGAAAGTAAAGAAGGATGGACAGCCTTGCATATTGGGCTTTCGTGTGTAATTAGACAGCCGAAAGTGTAGCGGATATCTTGGCTGCGGGCGAGACAACCGAAGAATCATGGCTTGATTTCCAGGAAGGGAAAGAGACTTTTTTATAATCCAGAGTGTCCGGAACGGCACTGGGGTCCTCTCCCTCTACCCTCCTATTTAATGGTACCGGGGATGAAGCAGCAGAGGCGTGCAGAGATTGAGCACAGGGTTACACCTTGACTGCACTCCCAAAGTGTGAAACTGTCCGTGTGAACACCATAAAGATGGACAACCTTACACGCTGCTCTTCTTCAGACACTAATGGGGTAGTCCGATGAAAGATGATGGGAGACTGGGAAATGATACAAAACTGAACTGGGAAAATACATAGGAAAGAAGTAACTAGGGACACATAGACTTAGGTGGGAGGGTAATATTAGAAGGATTATATGAGAGTGTCATATGACGTACGATAGAGAAAACCCCGATGTCGCTGGTGTGATCGGTAATGCAGCTTGGGGTCCCACAGAAGCGAGATTGCTGGTTCCAATTTTGTTGTCACACAATGTCCCTTCAGTTCGCGAAACTTTCTGCACATTGAAAAATGTATTGAATAATTGCTTTATACCTTAATGAGTTATATTGCGAGTGGTTTGTATCGTAATCCATTTTTAAACTCTAGTGATTTGAATTGCATGTGAAGCATGGGTTACAGTTGATAGCCACAATCTGCAGTTTCCAAACAACTGACAGTGACGCCCCTCAACGCAAAATCGTAAGAGAGCGTCTAGTAGATACGAAAAAAATACGAATCCTGTATCCGTTGTGTAAAGAAATATAAAACCTTGTAGACACGAAGAGACACGTTGTCCTGTGCATGTAGTCAAACATGTTCAGTTTCTAACTGTTGTGCCAGTATGTAGTGTGATGATTATACAGATTTCTGTACAAATTAATTTTCGCCCACCGACAAGCCTGTCTTGTTTGCCTGTTCGCCTGTAACCGGTTTTCCTCTTTTGGTTACTTCAGTTACCCACTATTTTTTGTTCAATTAAACTGACATTTACCCCTAGCTTTGATTCCGCTTTCATTTTGCAAGTTTCATTTTAGAATGTTCATAAATTTTGCAATTATGATAATTTAGTAATTTAGAAAGGCACAGTTGGTGTGCAACCGTTGAGATTTGTAGCAATACTGCCGATGGAAGTGTGTGTACTTTCGCCTGAAGTCAACTTTGGTCTGTAAGCAAACTTTTCTAAGACACGAAGAAACTTGCAAATGTTATGCAGATCGAGTGGTGCTGTTTACTCAGATGGTTATAGCCATTCTCGATGTACTGGTGATCTGTTTTACAAAAGTCTGTTTGTTACGGTGTTAAATGGGCGATCGTAATGCTGCCAGTTATAGCTCAGTGTCAGTAGTGCAGTACTGACTGATTGATTTCTGGCGTCAGCATGATTGTCTGCAGTGCGTATGATTCATTTCTGTAGTCCGTTGGATTGTAATGTGCGTCATATGATTGTCTGTAATCCTTCTGATCGTCTGCAGTGCGTCTCATTATTCGAGTGACTTTGATCGTCCGTTGTACGTCTCGTTATCCACGCGACTTATTCTGATTGTCTGTGTTACGTCTCATTATCCTAGTGTCTTACTCCATCCGGTTATCTACGTCCTGCATTCCATGTGATTGGCTGCCTGCAGCCTGTCATTATATTGATTTAAGCCAGACGTATTTACGTTTCAGTGTGAAAATACTGAGCAATAAAATTATAATTAAAAATATCTAATTGTTTTTTTATATTCTGCATCGCACGCAAAAAGGACTCATGCCTATTAAATGTGTACTTTAATTGGCATTTTCAAAGTTGAACAAATTCAAATCTGAGTGACATATACATTAATGCACGACTGATAGCAGACTTGACGTGGCGGGTTTTGAGGGGAACGGGGAACGGGAAACAGTGAGGTGGGTAGAACGAATCAGTTAACCAGCCGTGGTCGACCAAATCGGGAGCATGGACAAAAATATCATAATGAGAGAGATCGAGTAGAGCGGAGAGACATTGGCTCATTTGCTCTCTATGGGGACGAGAGGAGAGAATGCGTTAGTTAGTCTGTAGCTAGTCAACTGTCGCGCCACAGTCCCAGGCTTCCAGCTCCTGTCTCGTTGCTGCGGTCGGTTCATTAGTGGCGTACACTCTGGTTCCAACAAACTGCTCATGCGGACCGGATGCTATCGAAGTAGGACGGACCCGCAGCAAAGATGTATGCAGACTGGGAGACTGTACTAAGGCCACCGAACCAGGTTTCCGGGATTGAAACCCCCCCACCCCCCGGCGCATCTCCGTCAGTCTGTTAGTGTCCACCTGCAACGTAATTCCCCATGTCCCTCACGAACATTGGTAGCAGTAACCGCATGATATCTTTCCTTGGCAACAAACACTTTGGGCTTGTTGACATTCCAGAGAGGACTGGACGAAAAGAATCACCAGGACGTCAGCAGCCTTGAGTGCCGTAATGCTCACCGTTCATGGGGTTTTCTGCTTATGTCATCATTATAAGTATGGGTCATAGGATAATATTGAAATGGAGCTTGGGTGGTGTGGTCTGATTTCTACTTCCTCTGTATGGTAACTGTTGGCAGGCGTATGTGGACACAATAAAGAACTCCGGAGTTACATTAGTGGTGCACAGTTGGTTAAGTGATGGAGCGACGCTTAGCTCCTCAAGACGGACTCTGCTATAGAAAACCGTTCTTTCACTTCGTCGTCACGAAGCCTGGCTACTGACAGGCCAATGGCCGCTTCCAAATCGAGATCTCTATAGAGAGCGACCTAGCGTTTCGTCCTTCAAGTTTCATTATCTTCCGTTCTCGTGTAGGCCATCTAGTAGCTGCTGACGTCTTCTTCCTCGCGTTCGTGCCACGTCTTCTTTCTATCTTTCCTTCAATAACGCGTTTCAGAAAGCAGTTCCTACACATGAAGCTGCTCTTTCTTCGTTGTATTGTATGTAGGACGTTCTGTTCCTCCTTTACTCTGTGCAGTACTGTGCTGTACTGTATTTTTCACATGATCGGTCCAGTTGATCTCCTCCATCTCTCTTACTTACCACATTTCAAAACTTTTGAGATATTTCTGATCATGGACAGATGATCTTTCGAATTCTAGATCCGGGTTTTGAGTCCCGTTGAGAGGTGGATGTATCGTAGTATTTTGCCTGTGGCACTTGGTCTTTTCTCGTGAAGGTAGTCGTAGTGTTTTGTGTCGATCCTTCGTCGGGACCTCATAAAGCGTGCGCCAGTTCCAAAAGTTCAGAACTGATTCCGCCTATTTTTATAATAGTAGAATTGCGTTCTTAAAAATGGAAATGGAAGTCAATGGGTGATCTGAAACCCCAAGGAAGGAGTTGTGTATATGAAATTGAGTGTCTCATGTACACACCTGCAGTCAATCAGTGTTCTTTCCCATTGACAACCTACATCTACACGCTTGAAGGAATTTGTTAAATTATATATTAAGGATTATTTTGTTGACTTGACTGTTGTACTTGCAACTTGTAACTTCGGTTTTCTAGCTGGTTACTTTCGCCTGTCAAAAACAAGGCCATCAAGGCAACTTTTGCCTTCCTGTTTGCTCATTAATGTCTAAAATATTCTCTGTGCATAATTTTAATTTCTCCCAACCAGCACTGTCTGATATTCTAATTACACAGTTGTTCAGTTCATGACGCTTGTTGTTGGAAGGTGGCGAACGACAACCACAGCGCGTCGCGACGCTGTGTGGGGACGATCGTGCCTGTGGACGTTGTCAGATAACTATTAGAATTAACCGAACTTAATAAATCGTATTTGTTCCACAAAGTGGGCCGGAATCGTTCAGTCGATATAGCGACTAGCTGTGGACTTGACGGTACGGGGATCGAGTGCCGCAATGGGCGAGATTTTTTGGTTCCCTCCAGATCGGCTTTGGGCCCCACACAACCTCCTGTAAAATAGGTGCCGGGTCCCGTTCCCGGGGGAAAAGCGGCCGGGACGTGGCGTTGACCACCCACCTCCACCTAGCGCCGAGGTTAAAGAAGGAGCAGAGCTACACATCTACTCCCCCTCTGGGCCTTCGTGGCTTGTTCGAGAAATGGTGCTTTCTTGGTGCCATAAAATGAAATCTACAGATCGTAGCTGCCTTTCCAAAAAGAATTGCCCGTGTTGCTACGTTAATAAGCTTGTCATCTTTTCCATTAGCTATATATTTCTGTTACTCTTCCAAAGCAGGAAACGTAACGTTGTGACAGCAGTATTAGATTTTCCGTTGTTGCAAGATTACGCGAAGTTAGATGTTCGCTTCCTAAATTTTACATACCTTGGCTGTATTTTTTCTCATTTGTCCGTTATATTTGTTAGGGGTTTTTTCATTGTCACACCACACAGCGCCACATAATATTTCGGAAGGTATCAGTTTCTATCTTCGGGTGAAGTAACACTGGTCGCAAAACAAACTAACCACCATAGAACCAGTATGTAATGTGTTGTGTTGTGTTGTATTGCTATGATGTGTTGTGTTGTACTGTATTGTGTTGAGTTGCACTGTGTTGTGTTGTGTTGCATTGTGTTGTTTTATGTTGTGTTATGTTGCATTGTGTTGTTTAGTGTTGTGTTGCGTTGCGCTGCGTTGTGTTGCATTGTGTTGTTTTGTGTTGTGTTTGCATTATGTTGTGGAGCTTTAACACCACGTTATGTGTACGTACGGAAGAATGAAGGTATCGAAAACGCACACATCCTCGTTAGGTGACACAAGTGAGTGGTCATCCTTACGCTGCAGCCGCGCTGTCACCACTGAATAGCATCAGATGTACATTATATATAAATCCTCATGGTCATTTGGACGCTGTGGCGAAGAAAATGTCTGTGTCCAACCGAGGATCGAACCAGAATTGTCTATGGTCAATATAATGACCTTAAGCCATTGCGTAGTTTTTCTTACAAATAAGGACAGCAAACATGTTACAACGTGTTTCATACCTCTCCAAGTTTGTTTGGTAGTTAACATGTGCAGTGTATCTTATTCGGTGTGACGCCGAGTGGTCTGATGTGTTTATCCTGAACATAGATGTAGGATTTTAATTCGAAACGTTGGGACCAACTTACGAAAGTACAGACAACACTGTACCATCAGTAAGCTTGTTATTAGGAACTACAGGTCTTAATTGGTTTATGTGTCTACCGCTTGGCGACACGTTGGTGTACTAACCAGACTGTTTAGCACGGCAAACAAGTTTCCCTGGACCGCCACTGTCACCTGACTTTACCTCACTACCCGTGATGGGGAATTATGCTTAATAGTTATGTAAAAACAAAAACACTTGGAATATAAGATTGAGAAGTTTTGTGCGCCTTCTTCCTTGTCTAGTAATGAGCTTAGCTCTTTCACACGATCCAATCACGTAGGACGTCTCGCCTCCTTTCGCACCTGAAAAAGCAAAGCTTTCGAAAGCGTGTGGGATGACAGCATCCCAAGATACTGGACAATTTCCCAAGCACTAGCAAGCTTAATTTCAGTGTAGGGTGGTCTGAATCCTCCGCATATGAATTAAGTTCTTGCTTATAACAGAGGAAGTGTAATTTAATTTTCATAATTAAGCCGTGAAATTGGTCCTTTGATATCGCAGAATGTCACAAAGAAACTGGGCGATTGTGCTACATTGGCAGTGGATAGTAAGAAGAGTTTTGCTTGTGTGTGTGTGTTTGTGTGTGTGGTGTGTGTGTTGTGTGTGTGTGTGTGTGTGTGTGGTGTGTTTGTGTGTATGGTGTGTGTGTGTGTGTATGTGTGGACGTTTGTCAGTTTTGACAATTTTAACATAGTTTCTGTCTCATAATAAGGCAACTGTATTACCAGACGGTGGACCCTGAAACTTGCTACTGATATAAAACTTAAGTTCGCAAATTCTGCGTTTCTGTGGTTTAAAAAATATGGTAGTTTTCCATCGAATTATTTGAGACATTTTTCCGATAAATTGAGGCATTACAACTGGGTCATTGAAATCCAGAATGGAGGGATGCTATAAACTTGCATACAAATTTTGATTTAACCAGATTTGTGTGTGTGTGTGTGTTTTGAAAAATTCCAACATTTTGAGGTCGCGTGCCTTCTAAATTGGTGCCAGTCGTCAAAATCGCGTCCTATATACTTGTCTCTGAATACCAGCAATTATTTCCACATTACGTCCAGCACGAGTCTCTCGTTGCATGAACAGTAAAATACAAAGTTATGTTGGCACAGGAAGGCCACTGGAATGGTAACGTTTTTATGCAGAACTGCAAGAAATAATCCGGCTGCGTGCTTTTTAAACAAAACAGTTTATGTTCATTCACATACTGAGCTCGTTAAATTGTTAACAGAACTTTGGTTTGAATAGTTTAAACGTTCTGTCTTCTATTACAATGGGCTTTTCGAAAAGCTCCCCGCCCTATTGGAGTCCAAAATACACTATTGATTAGTTGATTGGGAAAATGAGTCTTTCCTTCAATTGGTTTTATTGGAAAACTAAAGTTCTATTAGAGTGTAACCAACCATAAAGATTTAACGAACATTGGTACCAATTATTTAGGTATAATTGTCTGACTCATTAGTCATTACTCATTACGTCCCCCCACCCCCCGGCTCTCATGTCCGTCTGTCCGTCTGCCCCTTGTTTTGCTCGGTCCACTGGTGCTCTGAATCTAAACAAAGGTGCATTATCCTGCTGTCTGCTGCACTCGTGACCAAGCAACAGTGATGCAAGTGCAGGACTGGATGTTTTAATTGTTTGGTGTCTATGAGGCAACAGGCGTGATGTTTGTGAGTGCACGTTGTAACGTTGGGGACGTGGAATTTCCTTTAAATCGCAAGTCTCTTACAGGTGAAAGTATGTACGTCTCGAGGCTGTCTGACAACGCCGTATATCAGATCCTAAAAGTACCTGTGACATGTGTTGAACAACTGCCACAGGTCACACTACGTAACGCCCATGCTCCGCTCTGTGTCAACGGCCAATACACGGTACTCAGATTACATTTTACCCTTAATATGTTTATTTGAAAACAAAATTCTGAGTTACTTTAGTTTCTCGCAATTGGTTTAAACGTAAGAGTAAATTTGAAGGAGTAAAGTGAAGTAGCTGTTGTGTGTCTTCATTAGAAGTAAAATTCGTTTAATTGATGTAATAAATTTGAAAATGTGTGGCTAAAAATATACGTGACAGCTGTCGTTTATCAGTATGGGAGAGTTTCCAAACTCCAGTAACTGTAACTGTGTGCACAGCACTGCATAACCTATTGAATCTTCTTTTTTATTTTTCGTTTTAGATAGAAATAGTCATGTTATAGGAAGCGCATCTCTAATTTCCCTAATGTTCCTCATCCTATAGTGTGTTGCCTTCTGCTATATACGGAAACGTTCTAATAAAATTAGATAAAAAGTTCAGGAAGAATAAAATTGTTATTTGGAATTAACAGTAATTAGAAAGGTAAGTAATCAAAGTTATTCCTTATACCAAACACCCTGGACCGCTGTGTTAGCTATCTCATATTATTTCTATGCCAGCGTTGCGTCATACACCGCATGTCGGTGACGGCAGCTAGACAGACGGTCTCAGTGACAGTAAATCTAATAAAAACTCACTCGAACGTCGGGCCGGCGTTTGTCGGTCGATCAGGAAGGTAAAATCCTGTATTTGTTTTTATTTAGTCCTTTATTCCTTCCCACTTATTTATTTTTTCATATATTTGTATTCTTCCAGCCAGCACCAGTATTTATATGCACGTACCGCGTTCTCAGTCGTGGTGCTGTTTACCGCTAAGTTCAGGCGCACATCCTGCAACCTATCGTTTTTATTATTAATTTAATGTCTTGATCCAGAGCTGCCAATTTACGAAATAGCCAGTCGCCCTGTCACACAAGTTACTATTAATGTTTAGCCTCTTTTCCTTTCGTAAAGGAAAGTTTACTGAAATAAAATAACAACTTCGGAAAATGAAGACGTTTAGATTTTTGGCCCAACTTCTCGACCAACACGTGGGGAACGGAGCAAAACCACGAGACAAATCTGGTCGGCAAAGCCGAATTCGGAACGAGGACCATGAGCACTGATGTGCCTCCTTCAGGAGACACGAAAATGAGGTGCGTTAGCCCTTTGCTTGCACAGGGACGTGAATAACTGGAGTGCCTGACAGAAACTGCGGCGCTTGGACCTGAACACATAAACACCGTTTAGGCCTGCTGAAGTATCGAAGAATTTCAATTAACTTTAAATGCGGAGGGCCTGAAAAGTTCTACGCGGACAGCTTCTTCTATCAATTACTGATTTTGAATTCGCGTTGCTCTCGTGAAATAAAACACAACTCTGTACTTGGGCCTATAAATTACGTATGTAGCCTCATATAACATTGTATATCATATAAATTTTAATCAGCAAACCAAAGGAATCTCTGTACAAATTTGTTGCAGTTTGTAGCTGTTACTGTAGAACAGTTTGTCAGTTGGTCAGTTTGTCACTAAATTTTCACAGTTGTTACCAATAAAATTTCTATAGTTGCAGACAAAACACAGACGAAGGTATTTTTTCATTAAACATTATTTCTGTAACCTAAGTCTATTGCAGTGTGTCTGCAAACGCTCATAGTCGCTTATCTAGTCAAGACATGTAACGCGACTAAGAGTACGTCGAAATTCTAACCGAGTAACCGAAGTAACTGGCTCTCACAGTAACTAAAGTGCCCGGTTGGACTCTGCGTCGGGACGTCGATTATCCTGGATGAGAATTTTGTGGTTTTACTCAGCCCTTCCATACCAGTGCTGGGATAGTGTCTTAAAAGACGTGACGTGACGACCGGTTCTTTCTACAGCCCTTCCATGTCTTTATTCAGCACTGTCAAACCAGTCGACGTTGCATCTGCTAAGTCGATGCCTTTCAGCCTTCTTTTCCTGACGTGCCGCTGTCACCAGCGATACTCACGCGTACCGCCAGATACTGACAGTGTTAATAACACTGCATGTTCTTTCCTATTTTAACTTTATAATTACTCAATAATTTTTCCTTTCATTTAAATACAATTGGACAATTTTAGTAATGCGATTAACGCATATACAATTGAATTATGAATTCTGAAGCAATGTCGCGTATCTCTGCGTTACGAGCACTTTGCTAGTACATTCTTCAGTGAACTCGAAGTTCATAACCATCAGGATACCGGGTTGGTTCCTGGGAAGTAAAGAAGGAATTGGGAGGAAGAAGGTTGAGCATTTATTGTATTGGAGTTTACTGTAGATATTTGTAATGGGAGGGTAGCATTATGGCGTGTAATGGATAACGTTGTGAGGGCAGCATTGGGGTGGAATTTTGTTATTAAATTCTAGCAGGGCGGCATGAGGTGCATGTAGGGAAACGTGGGGTTTGGTTACCGTCGGAGCATTTGTTTTAGAACAGAAAGAAAACCACGGAAGACTTTGAATGAGATGGCAGGTGACAGGACCTGCCAGATATACAGGGTGATCCCAGAGGAATCTTCCACACGTCGGGAGAGCGTTCGTTTGGTTATACTATACCGCCATAACAAAACTGCGTAATTATATTCAAAGTTGAACGGTTAGGAGATGTAGAAGATAGTAGTTGTAAGGAACGAGGAGTGTTATAGATTTATTGATTGTCAAGTACACATTAAAGCGAAGGGAATTTGCAGTTTCTGTACTGCTAAAAAGCATGCTTAATATGTGTATAATTAACATCTAAATGACATAAAGAAACCCTCGCACTAGTGTCATAAATATCGTGCTTAGGTTTCCCAGTACTTTACACAGCACACTCTCCTCCTCATGACTTGTCTTGGCTATCGGCTCAAGGTCGGATCTGAGTATTGCGCGGATAACACACCATGTTAAATAGGTACAGTACGCAGAATCGCAGGAAAATCGCATTTTTCTCGCGTCAATTATCTCCGTCGCCGTTGAACTTGAAGGTACGTTTGGTTGTGTCATTGTAATTGAACCTACGGAACGTTCTCCCACAGCATGGCGCATTCTTCCTGAAGCATCCTGTATGCTGACATCTACGCAGCAGCCTAGCCCTCAAGAGACTGTACCAGTCGTAGGTTTCAAACAATTATAGTAACAATTCACTTCGTTCCTATATGATAGACGCTAAAGATCAGCTAGATAATACGCAATACGTAAACATGCTGTCTGCTCAGGACAAACAGTGACTGCTTCTCTAAACATCATTCAGACATTACTGCAGCCCACAGTTCGGACGGCTGTATCCGTTAGTCCACTCTTGCACCCATGTCGGTTAACAAACGTCTCTCGGCCGCTTTCAATAACCGGCCGCTCACGGTGTATAATTATGTCCTTTTCTATCGCTGTTTTACAGCGACAGCGGGTTGTACATGAAAAACTGTGTTTACTTGGTCAGGTTGCATTTACGGGCATTGTAGGCCTCGTATTTAGATGCTAAAACAGCATTGTGTTCTGTGGAATGGCAACCGCTGTTGTCAGATTTGCTGTTGTGTTAAGTCACGAAATGTGGAACAATTGCGCGCGGCATCTCTCGTGTCGGTTGCCGGCTGCAGGCGGGGTCTTTTGTTGATATTTTGTAAGCCATGTAGCCTATTATTAATGTTAATAATGTATTGCTAAATTTAGATGTATTTATGTCAGCAGCAGCAGCAAGAGGAGCAGCTATGAAATTCGGCACATGTGCAGTTGAGGGTCCTCTGTTTACAGGAGCTTAACAAGGGAGGGGTGTGGAGCCATCGATGCCGCCACCCTCGGCCGGCAGCGTGTAAGGGGCGGCAAAATTAATGTTATTAAAAAATCAGATTTTCTACGCTGAACAAATTTTTAACAATTCAGCCTAATGGAAGGGAGTTCGATAAATAATTGTGAGTTTTTAAAATTTACAATTTCCATTATTGGCTGCCATCGTGTTCAGTCGCCCCGGACGTCAAAAGGCGCCGCTACGTCAATGTCTGTATGTGATAATTTTCTTGTACGGGGATTCACTTGAGAACACCGGAGCAGCCCGGACGGTGTAGTATGCATAGTGACTAGGTCGCGGGCTGGGAAACCGAGGAGTCTGGTTTCGATTTCCGGTGGGAGCAGCAGATTGGATATTGCGTTATTATAGTTCGTAATAGTTTTCATATCGATCACGATTCCAGTCTTCCGGTATGTTATGCCGTGCTGACAAGTGAACAGGAGTGCCACCGTCTGGCAGTCTCCTCACTCTGCTAGACTCTAACGATGAAGGCTCTGTGCCAGGGCTGGCGAACCTTTTGGAGGGCGCGTGCATAATATGTCTGTAATCGTTGAACAAATCCTTTCGCATACCTAGGGGAATTTTGAAGAGTAAAATAAGGTCTTGGAGTTTTCCATATATTATAATTAGTAACTGCATTATCATTAATGCATATTAAGTCAATTAATGCATAGTGTAATTACTGTATGGGGTGGGCCCGGCAGCTCAGTCGGTATAGCGACAGACTACGGGCTGGACGGTCCGGGATCGAGTCCCGGTGGGGACGAGATTTTCCGCCCGTCCAGACTGGTCCTGGGGCCCACCCAGCCTCCTGTAAAATGGGTACCGGGTGTTTCCCGGGGATAAAGTGCGGCCGGAGCTTGCTGCTGACCACTTACCTCCTTCTAATGCCGCGGTTGTAGAAGAGTACAGCTATACCTCTTCCCACCCTCTGGGCCAAACCGGGCCTATAAAGGGATCACTTTACCTTTTCTATAATTACTGTATGGGACCAATATGGGAGTGTGAAGGTACGTGAAACCTAATAAGATTTCAACCTCTCCACTCCTACCCCAATCTTGCCTACTAGCGGTGGGTCCTGTTGAGGTGAGTAACTCACGCTAAGGTTGAGGTAACCAACACCTTCGGCAGCATGGGTTACCGAGCAGACACAGGAAGGGGGTCTGATGGACCCGATCATAAGGGTCTATCAGATGGGGTAGGGGGGACCCTTGAGTTGGTTGCAACCCTCCTAGGAGAAGGACACTCCAAAATCAAACCAAGGGTAGACTACGCTCTGGAAGCTGTGGTGAAAGCAAGGCGTATAAGGGAGTAAACCCTGATCAAAAATTCTGGCCCTTCAGGTTGAGGGTTTTACGATGGGCTAACCCCCCAGCTAAGTGAAAATATATGGTTACGAATTTCTCGAAGGAGCCTCGGAAGGAAGGGATAACTGTTGATGAATGGATTTGGAAAAGGAATATGAAAATTGGAACGTGGAATGTAAGAAGTCTCTTTTGGTCAGGAGCACTAAAAATGCTCTATAATGAATTGTCAAATTTAGACATCGACGTAGTAGCGCTTCAGGAAACTCGGTTGAAAAGTGGCATTGAGAAATTTCATAACTTTACTTTATTCAATAGTGGATCAGAAAGTAAAAAACATGAATTTGGTTGCAGTTTTTTATGTAAGTGGAGAATTTTAAAAATATGTTAAAGATTTCAAAATTATAAATGAAAGAAAATGCTGTTTGAGATTAAAAGCTAAATGGTTTTCATATACTCAGATAAAAGTCCAACCACAACAAATGAAAAAAACGGAAGGCAAAAAAGAAGAATTTTACAATTTATTATTGCAAAATATAAATCAAATAACTGGGTCGGACATTAAAATAATACTTGGAGATATTAATGCAAAGTTGGTAAAGAAAGCATATACAAGCCCACCATTGGCAATGAAAGTTTGCATAATGGAACTAACAATGATGGAATAAAAATGATTCATTTTGTCTTATCTAAAAGTTTAAATGTAAGACGCACAACGTTTCCACATAAAGATATTCACAAAGAGACATGGCATTCAGCAGACGGCAGGACAGCGATAGATCAGGAGTGCAATACGACATCAGAGCACAACTTACTGAAGATAAATTTTAAAGTGAAATTAAGGGTAAAACCTGGAAATAAATATAATGGAGGAAAGACAAATTGTGAATATTTTTTTAAAATCCAAAATGGAAACAAGACTATGCTATAGAAATTAATAATAAGTTTGAAATATTGGAAAATTTGGACAATGAAGGTAGTATTGACAATAATATTAATGAAAAATGGGAAAACATTAAAACAGTAACCAAGGAAACCAAACAGCGGCTTATGGAAAAGGATGAAGGTACAGAAACATTTAAAAATAAATGGTGCGGTGAGGAATGCAAATTTGCAATCTAAGAAATGAAGAAAGCAAGAGAAAAGTGGTTGATAAAAGGAAGAAGGAAGAAGTAAGAGCAGGAGTATAACCATAAAAGAAAAGAAGCTCACAAAATAATTAGGAATAAGAAGAAGACATATATGAAAAATGAAATAGATTGAATAGAAGAAGATCAGAAGCATTACAGAAGGAAAATGTATCAAACAGTAAACCAATTTAAGAAAAGATATCAACGTAAATTTAGCATAATTAGGAACAAAAAAGAATAACTAGCAATGAACACAAAGGAGAAAGCAAAAATTTGCGAAGAATATTTTGACAAATAACTGAACACAAAATAGAAGGGAATTAATTAAAAAAAGAAATAAAGAAATTAGCGAAGTTGAAGTTGAAGAACTCACTATATAAGATGTAAAAAAGTCAATAAGAAACTTAAAACATAACAACGCGACTGGAACTGATGGAATACATTCGAAATTAATAAAATACGGAGAAAATAAACTACTGAACTGAGTGTATGAACTAGTAAAACAAATCTGGGAGGAGGAAAGGATACCTGAAGAATGGAAAGAAACAATAATAGTTCCTGTTCACAAAAGAGGAGACAGATAGGTGTGAGAATTACAGGGGAATAGCATTGGGAAATGGAGCTTACAAAATTATGTCAAATATAATATTGGGAAAAATTAAACCATATATTTAAAAATTAAGGGGGACTATCAGAATGGATTTAGAGATGGAAGATCTGCAATTGACAACATATTTGCATTGAAAATAATAAAAGAGAAACTTTGGGAGTACAATCAGAGTGCACAGTATATATTTATTTATTGATTTTCAAAAAGCATATGACTCTATACATAGAGATACACTATGGGAATGTATGAGAGAATTTAAAATTCCTAC
>Ga0123357_10002831_pt1 | contig 19575 bp, 14 predicted proteins | sample TergutEmb28metaG_FD_89873 | JGI IMG/M metagenome (GOLD analysis project Ga0123357, IMG submission 89873) | Embiratermes neotenicus P4 segment gut microbial communities from Petit-Saut dam, French Guiana - Emb289 P4 | ecosystem: Host-associated > Arthropoda: Insects > Digestive system > Gut ...
CGCCATTTCGTCGCCCTCGCCGCCATTCCGGCGTTGATATCGTCCGTTTTGATGGCTTACATCGTGGCGTCCCCATTCGTGCTGCAGCAGGAGTTCCAGCTGACAAAGTTGCAGTTCGCGATGGTTTTCGCGCTGAACGGGATTGGGCTGGTCGGTGGGGCGCAGGTGAACGCGGCGTTGGTCAAGTCATTTTCGCCTTCAAAGATTATGCGGCTGGCCTTGCCCGCGTCCACGGCCATGTGCCTGGCCTTGATGACGGTCGGCTTGACTGGGTGGGGCGGGTTGCCGGCCCTGGTGGTGACGTTGTTCTTGGTCATGTCGCTGCAGAACCTGTCGTCGTCCAACGCCTCAGCGCTGGCTCTGACACGCCATGGGGAACGGGCCGGCACGGCCGCGGCATGCATGGGGTTCATGCAAGGCATCGTCCCTGCACTACTAGCGCCAATTGTCGGCCTGCTCGGCAATCAAGCCTGGGCGATGGGTCTTGTGATGGCGGCGTCTGCGGCCGCCGCATTGGGCATACTGGCATTTGGCACGCCCATCTACCGCCCAGGCGGGGTCGAGCTACTCGACCGGCTACCGTCGCTCAGATGATCGGGCGGTTGGCTTTGCCAGCCACAGATTCGAGGTCGATGGCAATGACGGCGACGGCGCTTGGCACCGCATCCGGCAGTGTGTCGATCTGATCCGGGGCCTGGCGGGCCACCAGTAGGCTCAGGGCTTCCTTGGCTTCGACGGGGTCGTCCACAAGCCGGGCGCGTCCAAACCCGATCACAGACTCGTAATAGGTGGTGTGGCCGCAGGCGCCCGGACCGGACTGGGCCAAGCCGATCACGTGATCGGCTTCCACACAGCAACGGGAGTCTGCGGCAATGGCAGCCAGCTTGCGGCCAACTGGCGCACCGTGGGCATAGACGGTGATCTTGCCGTCCGCCACCTTGTAGGCGAAGTTGACTGGCACGACGTATGGCCCTTCGATGTCAACAAGGCCTAACCGGGCGATCACGCACTTGTCGAGCACATCAACGATGTCATCTAGTGCGGTCAGAGCTCTTTCCAGGCGTCGCATTTCCATGCGACACGACTCTACCGCCTGGCCATCGGAAAGCTATGCGTAACCCTTTGAGCCGGGATCGTGCTAGCGTTTCTGACAGAAAGGTTCAGTGCCATGGTCGGCTTTGTCATCACCGCGATTGTCGGGTTTGTCATACTGTGCGTTGCCCTGTTTTTGGACGGCGTACTCGACATGTTCGACATCTCTCTCGGCTCGGGTATCATCTCGGGCGCGTCTCTAGGTGGGCTGCTATGCGGCATCGGGTTCGGCGGTATTATCGGTCAGTCCCAGGGCTGGCCGGTGTTCGGATCGGCGGTTTTCGGTGTCGTCATAGGTTTGGCAATATCTGCTGTCGCCATCCTGTTGTATCGCTGGATGAAGCGCTCCGAAACGCCCGAGACAGCCTATTCGCTCGAAAATGTCATCGGCACGCGCGGCACAATAACCGCCGGGGCCGAGCCAGGGCAGCGAGGTCTGGTGCAGGTGCGTTACTTGGGCAGTCCTCGTACCATTGCCTATGTATCGGACCATGCGCTGAAAACTGGTCAGTCGGTATTCGTCACCGATCTGCTTGGCCCTGAACTACTTGAGGTGGCGTCAGCCGATCCAGAGCTGCCACCCGGTTTGGAACCATACATGCCATCAAACGATCCAGCAAGGAGTTGAGACCCAATGCCACTAACAGGACTTTATATCGGCGGACTCGTCGTCGTCCTCATATTCATCGTCGTCATCGTTGCGAAGCGATACAAGATTCCCGATGCCAATGAGGCATTGGTGATCACAGGCATGAAACACGCCCGGGCGATTGACTCCGGTCCGGCGCTGAAGGTTGTGATGGGTGGCGGGTCGTTCATCGTGCCGTTTATCCAGCGCTGCCGCAGCTTGTACCTGGACGCGACGGAGATCGCCATGCAGGTGCCCGAGGGCGTGTCTAAGGACAACATCAAGGTGGTTGTCGACGCCGTCGCACTGGCCAAGATCGACGGCACACCGGATGGCGTGCGGTCGGCCGCCCAACGCTTCTTGGGACGCGAGAACGACATCCCGCGCATCATCCAGTCGATCCTGGCTGGTGCTCTTCGTGGTGTCGTCGGCAACATGACGATCGAAGAGATGCTGCGTGACCGCGAGGGCCTGGCTGCCAAGATCCAGGAGGCCGCCGCTTCAGCGCTGTCCGATGCCGGGTTGCGCGTCGACACGTTGCAGATCAACGGCATCGCCACCGATCCGGCCGACTACATCGCCAACTTGGGACGTCCCCAAGCAGCCCAGGTGCGGAAGAATGCCGAGGTCGCCGAAGCGCAGAACGAGCAGGAATCGGCACAGGCCAAGGCGGCGGCGCGCATCCAGATCGCCAGCGCAAACAAGGAAGCCCAACTCAAGGAGGCCGGCTTCTTGAAGGAGACATCGGCAGCCGAGGCAGAGGCGGCCGCTGTCGGCCCGCGCACCAAGGCTGTGCAGGACGCCATGATCACGCAGGCACAGCAGACCAATGCGCAGCAGGTGGCCACGCTGACCAAGCTGCAGTTGGACTCTGATGTGCGCGCTAAGTCGGATGCGTCGTTGTATGCCGCACAGAAGAACGCTGACGCTGAGCTGTACACGGCCGAGCAACGGGCCAAGGCCCAGGCCGTCATGGTAACAGCCGCCGCTGAGGCCGAGATGAAGCGGTTGACTCAGGAAGGCGAAGGCCGCGCTGCCGCGATCAAGGCCGCTGGTTTGGCTGAGGCCCAGGCCATCAGGGCCAAGGGCGAGTCCGAAGCCCAGGTCAAGGAGATGCTGGCTGCCGCCTATCAGAAGTACGGCCAGCAGGCTGTCATCGATCGCGTTCTGGCGTCGCTGCCCGAGATGCTCGCAGCCGTCGCCAAGCCGATCGGCGACATCGACAACATCACGGTGCTGGGCGACGCTGGCGGGGCATCCGGCATCAGCAAGTTGGGGACGGACGTCATGGTGCAACTCCCGGCCATCGTGAAGGCGGCCACCGGGTTGGACATGACGAGCCTGTTCGCCAGATGGTTCCAGGACCAGGCAGCCCTCCCGTCTGCGGTGACCCCAACGGGTAGCGTGGCCGACGAAGCCGCCAAGTCGCAGCCAGAAGCGGACGCCATGGAGGCCGAGGCGGCAGCAGACGCCGCAGAGGTGCCACCGGAGCCCGAGATCATCGAGGGCGAAGCTGATGATATCGCTGGGGCAGCCACAGGCACGCCTCAGTAAGTGTTCGAACTAAGAGGCTGGTGCGGGTGACCGTGCCAGCCTCTGTTCGCGTCACACCAGGTAGCGATACAGGGTGCTGGACGGGTCGACCACCTCCGCGGTCAGCGGACTGGCGTCCAGACGGGCCAACAGTCCCGGGTAGTCGTCGGCATTGCCCAATTCGATACCCACGAGCGCCGGTCCGGTCTCGCGGTTAGATTTCTTCGTGTACTCGAAGAGAACGATGTCGTCGTCGGGGCCTAGCACATCGTCCAGGAAGCGACGAAGTGCGCCCGGTTCTTGCGGGAAGGTGACCAGCAGATAGTGCTTGCGGCCTTCGTGCACCAGCGAGCGTTCAATCACCTCGGAATACCGCGAAATGTCGTTGTTGCCACCCGAAACCACACACACCACGGTCTGGCCCGCAGCGACATCCAGCACGACGTCGTGGGGGCCGCGGCGCAGCACGGCGGTGGCTAGGGCGCCGGCAGGTTCGGCGATGACGCCGTCCGACTGGTACAGCGCCAGCATCTCGCTGCACACTTGGCCTTCGGGAACGGCCTGCATGGTGGGTTGGATGGCTTCGATCAGCGGGTATGTGACATCGCCAGATCGTCCCACAGCGGCGCCGTCGACGAAGCTGTCCACCCGGTCCAGCGACGCAGGACACCCCGACTGGAGGGCAGCCGAAACACAGGCCGCGCCACCCGGCTCGACACCCACGACATCGGTCTCGGGATCGTGGACGCTCAGCCACGCCCCACACCCGGCCAGCAGACCGCCCCCGCCGACGGGCAGGATAACGACGTCGGGGGCCCGTCCCCCCAATTGCGAGGCGATCTCGCGCGCTACAGTGCCCTGCCCAGCCACCGTTGCCAAGTGATCGAAAGCCGGCACCAACGTGCGCCCATCCGTCGCAGCCAATTGCTGGGCGATGGCAGACGACGCGTCGTAGGTCTCTCCCGCCACGAGCAAGCGGACATGCCCGCCGCCCAGCGCCACGATGCGTTCGCGTTTCTGGCGTGGTGTTGTCGTGGGGACGACGACTTGCCCGTCGATGCCCAGCGCAGCGCAGGCGAACGCCACGCCCTGGGCATGGTTGCCGGCCGAAGCGCAGACGACGCCTGCCTGTCGTTCGTCGTCCGACAAGCCAGCCATGAGCACGTAGGCACCTCGCAGCTTGTAGCTACGGACAGGTGACAGGTCCTCGCGCTTGAGCAAGACATTGGCACCAGTCAGTTCACTCAGGCGGGCGTTGGGTTGCAGCGGCGTCGGAACGACGACACCTCGCAGCGAAGAGGCAGCCTCATCGACCGAAGCAGCCACCCGTTGCAAATCGGATGTTGGCATGGGCATAAGCCTAGATCAACCGCTCCCGAGTCCAGGCCGGGGGAACGTCTATCGGCTCCAACTCGCCGATCTCGCGCACGTGCGTCGGGTCCAGGACGCGCTGCAGGAACACCTGCGTGCGTTCCTCGTGGGGCGCTCCGATCACCTGGCTGGGCGGTCCTTCTTCGACGAGGATGCCCTCGTCCATGAAGATCACGCGGTCGGCGACATCGCGCGCGAACGCCATCTCGTGGGTGACGACGATCATGGTCATGCCGTCGTCGGCCAATTGACGCATGACCGACAAGACGTCGCCTACCAGTTCGGGGTCGAGAGCCGATGTCGGCTCGTCGAAAAGCATCAGCAGCGGATCCATCGACAGCGCCCGCGCGATGGCGACGCGCTGCTGCTGCCCACCGGACAACTGGGCGGGGAAGTAGTCCATGCGGTCGAAGAGCCCTACCTTCACGAGGTTCGCCTCGGCGATCTGCTTGGCCTCGCTAGCCGGACGCTTGAGGACGGCCGTCAGCCCAAGCATGCAGTTCTGGCGGGCGTTCAGGTGCGGGAACAGGTTGAAGTTCTGGAACACCATGCCCATGTGAGCGCGCACGGCGTCAATGTCGACATCCGGATCGGTCAGCTTGACCCCATGCACCCAAATGTCGCCGCTGGTGGGCTGCTCAAGCAGGTTGATGCAGCGCAGCAGGGTCGATTTGCCCGATCCCGACGGACCGATGATACAGAGCACCTCGCCGGGGTTGACGGTCAACGACACATTCTTGAGCACGTGGACGTCGTCGAAATTCTTGACAAGGTCACGCACTTCGGCCATCGCGCCGGGGGTGGGCTCACCTTGGGTGGTGGTCATTTGTTGCCTCCATTCGCGTTGGAGCGGGCTTCCATCCGTCGCACCAGAATACCAAGCGGCACTGTGATGATCAGATAACACAACCCGGTGACCAGCAGGGGCGTCAGGTTGGCCTCTGTGTTGGTCAGGTTACGGCCGTACTTGAACAGTTCGACGTCCTGAATGGCCAAGCCCAGCACGTACACCAGGGACGAGTCCTTGACCAGCGAGATCAAGTCGTTGGTCAACGGTGGTGTGATGATGCGGAACGCCTGCGGCAAGACGATGCGGCGGGTGGCCATGCCGCTGGGCATGCCCAGCGTGCGGGCAGCTTCCACCTGGCCCTTGGGGACGGCCTGGATGCCTGCCCGGATCGTTTCGCTCATGTAGGCCGCGTAAACCATGCCGAGCCCCAGCCAGACCGTGCCATACGGGGCCAGGGGGATCTTCATGCCTTGGAAGCCGAGCGGCAACATGCTGAAGCCCAGCAGGACGACGACGGCGGGCAATCCGCGGAAGATCTCGATATAGCCGGTGGCCACCCAGCGATAAGGGGGGACGGACGACAGTTTCATCAACGCCAGCACCGTGCCCAGCAACAGGCCGATGACGAAGGCGCCCAGGCTGTAAGCCACGGTGTTGCCCAAGGCCAGAGCTAGCCCGGGAACCAGAGTCGGCGGCGGTCCGGGGGCCCACTGCGTCATGTTCGTTATCGTGGCCTTGATGACGTCGCTGCGGAAGAACACCTGCCCGATCTGGCCCCAGTCAGCGGTCAGAACGACCACCACGACCACGACAAGAAAGACGGCGTATTGCACCACGCGGATGCGCAGGGCTCGCTTTCGCGGTGACAGCTTCCTGTCAGTGGTCGACAACGGACGGGCCTCGCCGTCCGGCGTGGAAGGGTAGGCGGTCTCAGAGGCACTGGGGTCTACGTCTGGCACGCAGGATGGCGAGGTCTCGGTCATTGTTGGATGTGTCCTTAGCTGGTGGGCAGGCTGGCTGATGTCGCGCTCGGATCGATCCACTTCTGATAGGCCGTCAGATAAGCGCCGCTTGTGACGGCTGCGTCGAGAGCCTGATTGACGACGCTGGCCAGAGCCGCGCCGTTGTCGTTCTTCTGGGCGACGAAACCGTACGTCTCGCCAGTGCTGAACGTGGTGGCCACGGTCGTGCCGGGCGTGGAATTGACGAACGATGTGACGATGCCCAGGTCGACGAGGCAGGCGTCCACCCGTCCGGCCAGGATGGCATTGAGGGCAGCCCCGGCGTCGTCGAACGCGACGACCTTGTAGCCGTACTGGGATGAATACTCGTTGGCGTAGTCGGCTCCCGTGGTGTCGGACTCGACAGCCACGTTCTTGCCCTTCAGATCGGCCAGACCGGTGATACCGGAATCCGCCTTGGCGGCCAGGCCCTGGGTGGCCTCGAAGTAGGGCTTGGAGAAGTTGACGGCCTGAGCGCGGGCATCCGTGATGGTGATGGCCGACGCGCCGATGTCACATTTCTGGGCGGCCATCGCGGCTCCGGAGGTGATCTGGTCGAAGTCCGTCTCCACAGGCGTCACGGTGACACCCAGTTGGGCGGCGACCAAAGCCATCATGTCGAGGTCGAAACCGACGACGGCACCGGAGTCGTCCTGGAACTCCATGGGCTTGAATGGGATGTTGGTGCAAACTGTCAGAGTGCCGGGTGTCACCAGTGTGACAGCGGGCGAGTTCGGTGTGTCGGAGGGCGTCGGATTGGTGGGGGCTGGCGCGCAACCCGCCAGCGCAATGACGCCAGCTATTGCGGTGAGCGTGATGAATGGGTGTTTGATAGTCATGTTAACTCCTTGGAACAGAGTATAAAATCTATCGTCAAAATAGGCAAATATGGCATTTGTCCACCATCTGGACAAACAAAACGTTACGTTGACGAAATTTCTTGCCGTTTTATGGCCGCGATGACGCGGTAGGTGACTGGTAGTAACACCACTTCGACGCCGACTTTGTAGAAGTATCCCACGGCCATGTAGTTCAACAATGTGGACAACGGCACCATGCCAACCCAAGCGATCGTGCAAAAAACTGTCGTGTCGGCCAGTTCGCCGACCACCGTCGAGCCGATCAGACGCACCCACAGGTGTTTGACGCCGAAGCGCGCCTTGATGCGCACCAGCACCCAGGCATTGAGGAACTGTCCGAGCATATATGCGGCCAGCGAGGCGATGACTATGCGGGGCACGAATCCCAGCACAGCATGCCAGGCGTCCTGGTTTTCCCAGCCAGGTGCGGGCGGGGCGACGTCCACCAACCAGAACACCAGCGACGCTGCCAGTGAGATCGCAAAGCCAGTGACGATGGCGCGGCGAGCGCGGGCGAATCCGTACACCTCCGCCAAGACGTCACCGAAGATGTACGTCATGGGGAACAGAATGGCGCCGCCGTCGAAAACCAGCGGCAGGAGCGCCAGACCGACGGGATGCCAGGTGGGCCCGACTGCGATCAGCTTGGTGGCGCCGACGTTGCTGATCAGCAAGAAGGCGCAAAACAGGGCCAGAATGATGTCGTAGACTCCTCGGGGCGGCTCTGGCTGGGCGAAGTCCTCACCGGCAAGCGGACTGGTGCGGTTGGTCTTCTGGTTTGGTGACGTCGGCACAGCGATTCATCCTACGCTGGGCGTCAATCTTGCGCGGTGTCCACTGCGACCGGGTAGCATGGGATTGTTGAACAGAAAGGGCTCTGTGAGCACGAGGGTTGCCAATGTGGAGGATCGAGTTGTGTCCGGTCACACCATCGGTGCGACGGACCTCGTGAGCCAGATATTCACCGTACCGCCGTCGCTAGACATGGTGACGCTGATTGGTGTCAACGACGAATACCTGAAGCTGCTGGAGCGCGACCTGGGCGCCGATCTACTGGTCCGTGGCAACGAGGTGCACATCACGGGCGATACCGGCGAAGTCGGTCTGGCCACCGGGGTGCTTGCCGAAATGGTGGCTATTCTGCGCACCGGCCAGGGGATGACGCCGGACGTGGTCGAGCGGTTGGTGGCCATGACTCAGCGGGCCGACGATGACGGCGGTGAGCGTCCGGCAGAGGTGCTGACGGCCAACATCCTGAGCAACCGGGGCAAAACGATCCGTCCCAAGACGTTGAACCAGAAACGTTACGTCGACGCGATCGACAAGCACACGGTGGTCTTCGGCATCGGCCCGGCCGGCACCGGTAAGACATACCTGGCGATGGCCAAGGCTGTTCAAGCGCTGCAAACCAAACAGGTGACGCGCATCATACTGACTCGTCCGGCCATTGAGGCCGGCGAGCGGCTGGGCTTCTTGCCGGGCACGCTGTCAGACAAAATCGACCCGTATCTGCGTCCCCTCTACGATGCGCTGCACGACATGATCGACCCGGATTCGATACCCAAACTGATGACCAACGGGGTCATTGAGGTGGCGCCACTGGCCTACATGCGTGGTCGCACGTTGAACGATGCGTTCATTGTCTTGGACGAGGCCCAGAACACCTCGATGGAGCAGATGAAGATGTTTCTGACCCGGCTCGGCTTTGGATCCAAGATCGTCGTGACTGGTGACATCACCCAGATAGACTTGCCCGGCGGGCAGTTGTCCGGCCTCAAAGAGGTGCGGGCCATTCTCGACGGGGTCGACGACATCGCCTTTTGCATGCTGACCAACGCCGATGTCGTCCGCCACAAACTGGTGGGACGTATCGTGGCAGCCTACGACGCCTACGAGGCCACACTTGGACAGACGTTGGCCGGACGCCCGCGAACCAGGAGATATCAACAATGATCGACGTCAACAACGAGTCCGGGACTCCCGTCAATGAGAAGTCTTTGATCAAGCTGTCGGCCTTTGTGCTGCAGCAACTGCGGATTCATCCGCAGGTGGATCTTTCGATATTGCTGGTGGATGCCGCCACGATGACGGGGTACCACCAGAAGTTTTTGCATCTGCCCGGTCCGGCCGATGTGTTGAGCTTTCCGATGGACGAGCTGAGGGTGCCGGCCGAGGGACAGCCACCACCAATTGGTTTGCTGGGTGACGTCGTGCTGTGCCCGTCAGAAATCGCCCGTCGGGCTGGCAAAAATGGACGGCATACTGCTGATGAGATGGATTACCTGTTAATCCACGGGCTGTTGCACCTGCTGGGCTATGACCATGCCAAGCCAGCCGACGAGGCTGCCATGTTTGCGCTGCAAGACAGGTTGTTCATTGACTGGCATGAAGCCAAGGGTAGGGCGTGATGCGGTCATGACAGGTGCCGAGTCTTTGTGGCTGGGTGTCGCCATCGGATTCGTGGTAGCGGCTGGTTCGATGACGGTGGCTTATTTGTTGATTCGCCGATGGCGGGGCCGGGGCCGTGGACTAACAACAGAGGACGATCTGCGTCACATGGTCGACTTCGCCGAGGAGAGCGACGTCATCGAAGAGCGTGAAGCTGACATGATCCACTCGGTCTTCGAACTCGGCGACACCTTGGTGCGCGAGGTGATGGTGCCGCGCACTGATGTCGTCACCATAGGGGCGGACAAGACGTGGCGCCGAGGATTGTCCATAGCCTTGCAGTCGGGTTGTTCCCGTATCCCGGTCACTGGCGAGTCATTGGACGACGTGGTGGGCGTGTTGCACGTCAAAGATCTGATGGGTCGCTTATTGGGGGGCGCGGAAACTCAGAGCGGTCGCATCAAAGACGTCATGCGTCAAGCTGTGTTTTGCCCCGACTCGAAGCCCGTCGACAAGTTATTGCGTGACATGCAAGCCACCCGGAACCACATGATGATCGTTGTCGACGAATTCGGCGGCATGGCGGGTATCGTCACCCTTGAGGACATCGTGGAGGAGATCGTCGGTGAGATCACAGACGAGTTCGACCCAGCGCCGATCACCGTGCAGGACCTGGGCGACGGGGCCTACCGCGTGCCCGCCCGTCTGCCACTGGACGAGCTCAGCGAGTTAGTCGGGGTGGATTTGGAGGACGACGACGTGGAGACGGCCGCTGGGCTGCTGGCCAAGGTTCTGAGCCAGGTGCCGACGCCCGGAGCCAGCGCCGTCTGGCGTGGCCTGGAGTTCACGGCCGATGAAGTTATGGGCCGGCGTCGCCAGATCATGACGCTGACGGTTCGTCCTGTCGCGGACAATCTAAACGCATAGCCTTTGTGCCAGGTACGGGCTGGGGTGTGGTGTTGCACGAGGAGGGCATTGAAGTGAAAGATCGCAGCGCGGCGAGCGCAGTGGCGCGAAGACGCGCCGATATTGGAACGGAACTGAGCGGGAAGACGGCGGTAAACTGCGGCATGGTGCCGAAGCGCCGTCTGGGAGCGTCCCTCCGACGCAACACCACGCCCCCAGACCGTCAGCATCAAGTTGAGCAGATTGGGAGACATAATGGATGACATCTTCGACGGATTCAAGTCTGGGTTCGCGTGCTTGGTAGGACGCCCGAACACCGGCAAGTCCACATTGCTGAACGCATTGGTGGGCCAACAGGTGGCGATAGTGTCGAGCCGTCCGCAAACGACCCGTCACGCCATTCGGGGGATCGTCAACGTGCCGGGGGCGCAACTGGTGCTGATCGACACACCAGGGTTGTCCAAACCCCGAGCGTTGCTGCAGACGCGGTTGAACGACCTGGTGGCCGAGACCCTGACGGATGTGGACATCATCGGCGTCTGTCTGCCGTCCGATCAGCGCCCGGGTCCGGGAGACCAGCGGATCGTCGCCCAATTGGCGGGGTTGCCCGGACGTCCCCCACTGGTGGCGCTGGCAACCAAAGCTGATCTCGTGCGCCCGGAGAGACTAAGCCAACACCTGTTGGCCATCGATGCCATGGGCACGGAGGCCGGTGTGGAATGGGCGCACATTGTGCCCTGTTCGGCAGTGACGTCATGGCAGGTGCCAGAGGTGCGCGACGTGTTCATGTCACTTTTGGAACCTGGTCCCCGGTTCTACCCGGGCGACGAGGTGACGGACGAACCCAGCGATGTCATGATCGCGGAGCTGATCCGAGAGGCGGCCCTGGAGTTGGTGCGCGACGAGTTGCCCCATTCCATCACCGTCGAGGTGATGGAGGTCAACGAGCGTCCCGACCGTCCGGCAGACAAACCACTTTGGGACGTCTTCGCCAATCTGGTGGTGGAGCGCGATTCGCAGAAGCACATCGTGATCGGTCAGGGTGGCGCGATGATCAAGCAGATCGGGACGGCCGCGAGGCTTCGTATCAACGCATTGCTCGACATGCGGGTGCACCTGGATCTGCGCGTGAAGGTCGTCGCCAATTGGCAGCGCGACCCGAAACAGTTGGCGCGGCTGGGCTTCTGACAAGCCGGAGCTTCACTCGCCCTGCTGGTACCGCTTTATCGAGTGGTTGATCGTCGTCACCAGAAACACGCAGGACTTCACCCGATTCAATGTGCGTCAATCCTTGGTTGTGATCCCAGGCATTCCAGCTTGGGCTATACTGGACGACGTGCTGTGGCGCTCGCTGCTTTTGGGCTGCCGCGACGGGGTGCGGTCGCACTAGCCAGACCCCCTGTCGCGGAGTTTGCTGATGTCTGGCGCCCCGATCAACATACGAGAGAGCTTCTGCAATGACAACGATATATCCAGCCCCCACCACTCGTCCCCAGATCAAACCAGTGCTGGGCGCGTCCCCGATGCCATTGGGACGCTACCGCGCGTTTGACGGGCAGCCTCTGTTGGACCGCACTTGGTCCAACACCCGAATCACCCACGCGCCACGCTGGCTCAGCACTGACTTGCGCGACGGCAACCAGGCGTTGATCGACCCAATGACCCCGAACCGTAAGCGCAAACTGTTCGACCTGCTAGTGCGCATGGGCTACAAGGAGATCGAGATCGGCTTCCCGTCCGCATCGCAAACCGACTTCGATTTCGTCCGCAGCTTGATCAACGACGATGGCGCGATTCCAGACGACGTGACTATCTCCGTCCTGACCCAATCCCGTCAGGACCTGATAGAGCGTACGGCACAAAGCCTGGTGGGCGCGAAACGGGCGTCCATCCACCTGTACAACGCGGTGGCCGAACTGTTCCGCCGCGTCGTCTTCCACCTGGACGAGCAGCAGACCATCGAATTGGCTATGCAGGGCACGCGGTGGGTCATCGATGCCGCCGAGAAGTGGCTGCCCGATGTGGAGTTCGGCTACGAGTACAGTCCCGAGATCTTTTCCCAGACGCCGACGGAGTACGCGCTCGAGGTCTGCGAACACGTCATGGACGTGTGGCAGCCTGATCCGACCCGCGAGATCATACTGAATTTGCCGGCCACTGTTGAAATGTGCACGCCGAACACCTACGCCGACCAGATCGAGTATTTCTGCAAGCATATTTCGCGCCGGGATTTCGTATGCGTGTCCGTGCATCCTCACAACGACCGGGGTACCGCAGTGGCGGCGGCGGAGTTTGGTCTGATGGCCGGTGCCCAGCGCGTCGAGGGTTGTCTGTTCGGCAACGGCGAGCGCACTGGCAACGTCGACCTGGTGACGCTGGGCATGAACCTGTACACGCAGGGGGTCGATCCGGGTATCGACTTCTCGCAGATCGACGAGATCAGGCGGACGTACGAATACTGCACGGGAATGCACGTGCCGCCGCGGGCCCCTTACGCTGGTGATCTGGTTTTCACGGCATTTGCCGGTTCGCACCAAGACGCCATCAAGAAGGGTCTTGACGCACTGCAATTCCAGGCAGACAAGGCGGGTGTGACTATTCACGAGGTGCCCTGGCAGGCTCCATACCTGCCCGTCGATCCGCGTGATGTAGGACGCTCGTATGAGGCCGTCATCCGTGTCAACTCGCAATCGGGCAAGGGCGGTATGGCCTACTTGATGAAGACGGATCACAAGCTGGACCTGCCGCGGCGTCTGCAAATCGAATTCAGTCACGTCGTCCAGCAGCACTCGGATGCCGAAGGTGGCGGAGAGGTGACATCGGATGCGCTGTGGGCGATCTTCCAAGACGAGTACCTGAGCCGCACGGAGCCATTCGCACTGGTGATCCAGTCAACGGTCACCACTGGTCGCACTAGCAACATGACCGTGTCACTGCTGGTGCGCGGGAGCGAGCGCCAAGCGGACGGCGAGGGCAACGGCCCGGTGTCGGCTTTCGTTGACGCACTGATTGGGTTGGACGTGCACGTCAGGGTGCTGGACTACGTCGAACACGCCATGACCAGTGGTGGTGACGCCATGGCGGCCGCGTACGTCGAGGCAGAGGTGCAGGTGGACGACGGTGAAGCCCAAGTCTTGTGGGGCGTCGGCATCGACCCGGATATCACGACAGCGTCGCTGAAGGCGGTGTTGAGCGCTGTGAACCGGGCGCTGGGCGGCCGCTGAACTTGTTGTGTGCATTTTGGTAGACTGCACCTATGACAAGTTCTCGACGAGGACGTCCTTCCAGACGGGCGGTGTTCCAAAAATTCGAGTCTGCAATCAATGAGTTACAAGCATATGGCGGGTTACCGTCTTTCGAGCAAGCTGAAGACTTGTGGCAAGACTTGTGGCACATGGAAGTACATCATTCCACCGCTATCGAGGGCAACACCCTGGCTCTGATTGAAGTTGAGACCCTATTGCGGCAGGGGCGCACTGTAGGGGCTAAGGAGCTCAAGGAATACATGGAGGTTCTCGGCTACGCAGAAGCTTCGCGGTGGGTCTTTGATCAAGCCAGCCCCAGGCTCGTGCACGATGACGCCCTATGTCTCACGGAATTACGCCAGCTCCACCAAATGACGATGGAACACGTTTGGAATGTGGCGCCGCATCCGCTAGCTCTGTCTTCCGAAGCGCCTGGCGGCTTTCGGCAGCATGAGATTGCTGTCTTTCCCCAAGGTATGAAGCCTCCAACATTCCCATTGGTGCCACCGCTCGTCGATGGGTGGATCGCGGACGTAAACCAGTTCGCAGAAGACATTCGTAGCGACGGGTTGCAACTCGTGGATGCTCCTGTTAGGTTGGCAGAACTGCATGTCGCATATGAGCGCATCCATCCATTTCTGGACGGTAACGGGCGCACCGGGCGTCTGGCGCTAAATCTCATACTGATACGCCTGGGATGGCCACCAGTGGTCATTTTGAAGACGCAGCGTCAGCGGTATCTTAATGCCCTGATGAAAGCAGACGCCCAAGATTTCGACCCGCTGGCTAGCTTAATCGCTCAAGCATCAATCGACAGTCTTCATAGGTTGATACCACTGCTTGCTCAAGACTATGACCTGGTGCCGCTCATGACTCTTGCGGATGACAAACTCTCTTTGGCAGCACTGCGTCAGGCGGTAGCCCGAGGCAGGCTAGAGGCCGTCATGGATTCCAACGGGGTATGGCGGTCGAGCCGCCAAGCCATTGATGCCTATTGGACGTCGCGTCAGCGTAAACGCTAATCGCATTCAGATGAATCCTGGGTCATTGCTGTAGTAGGTTGATCGGACCCTGGTGAGGCGTCTGTCTCCTCCGGCACGGTCTTCTTCTTGCGCCGCATGAAGAAGATTATCAGGGCCGCCGCTGCACCGATCAACACCAGTCCGCCGGCTATGGCGTAGAGGAGGACGGGCGATGATGCCACGCTGCCGCCGGTCGACGCTTCGAACATGGGCACCTTGATGCTGGCGTTGTCCTGCGCCGATGGTTGGTCGCGATGTGTGGGGATGCCGACGACGATCGTCGGGTTTTGTATCGTCTTGCCAAGATCCCCGAACCTTATTGCGTAAACCGCTGTGCATTGCATCGACTCACCCGGTGCGAGCACCGTCTTGGGGCACACGATCTTGGGTGCTGGACCACTGCCGGTGAACCCTGTCTGGGACAGCGTGATGCCGTCCAAGGTCATGGTGCCGGTGTTTGACACCAGGAAGGTATAGACGATGTTGGTGCCTTTGAGCGCCGCGCTCTCCTTCAGTGAGAGCTCCGGCCGGCCGTCGGTCACCTGAATTGTTGACGGCTCGGAAACCACGTCATCACCAGCCGGATCGGTGCCGGTCGCGCTAGCGGTGTTATTCACCGCAGAGGCGTCCATGTCGGCCTGAGTCAGCACGTATGTGGCGGTGCAGGTGATATGGTCGTCGGGCTCCAAGGTGCCGATGACACCGCTTGGCCAGTCGGCTGGGTCCGATGGGCAGACGGCTGTTGGATGCGGGGTCCCAGACCCGTCGAAGGCGTCCTCGCTCACGATGACATCCGTGAGCGTGGTATTGCCGGTGTTCGTGACTTTGAACGAATACACGATGCTGCCACCCGCCGCCAGGGCTGTCGCATCGGTGGGGTCTGCCGTCTTGACCAACGTCAAGCCAGGCTGTGACAAACTGGTCAGCTCGTCACTGCTGTCGCCGGTGATTCCCATCCTGGTGGATGATTCGGACGTCGCGCTGGCTGTGGCGCTGTTGTCGACCTCGCCGGCGTTGATATCGGCTTGAGTCAACGTATAAGTGCCAATGCAGACGATCGATTGACCGGGGATCAGAACACCGGGATTGAGCGCGTCCGGCCAATCGTACCCAGCTCCGGGGCAGCTGACGGCGCCGATCTTCGGATCGGTCACGCTGATGGTGTCGACTGGCACGTTGCCTTCGTTCTTCACTGTGAACGTGTATATCACCACGTCGCCCGAATGAGCCGGCGACGGCACGGTGAGATGCTCCTTATCCAATGTGATCTTGGGATCTGGAGCTGTCGGAGCATTGGCGGAGCTGTAATCGCTGACGGACGTGACGCCGGCGCTCGCCGGTGGAGTGCCCGTCACTTTGGCCGTGTTGTCTATCGTGCCATTGCCAGCGTCGGTGGCTGTCACCGTATAGGGGGCGCTACATGTCACTTGGTCACCGGGTGCCAGCGTGCCCACCTCGTCGCTAGCCCCCCAGTCCGCGGGATCGGAGGGGCACGAGATCCCGAGTAGAGTGCCGGTACCCGTGAAGCCGGTCGTCGTGGCATCCGGTGTCGTCCCGGACTCGTCCAGGTAGATATTGGTGAGCGTCACATTGCCAGTGTTTTCAATCACGAAGTGATACGTTATGACGTCGTTCTCGCGCAACGTTGCCGCGTTCGGTGTGAAGGACTTGGTCAACGAAATCGCTGGCTCTTGCTGTACATCGACGCTCGCGCTCGCGCGGCCGAACTGATGTCTGTGCCATGAATCGGTGGCTGTCACATTGGCAGTGTTGTCGATCGACGAGAGCTGGTCGACGTCGTCCTGCACCACCGTGTAGTCGGCGGTGCAGTCCATCGTGGAGCCCGGCGAGAGCGTCGTGTCAGGGCAGTCAACAGTCAGGGCTGTGCCCAAACCGTTGAAGTGACTGTCGGTCACATCAATGTTGCGCAAAGTGGTGTCGCCAGTGTTTGTGACTGTCATCGTGTAGACGATCACGTCGCCTGCTGCTGTCACGCTGGAGACGTCTGACGATTTGTCGATCGAAATGCTAGATGACGGCCGTAGACGGACACGGGCGGATGAGACGTCCGACGCTGCCTGGCCAAACGGATCCGTGCCAGTCACTTGCGCGGCGTTGTTGATGGACCGCAACCGGTCGATGTCGGCTTGGACCACGGCATAACTGGAGGTGCAGTCCATGGTCTGGCCTGGTGACAGGGTGGTGTCCGGGCAATCGATGACCGGGGCGGAACCCAGGCCGTTGAAGTGCCTATCCGTCACCGTGATATCACTCATCGTGGTGTTGCCCGAGTTGGTGACCGTCAGGGTGTAGTTGACGACGTCCCCAGCCTTTGTGAGTGACGACGCATCAGCCTGCTTGTCGATGGAAATTTCAGAGGTCGGGCTCAGGTCGACGCTGGCTGTCGATTCATCGGAATGCACGACACCAGACGCGTCTCTTGAGGTCACTTGGGCGGTGTTGTCGATGGACGTCAGCTGGTCGATGTCGTCCTGAACCACCGTGTAATGGGCGGTGCAATCCATCGTCCTGCCTGGTGCCAAGGTGCTTCTCGGGCAGTGGATGCTGGGGGCAGTCCCGTTGCCGTTGAAGGCCGTGTCGGTCACGGTGATGTAGTGCAACCTGGTATAGCCGGTGTTCTCAACCGTCAGGGTGTAGTGGATGACGTTCCCTGCCTCGTAGGCGCTGGTGGGATCGGCGGTCTTCACCAAGCTGATTCCAGAAGTCGAATCGACATTAACAGTCGCCGTCGAAGTCGCGGACTTAGTCGCTCCGCCTGGGTCGTCGGCAGTTACCTGGGCGGTGTTGACGATGGTCCCCAGATGATCGATGTCTCTTTGAACCAGTGTGTAGCTGGCTGTGCAATCCATGCTGGCGCCTGGGACCAGGACGGTCTTCGGGCAGTCGATGGCGGGGGCAGTCCCACGTCCGTTGAAGTCGGTGTCGGCAACGGTGATATCGCTCATTGTGGTGTGACCGGTATTGGTGACAGTCAGCGTGTAGTCGATGGTGTCACCGGCCTTTTCCACGCTAGACACGGAAGCCACTTTGTTGAGTGAAATGGCAGAGGTCCCATCCATATCGATCGTGGCGCTGTCTGTTGCTGTCACGTCCGTACCCACCCCCGGCGTGCCGGTGGCTGTCACCGTGTTGGTCAAAGACACTCCCGCATCGATCTGGTCCTGCGACACGTCGTAGGTTGCCGTACACGATGTCGACTCGCCTGGCCCCAGTGTTGTCGCTCCGCATTCGGCGCTTGTGAGACCCAGCATCATGTCGTCCAAACGCACATCACTCAGTGACACGTTGCCCTCATTGGTGACCTCGAATGTGTAGGTCACGGTGCCTGGCGCCGACAAACTGGTCGGTGAAGCGGTCTTTTGCACGCTGATTGCCGGCGTCTGAGCTACATCCACATAGGCGGTCCCTCTGCCCGTCACATCGGCACCAGTCGGCGGCGTGCCTGTCGCCACTGCCGTATTGGCGATCATTGACTGGTGATCTAGCACATCCTGAGTCACTGGGTAAAAAGCTACGCAACTGGCAGACGCCCCAGGCGCCAGAACTGACCGCTCACATGTGTAGCCGGACAGACCGACCATTGGGTCGTCAAGCTGCACGTCAGTCAGTTTGACGTTGCCCGTGTTCGTCAACGTGAAGGAATACTTGATGTTGCCCGGTGCGTCAACCGACGACTTGTCGGCTGTTTTGTCCACCTTGATGCTGGGTTGCGACAGACCTGTCAGGGTGTCGGTGTCCGTGGCTGGGGTGGCGGCCACCAGTGTCAGCAGCGTGTCCGATGAGGCGGTCGCCTCTGCTGTGTTATCGACATGGCCGGCGTCGATGTCGGCTTGGGTCAGCGTGTACGATCCGGTGCATGTCACGGAGTCGCCGGGCATTAACACGCCTGGTTTCGCCGAATCCGGCCAATCGTAACCGGTGCCGGGGCATGTCACCGTGCCGATCTTCGGGTCGGTGACCGCGATGTTCGACACCGGCACGTTGCCGCTGCTGGATACGGTGAACGTGTAAGTCACATCATCGCCGGCCGCCACGTTGGACGGCAGTGGCAAGTGCTCCTTATCCAGGGTGATCGCCGGATCCGTTGTGGTTGGCGCCGTCGACGAGGCAAATGCCGTCATAGCATTGCCAGAGGGATCCTTGCCCGTCGCCTCGGCCGTGTTATCGATTGAACCCTTGGCCGCGTCCGCTGCCGTCACTGTGTACGGAGCGGTGCAAGTCACCATGTCACCTGGCGCCAACACGCCTGTCGTCCCCGACGGCCATGTGCCGCAGGTGACCACGAGCGGGCCACCCGTACCGGTGAAGCCAGGCGTATTCTCCGCAGGCGTGGTGCCTGTGTCGTCAAGGCTGACGTCCGTGATGGTCACGTTGCCAGGGTTCTTAGCCACCAGCGTGTAAGTGAATGCCTCCCCCTCATGCAACGAATCATGCCCGGAATCATTCGACTTGCTCAGTGTCAGTTGCGGTTTCTGGTCAATCGTTACCGTCGCGTCGTCGGGATCAGACGTCGCCGTACAAACGCCCTTAAGACCCTCAGCATCCGTCTTGCAGGCATGTGTGCCGCTGGCGGTGGCTGTGTTCGTGATCGCGGTGCCCAAGTCGAACTCCCCTTGGTCCACGACGTAACTGACCGTGCAAGTCGTCGATGACTGGCCGTTCAACGTGCCGCCCAACGCCACGGGAGCGCAACTCAGCGAGCCCAATGGACCATTGGC
>Ga0123357_10002832_pt1 | contig 19572 bp, 22 predicted proteins | sample TergutEmb28metaG_FD_89873 | JGI IMG/M metagenome (GOLD analysis project Ga0123357, IMG submission 89873) | Embiratermes neotenicus P4 segment gut microbial communities from Petit-Saut dam, French Guiana - Emb289 P4 | ecosystem: Host-associated > Arthropoda: Insects > Digestive system > Gut ...
ATGCTTTCGCCGACCTCGGCGATTGTTGGTATGGGGCTCGACAGCGACGTGGCGCTTATTACTGACGGCCGGTTCTCGGGCGCGACCCGTGGCGCGGCCATTGGGCATATTTCGCCCGAGGCGACGGCGGGCGGCTTGATCGCGTATGTCAAAGAAGGCGACCGAATCTCGATCAACATCCCGAAGCACTCGCTTGAGCTGCTGGTTGCAGATGATGAGATCGCCGCCCGTAAGCAAACCATGACGCTCAAGGAGCCCGTGGAACTCATGGGCTACTTGAAGCGCTACGCGCGCAGCGTGTCCTCAGCGGACACCGGCGCGGTGTTGAGTTAGAGCAAAACCTTCTGGATCCTGCGACTACGCGCAGGATGACAGGAACAATTGTCATGCTGCGCGCAGTCGCAGTACGCAGGATGACAGGAATAATTGTCATGCTGCGCGTAGTCGCAGCATCCAGGGTAAGGAAGGAATTAAGACTGTTATGACAAACGATACAGCGCGAGAAGGTTCAGTGCCTGTGACAGAGAAACCGGCGGCTGCTGCGGTGTCGGAGGCGGGACCCGCATCATGTTGCGTGATACGTGACAGCAGCGACCAGGTGTTGACGCTTGATAAGGTCTATCAGGCCTCCCACACGCTCAGAGACCTGGTGCGTCGGACTGACCTGATCCCTACCACCAAGCTCGCGCCGCGCTGCGACCTCTATCTTAAAGCAGAAAACCTGCAGACAACGGGCTCGTTCAAGATCCGGGGCGCCTACGTCAAGATGTCGGGGCTGAGCGCAGAGGAGCGCTCCCGTGGCGTTATCGCCTGCTCTGCGGGCAACCACGCCCAGGGCGTGGCGCTTGCCGCGCAAAAGCTCGGCGTGAAGGCAACGATATTTTTGCCCAGCACAGCCCCACTCTCAAAGATCGAAGCGACTGAGTCGATGGGCGCCGAGATCGTGCTGGTTGACGGCGTCTATGACGACGCCTTTGACGCGGCATGTCGGCGCCAGGAAGAAACGGGAGCGGTCTTCATCCACCCCTTCGATGACATCGATGTCATCGCCGGGCAGGGGACCATCGGACTTGAGCTGCTGGAGCAACTGCCGGACATGGACGCGGTGGTTGTGCCGGTGGGTGGCGGCGGCCTGATCTCGGGCATTGCGTATGTGGTCAAAAGCCTGAATCCTCGCTGCAAAGTCTATGGCGTCCAGGCGCAGGGCGCTGGCAGCATGACGGCGTCGCTGCAGCACCATGAGCGCGCCGCGCTGAAGTCGGTCTCGACCTTTGCCGACGGCATCGCGGTCAAGTGTCCCGGCGAATACACCTACTCGATCTGCTCGAACTTTGTCGATGACATGGTCACCGTCTCTGATGATGAGATCGCAACGGCCATCCTCGCGCTGATCGAGCGCCAGAAGCTGGTCGCGGAGGGCGCCGGAGCGGTCTCGATCGCTGCGGTCATGTTTGACAAGCTGCCTCTAGGGGGCAAAAAAGTCTGCGCCGTGGTCTCAGGCGGAAACATCGACGTGAACATCCTGTCGCGCGTGATCGACCGCGGCCTGCTTATGTCTGGCAGAAGGACTGACCTGACGATCGAGCTGCTTGACAAGCCGGGCCAGCTCAAGGAGGTCTCAAGCATTGTCGCTGACCTGGGCGCCAACGTGATCCGCGTGCAGTACATCCCCGGCGGCGAGAACACCGACATCAACGGCTGCTACCTCAAACTCTCGATGGAGACCCGCAACTACGAACACCTGCGAGCAATCGAGGACGGGCTGATAGCAGCTGGGCACACCCTGACGGACAGAAAGTAAGAAAGGCAAACAACATGGCAGAAAAGATTTACACACCGGCAGCCCCCGAGCCGATCGGGCCCTACAGTCAGGCAGTTCGCGTGGGCATGACGGTCTACCTTTCCGGGCAGACGCCGATTGATCCTGCTACCGGCGAGCTGGCCGGCGCGGGCATTGCGGAGCAGACTGAGCAGGTCTGCAAGAATCTGGGCGCCGTGCTTGAAGCGGCGGACCTCAGTTTTAACGACGTGGTAAAGGCGAACTGCTATCTGCTTGACATGGGCGACTTTGCGGCCTTCAATGAAGTGTACGCGCGCTACTTTGTCTCTGAGCCGGCGCGCGCCTGCGTGGCGGCCCGCGAACTGCCCAAGGCCGGGCGCGTGGAGGTCGAAGCAATCGCTGTTGCCGTGGCAGGCTGAGGAGTTTCTCTGTACTTTTGTTTTGTGTTCCCTGGTAACCCAGTACACTAGTAAGGGGATAACGATAAGGGAGCAGTATGACACGTGTAGAAAATATTACAGAATTGGTTGGTGGGACCCCGTTGCTGCATCTGGCTCGCTATGAGCGGACGCAGGGGCTGGGTGCGACCTTGCTGGGGAAGCTGGAGTATTTTAATCCGGCGGGCTCGACCAAAGACCGCATCGCGGTTGCGATGATTGATGCGGCCGAGGCGTCAGGCGCGCTGAAGCCGGGTGGCGTTATTATTGAGCCGACAAGCGGCAACACCGGCATTGGGCTTGCAATGATCGCCGCCGCGCGCGGCTACGAGCTCATTTTGACGATGCCGGAGACGATGTCGATCGAACGCCGCCAACTGCTGGAGGCCTATGGGGCCAAGGTTGCGCTGACCAAGGGTGCGCTGGGGATGAAGGGGGCTATCGAATGCGCTCAGGGGCTGGCAGAAAAACTGCGGAACAGCTTCATCCCGTCGCAGTTTGCAAACCCGGCTAATCCCGCCGTCCACTACTACATGACCGGCCCGGAGATCTGGGATGACGCGGCGGGTGTGATCGACTATCTTGTGGCGGGCGTTGGCACGGGCGGCACGATCACGGGTGTTGGGCATTTTCTGCGCGAGAAAAACCCGGCGGTCCATATCGTTGCGGTGGAGCCTGCGGGTTCCCCCGTATTGTCGCAGGGGGTGGTAGGCCCGCATAAGCTCCAGGGTATTGGCGCCGGCTTTGTGCCGGAAGTGCTTGATCGGGCGATCTATGACGAGATCGTTCTGGCTACTGATGCGGATGCGTTTGCGACGGCCCGTCTGTTGGCAAAAAGCGAGGGAGTCCTGGTGGGCATCTCATCGGGAGCTGCGCTCTGGGCGGCGACTCAGGTTGCCCAGCGCGCTGAGGCCGCAGGTAAGACCATCGTGGTGGTGCTTCCCGACACAGGTGAGCGCTACCTGTCAACAGGCCTTTTCGACCAAGACAAAGGCATGCCGCTGCCCCTGTAGGTTGCGGAGCGCCCGGAAAACAGTCCAGCGGACTGTTTTCAGCGGAGCAAGCGCCAGCCCCGCGCCGCCCCGGCGCGCCTAGGTTCGGGATCTGGCAATGAGCTCGGACTCATGCGTAGCGCGTGCCGACCCGGCGCGCCGCTGTTCGGACTCGGCAATGACATGCATTAATGCGTAGCGCGCGGGGACCCGGCGCGCCACTGCTCGGACTCAGCAGGAGGTAGCGGCGACAGCAGTGCGCCCCAACCAGCAATGAAAGGAAGCGACACGATGACTGCAGCAAACGATCCGGCCACCTGGGGCTTTGAGACCAAACAACTCCACGTGGGCCAGGAACATCCCGACCCGGCGACCGACTCTCTGGTGACGCCCATCTATCAGACGATGACCTATGGCTTTCATGGCGCCCAGGATGCCGCCGATCGCTTTGCGCTGAAGGCTGACGGCCACATCTACTCGCGCATCAGCAATCCAACCGTGGCGGTGTTCGAGGAGCGCATTGCCGCGCTGGAAGGCGGCACAGCGGCACTCGCGCTGGCCAGCGGGGCTGCGGCGATGACCTATACGGTGCAGGCGCTCTGCAAAGCGGGGGAGCACTTTGTTGCTGCCAAGACCATCTACGGCGGCACCTACAACCTGCTTGACCAAACGCTGCCGGACTATGGCATCACGACGACCTTTGTTGATCCCGATGAGGGCACAGGCGCCTTTGACGCCGCTATCCAGGAGAATACGCGCGGTATCTTTATCGAGTCGCTCGGCAACCCTAACTCCAACATCATTGATATCGAGGCGGTTGCGGCCATCGCGCACGCGCATGGCATCCCGCTGATCGTGGACAACACCTTTGCGACGCCGTACCTGTTGCGTCCGTTGGAGCTGGGCGCAGATATCGTGATCCACTCCGCGTCGAAGTTTATTGGAGGACACGGCGCCACGCTGGGCGGCGTGATCGTTGACGGAGGCTTTGACTGGGCAGGATCGGGCAAGTTCCCGCAGCTGTCTGCGCCCAATGCGAGCTATCATGGCGTCGCTTTTACCGAGGTGGCAGGCCCGGCGGCGTTTGCGTCCTATGTGCGCGGAGTCATCCTGCGCGATATGGGAGCGACGCTGGCGCCGCTGAACGCCTGGCTGCTGCTGCAAGGGCTTGAGACGCTCAGCCTGCGGGTCGAGCGCCATGTGGACAACACAAAGCGCGTGCTGGAGTATCTGGAGGCATGCCCGCAGGTTGCCCGCGTCAATCATCCGGTGCTGGCAGGCGGCGAGCAGCGAGCGCTCTACGACCGCTACTTCCCGGCAGGCGGCGGCTCGATCTTTACGATCGACGTGCGTGGCGGCCAGGCCGAGGCGCTGCGCTTCATTGACGCGCTGCAACTGTTCAGCAATGTGGCAAATGTGGCTGATGTGAAGTCTCTGGTGATCCACCCGGCGACCACCACACACTCGCAACTGACTGACGCCCAGCTGGCCGAACAACACATAGGCCGCAACACCGTCCGCCTCTCGATTGGCTGCGAAAGCATAAAAGACATCCTCGCCGACCTGGCCCAAGCCTTTGCAAAGATATAGTTTTTGGTGTCAGCTGTATTGATATCTACGGACAAAACTCTGATTGCAGCCGAGGCGCGCCGGGGTCGTCGCGCCCTACAGATCGCTTGCTTATCAGAATACTCTCAGCTGGCGCCAGCCGTTGCGGTTCTAGCTGGTAAAATCTCTGTAGGTTGCGCAGCGCCCGGAAAACAGTCCTGTGGACTGTTTTCAGCGGAGCAAGCGCCAGCCCGCGACGACCCCGGCGCGCCTCTGTTCGGGCTGGCAAAGAGATAGAGATTGAGTTCCGTGACCAACAACACAAAAACCGCACTGATCGCGATGAGCGGCGGGGTAGACTCGTCGGTGGCAGCCCTCCTGATGCAGGAGCAAGGCTACGCCTGCGTTGCCGTAACCATGCGTCTGCACGACGAAGGTGACTCCGCCGCTGAATCCGCCCGCGCCGTCGCAAACAAACTCGGCATCCCTTTTCACGTACTTGACCTCACCAAAGACTTTGCCGATGAGGTGATCGAGGCCTTTGTTGCCTCCTACGAATCAGGCGAGACCCCCAACCCCTGCATCAACTGCAACCGTGCGCTGAAGTTCGGGCGCCTGCTGGCATACGCGGACAAGCTCAACTGCGACGTACTGGCAACCGGCCACTATGCCCGCACGCGCTATGTGGCGGCGTCTGAGCGCTGGCAATTACTTCGAGCCTCTGATGCCGTTAAAGACCAGAGCTACGTCCTCTACGGCCTTACACAGGCCCAGTTGGCGCGCGTGCGCTTTCCTTTGGGCGACCGCGCCAAGTCCGAGACGCGCGCCCGGGCCGCAGAGGCGGGCTTTGCCAACGCCGACGCGCCCGACAGCCAGGACATCTGCTTCGTGCCCGATGGCGACTACGGCGCCTTCATCGCGCGCTGGCGTGGCGCGCCGCCCGCGCCCGGCGACATCCTTGACGACCGCGGCCAGGTGATCGGCCAGCACAAAGGCATGGAGCGCTACACGATTGGTCAGCGCAAGGGTCTGGAGCTGGCAGTGGGCCGCCCGGTCTACGTGACCGCCAAAGACCCTGTGCGTAACACGGTCACCCTCGGCGATGAAGCCCGCCTCTATCACCAGGGCCTGCTTGCCCGCGCTGTCAACTGGGTTTCAATCCCGCCCACCATCGAGCCGCTGCGCGCGCAGGTCAAGACCTCCTATCGCAGCCCCGCTGTCCCCGCCACCATCCAGCAGCGCGAGGGCGGCCTGTTGCAAGTCACCTTCGACGCCCCCATACGTGCCGCCACACCCGGCCAGGCAGTCGTAGCCTACGACGGCGACCTGGTCCTGGCAGGCGCCACCATCACCTCAGTCTTCTGAGTGCTTTAAACCAGTATTCTCACACCCGGTATTCGGCATCAATAATGGCTTTCATAGAGGCGAAATCAGTGCGTGAATCCTCATATTTCTTTTGAACTCAAGGCTTTCCATAAACTGGGCCTTAAGATTACTTAAATCGCTCATCAGTATGTACTCCCTTGATTTTCAGTCAATGACTTCCAACCTAGCAATTCGCTTGAAATGCTGGTCAAAGGTCATTAGAGGAAGCTTGTTCGTGAGCGCACAAGCAGCGATCCAAGTGTCGTTTTCCGGGATTTGTTTGCCACAGGTGGCAAGTTCTGTCTTAATTACAGCATACTTTTCAGCGACCTCAGCGGTGAGGGGAAGTAGTTTGAACTGGGCAAGAAACTCTCGGACATTTGATACGTCTCGTGTGCGGTTTCGTGATTTTTGGGCGCCGTAAAGTAGTTCTCCCGCTGCGGCTATGGGGATATATAAATTGGCACCGTCTCCGATTAGTTGTACTGCATGCGGGTCATTACGGAGAAAGTCAACAAGCACGCTGGTATCTGCGGCTCTACCATTCATCAGGATCAATCCTTTCAGTGTCCTTGAGGGCTTCCATGAAGTCTTGATAGCTCTCTTCTGAAAGGATTCCGGCAAATCGCCGTATACCATTTATGCCTATAGGCTTATCCTTCTTGATAATGATGCGGCTTTTTTCGGCTTCGATTGTTACGCGGTCATGTACATTGAGATTCAGTAATTCAAGCATATCAGCCGGTATGCGTAGAGCGCAGCTGTTGCCCCAGCGGGCGACGGTTGTTGTTGCAGTCATCTTTTGAGTCGCTTTCTTAATCATACTGTAAGTATATACGATAGGTATCTACTTATCAAACGTTTTACCTTGATTTGGTGCGAAGTTTTATGTCCGTCTGGCCTCCTTTGTTGAGAATTGAACAATGTCAGCAATCTTCACCAGTGGGAGGCGGAGCAGATTTCTAAGTTGTGAAATCTGATGGAAATGCTTCTGATTTCAGTATAGCACGGAGTGCGGACATACGTACGAATAATTTCAGGCGTATGGTTGCAAGCACCGCGAGCTGTCGCGCTATACTGGTCCTATGCCAAACTATGTCGCGCTGATACGGGGGGTCGCGCCCAGCATCGAGAATCGCAACAATGCGGCTATTCTGCGTGCGCTGAGCACGCTGGACTTCGCCGGGCTCGGCTCTGTGCTTTCCAGCGGCAACTACGTGTTCACTTCAGCCCTGGGCAGCACCGCAAAGCTTGAGGCCCTCATCACGAACACGCTGGCCAAAGAGCTGCTCACCATCGTGCGCAGCCAGCAGCAGATCCAGACGCTGGTCGACAATAACCCCCTGTCAGGAACTCCTCACGGCCCCGGAAGCTATCAGCTCGTCACTTTCTTCAAGCACCCGATGGACCCCGGCTTCGCTCTGCCGCACCACCCCGAAGGCAAGTTCTTCGAGCTGGTCGCCGTCGTGGACGGCGCGCTCTTCACGGTGAGCGACAACGCTCCCGGCCGCACGGTCGACACCATGGCTTGGCTCGAACGCCACTACACGCGCGACCTGACCAGCCGCACCCCGCTCACCCTGCAGAAAATCCTCAAGAGGCTGCAATAAAAGCAACGCCAGAAGCCTCTGAGGCGGATCTCGAATCAACAGAGTTCGCTACGCAGCTCGCGCAGAAGCACCTCAAAAAAACCCACACGGGATAAGCGCCAAGCAGACTCTCCGGTTACGTTATGCGGCAGGATTCGGTGCGTTCGATTATCAAGGCTGTCGATAAGGGGGATACTGGTGGTATGGGAAATCTTTCGACTTATCTTGCGCAGTATGGCGATGTGCCGTTTTCTCAGGCGGGCTTCAATGAGGTTGATAACCTTGTGTTGTCCTATCTCTCCTATGTGGAGCTTGACGGGATCGTGCCCCCGCTGGGCTCAGCGGAGGCGGTGACGGTGCGCGAGGCGGCCGCGGCATTTTTCGCTCACCACGGTGAGGACGAGCTGCGTGCCTCGCGCTCGCTCAATAAGAAGGCGCCCTTTTTGTTGCGGGATATGGCGCGTAGCGCGCGCTTTTGTGACGCGCGGCTCTCGTGCTATGTCAGCCAGCTTGATCGCGAGCCGCGCATGCAGTTCACGGCGCTGTTGGTCGAGACTGGTGACGCCGTGCGCTATGTCGCGTTTAGGGGGACGGGAGATGAGCTGGTGTCCTGGTGGGAGGATGTTGGCCTGAGCTTTAAGACGATCCCGGCGCAGACCGCGGCGCTTCGCTATCTTGCGGCGGTCCTGGACGGCGACCCGCGCCCGGTGTGCCTGGGCGGCCACTCGAAGGGCGGAAACCTTGCCGTCTATGCGGCGACTGCCTGCGACGACACTTTAAGGAGCCGTATCACCGCTGTCTATGACAACGATGGCCCGGGCCTGAGCGCAGAGCTGACCGGCAGCCCGCAGTATGCGGCGATCAGGCCCCTGATCAGGCGCATCGTGCCGCAGTACTGCGTGGTGGGGATGCTTTTTGAGCATGACGTTGCCTGCGAGATCGTCAGGAGCGGCGCTAAGGGTCTGATGCAGCATGATTGCATGACCTGGGAGGTCGAGGGCTCCGGCTTCAGAAGAGCCCCGCGGTTGAGCCGCCGCTCGGTCTATCTTGGCCGGGTGTTGCAGGATTGGATCGGGCATACCACGACAGAGCAGAAGGTCCAGCTTGCGGAGCTGCTGATTGCTGCATGCGACGAACGCGCGCTGACTCAGGTCGCAGACGTCATGGAGCTGGGTCTGAGTGGCCTGCTCAAGACGATCGGCTGGCGCCAGCTGCTGGCTCGCAGCAATCGCAAGACCCTGGCGGCGCTCCTGGGGTCAATCCCCAGAGCCGCAGTCACCCGCACCCGGCGCGCAACCTCAAGCTCATAACAATCGAGAGACACAGGAAGCTGCCTAATTTAATCATGTAGTCATCGCAAGGAGCGCGTAGCACGACGCGGCAATCCAGCCCCCTTGTCATTGCGAGGGAGCGAAGCGACCGCGGCAATCCAGTAGTTGCGTGGTTTGTCACTCAAATCACCTATAAAGAACTTTGTCATCCTGCGCGCAGTCGCAGGATCCAGAACCAGGCAATCAACAGGAAGGATCGCGTGCCAGCATCACCCACAGACCGCCACCTTGCTGCGCAGAAATCACGCACCATCGACCTCGACATCGACCAGGCTCAACAATCGCCGCGCTACACAGCTTCTGGTCTTATAGGGGAGCGGTCGACTCGCTCGCCACTTTCTATCTTTTTTACACCGGATATCGGGTCATGAAAGTTTCTGAGTAAGCTTTCCGTACTACATCAGTGGGATGAACGCATCAGCTACTGTCTGGAAAGCAGCGTCGATGTCATATTCGATTTCAGCCCTGAGCAGGGGCTCGACATCAGCCCTGAACACCGGGTCTGCCAATTTCGCTTCGAGGTTAGCTGCATATTCATGAGCTGTCGGTAGATGATTGTCAGGAAAGGCAATGTAGCGTTTATAGCATTCAGCAACTTCGGTGATATCAAAATCGGCGACATCGCAGGCGTGTGCCAGGTCGAACAAATCGCGCCCTTTTCTGCGCTGGTACAAGGCTCTGAGCTTAGTACCGACCAGTTCCTCAAGCTGATAGGTAAGGATATCGCATTCTCCGTTGAACCAAAGGTTATCGACAATAAAAGGTATTAATACTCGATCTAGCACGGTAAAATGCTCTTTGCAGTTGATCTCGATCTTGATGCGAAGTTCGATGACGGGCGGGGAAGTGGTCTCAAAGCTTAAGAGCATAACGTTATTGTTCGTCTTACGCTTGGTCTTCGGTTCGCCAAGAAAAGCCAGCACTTTGCGCAGTCTATCCAGCACAGGGCCGATAGGCACAGGAGCTACTTGCACAAAATCGAGATCTTCGGAATAACGCGCCTGCGGACTTAAATAAAGCTTATGGAGAGCAGTGCCACCGCGGAAAGCGAGAGAGGCAGCGAGGAGGGCGTCAGAGTAGATTGCTACAAGCGCCCTGCTCAAGATCAAGTCTTGTTCCACCTGATGCATACTGCGCCACGGGACGGTGTTCCTCCATTGGGTTATCGCTGCTTGAGGTATCAATCGCTTACTTCCACATCGTAGTTGATAACGATCTTCCATTTGTTGTTATAGGCTGGCTTTGACTTATTGCCGGGTTGCCCTGTAATCAGGTCGGCCCTATTGAATCGCAGCCTTGCTTCGGCGCTCTTTTCATAAAGAGCTGCAGCAAGTTCAACCTCGCCCAGCGAGTTCTCCAAAAGATAACCGAGCCTCTGGATGGTGGCGCCAGGCTCCTTTTTAAGCAGATCTGCATCAAAGGCGCTGAAGTCAATGGAGCCAGCAAACTCCGCAAGCACAGAGGCAACATGAGAGATGCCCCCAGATTTAGCGCTATAGTGGACGAGATCCAGAGCAGTCAAGGCAGGAACTGAGACATTGACACATCCGCTTCGCACGACTTTTTTCTCGATGCCACTTTGGGGCAAGTTCTTTTTGTAAGTGAAGCCCAGACGGCTGCCACTGGCTTCTTTGGGGCGTAGTTGCTTATTGGACATCACTTGAAAAGCCTGTGGCGATTGATGAGATGCGCCTTGGTATGAAGCAGCGCTCAAAAGCGCAACATAGTAATCAGACCCGACATAGATCATAAGCTGGTCGATGTATTCGACGGGCGGAACGCTGCCTTCAAGCCCATATTCGGGCAGCACGATGGCGTAGAAGCCTCGCCAGACTGAACGCACGTTTCCGGCTGCAGAAAGCCGATGCAGGGCATTCCGGATGTTCACCGCTGGCATGTTGGGGAACTGCAACTTGGCGTCATCAAGCGAAAAGGATGAGAGCCCTCTCTTTGGCAGGTCATCGATCCATTGCCTGATATATCGATAATTATCCAATGAGTTCCTTTCGTATGCGATAAACATTTATATGTAATGATTATTGCATATAAATACAATTACGTCTAGCGTAAAACTAAGACTTAACTCATCGTAGCACTCAGGTCAGACATCATGAACTGACTGCTCAATCCGTGTCACTCAAATCCCCTCTAATTGAGAGCGAAGAATCCCGGTAGTAATCAACAGGAAGGATCACGTGCCAGCATCACCCTCAGATAGCCACCTTGCAGCGGCCAAGTTCGCTGAAGAGTGGGCAGGCCGCGGCCAGGAGGACATGCACGACCAGACCTTCTGGAACAAGTGAACCCGAAGCATATCTTACTATTCGGGAGGGCGCTGGTATTAATACGGTTATTGAATTGTCTGGTGGTAAGCTTGATGCCGTTTTAAAAGCTTTGGAGCTTGGTAATTATCCTCGTTTGAGAGAAATTCAGAAAACTACTGCGTATGATAACAGTGAGACAAAGGAGGGGGTTGCTGTGGCTAAGCAGCCAAAGGCTTTGTACACCGTCAAAGAAGTTGCTAAATTGCTGCGAGTAGCTGAAAGTTCTCTTAGAAAGATGATTTCTCAAGAAGAAATTGCGGTGGTCAGGATCGGCGGAAGTGTACGCATTTCGCGAAAGCAATTGATAGATCGTTTCGGATTTGATCCCGATAATAGCGAAACATCGTAAGTGATTTAATTGCGCTATCATGATAGTAGCTATTAAATAATACTATTATTGAAAGGTTAATTTTGAGACTGCAATACGATGATCTTATCGAGCGACTTCGTCGTCTTGATGAGGATGCCGTGCTTACTGATGACTCTGATTTTCGCTATGTCATGGTGATCGTTGGTGGGGAGCGCTTATTCTCATCTGACGATGAGGCAAAAGCAAGTGCGTTAAGCATGAGACGTCACAAGGAATTTCTCTATAGTTACCAGGAGTACGTAAAGAAGAATCGACCATGAGAAAACTCAGCTTCAAGGGATTTTTAGCACGCTATTTGCAGGAGCTTTCTGGGCAGAACTCGTTGCGGCTCTCTCATCTTGCGCGCCAGGCAGAGAGCGAGAATCCTCGGCTTCGGGAGCCGCTCCTGTTGTATGCTGCGGTGACTGGCGCTACGCACGCGCTGTTGGCTGCTCTACAAGATGGCAAACTCAAAACGGAGTACTCATATCTTTTGACGTTGGGAAATCTTGAGAACTTGCTGCGCAACGATGACAACCGACTGCCGGAGCGGTATCGCAAGGTATATCGAAGTTATCAAAGCGTTCGTGATCGTCAGAACGCCGATGACCATACGAAGCAACTGATGTGGCGAAAGGTGAGAGGCCTCCAGGAGAAGAAGCGAGTGAGCAATTATCGTGTCTATACCGACTTACAACTGAACCCGGGCAACGCGAATGCGTTCTTGAAACATGGGGATACCAGCAAACTTAGCCTGAACACTGCGCGCGAGATGTTACGTTACTTGGAGGCGGCCTGAGTGATGTCACCCCAATCACCTATAATAATTCTTGTCATTCTGCGCACTGCGACTGCGCGCAGCGCAGGCTCCGTCGCGCAGTCCAGAGCGTAGCAGGAAGGATCGCGTGCCAGCATCACCCACAGATCGCCACCTTGCGGCGGCCAAGTTCGCCGAGGAATGGGCAGGCCGCGGCCAGGAGGACATGCACGACCAGACCTTCTGGAACCAGTTCCTGGGCGAGGTCATGGGAGTGGCGCGCGTCCATCATGAGATCGACTACCAGAAGCGCGTCACGATCCCGCACCACGGCACGAAGCGCATCGACGCCTACATCCCCGCCAGCAAGGTCCTCATCGAACAGAAGTCCCAGCACGTCGACCTCAAAGCTGCGCACCATGACCTGGCAGTGCTGATGGTGCGCCTGCTCTTCTGCCTGTATGCTGAGGACAGCGGCCTGTTCGACCCCGGCGCGTTCTCGAGCTACCTCCAGGTGCACGCGGCAGACATCACGGCGTTTCGCTATGCGCTCATCAACATCTTCGCGGTGCTTGATACGCCCCCGGAGCGCCGCGCTGCCAACCTTGATTTCGACGAGGCGCTGGTGCAGCTGCCCTACGTCAACGGCGGGCTGTTCGCGGAGGACATCGTGCTGCCGCAGCTGACCGCAGAGATCCGCCTGGAGCTTATCGTCAACTGCGCCCGCGCCTTTGATTGGAGCCAGATCTCCCCGGTCATCTTCGGCTCAATCTTCGAGAGTATCCTGTCCGGAGACGAACGCCGCGCCGGCGGCATGCACTACACCAGCCCCGCCAACATCCACAAAGTGATCGACCCCCTGTTCCTAGACGAATTACGGAGCGAGCTGAACGCCGCCGGCCACAACAAGGCCAAGCTGCTTGCGCTACAGGACAAGATGGCGAGCCTGAAGTTCTTAGATCCCGCCTGCGGGAGCGGGAAGTGGAGCGGTTATTATTGTGTTTCGTCCTATGGAGCGGGACTTTAAGCGACGGCGTGAGTTTGAAAGTAAGTTTAAAAATATGGTTGTTCTCTAGAGTTGGAACCGTAATTCTTATAGTAGGAATTATCCTCATTTTCTTTTTGGTGTCTATTATGCTATTTCAGATAAGGCAACGACGGGATTTGCTCGAAGATTATCAACCAGAAATTGAGCCGCAATATCTGAGAGTTGGCTTATTGGCTCTCTGTAAATCATCACACTATTCTATGCTGATGCCATATAATAAACCTAGAGAACTTCCAGCAGGATAATACATAGAGCGATAACAAGAAAGTATTTTTAAAAGGAGCTGATTTGAAAGAGTTACTCACAATAATCTCTAAAATTTCATTACGGACTTACGAACCATCTTTTTTGAGGTGATGTTATGCAACTTTTAGACTTGCTGCCAGAGGGCGCTTGGGGTCTTGCAGGTGTTATTGTTGGCGCAGTAGCAACTCATATTGGTGCCAGATATCAACGCAAAAGGAATTATACCAAATATGAGAGGCGACGACTTCTGAAATATCGGACTCATGCATTTGAAACACTGTGGACCATAACTGGGGGGGCACCCAGAAACCCAGATCTGAATAATTTAGCAGACGGTTTTGAGCTGTCTCTAATAGACAAGATGGACACTTGGTATTTTACGCAGGGTGGTCTTTATCTTACGCCGCGATGTAGGGCAGCTTATTTTCATCTCATTGAAGAGCTACGTCTGTACTCTGTTTCCAACAAGGATGTTGTTGATTATCAGAAAGTGTACATTGCGGCCTCGCGTCTTCGTGAGACAATCGTCTTTGAATTGGGGGCACGTCGTCCCAACGCCAAGCTTAAAGAAGCCTGAGGTGTTCTATTGTGGAAGAACTAACGGAGTTTAGTCCGATTTTTACAGGGGAGGATGTGAAATTATATTGCGAAGCGTATGGAAAATCAACTCCGATGAAAGGGACGATTCGTGGGGAGATTAATAGAAAGCCGCAAGTTTTTAAGACTTGTGTGTTTGCTACACTTGACTCCTCTGCAGGTTTACAGATCATTTTTTCTGATTCCGATCAATATGCAAGCGCAAAAAAATTTAAAATAGGCGACAAACTCGAAGTGAGATTTGTCTCTGAAGAGACCGACAATGGCGTACGCTTGAAGGCGACAAGTTTTAAACGTCTTCCCACAAGAAATCTTTATACACGTTCATCTCCTGTAACAAAAGCTCAGTTCGAAGCACGATCTATTCTTGCAGAAATTGCACATAAGAGTTCGGAGTATTTGCGAAGTAATAATTGGAAAGAAATTGTGCCACAGACCATTAGTGCAGATAGGGATAGTACTCTAGAGCCACTGAGCTTAGTTTTTCCCGGGCTTGGTGCCGAGGCAAAACTTGAGATATCGCCCTTGGCTCAAGTTATTGAGTTTGCGCAAGCGATGAATGATGGGAAAGTATTTGCAAGGGGCCGAATATTTAATCGCGCTATCAGAGATGGATACACAAGTCCCGAAGAACCTGTGATATGTGGTGTTATGATGGACCATATCGAGGGTGATCAGCGCGCAATGCAGAGTTTATCAATTTGTTTGAAAACTAGCGAGGAGCTAATTAAAGCTGCGTTGGCACCGTACAAATTTCAAATGTCTCGAAAAGAAAGAAACTGGTTCAATGCTGTGTGGTTAGATCAATCAGGGGTAGCATTATCATCGATATCGCCAACTAAAGCACCGATACATGAAATCATTTCCAATAACGAAACAGACGGTATTACCATTTATCGAACAGTATGGCCATCCCGAACGATAGTGGTAGAAGGCCATTGCGCGATAGTGAACGATTGTGTGTATTCTTCATTTACTCTCCATTGTGAGCGAGTAGTGAGCATGCTTAGCGAGACAAAATTTAGAAGACTGCAAATTGGGCCTAAGCCCGCCTATCAAGAAGGCGCACTATAATGCAAACTGTCCAGAAATCTGTTTCGCTTGAATCTGCTTGGGCAAACTGCCCAGAGGGTCAAATCGTGTCATGTCTCCGTACTGACGAATACGACATCCAGACTGGAGCATTTTATTCGCCGCTATCAAACGTGTATACCGAAGTCGCAGAACTTGAATGTAGCTTAACTGTTTCTGACTTAAAGTCGTTGATAATTGATGCCGTGCATCCAGGAATTGATTTTTCTAGTTTACCGCGAATTGCTCCAGAGCCATTCCGCATGGATCCAAGTCCAGTAGAAATGCCAATGACAGCTTTAAGCCGAATCGTAGACAGATTTGAAAAGGATTTGGTTTTTGGTGGTGTCTTAGATCAACTAATTGATGCAGAAAACATGGATGCAGCAAAGCAGGTCATTGCAATACTTGCAAGTGGCAAAACGGGCAATCCAGTAAACAAGAACAATCTACAGTACAATGATATTAACAATCACATATTGCTCTGCAATGATCGACGGCATCCCCTTCAATTACTACTTCCGTCATTCCCTTTCAAAGATCAAAATCCATTTCGGACGGAGCTTTTTAAGGCATCATGGTGCGACTTAGGTGAGATTGCCCTATTGGCACGTCTGCATTGCATTGCGCTTTCACTGAATCAAGTACATCCATATGATGGGCAAATTATTATCGTGTCTGACGGGCGTCTCTATCAGGACATCTTTGGAATCGAGCCAAATGCGGTTTCAGAGTATATGAATGAACTTATTGATATGCGTAATCAAATGAATATGGGGCGAACAGTATATCTACTTGATCTTTGGTCAATAATGAAACAGCTTGATAGCAAAGCAACAATGATATTCGAAAATGATACATGGCGAGGTGTATTTTCGATTAGAGATTCGCTGGTTGAAACTATCTCCAATATTTCTCATACGGATGAACGTGTATTGAACTCGCTTTGTGAGATGACAAGTTCAATGCTAATGAATTTAGATTTAAGTGATGAAATAAGAACTATGGGAAGAGATGTATTATGGGAGACTATGCTTAATGCGCAGGATTTTAAAACTCGCGCAGCAAGGATTATCAGCAAAGAGGTGGTTTGGGAGAATGATTCAATTGACGCATTAGCAAATAGGGCGGTAAAAGCATCTATTCAATATATCGCTACGAACATTACTTTGAAAGTCCTAGATATTCTCAATAAAGCTTTCCCTTTGGCTATTAGAGGTACCGTTCATTCGAAGAGTGGGCAAGTTGCGATTCCTAAGCTTGGGAGATTAGATCCATGGAATGGTGTCGGAGTGCTGACCGACAGCTCTTTAAGACCGAGTTCTATTCGAGTCAACGCGGCATGGGATCTAGACAGAGATTCGTACGGATTATTATCTTGGGCTGGGGGTTCACGACCAATTGGAGTTTACGCAAGATCAATTGTTGATATCGATGGCGTGTTTTGATAAGAAGGAGTAAGCCATGTTTTACGCACAAGCAATAACGTCTTTAGGTGGGCCAGATGTAATATCGAGAATAGCTCTTGATGAACCAGAATTAGATGATGGGCAGGTGCTAATTGAGGTACAGGCAACTTCCTATAACAACATCGATGCAATTCTCCGCAAGGAGGACTTTGGATTGCCTTTCCCAATTGTGCCTGGCACTGATGTGGTGGGAAGAATTGTGTCAGGGAGCCAGTTGGGTCAAAGAGTGATTGTGAACCCAAGCATCCCCTGCGGGGAGTGCAACAAGTGTCTATCCGGTGGATTGTGCGAGTATGTACATATATTGGGAGTAAACTGTCCTGGGGGTTATGGCAGATTCATCAAAGTCCCTGCAAATCAATGTTATCCCCTGCCAGAGAATATCCCTACAGAAATTGCAGCAGCAGCACCACTTACTTTTCTGACGGCATGGAGAATGCTTAACACAAAGGCGTGTGTAGCCAGGGGCGACAGGGTTGTAATATGGGGTGCAACCGGTGCTTTAGGAAGTACCGCAATCAGTCTTGTGCGGCACTTGGGTGGTGTACCTATTGCAGTAGTGCGCTCAAAAAAATTCATAGACCGTCTCATTAATCACGGAGCTGAATATGTTGTACTTGCTGATGAGGTTGAACAGATGGTTAATGAATTAACTGATGGGAGTGGAGCGGAAGTTGTCTTTGAGGGCCCTGGGACTCCCACTTGGATAACCAGCCTTCGGATGCTGGCTCAAGGTGGTCGACTTGTGACAGCCGGAGTAACTGGGGGGAAAGATGGAGTTACTGACATCGAAGATCTTTATTACAAACAGGTTACAATATTTGGAAGTCGCATGGGGTATCAGCATGAGTTTGAGGAAGCAATCAGTCTGCTTATTAGCGGTGCTGCAAAACCACTGATTGATTCCGTTATGCCTATTGCACAAGCACAAAAGGTGCATGAAATAGTAGAAAGAGGAGATAGGTGCGGAAAGATCGTGATGCTTCATGAGTGAAGAACCAACAAATGAACACATCAAGCTATATGATGGAATTGCCGCTTGGTATGTAGAGACATACTACAATGACATGTCAGATGGTGAATGGCTCGATGTTTTTTGTGCAGCCATATCAACGGGGTCAACCATCGCAGATGTAGGATGCGGTCCAGGACAGTATGCGAGGTACTTTCGTTTAAAGGGCTTTGAAGTCTTTTCAGTGGATATCAGCTCCGAGATGTTACGTGTAGGTAAGGCGCTTGATCCTCAATTGCGCCCTGTTCTGTCTGATATTAACCAACTGCCATTTGAAGGTGGGTCACTGGATGGACTGCTCATTGCGTATACTTTAGAGCATGTCAAATCGGAGGAAATTGATGAAATTGTTTTAGAATTATCTCGGTGTCTTAAGCCAAGCGGAGTGATTGCTTTGATGGTGAAATGTGGTACTGGAAGGTATAGATTTGAATCGTCTGTACTGCCTGGAACGGGTGGCTTTGTTCAGTTGTGGGAGCCAAGAGGACTGTCGAGCATTTTTGAAAAACATGGATTTAGCACGCTGATGATACGAAAGAAACCCCCTGTACTAAGAGAGGAATTTCTTCATGAACGCGGATATGTCCTATTGCGGAAGAACGGATAGAATTGTGTCCAACGCTGACTTAGAGAGAGAATTGGCCTCAGTACGGGTTCTTTTTTGCGATGTTGAAGGTTGCCTTACTGATGGCACAAAGTGGTACTCAGAAAAGGAGGACATTTTTATACCATTTAACTCACGGGATGGTTTAGGCTTATGGCTTCTTGAGCAGTTTGGCGTGCGAGTTTTTTTTGTCACAGCAAGCATAGAAAAGTCTATTGCTCGAAAAGCACATGATATGGAGATATCAGGCTGTCTTTATTGCAAGAACAGCAAAATGGATGAGATATTGAAATTATGCAAGAGGAATCAATGGAATTTGAATGAGTGTTGTGCCGTTGGTGATGACTGGTGGGATATTGAAATGCTCCAGGAATGCGGCTTAGGGGTTTGTCCGAGCGATGCTGCGCCGGCTGCTATTGAAGTTGCTGACTTAGTAACTAATTCTGAAGGTGGAAAGGGGGCGGTTCGAGAACTTGCTGATAAAATTCTTAGTGCAAAAGGCATTGAAACAGTCAGTGTCCTACAAGCACTGAGGAATGAACATGTTGTAGATAATAGTCTATTGACTTGAGAAGTGTTAGATCAACGATGTCTTTTCTGGAAAATCGCAGCCGAACGCATACGCATTTTCAGCATAAATAGACGACTTGCATGGACGTTGGATTCATTCCTAGAAAGATTTTTCATTGCGCCCGAAACCGCCAGTAGGCAAATGACTGTTGTCCGTGACTCGTACCTCAAGAGAAAGTTCTTAATGCCCTTATGTTCATAGGGGTGTTGTTTCAAAGTTGCGCAAATAGTATAATATATGCAACTTTGAAAGGTGATGTTATGAACTCAAAAGGATATACGACAGAGCTTGAAAAGCAGATCGCTGCAATTCCAGAAGGGGTGACCTTTGTTGCGAATGACTTCTCTGACACGGCGGGCGCCAGAACAGTCAGGGAGCTGATTCGGCGAATGGTTGATAGGGGTGAAATTAACCGGGTGCTACCTGGTATCTACATGCGCCCGAAGACCAGCAAGCTTCTCAATGGGCAGGTTCCTGCGGAC
>Ga0123357_10002833_pt1 | contig 19563 bp, 25 predicted proteins | sample TergutEmb28metaG_FD_89873 | JGI IMG/M metagenome (GOLD analysis project Ga0123357, IMG submission 89873) | Embiratermes neotenicus P4 segment gut microbial communities from Petit-Saut dam, French Guiana - Emb289 P4 | ecosystem: Host-associated > Arthropoda: Insects > Digestive system > Gut ...
CTCGCTCAGTCGAGTTTACTTACCCTTAGGGCCTTTTCCTTTGCCCTTTGAGCCACATTTAGCCATTTCTACCTCCTTAGTTATTCCAAATTGCTTCAAGACCTTTCATAAAACCTTGATAGGCTCCATGAGCAACCAACATCCGATTGAACCAGACTTGAGAGTCTCGATCCTTTGCGTCAGAATAGTCTTGCCGCCATCCACATGAACAAATACAACCGTTTCCATTCAGTCTTAACTGATGTGTCACCGCTATATCAATTGCATGTTGATGAGCGATTGCTTCTTGACTATTCGGCATTGGCGTACTTCAAAGCCAGGGGATCTTCATCCACAACCGCATAGATAGTTTGCAGATAGGCCTTAATACCGGTCTTACCCGCAACTTCCCATGAATATGGTCGTATAATCACATCACAGGTTTGAATATCGGCATAGTCAAGCAATTCGACCGTGTTCTCATCGAGTAAAGTCTTCTTACTTGATGTTGCACCAACCATGAACGCGTGTGGTGGACGACCTTTGAAGTTAACCGCTACTTGGATGTAGGGTTGATCGGGGCCAATCTCACCGTCAGCGTCTTCCCGTCCGGCCAGAGACTTTACATTCCAACCATCGGCAATCATCTTCTCGGCAATATCAGGATCAAGCAGAATTGAGAAGTTCTTATCGCCCTCTCGATTGTATTGTCCTTCTTTACCTGTGAAGTTGCGGAATATGAGTCGAACATTCTCCAATGTCACAGATGACATACTGCGATCATTCTCCACGACGAGCCTTCCTTTCCTTAGTCAATTCGTCAACTGAGTGAGTCTTCTCAATGCATACTACTGGCATCATTGAGACCATTTGTCCTTGCTCATCGACAAGCTTGAGAAGAATTTGGCCACTACCAAGAGCAGCAGCCATCTCCATGAATCCCTGAGCCTCGTCTTCTGGGCAATAGCAGAGCAGTAAAGACAACGGACTATACGTTCGGCGCATCAGCAGGCCTGCTTTGGAAAATGGTTTGCGGATGCTTCGAAACCGTCAGCACATCAATTGGCAATTGGAATTGAACAGAACCTTCACGGTCAGTTAGTGTTAGATATATATAATCGTGTGCTTCAACTGCCCGAGCAAATGCTGCTGCCTTTCCATCAACGTCATTAACGAATGCTGTAAATTGGATGGTATCAATGTTCATTATTGAGTTCCTTTCTTTTTGGGTGGGGTTAAATTCCGATTGCCCGATCAACAGGCCCGGAGTAATTTGGCATTGACTTGACCTTTCCAAGCCGCTTGCCATCTTTGTCGGTAAACGTGATCTCAGCCGTCACACCTTTGTTAGTGGTCAGATCCTTGATCATTTGGGTCATCTTCTTGTCATCATCGTCAACGACGCTGCAAATAAGTTGGACGGCTTTACTCATGTTTATCCTTCTTTCTTTTATAGATCATTCCTCCGACTAGATAAGTCAGAAGTGCTGTACTCATAATTATGATAACTATGGCAGCGATTATTTGGCCTATCATGTCAATTCCAACAATGATTAGGCGAGAGGGTAATGTAAATCACATTTAACCAACAGACAAAGAATCCGAGGACTAAATGGATAAAAAGATTATGACCATTGCAATTACTGGTTCGAATGATCATCGCTTGTCTCTTTTCAGGATAAAATGCCTAGTCAGAGGGCTATTGAGTAACTTCATTAAGGCTTGGGTATTAATATCCTTCATCACATATGCCTCATGAGTGTCACTTCCATGAATGTCAAGGCATAGTGTCTTGTTTTCTTTTATGATCTGGACTAAAACTTTTATATCCATTTCACTGAACATCAGTAACCTCACTTACTAGCGGACCTGGTTCATTTGGTTCCTCCATAGCGGCTGAACATGAAGGACAGTACAAATGCCCTCGTTTACAAGTCCAGCCTAATTCCTTTCGGGTAGAACCACGTAGAGATTCCGGAATTATATACTTTGCCTTGCATTTGCAACAGTGTAACTTCCGGTTCTTCTTAGGGATGGTGGCAACCTTAAGTTCAGGCCGACCATCAACTTCCGAAATAATTTCCATTCTTAGTTCCTTTCGAAAAATATAAGAAGATGAATGCTTAACTTTTCTTTGACTACAAAGCTAGCCAGTTAAGTCTTCATTACTTCTCATATTATGAATTGTAAATGTTGCGATTAAACTGGAGGCTCAATCAATGTTAACATCAATCCGTTGCAATCCTCGGGGTCTAGAATTAATCCATTTTTAATCAGACTACCAACTAGATCGGCCACTTTCTTGAAGTTAGCCAAATCCCCATTGGATACTGGTAGGGTGGGTATTGTTCCAAGTCTTGCTGCCAAAGCCACCGTCGGGTCTAATATGGCTTTTTCATAAGCCGCCTCAACCGTGTTGTATCCATCAGCAACTGCTGGATCTAATGTAATCTTTGTACGCGATCCAAACAAGGCAAATGTTGCCATATTATCTCCTTACTTTATGAAATCGGCATAACGAATATAAAGACCAATAGCCTTCTTTGCTTCGATACATTGTTTTTCGAAGTAAGTCATATCAATTGTGTCCTCTTTGTGATTTTCCTGAACTACACTAGCTTCAAGCCATTTATAACCGGTTGTTCCACCAACGGCATAATATTTCTCATCTTTAAGTCTATAAAGAGTTCCACCTCCAGTAGTAACCGGACAGAAACGCCCAGCCTTACCTACAAAGACCTTACCCTTATCTTCCTCAAAATCGAGATACATTGTGGTGGTAACCGTTTTATCCACTGTGTAATCATCAAACTCCAATGGTTCTCCACTGAATAAGGTTTTGAACACATAGGGGACTTGAAATTGCAAACCAGTGGCAGTCCAATACCCATCCAGATCCCTTGCAATATAGACTGCATCATTGACTAAGCAGAACTTGTTATATGTTGCCTCATGTTCGAAATCATAACCGTACTTCTTACCAAAATCTGTCACAAATTTGATAATATAGTCATCGGCATTTGGTATCTTAACCGAGTCAGTCTTAATATGGGCTACTGTATAACCTTGTTCCTGAATGGCATGTTTAAGGTCAATCATAAACAAAGCACCGCGTTTGGCAACAATGTTATCAGTGTTTCGAACATCCATAAAAGGATTCTCGAATTTAGCACTGGTCATACCATACACAATATTCAGAGCAATCTTAAGAGCATAGGATAATGCCTTAACATTGGTATCCTCAGTTAAATATGGTTTTAAAGCGCCATTGAAATACTTCCCAGCGGCATCAAAATCCCCGTGTTTAACGGCAATACGAGCCAATCTGAGATCAGTGTATCGTTTTGTGTACGGGCCAAACAACTGTAACGCCTCAATTGATGCCGGGTGCATCGAGGCAATGTCCAAGAGCGCAACATTTTCATAATATCCGGGTTCAGCATACACATACCCGCCTTCTCCGGGGTCTTCATCCCGATAGCTGCTTTTGCCCATGCTGAATCTATAACCAGGGAATTCCGTGGATAGATCAGTATAAACAAACTTGGATCTTGCTGATTTATCATCACCAAAGATAATTCGCGCAGCATGATTTTGGGTTGAGTGGTTAACAGACAACCCTGATATTGCTGCAAGAATCTTTCGAGCTTCGAAGTCATCCTGAATATGGTTGAACACTTCTTCCGTGGCCCGGACATCGTTAGCACAATAGTCTGCGACTTTCTGCCAGTCCGCTTCCGGTACTGGATCATTCCAATCTCCTTCATACTCAACATGTGGAATATGGAGCTGCAGTTCCCACTTCTTAAGTGACTGCTTAATTGTGGCTACCTCATAAACATCCAAATATGACATGTTATAGGCTTCCATGAAGAATCCGCCATGATCATTGATAATTCTTTGTGAAAGATCAAACAATTCAAGGTTGGATCGTCCTAGATATCTACCGTACAGAATATGGTTGTCATACTTACGATTGTTGAAACCGATCAGACGGTACTGCATAAGTTGCTCAATTTCCCCAGAGGTGGGGTTAATCATCTTAACAACTTGATCAGAACCTTCATATTTCCAGCAAACAATAAACAGATTTCTGAATACCTCACAGTCAAAGAATACTAACCGATCATCAATAGACGACATTGGTTTAGAATCTTCAGACTTGAATTTCATCTGTTTAACTTTACCAAGACAATATAGCGCCTGGTTAGTACTCCCGGATGCAAATGTGATGATTGCTGAACGCATATCTTCAACATTGTAACTTAGATCAGATTCATAGGCTTCTTCCAAGATCTTGAATATGAAATCAATACTTGGTTTTGTTCCTGGATGAATCTCTTTCTTCAAATTCCGTGCTATCAGTAATCGAAGAGCCTTTTCAGATTTAACACTGTCACTTATCGTTTTAGGTTCCTCTCTTTCTGGTAAACCACTTGAAATTGTCAGAATATCAAAGTTGTTACATCTTGAGACTCGACGCCTAAGCGCTGAATCTCCTGTTCTGACCTTGATTTCAATACCATCGGCATATACAGGTAACAATTTAGAAACATCGCCTGTGTACCAGTAGTGCAGGTGGATTCCGCCACTGCCTTGACTGGCTTCAGCATATGTTGCAGGAAATTTGTTAGCAGCTTCATAATTTAATTCTGGATCTTTCTCCCCCCGGGAATTTTTCAGATCTAAGTCTACAATTACCATATTTTCAGGTTGCTGAACGTAATGTAGTTTAGAAGTGTCAAGTTCGCTGAGGGTTGTTTTAACGGATCGCCAAGCTTGTTTGGGTATTCCTGTGTCTGTAGCGTATTGTGCTTTACAATCGCTTAGGACCAAATCCAAACTAGACTCAGTTTTATCTAGAGATACCCAGCCCGGTTTAGTAATCTCAGGTTGGGCCTCGTACCCTAGTTTCCAGGATCTAAATCCTGAATACCAACTACGAAGTCTTTCACCTTCAAACCGCGCCCGTTCTTCATACTCGTCAAAGTATTCCATAAGAGCATCTCTAAATTGGTAACGGGGCATTATTCTGTCAATCATACTGTCAGTACAATATTCTTTGTACATAGTATAGGCTTGCGCCAGACTGACACCATTTTGTTCTTTGAATACATCATAACCCCAGAGAATATAGTTCAGAAAGACATCTGTTCTATACATCATAGCAGTTGGGCGATAGTTATTGTAGAAATTAATTCCCATGGATTGATAAACATCCAGACAATACTTAGCTATCGCTCCCAACTCAAAATCTACCATGTCCATTAGGTTAAAATATCGCTCTACTTCAATCTTCTGCCCAGATGGCTGCACATCTATCAAGCGTCGAATTAGTCCACTCATGGAATCAGTTATCTTCACAGGTTTATTAGTGCCCATAAATAAAAACGCATTAATTCGTTCTTGATAAATTGCATGGTATTTTTCGTTGATTGTTATGATCTCGTGAGACACAATCGAATTCAGCCGAGAGTTGTCTTCAATCTTTGACAAGTCACCATCGTGTTGAATGGCAACTAGGGGGTTTGATTTGAATACCTCCGTCGAGAAACTGTCATTGGTTGATGTTAATGCCTTAGCCTCAAACATAGCAAAGTATCCGTCAAAGAGTTTCTGAATAATGTTTAGTACTGTTGACTTACCTGATCCGGCAGGTCCATACAACACTAAAAACTTCTGAATCTTCGGAGAATCACCTGCAAATATAGAACCAATAGCCCATAATATTTTGCGTGCTTCCTCATCAGAATACAAAGTCGACATTATCTCTTTAAATGCCGGACAATCTTCACCGTTCATAGAATATGGCAACCGTTTAGACACGTAGTCGCGTCGTTTAGTCACCGTGTCAGCAAATGTTAGCTTGCTATCGAGTGTTACATTAGTATCAGGAGTGTTTCGCAAATATGAACGCCAATTCATCCATGTCTTAGTCCCATAACTACGTAAACTGAGTACCTTTACTTTTCGTCCTTCAGATATGAGTTCCTTTGCTTTCTGGTCCATTTCATTGTCAATGATGTCAACAATTTCAAACTCGTTATCACACCATAAACCTGTTTCTTCGTTCCATACAGCATAGAAATATCCGCCCTTAACCATTAAATCAGATGAATGGCGGACAATCCAATCGGGGGCTATAGTAGTAATGGTCTCCTGAGATTCTTTGTCTTTTTGTCTTCGCAATTGAATTTCATAGAAGTCCATTACCACACGCCCTTCCTATTCTCAATCAAATAAGCGCCCATTTGATACCAAATCTCAACTTTTCTTTGATCTTGTCTTGGACGTTCAAGCGGAAACATTCCACCACGCCCATCATAATTATAAGACCGACCTAGCATTGTTTCTACAGAATTTACCACCGGGGAATATATTGAATCCTCTGGTTCATCATCATCTAAATCAATGCCTAGATTGTGAAGTATCTCTAAGAAATAATGATATCGGGTCAAACTTGTCTGTAATGACATCCGGTCAGATAATGCTACGATCATCTCCAGCACTGAGCATGGATAATCAAACCACCAAATATCTTCACGGGAAGTTCTATCTGAGTTCTCTAATAAAGAAACTCGTAGATCAAGCCCATCGTTTTTTCGGTTCTCATCGAGATCAATAGTATATGTGAACGGTAATGAATGAAGGATGCGTGAAACGTTCCAATACGTTGGTGCACATGGCCCATCATCCTCGTCAAATATGAATCCGTACAGGGCCTCAAAATACTTGTCTTCGAGGCGCTGTTGCATTAGTCATCATCTTCCGATCGAGGTTTGGGTGTACGCTTTTTCGGAGTTTTAGCCTTAACCTTATAAAAGTCATCATGGGAAACCGTTACCCGGTACTTGATTTTACTTTGCTCATTGTAAATATAAGCCTCAGTAATCTCATCATCATCCATTAGATCTAGAATAGTAGAACCAACTAAATCTTCAGGCTTAGGCACTGGAATATGGTTTCGTAGTTCAGCTAAGACTGAGTCATCAACATGGTAAACCAAATCAACGGTTAAGCCTTGGGTTGTATTGAATTCCTGACTTGACATTCGTTGTAAATATGGTTTTCCACAGTTAAATTCGGAGAACTGAGTATCTCTGGCGGGCTTACCCTCATCAGAGTGTATAACTTCTTCCTCCATCTCTTCAGGATGTACATAATCTTCATCCTCGGACTCAGCATCCAATATGTCATTCCCATCCTCATCGGTATTATTCGGTAAGTCAGGTTCCTCCATAGTATTATCTTCTGAGATATCAGATTCATCATCAGTGTCTTCCATCGGCATATCCCATTCGGTATCTTCGTCAGGACTATCTGGATCAAGAAGACTTTCATCTTTTGTAATATACTCAACCACATGATCTTGATACTCCTGTGTCTCTTTCGGAAACATCATGTTACGAATCTCTTCGCGGTTCAGATGATCTTCCAGATCTTTACGATCCTCGGCCTCTAAATAGGCTTGCTTCACTCGCTTTTTGTAAATATAATAGCCCACAGCCGCCCCAGTAACTACTGAAGCAGCCGCGGCTACGATAATAATGGTTTTCTTATCCATGATCAATCCTAAATATAATCTATGATAATACCATCAACATTAAAGTCAAGCATGACATTCGGGCTTTCACCAGACATAAACAACCGGCGATTAGAATGACGGAAATCATCGTAACCAATTGTAATATAACCATCGCCTGGTTCACCGTCCGGATCAGACTTCAACGACCAGCCAACCACTGCACCGGCCTTAGACCGCTCTAAACCGAGTCGATCATATACCTCATTAAGGAAAACGTGCCCTCTAGCTTTGAGCAAATCGTTGAAATAATTTTGCTCACAACGCAGAAACATCTCATTGTAAGATGCAACTGGTTGCCAATTAGCATTGCCCTGTTGGAAAAGACGGCAATATGGTGAGTAACCGAACCGTTCAAAGGAGGCGGAGTTTTCTATAGATAACTCTGTAACACTCTCAGCTTCTTTGTCATAATCGGTTGCCAGTGCAGTCTTCTGCTCATCTGTCAGAACCTTATCAACTTGCTCCTTGTACTTACGAAATAGTTCCTCAGTCAAGACTGCTGCCGCCGCAATAGCAGCAACGCGTTTCTTCTGAATGACATAGCCGCCAGTCATTAGCATTAGGCCGCCAACTTCCAGGGCCACCGGAGTGGCATACTGCTTAACTAAAAGTTTAGCCTCCTCCTGCTTAGTCAGTGTATGACCGTAGTATTTGGTTGTAGCCCTGCGATAAAGAATAATTGATCCAGCTACGACTGCACCCAAACCAACTGCAAACATAATGTCGGGACTTGCCTTCTGCAGCAAAGCCCCCTTATTGCCGATTACCTTGTAAACCGACAGTGGAATCTTCATTTTAGTTCCTTTCTAAATATGGTTAAATTGGTTCAGGAGAAGGAATGCGGATACACCAACCTTCACGAACGCGATCAATTGATGCGTCGCGTAGATTGCTCCAGCCCCACTTATTATCAGTGTAGGTTCCCTCAATCCCAACTAGATCATTGAAGTCAGCCACGGAAGCTGTTCCGTATTGCTCAATCAAGAGACTCAAACCTTCAAGCACTCGATCAGCGTCATCGCGTGTTTTCAGAACAAAGTCTGCCACGTTATTAGATGACCGTCTTGTTTGCCTAGGGGGCTCAAATCGTGAAGCACCTTGGCTACGATAAGGACCTTGGTAGTCTGTGTAACGTGGAGAATATACAGTCTGTCCTGGTACTGATCGTCGAGAACCGAATAACAATCGTTCAATTCCTTGACTACCCGCATCAGCTAACATGTTCTTGAATGCCGGAATCAGAACATCGAGCAGAATAAAACTAGCAACTGATTGGGAGTCATCGCCGTTCTTAAACGCTAGAACAGCTTTATCCATCGTTGTCAATTCCTTCTGCCCGACGCCTTCAGATATAACTTTCTTCGGCCGTTGACGCGGTTCTGCTTGCTTCTTCTCCGAGTTACTGGGGAATGAGACTTCAGCCATTGGAAACCAATCCCTTAACATTATTGAGTGGTGTCACGCCAGACTTCATACCTTCGATCATATCAACAATCTCGTCGAACTGGTCCCCAACGGCGCGTTGGACAGTTGCTGAAACTGCAATTCCAACACCGATGACGCCAACGTACAAAACAATCGACTGATAGAGCGTCATATCGCTCGTCTTGGCAAATGTCTTCACGAGATCCTGAATTGCTTTTCCCGAGGCGAATCCAAATACTCCGCCTACGACTTGACGGCCAATCGAGATCTTCTTCTCTTCTTGTGGAGTTTCTTTAGTTTTATTAGTTGTAGTAGCCATGTGAGTTCCTTTCTAAATATGGTTACATAGCTGGTGTAGGTTGAACCGGTGGCTGAGGTAGCACCGGCTGGTTTTGATTTGCATTCATTGACTCAACAACATCCTTTGGAAGAATGGCGTTGATAAACTTGGCGGCATAGTCAGCATCATTCATGAAGTGCATAAACAACTCAGAAAATGCCTCAGATGTGAAGAACTCTTCAGCATACTCGGGCTTCTTAATAAAGTGTTTACCATCCTCAGAACGAACACCATACGCCTTGCCCAAGATCCACTTAAACGAACGCAGAATCTTTTGGTTATCATTTGAGTTGACAATGGATTGCAAATATGCAGAGATGTCTTGGCCATCCTCACCCTTTGAAACACTGAGTTCCGCAATCTCTGCTTTGGTCAGGTTGAAGTAGAATGGCTCAGTCACCTTAGTGCCATCGAAGGTTTCATACTCAATCATTTCTTTTAACATTATTTTTCCTTAAATATTAGGTCTTTAAATTCGGGGTCTATATCATCCCGGGCCATGAATATACCAAACACATCACCCATGGTCCAGTCGTTCCAATACATCACATCAAAACTTGCAATAATCTGACCACGGCAGATGCTTGTAGAATATGGAAATGCACGGTTTGCCGTCAGGTGTCATAGCGGCGACGAAGTCAATATCAATCAAACTATCAATATTCCATCCAACTTCTCCACCATAATTAGTGGTTGGCAAACCAATCGCTTGCCAAAAATCATTTAGACTGGCATACTGATCGGAGAATATGTCTTGATTGACATCATTCATTGCTTTACGAACCTTCTCAACAGACGACTTAATATACCGTCCTGAGATTGAGTCCATCATCGTTACATCGGTATCCTCATCGGTAATGATGATTTCCTTATATCCAGGATTATCAACCATCATTTTTTCAGCGACTTTGGCTTCAACTTCCTCGCGCTTGCCCTTTGTCAATACTTCGCGCACCTCATCCTTATAGGTAGAATACGCACGTTCAGTAACAGCATACAATCCAGCCAGAGCCGCCTGTTTCCGTACTGACACTGTATGAGACATTGTTATAGCCGCGACAGTAATTCCTCCAGCCACAACGACTGGAATATAATGCTTCCATGAGTTCTGGAATAGCATCTTCCGATAGACTTTGGAAGCTTCTTTATAACCTTCCTTAGTCATTTCTTTATCTGGCTTATCAAATCCATCATCTTCCATTTGGCTCATTGTCTGCTTGGTTTTAATACCAGCTTGAACTGCCAGATAGATAGATGTGATTGTTCCTGCAACTGCAACTGTAGCCAACAGTGTAGCAGCATTTTTGTTCAGGAAGGGTCTTACATCCATCATTTGAGTTTCCTTTCTTAAATATGGTGGATAGCTATACTCTTGAGTCTTCGGTTCTTTTAAAACAACTATCCACCACGTGCCCCAAATCGGATTCGAACCGATACTGTACCGAGTTTAAGTCGGATCTCTCTGCCGTTGGAGTACAGGGGCGAAAAAATAATGAGTTGAATTTGCTTAGATTTTCATCGTCGCAATACTATTCAGTATTTTAATTCTTCTCATATAAGTACTTGTAAATTCTGCGAAAAAGATAGAACCCGTTATGAATTCTATCTTTCTTTTATTCACTTGTTCTTCAACAGTGTATCGAACAGTACACCTACTGTGAAGCCGACCATCAATCCATAAGTCATAAAACTAAACTTTTCCATAACTTCTAGAACTTTGTCAACTTTTTCGTTGGTAACATAGCTCATTGCACTATCCTTTCAGCTAGTGATTATCCTCACTTAAAGAACTGTAAAAAGTGCGAAAAAGCTAAGTAATAGTCTTCGTTTTAACCATTACTTAGCTCTTCGTGTCAGATCTCTTCTGCACCCAACTCGTCTTTCAATGTGCGGGCGGCACGCTTTAGTTGAACAAAGCCAATCGCAACCTTCACGCCTTGGGCAATTAATGCGCCTGCTACCATAACGGCGGTAGCAATCACAACAACGTCTTTAACGTTGAGGTTGTAATCTTCATTTTCAACCAAATCAGTGGTCTCGTTCATTTCAAGTTCCTTTCGGTCTAATGAGATACCTTCTCACATTAAGGATTGTAGATTTTGCGAGACATTTTGCTGAAATTACCCAGCGGGGATTTTTCACGGTTAAAAAATATAAAAACCTGGAAAAGATTAGACCCTGGCTTTAATACTGCTCAGCCAGAGCCTAATCCTTTTCAAATATCTTTAGAGTTTCTTCACGAATCCCAATGCTTTCGAAGTAAGTACATGCTTCTCTTCAAACGCCATCAGAATCAAGATACTCAAGATAGACCCACCCACTGTCAACATGGGGGCATACTTCTGAACCCAACTAGTCTTAACTACCCATTCACTCAACGATTGAGTTTCCCGAGTGTCAAGTTCCATTTGTTTCTGAAGATGCTCCATTAGTCGCCAATATTCAGAGTCCTCAAGAGAATCCGCATCATCCAGACGCTTGATAAGACTTTCTGTAATCTTGTCTTGCAATTCAGACATGAGAGTTCCTTTCCAAATATACTTCTCATTTAAGGAGTTGTAATTTCTGCGCGTTTCGGCAGGTCCCCAACTCTAAGAATAATTTGCTTCTGCGTGGCGAGTGTTTCGAGATTGGAGCCAACATCCAGAGAATATACATCTTTAGTTGGGTCACTTGTATCAACATTCAGCGTTCCAGAATACTTCTTGTCTGAATTATTGTAGTTAAGACTGGAAATACCAGTAATCACGCCTAAGAAAGTCGCGACTGCTGCTAGTGTTCCAATTACATCTTCCGGCCTTGGTAAATTCCAAGAACCAGCCAAAGCGAAGTACAATGTGCCAATTGCAGGTAATAATATACCAACAATCCACTTCATTGCATCATAAACTTTGCATGGTAGAACCATTATAGCCTCTAATCATCTCGTTTGATCGGTAAATCTTTAATCTGATCAACATACTTGTCAACCAGTTGATCTCCGCCTAATGTCTTAAACGCTGGATAAAGGTGTTTAAACACACTGGCATATTGTGACTCGTCAAAATATCCCCGTTTAATCACATCTTTGGCTATATCAATAATTATAGAATATGAGATACCTAAGAGTAATTGTGATGTTGAGGAAATTTTATCTTTCTTTAGTTCTAAATAATGCCACAACCCAGTTGATCCAGCGATTGCTGTTAGCAATGTGACTATCCACACTAGCAAGTCATTTAGTTCTAAATTAGCAGTAAACACCCTTTGACCTCCTTCAACTAAGGGATATAAACTAGACCACTCGGTAGTTTGGAGACTGTCGGATAATCAATTATTCCTTTTTCATCAATTGTTGTAATGTGTTCCGTAATCATCATATCTTGCTTGTATCCAAGCGGCCCAGTAGTAGTGATAATATCACCAAGCAGATAGTCACGATTATAAACAATAGCATTTGGGTCCGGCGTTCCATCTATACCCCATTCCATTTTCTGAGCTGCTCTAGCTTTTCCAATTTCGAGTTGCTGGACTGATGTGTCTTGCATGGTTGCCAATCTGACCCGCCTAGACAAACCTGTTTCAGCATTCGGTTCGTCCACAACCAACGTAGCGAGGTTAGCAGTCATGGCTACTATTACCCCTCTATAATTCTCAGAGGCGTATAATTCGCTTGACGCAACCATATTACCTAGGAATTCACTTAGTACAATTGGTTCAATTTGCTGATATTTTGGTGTTCGACTAACTCCAGTATAGATTTGAAAGGTAATAGCCCGTGCTGAGCCGCTTCCACTAACTTGGATTCGGAATCCAAGACCATAGAGATTACAGATTGACTTAATGTTGGTCAACAAATCGGCTGGTTTATAATTCAACGTAACTGATGCCGTTGGTAATAATGAACCAACCGGATTTCCCAACACAAACAACGGTAGTTTGTCATTAGCACTTATAAGACCATCGACACATATAGTTTTGTACATCTGTGTGGCAATTGCTTGCGGTGTTCCTGTAAGTGCCCAGCCATTCTGACCGGGGTCCGTTTTAGCATTAATCCATACTCGCTCAGCCATGATTTGTTCGATGGCATGGCCGGATAATTTAATAACCCGTTCAGATGAGCCTGATAAAGCTGTCACATTGATATTCTCAGCTCGCATTAAGGTTGGAGAACCTAAGAGTTGAAAATATAAATACTTCTTACGAGTCGTGTCATTAATCATCGGCAATATAAGCTGAACATACTTTGAAATATATGGTAATACCAACTCAAAATCGCCAACATCAGCATATCGTTCAGCCCAGATTAAAGACTGATAATCGGATATAATGTCTGATACTACTAAACTGTCATTTAGTAAAAATAGTTCTTTTAAGCCAGCCATTATAGCCCCGCATAGTAGGTATCATAGGCAATAGTAGCCATTGAGCCAGCAGCAACTGTAGATGGATTGAAACCAAATACAATGGTGTTACTACCAGGATATAATTTTGGCCAACCTGTACTAGCCACAGGGTCAATTGATGATAAACCAGATAGAGCCCCTTGGGCAACTGTATTAAAATTCACAGCACGACTACCATCTGACGACATAATCTCAATCTTATTAAAGGCATTAGCACCTTGAACTGTGGGATAGAGATCCAAAATATCATTCGCAGAATCAGAAACCCGTATTCTGCCAGTCGTGTTAGACAATAGAATTGATGCTGTTGTAGTCACATATAGTGGTGCAGGAACATTACCATTATAGTCAACAACAAATGTCGTTCCATAAGTAAATGGCGTTACCCCGCCTCCACCTAACACAATCTCTTTCGAAATCTTAGTGTTAGGAATATAACCAGAATATAGTGCCATTACACTATCTACAAACAACGACTTCATACATATAATACTGACAGTTACCAATGGTTGCCGAACGAACATTGGTGATTCAACAGCTTCTACATATCCATTAATATATAGTTTAGTTTTTTCACCAGTTAATTCATCAACAATCGTAAACTCGAAGTAAATATTCTCACCAATCGGAAAGAGTTTATATAAACGATTCTTTAATTTAGATATGGTGGTTACGTCTGTTGAATATCGCTCATCTACAGCAATTGAGAAAACTAAATTTCTAGCTTCCAGTGTCGTAGTATTATACGTAAACCGGTTTTCTAAAGGATTATTAGTCTTAACAATTGAGCCTTTTTGAGGGCCTAGACCAGAAATATCCAACAGCACGTAGCCATCATTATCTTTAGTTGAATTCAAATATACCCTGCGTGAATCATCATCATCATCAGAGAGTTTAAACGTAATCAAAGCATCAGTTGCGGTCGGGTTGGTTGCTCTATTAGCAATTACTTTTGTTAAAGCCATTAGACTAAACCTCCTCCTATAACTGATAGTTGATTCTTTGTTTGACGGTAAATCTCTGCCTGAGATAGTGCTTCAGGGCTATTATTGTTCTGAATGAATGTCACATTCGAGCCTGGAACAGCTGTAACAGATGAACCATCTTCGCCGTTCATAGACGCTGAGGCGTCCCTTGCCATTGACAAAGATGTTCCAGTAGCCGAGATTGTCGGTTGTGTGCTGAACATCTCATTGATAGCGTTGGCACCGTTCTGAGCCTCTGATAGATCTACAACTGGCGTAATCGTCGGGTTATAGTCCATCGGAATATCCAAATCAGTGCCCAATCCAGATATGGTATCTGTAAATGCGGTAACCGCCTGTGAAGCCATCTCAACCATTCGAGAGTTAGTCTCAGGTTGACCATCCTTGATGCCACCAGTGAAACCAGCCACAATCATGTCGGCTGCCCACCAGAACAACTTTGAAGGTGACCCAATATGGAGGAAGCTCTTGATCTTATCCCAAGCGCCAGAAACCAGCGACATCAGATAATCACCAATAGCATGGCCAGCAGACTTCAAGCCGCTAACAATACCATCAATCATATCAGAGCCAACCTTCTTGACATCAGACAAGATCTTAGAACCGAATGAAACTAACATATCTTTGATAAAGGACACGAATGACTCAACCAAGTTAGCAAATGCAGCACCTAGAGGACCGCCTTTACCACGTAGAGCATCTGCCAAACCATTAATCATGTTAGTGGCCGCATCAATTATACCAGCCACTAAGCGAGGAACTGCCGAAGCAATACCGTTGATTACAGCCAGAATAATATCAACACCCTTATCAATGAAGCGGGGGACTCCAGAAGCCACAGCATCTAGTAATGCTAGAATCAACTGAATACCTTGCTCGGCAATCGTAGGAACATTTTGGATTAGAATATCGAGGAAACTCGTGACCATAGTCAAGAATTCCTGGACAATCGTGGGAATATTCTCAGTCAATGCCGCCAGAATGCCCATAATCAAGCCCATAACAGCTTGTACTATACTGTCAGTATTATCTATAATCGCTGTAAGAAGAGCGCCTAAAGCATCGGTTAATATTGTTGGCAACTGCGAACCAAATTCAACAGCCATCATTAACAGCAATTGAATAGCAGTCACAAAAGCCAAAACACCAACACCAGCAGCCAGTAAACCAATCCCAAAAGCGGCAACAGCTAGACCAACTAGAATAAGCGTTGGAGCAACCGGGCTTAATGCTAGACCAGCAATTCCAAAGATAAGGAATATACCAGCCAGCATGACCAATGACTTAGCTATGTCTTCCCATCCAAGAGAGGCAAAAGCCATCATAGCAGGTGTAAGAATCATAAGTGCAGCAGCCATTATAAGCATAGCAGCGGCTCCAGCTAAAGATTCTGGACCACCCATTAACTTTGTGGCAGCGACCATTAGAATTAAAGCACCAGCCATTGAGACTAGACCCTTGGCAATGCCTTCCCAACTCATAGATGCAAATGCTTGCATGGCCTGAGCTAAGACTACCATGGCCACAGACATAATCAAGATTTGGCCCGCAGCTGTTTGAAGATTTTTAATCTGGCTGATTATAGCAATAGCTCCAACTAATATACCAAGACTAATAGCCATAGCCCCAAGACCCTTTGCCAACTCTTCGAGCGACATTGATCCAAATGAGCCAACAGCTAATGCTAGAATATTAAGAGCTACTGCTAATATGGTAAGAGATCCAACAGTCTTTGGGCTTAACCCGCCAGCTTTATTAAACAAAGCAATTGCGCCAGCCAATTCACCAAGCATTACTGCAACACCACTGAGACCCTTTGCCAAGGTTTCCCAGGACATTGATCCAAATATGGCTACAGCAGCAGCTAAGATATTAAGAGCTACACCTAAAACAATCAATGATGCTGCTTTGGCAGCCATAGATTTCTGATTGCCCAATAGTTTCAAACCTAGTGCCAATTCACCAAGCATTCCGCCAATAGCAGACAAACCTTTGGCAATCTTTTCCCAAGAGAGTTGAGCTAAAGCTATAACAGCCACTGACAAGAGATCAATCGCCACAGCTAGAACTACTAATGAAGCAGCCTTAGCCATGATTGACTTTTCGTTGCCCATTAACTTAAGAGCACCCGCCAAACCTGCAATCATTCCGCCTAAAGCGGTAAAACCTTTAGCAATAGACTCCCAAGAAAGACGAGATATGGCAAGCATAGCTAGTGCCATTAAATCAATAGCCACTGACAAAGCAAGAATTGCTACGGACAAAGGAATTAATTTTGCCATTCCTGGACCAGAAAAGGCCTTAGAAAGGAGAGCTAAACCAGCAGACAATTCACCAATCATAGTCATTATAGCCATGAGTGACTTTGTAAGCTTTCCAGAGTCTATCATTGAGAGCGCTACTACGGAAATGGTAAGAATTGCAATGGCCGCAGCAATAGCAAGTAGAGTATTAGCCTTGATTTGAGTTTGCATTGCCTTTAAGACATTAGTTAGTTGACCAAATATACCATTAAAGTCAATTTTTAGCCCATTTTTACCAATTTTATCAAATGCTCCTGATAATTTAAGTAAACCTGCGCCTATACCAACTAGTGCCCCAGAATTGATAATATCTAGAACACCACTGAAACCTTGACCAGTAAACGCATCACCTAATGCTTTAAAGAAATCCTTAATAAGATTACCTATTGGCGCTAAAACTGGTTGAAGAGTTTGCCAAAGAGTTTGGAAACCTTTACCAATCAAACCAAATAAGGCTAAGACTGGCGCAAAGACTGTTTTAAGAACATCACCTACGCCAGAAAGTCTATCCTTAAACTTCTGAAGTCCATCAGCAATTTTATCTATTGAAACTTTTCCAAGTTCGCCAAAACCATTAGCTAATGATTTCAAGGCGTCGGCAATGCCAGAAATTCCTTGGCTTGCCAGAATTTTGATTGCATCAGCAACGCCCTGAATGGCGGGTTTAATTGCTTCAAATCCACCACCTAAAGCAGCGCGAACCGCTTTTCCTGCAGCTTCAGCTTTAGTTGAGAATTGGGCTATAGAGTACTGAATTTCATTAAAGAAATCATAAATTCCATTACCTTCAACCAGAAAATCCCGCATTTTTTGGATAAAGCCAGTTAAAGCAGTACCTGAACCGCCGGTTAGAGCACTCATAAAAGAGCCAACAACTTTACCTAGGGATTGGAATACCATGAGTAATCCATTACCACCTAGAGCTTCTTTCACAATCATAACTAAATTCATGACTGCTTTAGTTGGCGTTACAAAGTCCCATTTTGATATTGCATCACCAAGTTTTTGGCCAGTGATTACCGCTTGATCGGCTGACGGTTTAAATTCGGTTTGAATAACTTTAGTAATCTGACGAAGACCGCCTAGAACACCACCAAGACCATCAGAGCCACCAAGTATACCCTTCTCCATGTTAAACCATGGCTCTTGGAAAGCAGCCATGATCTTCTTCATCTGAGCCTTAGTATTAGTCTGCAATCCTGTAAGAGTCATACCCACTTGGGCAGCCATGTTGCCAAATTGCTCAGTAACGATGGTGTTGAAAGTAGAGAAATCAACCTTCCCATCAGCGACCATCTTATGGGCCGCTTCTTGGGTAATACCAAAGTGTTTGGCGACGGCATCTAGTGCATTCACGCCGCGAGTAGAGAATTGGTCTATCTCAACCATAGAGACTTGATTAGCTGCGGCAATCTTCTGATAGATCTGAGTAATTTCGCCCATCGAGTTGCCCGTGGCGGATGCCATAGCCACAACTGAGCCTAAAGCACCTTGAAGTTGTTCACCTTGCTTAACGCCTGAGGTTAAGAACAAAGATGCAGCTGTTGCAGCCTCATCCAATGAATATGCGGTTCCTGTAACCGCTTTATCCACCTGCGCCATAACATTAGTAACGTCATCAGCAGCTAATCCAAGACCTCGCATCTTGGCTTTTGCCATATCAAGGTTTGCTAGTCGATCCCAACCAGCTGCCATAAATGACTTAGCCCAGTTCACTCCAAAGGAAACAACAGAGGCAGTTAATGTAGCAAGAGCTGTAATTCCAACGACCGCCATCTTGGAAAGCGAATTTCCAAAATCCTCCGTGGCTTTTGTTGGGCCATCCATATCCACAGACTTCTTTAAGTCATCTAAAGACTTAGTTGTTTCTGCAATTCCTTTCTGAAATTGGCCATTATTAAAAACCATGTTAACGATGCGATCGTCAATACTACTCATGCTGATGTCACCTCTTTCCAAACCTGATCGGCGATATTGTCAAATATAGATTGCATTGCGGGATTTATGTAGTCTCTTCCAACCACATAACCACCTGTTCCAGTACCATGTCCAAACTGAAGCATAACGGCTAGAGGAAATCCACCTGGTTGATTTGTGTTAAACCAAGAAATTCTGGCTTGGCCGCCTGAAACCTCAATTTCATGGCCCCAAGACCTTGCCGTAAGACCAGATTCGACGGGGGTATCATTTGCTAAAGCATCATCTCCCATACGACCGAAATGATCTAGAACATCCCAGAGTTGGCCGCGTTTCATCTTTGCTAGAAAGGTTTCCAGTTTGCTAAACGAGCCGGAAGCCACTATTTGGATAGTAGGCATTTGTAATCCTCTCTAAGTAGCGAAGCCACCCACGTTCTCTCTGTTGCTGAAATGCCAAGTCATGGCCATAATCATGCTCATAGTTTTACTGTACCTGTATTTTATAATGCAAATGGAAATGGCAGCGGATTATATAGTAGTCAAGAACAAGGAAGAACTACCGGATGGGATAATACTCAAGCTGGTGGAAATGGTGCCCATAATAATCTGCAACCATTTATTACCTGTTATATGTGGAA
>Ga0123357_10002834_pt1 | contig 19561 bp, 16 predicted proteins | sample TergutEmb28metaG_FD_89873 | JGI IMG/M metagenome (GOLD analysis project Ga0123357, IMG submission 89873) | Embiratermes neotenicus P4 segment gut microbial communities from Petit-Saut dam, French Guiana - Emb289 P4 | ecosystem: Host-associated > Arthropoda: Insects > Digestive system > Gut ...
GCTAATTGTTGCATTATCAGCCGTTTTTGTTTTACACTCACCGACATAATGACTGCCTGTTTTTGGATCGGTAAAAGCGCATTGGCATATTATTTGTGTAGGATAAAAAATACCAAACAAACACACACATATCAATATATAATTATCTTTTGCCATTAGTTTTTTATTATTGTATATTATCATTTACTCTTTACAGCGTTATTACCACTACCTTCATTCAATCGAGTCCCTCCATCTGAAAATCCCCCCTGCAAAGATTTGTCAGTAGCGGAAACCGGAGTTTTTAGTTGCTGTGCGGACGAACCATTATTATATGCCGAAGCAGCCGAAGCCGAATCCGACTTCGGTTTAAATTGCTGTATTGCTACTGTATCAATATGAGCTTTATATCGGGTTGGAATCAAAGATTCTTCAGATTTCATAGATTTTAGAGACTCTTTAAGTTCTCCAAGATCTCTATCCACATTCGTTTTTGAACCACCCATCGCTTCTGCCGACATATCATTAACCGTTCGTTTTTGAAAATCTTCTGTTAATGGTTTCCCTCCGGAAAATTTTGTTACTTTTTGATTTTCAATAGCCTCTTTTAATTGTTCTGCTTCCTTTTCATCTAAGGTATAATATGTAGCCCCACCCTCACCCTCAACTTGAACAGCATAATAAACGCCGGTAGTGTTCTGAGCTTTTTCCTTTATTTTTTGTTGTTCCTCTTCCGTTTGATGACGAATATATGAAGGTTCTTCAAATAGGCGCTGTTTATCTATATGACCGTCCCGAGAGTAGATGTCATACTCAGGGTGGGAAGTATCAGATTGATCTATTTGAGTGGTTGTTTGTTGTGCATTATTATCAGTTGTTGATGTTGCAATATTTGAGCTGCTTTTGTTAGCTGTAGCTGAAACATTAGAATTTCCACTATGTGACAGATACTGACTGCCTTTTTGATAAAATGCGTCTATAGCATCTGTTCCGTTTTGAGTTGTTGATGCTCCCGAATTAGAGGAATATCCGCCTCCATTTGGCGGCGTTACAATATTTGGAGAACCACTTGGTACGTTTCCTGCATTGCTTTCCTGTTTATCTTGACTGTGTTGTTCATCCCATTCTTCGGCTTTAGTTTTATTATATTCTAAATTAGCCGTAGTTGCATTTAGCGCTCTTCCTCTATAAGGATTCCTGACGGCATTATCTCCTTTTTTCACTGCATCTTGCCCATCCAAACGTCCGAAATGTTGTCCCTGATTGGTATTCGGCGCATTCCACAAATCGCGATCCATTTGCATATCGGGTAGATTCTCGCTCATGTTATTCTTGTTGATTTGGTGGATACGCGACAAATTATCTGCGTTTTTAACCTGTTCTTTAGTGTCTCTGCTTGCATCAATAGCATCTCTTACGCCTCTCACTTCGTTGCTAATGGTCTGCATGTTAGCCGCATCCATTGTTGCTGCTCGCTGTTCTACATGCTTTCTCCGCTCTTCATCTCGTTGTCTTGCTTTGTTCCATATATCCATCATCGCATTATGGGTATTTTCCGCTTGTACTCTCATATTATCGCTGTTGCGTTGAAGCCCATTACTGGAACTGCTTGAATTTGTCGCAGCTCTTCCTCTATAGGATTGAGTAGAAATTCCACCGCCGTTATCTACAGCAACTCCCCCTTGAGCCGGAGCAAAAACTTGCATATCCGTATTAGCAGATGCAGTTCTTTTCTGTACTGCTTGTGACTCTGTCTGTTGTGCCTGCTGGCTACACCTGTCGATACAATTAAAGTAGTTATTTTTTATTTCATTATCAACTTTACTCTGTATTTTCACCAATACATCAAAACTGGCTCCATTATGAGCAGCATCCCACCATTCTTTATTATTTGCTTCTAAAGCTCGATTCATTTCTGCTTCACACTGTTTACAACACTCTGTTTGAGCAAAAATAGTAGAGTGAACAAACAATAAAAAGATTACGCAGCCTACTCCTGTCATAATCTTATTTACAAATCGTTTCATATTCCCCTTATTTTTTAGAAGTTAATTCATTATTTTTCCATTTTCCCGAAGCAGTTTCGCCATTGGCATACGCCATTGTCCCCTGACCGTTCCGTTCAATTATCTGCATTTTTTTATTGTAAGCGCATTCTCCTTCGTAGCGATCGCCATTGGTATAGGTTATTGTACCTTTAACCGGATTATCTTTTTTCCAAGCGCCATCATATTTATCGCCCTTGGCATCTATCAATACACCTGTTCCTTCAAAAGCGCCATTGGCAAATTCGCCTTTGTATGAAATTGCGTCTTTGTATAGCATTCCATTGCCATCATATTTGTTATTTTTGAACATTCCCGTATATATTGTTGTTTTATCTCCAAACGTAATCTTCCCTTTGCCCGAATATTTATTATTATCCCAACTGCCGACATAGGTCGTTCCATCATTAAGGGTGCATTTGCCCATTCCGTTCATTTTTCCTGACAAATCAATCCATCCTTTAAAAGTCCCGTATTTATTACTGAATGTTTGTAAGGAAAGTCCTTTAGTGGCATATCCAAAACGAGTTTCGCAATCGTTAGCAAAATCTCCAAAGCGAGGATCTTCTTTCGCTCTTTCGAAACAATATCCGGTTATCTTATCCGACAATTTTTTATAAGTTTGTTTGTTAAAAGCACCTCTATTTTTTAATTCCATCAATTGCTTGTATTCATCCGTTTTCTGGTTTTCGTCTTTCGTGAATGTTCTATAGCCGAACAGCTCGTTTCCGTTTGCAGCGAACAGAATCTTATCTTCGGGATATAATTTATAAAGCCTCATTTCTTTTATGTCGGTAGTTTCACTCTCACTTGACGTGCTGGTTACATGAGTAATTTGTATCAATCTAAGGTTTGAGCATCCTTCAAACAATCTTTGCATGTATAAATCAAAACTAATTTCTGTAGTTTTAGCATACGTTGCCCATAAAACAAGAGCTCCCTGAACTAAAGCGCCTGCCAGTCCAATTGCTGCAGATGCTGTTTGAGCGCTTTGATCAGAACGGTTAACATCTGAAGCAACTATATCTTGAAGCTTATAAGTAAGGGTTCCTACATTCGGACTTAAATTATTTTTTATCATGTTTTCAGTTTCTGCACTCGCTCCTCTATATTTTTTGTTACCAAAATAAAAATTAGCATTGTTCTCATCCGAATTCACAGAATTGATTAAAGAATAGGCAAAATAACTCTTGGTGTTTTCATTGTACTTTGGTGCATAACCATACAATTCGGCTTTAATCAAACTTTTCACACTTACAATTCCCGACTGCGAAACATTTGCATTAGAAGCATAAGAATGTGTGTACATTCCATATTTTTCTGCCAATGTACAATAAGGCAATATGGTGGCTTTATAATTTTGATCATCTTTTTGTATTTCGATTGCTAAAAAAGGTGTAAAGTCTTTGTATGCCAAGTCCGACACCCACACTCCGCAAATATCTTCTCCAAAAGGCGTATCGTCATTTATTTTTGTATCAGGGTATTGCGAAAGGTTTTGGTTTATATTCATGTTTTCTTCACTCGACGCAAGCGTTTCCTGCATCTTTTCCATATTACCTTGCTTATTGTATATATCGGCAAGTTGCATATTTGCTTGCATGTAGTAAGGATTTGTGGGATCAACTTGCTCTGTTAACTGCTGCAGATTTTGTATGCTTTCCTGTGTGTTTCCTTCATCAATTTGCGTTAGCGCCTTATCGGAGAGTGAGTCGACAGCGTTTATTTGCTGTGCAAGTTCTTCTGTATTCCGAGCCTTCAACCAAGCCCGCGCTTTTGTCGCAAAAACATTCTGCACATCCTCTTTCCCAATATAAAGCAACTGATTCAAATCTGCCTCGTTAGAGGTTTTTTGTTGCAAAATGGCTATTTTTTGTGTTATAGCAGCCGCATTTTCGTCATCCGGTTGCAACGACAGATATTTCCTGTACAATGCCGCCGCCGCTGCCATTGACGCTTCGTTTCCTTCATCAGCCACATAAATATCCGCCATTTTTAAATAGGGTGTAGATAAATTGGCATCAACCGAAAGAATCGTTTTGTAAATTTCTAAAGCCTCCTGCGTATTGTTGGCTTGTACCGCTTTCTGCGCTTTGTAGAACAAATCCATCAGCTGCCCTCTCGAAACTTCCTGTGCTTGAATGTGGCAAAAGAAGAATAAAATTCCCGCGAGTAAAATAATCCTTTTCATTATGTATTTCATTTATGTTATGTTTTTAATTTCAGGTTCACTTACGGGCATAAAAAAAGCGCGGACCTTTTACTTTATAATGTTTTTATCAGCTTTGTGAGGTCTTCGCTTTACCCAGTACCCAAAATAAAAACAAGTAAAAGTCCACGCCGAAGCGTGAACAATTTTGCTCATATTTTTGTTGGGTACGATGAAATTGCGAAGTTTCACAAAGCCCAAATATCAGCCAAACACTTTTTAATATGTCTTAAAATATGAGAGTTTCCTCTCATTATGCTTTTTTACATAGGCAAAATTATTTACATTATGTATTCAGGGTGCAAATTTATTAATAAATATTTAAAATACAAAATAAATCTGATTAAGAAAAAAATTGAGCGCTATGAAATTATTTTATGGAGATAGAACACAGTTGAATTTTTTATGTCAAATGAACAACCTTGCTCTCGGAAAAAGCCAAGACCGTCTCGGCTATGGAGACAATATCATTCATCCTCCAAGCACAAAAAACGCCCCAGTCGAACCATTCCGGCTAAACCACCCTTTCGCCAATCTTAAATTTTCCGCTACCAATTCGATAAATCCGACAACACAAGGCGGGGAAGGCTCTGCGTCGTCAAAAATATAAATTCCCATTTCCGACTTTGAAAGGTATAAAAAACCATTATAAAAACATATCTTTCCATAATCGCTAACTTTTTTATTACCATGTATATCTGACTCCTGCATTTATACCTATAACTACCGGATGTTCGGTTCGAGCGCTGACCGGTTGATTGTTGTCAAAATAATAACTCACTTTCGGTTCTAAATAGAGGCTGTAATTTTTATAGATTTGATAATCAATTCCCGGCGAAATGCTTACCGACCATTGCAATCCGCTGATTCTTTCATTTGAAGTGGTTGATTCTACAGAGGAACCGGGATTGTTAAAATAGCTTTTTTGTACAAAATGCGACAAGACGCCTTTTTCAACCATTCCTCCGACAGAAAGATACACTTCCCAGCGGGATAAGCGATCTCCCACGATACGGGTATGTAAATTCAACGGAATCCCTACGTAGTGCAACTGCAAATCCGCTGTGCTTTTTTGGGGAAATTGCTTGTTGAACGCGGTTTCAAGAAATGAATAGACAATACCGCTTTCGATGGCAAACGTTCTGTTCAACTCTTTTTTCAGTGTGATCCCAAAAGACAATGGCAAATGATGCGTTATATCAGGATAGTTTTCGTACGATAAAATATCGTTTGTCCTTGAATTGGTTACCGGTTGAGCTGATGCCCTGAAATATGCAAATTCGGTATTTAGATTTCCTGTAAGAGATTTTGAATCCGTATTGTTTTCAGCCAGCAAACTTCCTCCTGAACCAAAAGACAAACGGATGCTTTGCCGTTTTTTACGTTTAATTACCGGTATCTGCGTTTCTTTATCAAAATCAAAAGAAGACGCAACGGAAACCTGATGATTTTCCGTAACTGCCGGTTTTTCTTTTACCGGAACAGATGAATTGCCTTCTGCATTTTCTTCTTTCGGGATTACCTCAGTTGCAAGGTTATTTTCCGCAAATCGATTGAGTGATTGGGATTTCCTGACGACTTTCTGAGGCGCGACATCCTGTGTGCAAACCGTCTGATCAGTTCTTTCCTCAGGTACATTCTGAATAATCGTTTTTTCATGATCGGATAATTGGCTGGCTGTTTCATGTTGTTGTGTTTTTTTATTAAACGGAAATAATAGAAATAATAAGGCAATACTTGCCGCAACCGCAATTGCGGCAATCCATCTTCCTTGCATTTTTTCCCTGGAAGCCGGAGTCAACCGCGCCTCTATTTTTTCCCAGGAATCGTTGCCGGGAGGTAGCGAATAGTTCGTTAATTTCTCCTTAACAATCTCACTGAAAATATCTTTCTCTTTATCCATATATGTTTTCTGCATTCGTATGAATATACAATTTTTGTATCTTATATTGTAATAACCGTCTGGCATGTGCAAACTGGGAACGTGAAGTTCCTTCTTTTATATTCAACATTTTAGCAATTTCAGCATGGGAATAGCCTTCTATCGCAAACATATTGAAGACTAACTGATAACCCCTGGGTAATTCGGATATACATTTCAAAATTTCTTCCGCCGATAATTTTTCCAATACCGAAGTTTCAACCGTTTCAAGTTTATCTTCGTAATCAATAATATCCATATACCCCTGAAAATAATCGTCCCTCAAAAACTCAAGCGCCGTCGTAACAAAAATACGGCGCATCCATCCGCCCAAAGCGCCGGTTCCCGAATAGGTATCTATCTTTTCAAAGATCTTGATAAATCCATCATGCAAAATATCTTTTGCTTTTTCATAATCGGTCACGTAACGGACGCATACCCCTAACATTGCAGGAGCGTAGAACTCATACAATTTCTTCCTTGCCCAGGATTCATTTTTTTTGCATCCGGCAACTATTTTCTGTTCGTCAGACGGATGAAGATCCATTTTTATATATGATGAAAAAAGTCTCCAAAACGTTGTATGACTTTGGAATTTTTTTTGAATATCTTAAATAATCAACCCAATCGAAAGCACTGCACCAAAAATCAAAACATTTCGCGCTGATTTTTCCAACGTTCGGATCAGCGCTTTCCCTTGATTAATGGAAACCATTTCTTTCCATGTCATGATATGGAAAATCAGATAAATAAGCGGAAGCAGAGCTGCCCACCCTGCTTTTTCCAGCCAAAAATACTGGCAGCAGACTACAGCTATTATCCCATTGAATAAATAAAACCAACTGCCGAATTTTTCTCCGAACAAAACAACAGAAGTTTTTTTACCGGTCTTTGCATCCGAAAACCGGTCGCGGTAGTTGTTGGCTACCAAAATATTAATAATCACTAAACCTGCGCTTATCCCGCAAATCGTAGCAGGGATAGTCCATTGCAAGGCTTGCACATAATATGTGAAACCCACCGGAATGATACCAAAAAAAACAAATACACAAACATCGCCCCAGCCATGATAAGCCAGCGGATAAGGCCCTCCCGAATAAGCAAAAGCAAAGACGGCGACAAACAGTCCTACGAAAATTAATTTCCAGCCGCCATAATGCAAAAGCAACAATCCGAGCATCAGATCCAGCACAAGCAACACAAGCGTCATTCTCAACATAATATTCGGAGCAATCCATCCTTCGGAGACCGTTCGCTTGGGACCCAAACGTTCTTCATTATCATTGCCTTTTTTGTAGTCGAAATAATCGTTGGCGAAATTAGAAATAATTTGAGCTATCAGTGCAAACAAGAGACAGATAAGCGCTGGTTTCCACTGAAAACTTTTATCATGATACGCCAACGCCCAGGCTACCAGCGCCGGTGTTGCCGCCGCCGACAATGTTTTCGGACGAATAGCTAAAAACCATGCGTGAAGAGAATTTTTTTTAATCATAAGCAGTATATTTTTAGCGGAATATTACATTTTAAATAAATTAATGTACAAAGATAAAAAATCTATTCTAATTTTGCAGTATAATAGATTTTAACTGATGACTTATAAAGCGGAAAGAATAGTTCCTTATGAATTGAACGACGCACCTAAAAGTGTTCAGATTGAACGCATGTTTGATGAAATCGCCGGACAGTATGATTGCTTGAACCATGTCCTTTCAATGGGTATAGATAAGTATTGGAGAAGAAAAGGAATCCTGTCTTTGAAAGCGTTCGCCCCACGCACGGTATTGGATGTTGCTACCGGAACGGGCGATTTGGCGTTGGATGCCTATCGTTTGTTAAGGCCGGAAAAAATTACGGGTATCGACATTTCCGGAAAAATGATGGCTATTGGCAAAGAAAAAGTTGCTAAAGCCGGATTGTCGGAGGTCATTAACTTTGAATGGCAAAACTGTACTTGTTTGCAATTGGATTCGGAGACCTTTGATGCTGCAATTGTCGCTTTCGGCATTCGCAATTTTGAAGACTTGGACAAAGGCTTAAAAGAAATTTACCGCATCCTGAATCAGGGAGGACAACTGATGATTCTCGAACTTTCTTCTCCCGAACAGTTTCCCATGAAGCAGGGATACCGTTTGTATTCAAACTTGATACCGAAAATCGGTCAATGGATTTCCCGCAGCAATACCGCTTACAGGTATTTGCCTAAATCTATTTCGGCATTTCCGCAAAACGAAGCGATGGTTGCCATACTCGAAAAGGCCGGTTTTTCCAATGTTTCCTTTAAGAAATTGACAGGCGGGATTTGCAGCATGTATCGTGCCGGAAAATAAGCAAAATGACATTTACATTAAATATTAATTTATAAAATTCATGAAAACAAGTTTTAAGATTATTTTTCGGACAACTGCGAATAAGCCCGAACAAGGCATGCTGGCGTTGCGGATTACACGCCACCGAGTAGCAAGAGTTATTTTAACTCCTCATGTATTATCCGTTGATGAATGGGATGAAAAACTGCAAAAAACGGCCTGCCCGAAGAAAACTTCTCCAGCTCGGGCGAAGGAGCTTGTGGAAATCGACGAAAGGTTGCAAAAAGACATGGAGTTGCTTGTTAAAGCGGCTGAAGTGCTCGAAGCCAGTGGCGATTATTCTTCACAAGATCTTGTCAACTGTTTTCATAAACAGAAGGAGGGACAGCTGTTTTGCGAATACATTGCACAGATAGTGAACCGTTTGACCAAAGCGGGCAAGTTTGGTACGGCTCAGGCTTATTTCTACGCTGCTGTCAGTTTCCGTAAATTCCTTGGAGGCAAGGATATCGGTATCAATAAAATCACTTCCGAATTGATTAAGAACTACGAGCGTTACCTGGAATCGGAATGCAAGAGCAAAAACACTATTTCGTGTTATATGCGGTCGCTCCGTGCAGCTTACAATCAAGCAATTATGGAAAAGGTTCTTATAGTGGAAGAATCAAAATCCAAACCTTTTTCAGGCACTTTTACCGGTAATGCAAAGACAAAGAAAAGGGCAGTCAGCGAGGAAGATATTTCGAAACTGGCAGCGCTGGAATTAAATCTTGCACATTCCATAGCTTTCTCCCGCGACTTGTTTTTGTTCTGCTTCTTCACTCAAGGGATGTCGTATGTGGACGCAGTAAACCTGAAAAAGGAAAATATCATGAACGGATTCATCAGGTATAACCGCAAGAAGACTGATCAACCAATTACCGTCCAATTAGAAAATTGCATGAAGACAATCATCAAACGTTATGCAAACCGTAAATCCGATTACATTTTCCCTATTCTCAGACAATATCAGGATTGTGACGAATATACCAAATGGAGAAAAACCGTAGAATCGCTGGCTATTCATAATAGAAATCTGAGTAAATTAGCCGAGTTAGCCGGTATTGAGAAACACCTTACCAGCTATGTTGCACGCCACTCGTGGGCGAGTATCGCTGCACAGGAAGGTATCCCGCTTTCAACAATCAGCAGGGGAATGGGACATGAATCGGAAAAGACGACCCGAATTTATATCTCTCAACTTGATTCTTCCGATGTAGGCAGGGCAAACCGGCAAATTTTGTCGCATTTCTCAAAAAAACGCTTTTTATCTGTCTCGGAAGATCGAACCGAGCGCGTTAATTTGTAGAAAAAATTTGCTGCGTTATGGCGGGAATGGTTATCTTTGTAGCTAAAAAGATATAACATGGAACAAATACGTAAACTTCCGATAGGCATACAATCCTTTGAAAAACTTCGCACACAAGGATATATGTATGTCGATAAGACGGCTATCGTTCACCAGATAGCCTCTACTTCTATCCCGTATTTTTTGAGCCGTCCCCGTCGCTTCGGGAAAAGTTTGTTACTTTCTACTTTTGAAGCTTACTTTGAAGGGCGAAAGGATTTGTTTGAAGGACTTGCGATTGCAGGGCTGGAAACCCAATGGGAAAAATTTCCCGTTTTGCATTTGGATTTAAATGCCGAAAAATACGACAGCGTAAAAGGGTTAGATGCAATATTATCGCGTTATATTGAACAATGGGAAGATAAATATGAAAAAGAAGAACGCGAACAAACGCTCTCAGACCGCTTTGCAGGAGTTATCCGGCGTGCTTACGAAAAAACCGGTAAAGGAGTAGTTGTATTGATTGATGAATATGACAAACCCATGTTATCGGCAATTCTTAACGAAAAATTATCCGATGAATATAGAAAAACGCTGAAAGCATTCTATGGCGTTCTGAAAAGTAGCGACCGTTATTTACGTTTTGCCTTCCTGACAGGCGTTACCAAATTTGCGCAGGTCAGCGTATTCAGCGATTTGAATCAATTGGTAGATATCAGTACCAAACCTGAATATGCTTCTTTATGCGGAATCACTAAAGATGAACTGTTACAGGCGTTTACTCCGGAATTAAAAATCTTAGCCGGCAAACAGAATATGACTTTCGATGAAGCCGTAGAAAAAATGACTCAACAATATGACGGCTATCATTTTGCGCCTGACGTCGAAGGTATGTTCAATCCGTTCAGTGTGCTTAGTTCATTGAGATTTAGCGATTTCGACAGTTATTGGTTTCAAACCGGCACGCCGACTTATTTGGTTGATTTATTAAAAGAGAGCGATTATGACCTTCGCTTGTTGATGGAAGGAATAGAATTGAGGCAATCTGCATTTATGGAATATCGCGTTGACGTCAAAAATCCGATCCCCATGATTTATCAAAGCGGTTATCTGACTATAATAAACTACGATAGAAAATTCGGATTATACACGTTGGGATTTCCTAACAACGAAGTTCGATATGGATTCTTGGAATTTCTTGCGCCGTATTATACAGCATTAACCAATGACGAAACTGATTTTCACATTGTTAAGTTTTGTCATGAACTTGAAGCCGGAGATACAAGCGCGTTTATGGAACGGTTAAAAGTCTTTTTTGCGAAAATTCCTTACGAGTTGAGTAATGATAACGAACGCCATTATCAAGCTGTTTTCTACATTGTTTTTACGCTGATTGGACAATATATAGATGTTGAAGTGCGCAGCGCAAGCGGACGGGCAGATGCAGTAGTGAAAACAAAAGACTATATCTACGTGTTTGAATTTAAATTAGACGGAAGCGCCGAAGAAGCCCTCAAACAAATTGATGATAAAGGTTATCTGTTGCCCTATCAATTAGATGCACGAAAATTAATAAAAGTTGGAGTAGATTTCAGCAAAGAAAAAAGGAATATTAATAATTACGTTGTTGGATAAAATAGATTTCGCTGTAAAAGTTCCCTGTAACAATGAAGTATGCCCCAATTCACTTGTACCGCAAGATGTACGCGAACGCAAAGGCTCCTTTTTTACTCCAAAAATTTGGGTGGATCTTTCGCAAAAATACATCGCGGATGTGTTGGGCAACAATTGGCAAAACGAATATTACGTGTGGGATTGCGCCGCAGGAACCGGTAATTTGCTTGCTGGATTGACCAATAAGTACAACACGTGGGCGTCAACTTTGGACAAAGCCGATGTAGATGTTATGTACGACAGAATTGATAACGAACTGAATTTGTTAAAAAACCATTGTTTTCAGTTCGATTTTTTAAATGATGATTTTGATAAATTGCCCAAAGAGTTACAGGATATTATTAATGACGAAAAGAAACGCAAAAAATTATTGATTTATATAAATCCGCCGTATGCGGAAGGCGACGCCCGAATTGGTAAGGGTAGAAAAGGAATACATGAAAGTAAAACTCATTCCAAATATAAAAATGATTTAGGCAAAGCAAGCAGTGAACTTTTTGCACAATTTTTTATACGGATATATCGAGAAATTCCAGGTGCAATGCTTGCCGAATTTTCAAAATTGAAAATTTTACAAGCGCCTAACTTCGAAAAATTCAGAAATATTTTTAGAGCAAAACTTGAAAAATTATTTTTAGTTCCCGCAAATACTTTCGACAATGTCAAGGGAGTATTTCCAATCGGATTTTTTATTTGGAACACTTTCAAACAACAAAAATTTGAGTGTACAACTGCCGATGTATTTGATAAAAAAGGAAATTTTCTAAACAGGAAAAGTATTTTTGCTTACGATAACTCAAAATACATAAATGATTGGCTGAAAGAAAATTCAAAACATATTTCAAAAAATTATATCGGTCATTTAGCCTCTGTCGGCAATGATTTTCAAAACCAAAACACGATTTTTATTGATGATGTTGATAAAAAACGTAAAAAAGGGGGACGACACACAATGATTTCAATAGAAAACTTGACAGTTGCTTCTATTTATTTTACAGTTCGCAAAATAATTCCTGCAACATGGTTCAACGATCGCGACCAGTTTCTCTACCCCAACGAAGGATGGAAAACCGATGAGGAATTTCAAAATGATTGTCTTTGCTACACTCTGTTTAATAATAATATTCAATCAAAATACGGCGTAAATCATTGGATACCGTTCACGGAATATCAGGTTGCAGCTCGCGATAAATTTGACAGCAATTTTATGACTGATTTTATCGATGGTAGCGCCGGAGGATATGGCTGTAAGGAGAAAACAAAACGCGAATTTTCCGAAACTGCAAAAAATGTTTTCAAAGCAGGACTGGAAGTCTGGAAATATTATCATACTCAGCCTGACTGCAACATAAATGCGAGCTTGTACGATATTCGCGAATATTTTCAAGGTCGCAACAACGAAGACAAAATGAATAACAAAAGTAACGATGAAACCTATAACGAACTCACAGGTAATCTGCGTTTTTCGTTAAAAGCATTGATTAAGAAAATTGAGCCGAAAGTGTATGAATATGGATTTTTGTTATAATTTCACTACTTTTGTTTGAGAAAAGAAAGAATTATCAATTCAAACATAAATAATATGAACCTCCTAAAAATACTAATTATTGCATTTTTAATTCCTGTTCTGAATTTGTTTCCCTGCGAAGCAGTTCAAGGACAAACAACTCTTGGCGTTGAACAGTTTGTATTTTCCCAAGCCGGAGAATCTTCTTATTTTCCGTTGGTCGTCAATAGTAAACCGGTTAATATCCTGACCGATATGCAAGACGAAAAAGGCGTACTTCGTGCAGTCGCCGATTTGAAAGACGATTTCCGCAAAGTAACCGGCAACACGCCGGCGGAAGGAACCGGTAAACAAGTGATAATTATAGGAACAGCAGGAAAATCCGCTCTGATTGACCAATTAATTAAAAGCGGAAAAATACCCGATCAGGAGTTGACAGGGAAAATTGAAAAGTACCTGATTACCGTTGTTTCAAATCCTGCGGATGGCATCGAAAAAGCCTTAGTCATCGCCGGAAGCGACAAACGGGGAACGATTTACGGCATCTACGAATTGTCGTCCCAAATTGGAGTTTCCCCCTGGTATTACTGGGCGGATGTTCCGGTCGTCAAACAGGAAAACCTGTATGTAAAACCCGGAAGTTACACCGACGGTGAACCTGCCGTTCGTTACCGCGGTATTTTCCTGAACGACGAAGCGCCTGCATTGACCGGTTGGGCAAACGCCACTTTCGGCGGATACAATCATCAATTCTATGAAAAATTGTTTGAACTGATTTTACGCCTGAAAGGGAATTTCTTATGGCCCGCCATGTGGGGAAGCGCTTTCTACGACGATGATCCCTTAAACGGAACGTTGGCTGACGAATACGGAATTGTTATCGGAACCTCCCACCACGAGCCGATGGGACGCGCTCACGACGAGTGGCGGCGCTACGGAAAAGGCGACTGGAATTACGATAAAAATCCGGAAGTGTTGCGCAATTTCTGGACAGAAGGCATGAAACGGATGAAAGACCTCGAAAAAGTCGTAACCGTTGGCATGCGTGGCGACGGCGACGAACCGATGAGCGAAAAAAGCGACATCTCTTTATTAGAGAAAATTATTAAAGACCAGCGAAATATTATAACCAAAATAACAGGGAAAAAGGCGGAACAAACGCCGCAAGTATGGGCTTTGTACAAAGAAGTACAGGATTATTACGACAAAGGCATGCGCGTTCCCGACGATGTCACGCTCTTGCTGTGCGACGATAATTGGGGAAATGTACGAAAACTCCCTAATCTGAATGCACCGAAGCGAAAAGGCGGATACGGCATGTACTATCATTTCGATTACGTTGGCGGACCGCGTAATTCCAAGTGGATAAATATCAGCCCGATTCCCCGTGTTTGGGAACAAATGAATTTGACTTATCAATACGGAGTCGATAAAATCTGGGTGGTCAACGTAGGAGACTTGAAACCAATGGAATATCCCATCAGCTTTTTCCTGGATATGGCTTGGAATCCCAACCGCTTCAATCCGGACAATCTCTCGTTGCATACCGAAAAATGGTGCGCGCAGCAATTTGGAAAAAAATACGCCAAAGAATCCGCCCGCATGATCAATCTTTATTCTAAATACAATCGCCGCGTTACACCCGAAATGCTGGATGCAAAAACTTACAGTCTGGAAAACTATAACGAGTTTGAGCGTGTGACGAATGATTACAAAGACTTGGCATTGGATGCTTTACGTCTGTATAATCAAATAGATCCGCAATACAGGGATGCCTTCGACCAGTTGGTTTTGTTCCCAATCAATGCTTGCTCGAACTTGTATGAAATGTATTACGCCGTAGCGCAAAACAAATATTATGCAGCCCAAAAAGATATTCGGGCAAATGCTTGGGCGAATAAAGCCAGAACTTGTTTTGAACGGGATTCACTGCTTACTGTTCATTATAATCAGCAAATAACCGGAGGGAAATGGGCCCACATGATGGATCAAACGCGCATCGGTTATACCGATTGGCAACAACCTCCGCGCAACGTAATGCCGAAAGTCGAATATGTAGCTGTTTCGCAGCGCTCGCCGTTATTTATTGAGAAAGACGGATATATCTCTATTGAAGCCGAACATTACTCGCGGTTGCAGAACGGACAAACCGTTTCCTGGAAAGTAATTCCCGACTTGGGAAGAGCGCTTTCCGGAATAACGACTTTCCCTGTGACTGCAACACCTGCCTCAAATGATTCGGTTTACCTCAAATACAATCTTGAATTAAAGAGCGAAGGTAAATGCCAATTAACCGTTTTCCTTTCCCCAACATTGAATTTCAATGCCAATAAAGGTTTGCGGTATGCGGTATCTTTTGATGGAGGGGAAGAACAAATCGTCAATTTCAACGAACATTATCGTGGAGAACTTGGTCAATGGCAGGCTGAAGGTATTATAAAGTCATCGACTCAACATGAGCTTTCAAAAGGAAATCATGTGTTGCGATTCAGGGTGTTGGATCCGGGAATCGTTTTGCAGAAAATTATTTTGAATACCGGAGGATTAAAACCAAGCTATCTGGGCGCTCCCGAAAGTGAGCATTAAAGCGTGTTTTTTCTCACTACCAACCAAATGCAAAAGCATTAGATTGCATCCATTTACCTTGCACTTTCAATATTTTTTCAATAATGTCGCGCCCAACTCCTTCTCCGCCTTTATTTGGAGAAATATAAGCGGCTATTGATTTGATTTCAGGAATAGCATCGGCAGGACATGCCGGAAAACCCGCCTTTTGCATGATTGCATAATCAGGCATATCGGCGCCAACGCAACAGATTTCTTCCGGCAATAAACCGGTCTTATTAAGAAAATCTTTAAAGTCGTTCATCTTATTTTGCGATCCAAGATACATGTATTGGAATCCGAGACCCTCAAAACGTTTTCGGACAGCCGGCGTATTGCATTCACTGATAATTCCTAAAATAAGTCCTTGCTTTACGGCTAATTGCATAGCATAGCCGTCTTTAGTATTAATCACCCGCATAGGTTCTCCCGAAGGATGCAAAGGAATAACATCGAGAGAAAGTACGCCATCTACTTCAAAAACGACGCTTTTAATTTTTGTCAAATCAATGTTAACAGTATTCATAATTTTATCGAATGAACTTTTCTCATCTACAAAAGTACGATATTATTTATAATTATCCAATTTCAGGCGTATTTTTTATCAAAAAAAGTGTCACATATAAAAAAATATGTATATTTGCAGAGGTAGGATGTGCAAATATAATAAAAGGAAAATAATTATTTACAACTAAATTAATATTCATGGAATTAAAAGAAAATTATAAATGGTCGCTGGTTGTTCCGACCAGTATGGGGATTCGCTTAACTCCTGTTGCTCAGGGTCAGCCCATTCATAAAAGCGATCAATTATTTATGCAGGCGACGAGCGCCGAAACGAATGTGGCAAGCATTCCCGCTTATTTAGGATTGCCCGTCAAGGTATTAACTACTTTTGTCAAAGGCAGCCCGATTGCTCAATTTATCAAAGACAATCTGCGCAGCCGTAATCTGAGCTACGAAGGAAAGGAAGTTGAACAGGGCGGTCCTTGGGGATTACGTCATCAGATTAATATTGCCGACAGCGGTTTTGGTTCGCGCGGACCTCGCGTTTGGAACGACCGTGCCGGAGAAGTCGGTCGCACGCTAAACGTAAAAGATTTTGATTTGGATCGTCTCTTTGGTCAGGAAGGGGTACAAATATTGCATCTTTCGGGGCTGATTGGAGCCTTGTCGTCCGAAACAAGCCGCTTTTGTCTGGAACTGGCGCGCGCCGCTAAAAAATACGGCACAAAAATTTCGTTTGACCTGAACTACCGGGCTTCTTTCTGGGAAGGCAGAGAACAGGAACTGAGCGAAATTTTCAGGGAAATTGCTTCTATCTCAGATATATTGGTTGGAAATGAAGAAGATTTTCAACTTTGTCTGGGTATTAAAGGGCCTGAATCCGGCGGTAAAGATATTGCCGCTACAATAGAAAGTTTCAAAGGAATGATACGGAATGTAAAGAAAGCATTTCCAAATGTTTCCGTATTCGCTAATACACTTCGTGAAGTTATCAATGTCAACGAACATTTGTGGGGCGCGATTTTACTTGCCGGCGAAGAATGGCAAGTGATTGAACCGCGTTCGATTGCCGTTCTTGACCGGATTGGGGGAGGCGACGGCTTTGTAGGCGGTTTGCTCTACGGCATACTGAAAGGATGGAAACCCGAAAAATGGGCGCAATTCGGATGGGCTACCGGCGCGTTGGCGACTACGTTTATAACCGACTATGGGCAACCTGCTGATGAAGAACAGGTTTGGAGTATTTGGAAAGGGAATGCACGAGTAATAAGATGAGAGTTGTTAGTTGAATAATAATATACTAAAAAGGAAACAATAAACTCGTCATATCACAAATTTTTACTATTTTTGTGACTGAAATAGATAAAAATATGATTCTAAATTCTGACATACAAATACTTGCAAAAATAAAAAAAGCGAAGAGGGGTACGCTGTTTTTTATCAATGATTTTGCTGCTTTCGGCAAGCCTGATGCCATACGTCAAGCGTTGCAACGGTTAGTAAAATCTGGAGAGATTGACCGTGTGGCAACAGGTATTTTTGTACGTCCACAAAAAGATGACATTACAGGTAAGGTAATGCCTGATATTGAAGATATTGCTAAAGGTATTGCTCGGCGAGACAGGGCAAGAATTGTTCCTACGGGCGATTATGCGCTCAATCGTTTAGGGCTTTCCTTACAAGTGCCGATGAATATTGTCTATCTGACGGACGGGACGGCGCGAAAAATCAAAATTGAAAATTATATGATTGTCTTTAAGAAAGTTGCGCCTAAAAACGTTGCTGCTATCGGCAAAATCAGTCGTTTGGCAATTCAAGCGTTGAAAACTATAGGGAAAGAAAATGTTACGGAAAATGAAATACGGCATATACAAGCGGTTTTGCAAAACGAAAAACCTACTCACTTAGAATACGATATTCGTCTTGCTCCTGCTTGGATACAGGGAATTATGAGAGTTGCACTAAAAAATTGAGGAAATGAAAACCGTATTATTCGAATGGTTAAAACTAACCGACGCGAACAAACGTAATATTTTTGCCGAAACAGCGCGGCAAAAAGCCCTGCCTATTTCTTCAATAGAAAAGGATTGGTGGGTTGTACAGACATTATCCGCTCTGTTTTCAACTGAATATGCCGACAAATTGGTTTTTAAGGGCGGAACGTCGTTAAGCAAGGCTTGGAATTTGATAGAACGGTTTTCAGAAGACGTGGATTTGGCATTGGACAGGGAGTTTTTGGGTTTCTCAGGCGATTTAAGCAAAAAGGAAATTCACAAACTGCGCTATGCCTCTTATGAATTTATCTCAACAAAATTTGTTGCTGCACTTGATTTGTCATTCAAAAAAATGGGTTTGGAAAATGTGATTGTAAAATCACAGCAAGTTGTCAATCATGATCAAGACCCACAGATAGTCGAGATTTATTACCCGAAACTGACCGGACAGAATATTTATCTACGCCCCGATATTTTGGCGGAAATAGGCAGTCGCTCGTTGATAGAGCCATATTCACAACGGAATATCAGCACGTTTGTTTCGGAAACATTTGCAGGAATGCCTTTTGCCAACAGTTCAATAATCGTTCCAACTGTTAATCCTGAAAGAACATTGTTGGAAAAAGTATTTTTATTGCATGAAGAGTATCAGCGACCGCCCGAGAAAATGCGTGTTGAGCGATTAAGCCGTCATTTGTACGACATTGAAAAACTATCTCAAACACTTTATTTTCAAAAAGCATTGGAAAATAAAGAATTATACGATACAATTGTTTCCCACCGTGAAAAATTTTCGCATTTAGGAGGTGTAGATTACACAACACACACACCTGAACACATACAAATTGTTCCGCCTGAAACTTTGTTGCCACTCTGGGAAAAAGACTATGAAAATATGATTAACAGTATGGTTTATGGCAAAAAAATATCATTTAATGAATTGATAACGAGAATTAAAGATGTGCAAAAAATAATTAATCAAAAACAATACAAATAAATATTATGTTACATTTCAGCAAAGGTTCATCGGACTATACTTTTCGTCCGGAAGAAATAAAAGCCGCAGTTTTTGCCGCCTTAGACAAACTTGGGGCAAAGAAAAAAGTATTGGCAATTCCGCCCGATTTCACGCGCTTTCATTCGCGGGCGGGAGAGTTGACGCAGTATGTGTATGAATATTACGGAGATAAGCTGACTGATATTCTTCCGGCGCTGGGAACGCATTTCCCAATGACGGAAGAAGAAATCAAAAAAATGTATAAGGGTGTTCCCGTATCGCTTTTCAAAGTTCATAACTGGCGGGAAGATGTGGTAACGGTAGGTACTGTGCCGGGTGAATTTGTAAAGCAAGTCTCGGAAGGCGCAGTCGATTATCCCGTGCCGGTTCAGGTAAACCGTATGCTGCTGGAAGGCGGCTACGACCTGATTCTATCTATCGGTCAGGTTGTTCCTCACGAAGTTATCGGCATGGCAAACTACAACAAA
>Ga0123357_10002835_pt1 | contig 19560 bp, 14 predicted proteins | sample TergutEmb28metaG_FD_89873 | JGI IMG/M metagenome (GOLD analysis project Ga0123357, IMG submission 89873) | Embiratermes neotenicus P4 segment gut microbial communities from Petit-Saut dam, French Guiana - Emb289 P4 | ecosystem: Host-associated > Arthropoda: Insects > Digestive system > Gut ...
GACAGACGGGTTTCATTACTTGGCTTATTCTTAATTCCTTTATTCACAGTATCCAGTTTTCAAGGTTCGATGCGGATTTAATACCGCTGCGCCGATTTTTGGCGCAAGGAACTATGTTACGCATAAAGAACAACGTTGTCAACATAGTTCTTCCAACTATTTCTAAATACGTTTGAACGGTACTTAAGTGAAGTGGACTACTGCTTTCGCAGGGTATATAAGAATACCTTATTTGGGTCGCCCGGCGCAAGAGGAAAACGCAAGTTTTTTTCCCGATTTTTTCCTACGCAGAGCTTTCCGCTTCTGGATTAATCAAATACTTGAAAAAAGATACCCGCTGGCGCTTTGTCGGCGGGTATCTTTCAAACAGGTGCTCTCTATTACTACTTACTTATGCGCGGCTTCTCTTGCGATAAACCGTTACGAGGGCAGAACCCAGTGCGGCCAAAGCTGTGATGACCAGGCTTAAGCTCAAGTTCGAGATGCCCGCATCACCGGTCTTGGGCAAAGAAAGAATCGGCTTTCTCGGCACAACCGTTCCGGTTGTCTCGGTTGTCTCGGTTGTCTCGGTCGATCCTTCCTCTTTCTTCTCTTTCTTTTCTTTCTCTTTTGGCGCCGTTACGTTCACTGTTGCAGAACCAGACATGTCAGTATTTTCAGCCGGAGTCGCCGTGACCGTCAGAGTGGTCGCTGTTTCATCAGAAGCAACCGTGAGCAGCCCGGTAGTCGCATCGATCGTGGTGTCGGGGCTCGTATTGCCCGTTACGCTCCACGTTACATCCTGGCTATTGCCGTGACCATCAACTACAGCGGTAAACTGCTGCGTTTTTCCAACCTCGACGTCAATGGGATTCGGGCTCACCGTCACAGAAAGAACCTCTGGATCCGGTACGGGCCCATTGCCCACCACCCAAACAACAGAGACCCCATCGGTGTAGGTATAATAACCCGCCTTGTAGGTCTCCCAGGAGGGTGGATTCTCGTAATTTGCGGCTGGCACAACGGTACCCTCTACGGTGATGGTATCGACCAGATGGTTGACCGTAATCGTGCCACCTGTTGCAACAGACGCACCACCTGCAACATCGTAAGCAGTAATGCTGCCGCCATTGGCCGCGCTCGCTCCGCCTGCAATGTTGCAGCCATTACCAACAGTAACACTGGAGTCCGCGCCATCAGCAAATACGCCAACACCTCCGCCCATAGTTGTGAGATTCAACGTTGTGCTTGTTACTTCCAGCTCGCCACCATTTGTTGCAGCGATACCATTGCCGCTTGAGGCGATAATGTTGAGCCTGCCACCATTTGTTATTGATAGCTTACTGCCGCTTCCGCTCACAACCACCGCATTGCTTGCTGTGATTCCAAGAGTATGACCATTCAGGTCTATGGTGACGTTTTTGCCGCCGCTGTAATTCAGCGCCGCCACTGAAGAGATATTGCCAGTCAGCGTGATGGTGTCACCATCCTGCGCGGCATTCAGCGCGGTATTCAAAGCAGCCCAATTGCCAACGTCAGTGTTCGCCGCGAACGCTACCGCCGGGATCATACCCAGCACCAGTACAGCCGCAACCAGAATCGTAAAAAATTTATTGCTCCTTTTTACTCCCATAAATTTGCACCCTCTTCCTCATTCCTTAAAATATCACTCCTGTGACACTGAAAGTATACCACCAAATCAGGGATATGTTTCCCCTTGACAACTATTCTGTTTGTTAACGGTGGCCTAACGGCGCTTTTAGTAGTGGAGGCGGGATTTTGAGCTGCGTTCGACAGCGCTCAACAGTGCGTTAAGCGCGATCGCCAGGCCGCCGACCAGCAAGGTTCCCCAGACCAGCTTGACGGGGTCCTGGGATTGGAGGCCCTCGAACAGTATCGTCCCCACACCGCCTGCGTTTACCACCGCGGCGATCGTTGCGATGCCGATGGTCGAGATCACTGCCAGGCGCACGCCTGCCATCAGCACCGGAAACGCCAGCGGGAACTTTACCTGCCAGAGTATCTGGCGCGCCGTCATGCCGAGGCCCGTCGCGGCTTCGACAGGCGCCGGATCGACCTGGTTGAAACCGTCGATGAAGTTACGCACCAGCAGGAACTGGTTATAGAGCACCAGCACCACCAGGGCGGGCGCCAGGCCGATGCCCAGAAGCGGGATCATGAGCGCAAAGAGCGCCAGGCTCGGGATCGAGTAGAAGGCCCCCAGCAAGTTGACGACGACCGAAGACGCACGCCGATGCGGCAAAAACGCCAGCGTGAGCAGCGCTGCCAGGAGCACCGAAGCCAGAAGCGCCACCCCAGTGATCAGCAGGTGTTGCCCCAGGCAGGTCAGGATCTTGGTGTGGTAGTTATTCCAATAGGCAAGCATAAAGTCAGCTCAGGTCATCGCGCGCACTCGTCGCAGGATCCAGGCCCGCCCTTGTCGCGCTGGATTCTGCGACTACGCACAGATTGACAATTGGGTTCATGGCATTTCCGTAGTATTGACCGGTTGGCCGATGACGCCGTCAAGGAGCGACTCCTCGCCTTCCTCTACGGTCGCGGTCTTCAGCAAGTCGTAGACAAACTGGTTGGCGGGTGCGGCAACGATCTCTGCGGGGGTGGCAAACTGCTGCACCCGACCGCTCGACATGATGAGCACGCGCGTGCCCAGGCGGAAGGCCTCGCGGATGTCATGGGTGACAAACAGGTAGGTGCGCCGGTTCGCCGCGTGGATTTTGAGGAGCTCGTTTTGCAGCCCCGCGCGCGTGACCGCGTCGATGGCGCCAAAGGGCTCGTCGAGCAGCATCACCGCCGGGTCACAGGCCAGTGCGCGCGCCAGGCCCACCCGCTGCTGCTGTCCGCCGGAAAGCTGCACGGGGTAGCGCGCGGAGAACTCCGCCGGGTCAAGACCGACCAGCTCCAGCAGCTCGGTCACGCGCGCGACCGTGCGCGCGCGGTCCCACTTAAGCAGCCGGGGTGTGACCGCCACGTTCTGCGCGATGGTCATGTGCGGAAACAGCCCCACCTGCTGGATCACGTAGCCGATGCCGTGGCGCAGCACCGCGGGGTCTTGCTCCATGACATCGCGCCCGCCCAAAAGGATGCGCCCGCTATCAGGCTCGTAGAGGCGGTTGACCAGCTTGAGCAAGGTGGTCTTGCCGCCGCCGGAAGTCCCGACGATCGTAACGAGCTCGCCCTCTTCTACGGTCAGTGACACGTGATCGACCGCGGGAGTGGCCGCGCCGGCAAAGTGCTTGCTCACATCCTGAAACTTGAGTGCTGTAGTGGTGGTGGTCATCGCGGTCCTTTCAATCTTTGTGTTCCTGCTACTCCGGGCAAGGCACGGGGCTAGCGCTCTGCTCCGCTGAAAACAGTCCACTGGACTATTTTCCGGGCGCTCCGCAGTGGGTCGTCGCGCCCTACTGAGTCGTTGCCAGGCCAGGTGAGTTGCCACCTCTGGTGACAAACACCCCAGGGGTGTTTGTCACCCAGCTTTTACTGCCGCCTGAACTTGCGCGCGAATGCTGGCATAGTAGTCGCTGGCGACCTTGTCAGCTTCCTGCTTGTCAACATCAACCTTCGCGTTGAGCGCCGTCAGTTTCTCCGTGGTCAGCGTCGCGTCCACGGCATTCAGCACCGCTGCGATCTCCGGGTGCGCCTTCAGTACATCGCCGCGCACGACCGGCGCCACGTTGTAGGGCGGCCAGACCTGCCTGTCATCGCGCAACGTGACCAACTGGGGGTTTGCCAGGTCCCCCGCCGTGGTGTAGAGTGGCGCCACGTCGGCCTGCCCGTTGAGCATCACCGTGGCCAGAAGCGAGGTGTCGTAGGTCTTACTGCTCTTCCATTTGAACGGTCCGTAAGCCCTGGTCAAAGCCGGCAGCCCATCGGCGCGCAGATCGAACTCGCCCTGCGTGGCAAAGCGCAGCTCGGTGGCGTGCTTCTGCAGGTCGCTGATGGTAGCGATGTGGTACTTGTCGGCAACCGCCCTGGTGACAGCAAGCCCCTGGCTGTCGTTTGCCGGCGCATAGTCAAGCCATACGATATTCCACTTGTCCTGATAGTCCGCCTTGACCGTGTCATACACCTTTTGCGGGTCAGTCTGCAGCGGGAGCTTCAGGATGCTGAGAAGCCCCGTACCCGTGTACTCCGGATAAAGATCGATCTGGTTGTTGGTAAGCGAGGTATGCACGACCGCATCGGCAAGATTCAGCTTGCGATCGACCTTCAGCCCATTGTCCTCAAGCGCGTCTGCATACAGATTGCCCAGAATCAGGCTTTCCGTGAAGTTCTTACTGCCCACACGGATCGGGGCTGAAGCAGAAGAGCTTGCGGCGCCCGGTGCGCCCTGCTTGCCGCAACCAGTGGCTGCCAGCGCGCTGGCCAGCACGGCCACGCCCAGCACGACAAGCGCTGCGCGACGAAGACGAGCATTTTTCATGAGATTTCTCCTTCTACTCTCTTTTACTGCCACAGGATGCTGCCACCGGAGCGTCCGCTTTTGCAGGCGACCCAGCAGCCAACCACAGGTCAGCGACAGGCAAGCGACCGAAGCCCCGCCTATCACCAGCAAGCTGTTATCCATCAATTGAAAGCCCGTGAAGATGATCGTACCCAGGCCGCCAGCGCCGATATAGGCTGCCAGCGTCGCGCTCGCAATCACTTCAACAACGGCGGTACGCAGACCCGTAAACATCAACGGCAACGCCAGCGGGATCTTTACCCGCCAGAATACGCGCGCAGGACTCATACCCATGGCAAAAGCTGCCTCGACCACCGCAGCCGGTAACGTGGAAAACGCAATCGTTGTATTGATGAGCAAAGGCGGGAGCGCCAGAAGAGCCAGTGCCAGCACCGCCGGAACCAGGCCGGTGACCTTCAGCAGCACCACGCAGAGAAACAGAATCGCAAGGCTGGGAATGACGCGCAAGGTCGCAAACACGCCGGTCACGACAGAGCGCAGAGAGTGGTTGTGGGAGCAGAGGATACCTGCAGGTATGCCGATGCCAGCGGCAAAAAGAACAGACAACAGGCTGATACCCACATGCTCTGCAAGGGCGAGAAAGAACGCTCCCGTTTGCTGGCTGAAGTAACTTACGATCGCTTGCAACACGAGGACTCCTGGCTTTTTGAAGCGTTAAAGGAAGTCACGCCTCTTAATTGCTCCCTTTCTCATCATATCCTCCCGTTTCCTATTCACTCTATCACATCTCGTGTCAGATCAGGGTTTTGCATCCGGGTGAAATCAGCGTAGTAGTCTGCGCTACAGGAGTCGGATGAATTTGCGTTTGCCTACTTGCAGGACCACTCCAACAAGCGCTGCGGGTTGGTACTGGTAGACGCCTTTTGCGAGTGGCTCGCCATTGAGCCTGACGCCGCCGCCGTCGATCAGGCGACGCGCCTCGGAAGCCGAGGAGGCCAGCTTGCAGGCGACCATGAGCGCCGGCAGATAGCAGGCGCCGTCTTCTGCGGGGGTCGCGACGTCTTTCAGCTTTGCCTCCGGGATGTCTGCGGGGATCTCGTGCTGTTTGAAGACGAGGTCAAAGGCCGCCTCAGCTGCGGTGGCCGCCGCCGCGTCGTGATAGAGCGTGACGATCTCGCGCGCCAGGCGCCGCTTGACGGCATTGGGATGAAGCGTGTCTGCCCGCAAGCCTGCCTCGATCTGGCGGATCTCGGCTGGCGCAACAGGCGTTGCCAGCGTGAAGTACTTGATCATGAGCTCATCGGGGATCGACATGGCCTTGCCAAACATCTCATCTGCGCCCTCAGTCAGGCCGATGTAGTTGCCGTAGCTCTTGCTCATCTTCTGGACGCCGTCAAGGCCCTCCAGCAGCGGCAGCGTCAGGCAGACCTGCGGGGCCATCCCGCGCTTCTCCATGAGTTCGCGGCCCGCCAGCAGGTTAAAGAGTTGGTCGGTGCCGCCCAACTCGACGTCTGCCTCCACAGAAACCGAGTCAAATGCGACTGCCGCTGGATACAGTATCTCGTGTAAGGAGATCGGCTTTTGTTCCGCCAGGCGTTTGGCAAAATCGTCGCGCTCCAACGTGTGCGCTACCGTAAAGTTTGCCATCAGCCGGATCACATCGGCAAAGTCGAGCGTACTCAGCCACTCTGAGTTCCAGCGAAGCTCGGTACGATCGGGGTTCAGTATCTTATTAGCCTGAGCGACAAAGGTTGCCGCGTTTTCTGAAATTTGTTCCGGCGAGAGCGCGGGGCGCGTCGTGTTGCGCCCGGAGGGGTCGCCGATGCGCGCCGTGAAGTCGCCAATGATGAGCACGACCACGTGGCCCAGGTCCTGGAACTGGCGCAGCTTGCGCAGCGGCACCGCGTGGCCCAGGTGCAGGTCGGGCGCCGTAGGATCGACGCCCAGTTTGACGCGCAGGGGCCGACCTTCGGCCAGTTTCTTCTTCAGATCGGCCAGTGGCACGATCTCTGCCGTGCCAGACTGGATCAATTCAAGTTGTTCTTCAAGGCTTGCCACGCGTCTCCTTTCGCCCTGATTTATGGTATCACAGCGGGATATATAGTTCAGCCTGTTGCGGGTCCGTGCAGGCGGGGGCCAGCAGAACATATAACGTCAGGCGAGTCGATTGCCATAGAGCCCGTTGCGGTTCCGAGCGGTGGCGCGCCGGGTCGTCGCGCCCTACGGGGCGGGCGCCAGATAGAGCCGTCACGGCTGGGGCCTGGGGGCTTTTGTTACCTGGCTTCTGCGATTGACTTCAGGCGCCAGAGGTTGTAGTTGTAGTTACGCCAGCTGGTCTGCTGCAGGGTCTTATAGGGCAGGAAGTAAATATCGCCATCCCTATCGCCATAGGCATACTCACTGTCCAGGTAACCCCATGAACGTCTTGTACCTGAGGTATCTGTGGGCGTAGCTCCCAAATCACTTTTGAAGTTCGCGATCTGCTCGCTGTACTTTGGACCCAGGGCAGATATTTCGTCGGCGTGCTGCAGGACCACCAAGTCTGAGTCGACCGAAAGGCCACTCCAGAGGTAGTTCAGGTCAAGCTTGCTTGTCTGCAAATCCCCTGCCACAAAGTGCGTGATGTTATAGCGCGCGATAAAGGCATCGGGGACCATATAGTTCAGCACAATCAATGCGGCCAGGGTCGCAAACACCGCCGCCTTGAAAAGCGGCATCTTCTCGTGGACCTCGCGCGCAAGCAGGATCAGGAAGAGCACGGCGGTAAGCCCCAGAAAGACGAACACGAATACGCGCATCTGCGACAGGCCGTAGGCGCTCGTATACAAAGACAGGCGCGTGAAGGCAGAGACCAGCTGCACGCCCGCCAGCGCGATCAGCGCAAAGTTACAGACGCGCACGATAACGCCAGAAGCGCCCTGGCGGCGCGTGAACTTTGTGGCCACCAGGATCACGATGATGTTGATGACCGCGACCACCACAAGCTCCGTAAAGCCGCGCCGCGCATAGGAGGCATAGGTCAGGTCCCCGGGCAGCGTGCCCTTAACGCCGGAGAACAGATACACGAACTGTACCACCGCATACATAAGATAGACCGCGTTGATGCTGATGAGTACGATCGAGGCAATAAGTCCCGGGATGAAGCGTTGCCGCTCGGCCGGAACCCCGCCTGACTGAGATGTCGCCTTGCTGATGACGAACAGGCGCCGGGTGCGGATGGTCCAGATGATGCTGAGCATAAAGGGCAGCAGCACGATCATGATGATCAGGTGCCAGACCGCCGTTGATATCTTGAGCATTCTGATCCAGTTCAGCACGTCGTGCATATAACTGGCAAAGATCGGGTCGGATTTTGCGAGCAGGCTGATAAGGATGCTCAGCACCGGAACCACGATGCAGACCGCGACGATGATCTGGAGCACGACTGACGCGCGCTTGTTTGGCTGGGCCGCTTGCTCAAGAGTCACAGAGAACCGCAGGTCTGCGTCCGCGCTTTCCGCGCTGTCCGCGCTGTCCGCGCTTTCCGGGCTGTCGGGTTGCGTTTTGCTCGCTTCCCCGGGCGTCTGGGCCGCGCCTGCCGTGCCTGCCACGCTCGCCACGCCCGCTGGAGCGGCGGCGGTGCGGCGGCGCCTCCCGGCAAAGGTTTCCTTCCAGGGCGCAACCAGCGTGGCAAAGGGGCGCAGGACCCAGGCAATGCCTGCCTCGAAGATGAATACCGGGCGGCTCCAGGAGACCCACTCCCCCGTCACACGCCGGGCAAAAAGGATGCTCCCGCAAAAGAACAGCGCCACCACATTGAGCGCACGCAGCGTGGTGTTATTGAAGAGCGCGTAGGGCAGGGCCAGCGCCACGATCACCGCCATGAACACGAAATCGATCAGACGGGGCTTGACTTCTTTGGTCCACAGGCAGCAGTAGGCCGCCAGGAAGAACAGGCAGCAGAGCATATAGCCCAAAGCCGGGCGGGAGAACAGGAAGAATTCGACGCAGCCGACCACCAGAAGTATGGCTGCTATCCAATATCTGAGTTGCTTTTTGCTATCCATAAGTAAGCTCCTTTTCACGTTGGTCTCATGGTATCACAGCGGCGTGATTGCAGAGAGGCCGCTTTGCATGACGGCGCGGCGCAGAAGCGGATGGTAAAGGACAAACGCCTTGCCTGTTTTGCGAATAAGCTTGTGCCTGAGGGGCGCGCTCAGTTGACGATAGCGCTGGTAGAGCCGGGCGGGATCCGGACCCGGACCCGGGACGCTGTCGCCCTGCTCATTGAATGCGCGCGCAAGAAGCTGGGCGCTGTCCAGCGCATAGCTGACGCCCTCAAGAGAGCTGGGGCTGATGAAACCCGCCGCCTCCCCCACAAGAAACGCACCGCGCAGATCGCCGAGACACAGCTCAGAAGGACGCGTGGGCCAGGATACCAGACAGCTCTGCTGCTGGAGCGACTCCCCCAGACAAAAGCCGTACGCGGCGACCTGCGTCTTCAGTTGAGCGAGGCGCGCCCGGCAATCCTCGTGTTCAAAAGCGCCGCCAAGGATGAAGCGCCCGTTCTTTGAAAGCGCCCAGCAGTAACAGGGCGTGATGCGGTTGTCAAAGATCACCGAGTAGAAAGGTTGCTCGTTTTCATCGGCGAACACCTCCTGACAGGCGACATAGCGCTTGATGGCAGCAGCAGGCATGAGCTGATGGCGCACGGGAGAAAATGAGCCGTCGGCGCCCACCACCCAACGAACACGCACGTCGCGCTGCGCGGCGCCTTCAGCCACACGAAGCAGATAGCCGCTGGCCGCCGCCGTATCAGCGCCGGCATATGCCTCCAGAGGGCGAACGCCCACCAGGCGGCTGCCGTGGTGGCAGTCAACATGCTCCGGGATGAGCGACATGAGCCAGCGATCAAAAGCCGGGCGATCGCAGTTCAGGTAGAAGCGCTGATAATAGCGGGTCAGACCCGCCTGCAGGTCGATGGTCTTAACCGCAAAGATCTGCGGGTCAACCAGCACCTCATGAGGCAACGTCAGCCCAAAGCGCCCGAGCATCAACTGAGCATCCGGCGCAAGCAGCCCGCCGCAGGGCTTCTCGAAGCCCGCAGTGTCACCGGGCGCTACGGCACAGTCCTGCCGCTTCTTATCGAAAGCGATGACCCGGTAGCGCTCGCCTATCAGGCGGGCAAACGTAGAGCCGGCAGGACCCAGCCCGATGATCGCAATGTCGTAGTCGAAGTTCATGGCTAGATCAACCCGCGGAAGAAGTGACCCTTGGTCACGGCCCCCTGGATCGTCTCGAACTCGCCTGAGCCGTGCGCAGCTATGATGCCACGGCGCAGGCGCGCTGCCTCCTGCGACAGCGCGCGGGGCGCCAGCAGCTCGCCATCGATGCGGATGGCGTCTGTGCCGGCCTCGATTATTTCTGGCAGGGCTTCGACCAGGTCAAGCGGCACCGAGTTGTAGAGATGGCTGCGGCCTGCGCGGTCGGTCGTGATTGGGAAGCAGTAGCCCAGGCGGTCTTTGAGCGCGGTGGGGATGCGCCGACGCGGGCAGGCTTCGCAGCGCTGGTTGCAGGGGCCCTGGGCCATGAGCAGGCAGTGCTCGGTGACCATCAGCTCGCTGCGGCCCGAGGCCGCGATGCCCACAGGGACCGGGCTGTGCGCGGCGATGTCTGCGATCTGGCGCCCGGACAGCTCCGGCGAAAGCCAGATCAGGGTGGCGCCGCGACGCGCAAGCTCACGGGCGCTGTAGGCGTTGGTGACATTGAAGGACCAGTGGGTCTCTGCCGGGATGTCGCGCTGCTGGCAGAGAGCCAGCTGCCCCAGGTTGCCCGCCACCGCGGCGCCAAAGCGCTGCGCGACCGCCAGCAGCTCGTCGAGCTCGCGGTCATGGCAGATGCGCGGGAGCACCGGGATGATGCCGCGCTCAGGCGGGGTGTCCAGCAGCTCGGCGGCGTTGACGCGAACGTGCGCGGCGCCGGCGTTGAGCGCGGAGCGCGCGGCGGCGAGGCTGCCTGCTACGGCGACGATGTCGGGCGCCAGGCGGCTGGTCTTGCGGCGTGGCAGCCGGGGGACGGTAGCGGCAGGCGGCGTCTCCGGACGGGGGTGACCATCGAAGAAACGGCGTGTTTCGTAGTCTGCGAGCGCAGTGCGGCGGGCTGCATGGAGAGCGGCAAAGCCAAGGCCCACGTTCTCGCCAAGGTCGAGCTTGAAGTCGGCCACCGTGTAAGGAGTGCCACCCAGACGGCCTACGTGCTCGCGCACCTCATCGGCGGCGAGAGCCTTTGTGCGGGCGGGCTCGACGATCGCGGCCTCGCAGGAACCGAAGTTGCCCGCCGCGTCGGTCACGGAGATGAACAAGGGCTTGTCAGCGACCACACGCACGGCGAAATCCAGGGGGGTCGTGCGATGCTCGGCAACCTGGATTGCGCGCTGGGCGCTGGCGGCAAGCTCGCGCTGGGCCGCCGGAGTCGTGGGGTTTTTGCGACGGCGGTAATCCATCAGATCGTTGCCGCGGATGCCGGAAAGATAGCCCTCGGTGAGCGCGCGGTTGAAGGCGTCGGTCAGTTGTGTTCCTGCCTCCTGTGTTCCGTCCAGGGCGGTGCGGTAGGCGGACACGATGGCGGCTACGTAGGGGGCGGACTTCATGCGGCCCTCTATCTTGAGGCTGGCCACGCCGGCTGCGGCCAGCTCGCCCACCAGACCTGCGCCGGCCAGGTCTTTGGGCGACAGCAGGTAGTCGCCGGGGTCGGCCAGACGGCGGCCCGCCACATCGACCATCTCGTAGGTCATGCGACAGGGCTGCGCGCACAGGCCGCGGTTGGCAGAGCGCCGCCCAATGAATGACGACATCAGGCACTGGCCGGAGTAGCAAACGCACAGCGCCCCGTGGATGAAGCACTCGACTTCCACAGCGCAGTCGGCAGCAACCGCTGCCAGCACACAGATCTCATCAACACTCAGCTCGCGTGCCAGAGTGATGCGGCGCACGCCCAGCTCCGCAAACGCGCGGATCTGGGCCGCGGAATGCACGTTGGCCTGGGTCGAGACATGCACGGCAACATCGGGCAGCAGCTCATGGATCAGAGCTATCAGCCCCAGGTCCTCAACAATGAACGCATCGACCCCGGCCAACCAGGCATGGGCCACCAGTTCAAGGGCCTCGTCAACCTCTCCCGGCAACACGGTGATGTTGACCGTCAGAAAGACGCGCGCGCAGGCCAGATGGGCGCGCTGGCAAAGCTCCGGCAGGTCCTCGCGACTGAAATTCTTCGCGCCACGCCGAGCGTTGAGCACCTCGACACCCAGGTAGATGGCATCGGCGCCCGCCCCCAATGCGGCGAAAAATGCCTCCCGATCCCCCGCCGGGGCCAGAAGTTCTGGGCAAAAAGAAGAGATAACGGCACTCCGCTCTTTTACAAACAACACGTTGACAGTTAGCGCCCCAGGCGCTTTTAAAGCTACTCCTTATTATAAAGTAGGAAAAAAGGGTTCATGCGCCGGTCGCGCGCGTGTTGGAAAATCGTAGTTTGTCGGGAGCAGTAAACAGTATGCCGTATTTAAGCCGAAATGCCCGGAGCCATCATCGAAGCAGCCACAAAGGCGGAAAGATTTTCGCCGGCGTGTTGCTGACGGGCCTCATCATCACCTGCGTGGCAGGCGTCGCGGGGGCTGCCTATGTGTCAAACGCGCTCAAAACCCTGCCTAAAAACTACAAGTCCGCGGACGCCTTTGTCGCCCCGGAGGCAAGCCGCATCTATTCTGTGGATGGCAAGTTGCTGGCCCGCGTCTATATCCAGAATCGGCAGTCGGTCGACGCAAAGCAGATGGGCAAATATGTCCGCAACGCAACGGTCGCGGTCGAAGACGAACGCTTCTTGCAGCATGGCGGCATTGACCCCGCGGGCATCATCCGCGCCGCCGTAACCGGCAACGGCGGCGGCTCGACACTCACGCAGCAATACGTACGCCAGACGATCCTTGCCGATGAAGCCACGCAGCAGACCCTGGCCCGCAAAATCCGTGAAGCCTATCTGGCCATGCAGGTCGAAAAGAAGTACAGCAAAGACGAAGTGCTGACCATGTATCTGAACACGGTCTATTACGGCGAGAGTTCCTACGGCGTTGAAGCCGCCGCGCAGACGTACTTTTCCAAGGACGCTTCTCAGTTGACCCTGGCAGAGGCGGCCCTGCTTGCCGGGCTGCCCCAGCGTCCTTCTGGCCTGAACCCCTACAAGCACCTGGCAGACGCCAAGGTGCGGCGCAACCACGTGCTTGACCGCATGCTCGCCAACAAATACATCACGAAAGACGAGTGTGACAAGGCTAAGGCCGAAGAGATCAAGCTCAAGCGCTCCTCTGATCCGGCTAACGGCATCTACGCCGCCCCCTACTTTGTGTCTGACGTCAAGTCTGCCCTGCTGCCGACCGACGGCAGCGCCAGCCCCTATAACCTGACCTACAACCAGCTTGTTACCGGCGGCCTGGTCATAAAGACTTCGCTGGACTCGAAGATGCAGGGCGAGGCGGAAGCCAGCATGCGTGACGGGATCGGCGACTCAGGACCTGAGGGCGCGCTGGTGACCATCAACCCAAAGAACGGCTTTGTGCAGGCGATGGTCGGCGGCAGAGACTTCTCTAAAAACCAGATCAACCTGGCCAACAACCGGCGTTGGGACCCCAAAAAGAAGATCTGGGTGGGAGGACGCCAGCCGGGCTCGACCTTTAAGGCCTTCACGCTGACGACCGCCATCGAGGCCGGCATGTCGCCGAGCGCCAGCGTCAGCGGCAGCGAAGTGAAGATTCCGGCCAATAACTCTCAGGGCTACTGGGACGTCCATAACAGCGAGGGAAGAAGCCAGGGACAGCTCTCGGTTGCCCAGGCAACCTATGCCTCGGTCAACGGCGCCTATGCCCGTATCGAGATGGCGCTGGGGTCAGTCGAGACGGGTTCTGCCACCAGCAAAGAAAATGTTGAGATCGGCGCCCAGAAAGTGGCGGCCGTCGCCAAGAAGATGGGCGTCAGGTCACTGCCCTTAGATCCGGTCCCCTCGCTGACGCTGGGCGGCGACGGCTGCACGGTCCAAGACATTGCAAGCGGCTTTTCGACGCTGGCAAACAACGGCGTCTATTGCCCGCCGGTAAAGATCGTCTCGATCACTGATCGCAATGGCGTAGAGCGCTATAACTACAAGAATGATTCGAACTATACCCCCCAGCGCGTGCTGACGCCTTCGGTCGCCTGCGCGGTGGTCAAGATTTTGCAGGGTGTCGTCAGCGGCGGAACCGGCACGCCCGCCCGGATCCCCGGGCGCCAGATCGCAGGAAAGACCGGCACCACAAACTCAAGCAACAACCTGTGGTTCACCGGCTTTACCCCAAACTTCTGCACCTCGATCTGGAGAGGTTGGCGCGACAAGGACGACACCGTCAGGATTAACGGTCGTATGGGCTACGGCGGCCCTGCTTGCGGTCCCATTTGGAAAAGTTATGCCAAGAAGGTATTTGAGACGCTGCCAAAGGAAGACTTCCTTACGGCGCCCGCGCCGCCCTACAATAACAGCCAGTTCAAGTTCTTTGGCGGAAGCGATAAGGCGCCCCGTGTTATCGGGCTTGACTACCAGGCAGCGTTTGACAAGCTCCGGGCAGCCGGCTTTACCGTCAACTGGATCCAGGTCCCTGCTGACGCGCCGCGTGGCACGGTCATCGCCCAGTCGGCCAAGGGCAACAAGGTCACGTTGACCGTCAGCCTCGGCGGAGGCAGCGGCGGCGGGTCGAAGCAGACAACCGGCACAGCCAAGCCAAAAACCAAAAAGCTGAAGACCCCTTAGCCGCCTGTGCGGCGACGCACGTCATTGCCACCCCGCACAAGGCGCGCCGGGTCGTCGCGCCCTACGGGGCGAGTGCCAGTCAGGGGCGTCATAGCTGGCGCCAGAGCAAATTAACAATCATCTAGCGTTAGCTGTGACGTCTTTAATTAGCTACCGCCCTGTAGGGCGCGACGACCCGGCGCGCCTTGTGCGGGGGGGCAGGGGCTTGGAGCTAGAGGAGTGCGCGGTCGGCTTCCAGTTGGGCAGCGCTGGCTTGTAGCTGGGCCGCTACGGCGACAGGAGCGGTTGCGCCGGCGCTGGTCTTGTGCGCGATGTTCGTGCGCGGATTGAGCAGCTCCAGAGCCTCCTGGGTAAACGCCGGGTGGAATGCCCGCAGCTCGTCTAACGACAACTGCTCCAGCGACAGCCGGTTTTGCTTGACGGCATAGAGCACGATGTTTCCCATGATCTCGTGCGCCTGGCGAAAGGGCACGCCGGCGCGCTGCACCAGGAAGTCTGCCAGATCGGTCGCCGCCGCAAAGCCGCGGGTCGCCGCAGAACGCATGCGGCTGGTGTGGAAATGCGCCGTTCCCAGCATGCCGACCAGTATCCGCAGGGAGTCCGCAACGGTGTCCAGCGCGTCAAAGATGGGCTCTTTATCCTCCTGCATGTCCTTGTCATAGCTTAAGGGCAGCCCCTTCATGACCGTGAGCAGGGCCATCAGGTCGCCGTAGACGCGCCCTGACTTGCCGCGCACCAGCTCAGCAAAATCGGGGTTTTTCTTCTGCGGCATGATCGAGGACCCGGTCGCGTAGCTGTCATCAAGTGTCACAAAACCAAACTCCGTTGACGACCAGAGCACCAGCTCCTCACAGATGCGCGAGAGGTGCATCTGGCACACAGAACAGGCGTACAGCGCGTCCAGCACAAAGTCACGGTCGCTGACCGCGTCAAGCGCGTTGATGGTCACGGCAGAAAAGCCCAGCTCCTCAGCCGTCATTGCGCGATCGATCGCGTAGCTCGTGCCCGCCAGCGCGGCAGAGCCCAGCGGCGAGACATCGGCAGCCGTGCGCGCCGCCAGAAAGCGCGTGAAGTCACGCGCGAACATCTGGACATAGGCGCCCAGGTAGTGCGCCAGCAAAATGGGCTGGGCCCGCTGCAGGTGAGTGTAGCCCGGGATGATGACTTTCTGGTGAGTGCGGGCCGCCTCGATCAGCACCTCGCGCAGGTCAAGCAGCAGCGGCAGGTGCTCATCGGTCAGGCGCCGCTTCAGGTGCAGGCGCAGGTCGGTCGCCACCTGGTCGTTACGGCTGCGCCCCGTGTGCAGGCGCCCGCCCAGGTCACCCAGGCGCGCCGTCAGCTCCGCCTCAATCAACATGTGGATGTCTTCTGCCAGATAATCGGGCTTAAACGTCCCCGCTTCGATGCGCGCGCGGATGGCCTCAAGCTCCGCGATAAGACGATCCGATTCCTCGGGAGTAATGATCCCCGCATGGCCCAGCATGCGCGCATGCGCGATCGAGCCATCGATGTCCTCGCGCCACAGGCGCTTGTCTACGGGCAGCGACGCGCCAAAGCGCTCAACTTCTGCGCTGGGCAGCGCCTCGAAACGCCCGCTCCACGCGGTCTTGTGAGCCGCGCCGCCAGGCGCCGCCCCGGACGCCGCGCCTGCCGCGCCGCCTGCCGCGCCGCCGCCGGACGGGGCCGCCTGCTGGCCGGGCGCCCCCGTCCCTGTAGCGTCACTGCGCGCAAACTCCTCAGTCATCAAATCCTCCTAGATGATCGACGAGTGCAGGCTTGACCACGTGCGCAGCGGCAGGCCATGAATCTCGATAAAGCCCTTGGCAGCGTCGCGGTTAAAGCTGTCGCCCTGATCATAGGTCGCCAACTTGAAGTCATACAGCGCATAGGGGCTGCGCCGTCCGCAGACCGTGATGGCGCCCTTGAAGTACTGCAGGCGGACCTCGCCGCTCACGGTTTTTTGTGTCGCGTCGATAAAGCTGTCGAGCGCCGCCTTAAGCGGGCTGTACCACAGTCCGTCATAGACCAGGTCTGCCCACTTATGTTCCAGGTCCAGCTTGAAGTGCGCCGTGTCGCGATCCAGGCAGATATCCTCAAGCGCCTTGTGCGCCGTCAAAAGCGCGAGCGCCGCCGGGACCTCGTAGATCTCATGCGACTTCAGGCCGACCAGGCGGTTTTCTATCATGTCGATCCGCCCGCAGCCATGCAGCCCGCCAATATCAGTCAGCGCGCCTATGAGAGGGAGCAGCTCCATCTCCTCCCCATCTAAGGCCACGGGCAAGCCGGCCTCGAAGGTCAGGGTGACCTCCTGGGGGGTGTCTGGCGCCTCGGGACCAGCTGGGTCGTTAGTCAGCCCGAAGATGTCTTCTGGCGGCGTCACCCAGGGGTCTTCCAGAATGCCGCACTCGATCGTGCGACCAAAGAGGTTGTCATCGACCGAATACGGGCGGTCCTGCGTCACGGGGATGGGGATGCCGTGCTCAGCCGCGTAGGCGATCTCGTCTGCGCGGGTCAGGAGGTCCCATTCCCGCACGGGGGCCAGCACCTGCAGCGAGGGGTCAAGCGCGCCACAGGCCACGTCAAAGCGGACCTGATCGTTGCCCTTGCCGGTGCAGCCGTGCGCGATGAAGTCCGCGCCGCGGGCATGGGCCTGGTCAACCAGGTGCTTGACCATCAGCGGCCGGGAAAGCGCCGATACCAGCGGGTACTTGTTCTCGTACAGGCCGTTGGCCTTGATTGCTTTAGAGATGTAGTTGTTGGCAAATTCCTCGCGCAGATCGATGACCTGGGCGCCATAAGCGCCAATGTCAAGCGCCTTTTTCTCGATGAACTTCAGGTCCTCGGTCTTGTCCTGACCCACGTCAAAGACCGTCGCGATGACCGCGACCTTATAGTTTTCCTGAAGCCATTTGATGACCACGGAGGTATCAAGCCCTCCGGAATATGCAAGTATGCAAGTTTTCTGAGACATACGTAAGTCCTTTTCATACAGTCCACGCGGGCGCGGATACGGATGTGCCACTGACAGAGCTATGCGGTTAGATCGATAAACTGGTGAGGTTATCGGATTTGGAAGCGCAGGTAAGAATCGAGCTTCTCTTTGAGGCTGAGCGCGGTCTTTTCAGAATCGCTTACCACCAGCACGGTGTTGTCGCCAGAGACGCTGCCGTAGACACCCTCGATAGCCGCATGATCGATTGCGGCCGCCACCACCGGGGCAGAACCGCCCTGGGACTTGATGATAACGAAGTTGTTTACCTGCAGGATCTCGATGACAAGCTCGGAAACCATACGCATCAGATGAAGATCCTCGCGCAGAATGTAAATACCCCCGGGGAGTTTTTCCAGCTGAAGGTCAGAAACGTCGCGAGAAACCGTCGCCTGGGTTACGGAATAACCGAGCTCGGCCAGCGCCTGCACGAGGCTGCCCTGGGTGCGGATATCTCCGCCCCGAATCAGATCCTTGATAACTTCCTGACGTCCTTTACGTGCCTTCATGGCACTTCCTTTCTACCCCGAGAATATTTGCCAACCACTTGAGAAAATCGCTCGTCCGATACTTCGAACGCCGATGCCAATTGCTAACGCATGAACCGCGCACGCGCCAAAGCAGACATCGGCGTACTTCGTCGTGTACGTCGTCGCTCCTGGCAAGCCGCGGTCGCAGCAGATAGATGATATGTTGATAATGCGCAAAGCATAACAGTGCAATATATTGTCTCACAGTAGCGCCGAAATGCAAGCTATTATGCTCACTTTTTATTTAATGTTTACCTTTTGTGCATAATTGCCAAAGGGCGCAGAGTTTTGACGCTCCAGAAAGAGGTCAATAACAACAACCAGATTCCAAGAATTTGCTCTTTTCCTCTCGAAAAGGTCATCCCCTATGTTCAGTTTGAATCTGCTATACTGAAGTCAGAGGTGAGCCTGTCATCCGAGACGGGCGAGCGCCTCAACTGATTTGAAGTGCCGCCTTACCCGTTAGTACGGGTCAGGCGGCGGCTTTTGTTCGAGCTGTTGCCATAAACTACAGAAAAACAGAGCGCCTGTGGGCGCCCTGTTTTTAAAAAATCTCGCACCTACGGTGCTCGTGACAAATACCCCTGGGGTATTTGTCACCTGTAGCTTTGGCGAGTCTTCATCGATAGCTCACCCCGCAGGCGACCTGCTTGCAGCAAGACCAATAACGCGCTATACTTATGCAATACATAAGTTAGGACGGCATGGACAATCGACTATTCTTTGATAAGCACATTATCGCAAAGCATCCGGATATTTCCGAGGAGGACATCGGGTATGCCTGGGAAAATGCAATCGCCTCAAAGGAGAGAAAGCAGGACGACTATATAGTTCTCGGCTTTGATATCAAAGGAAGGCTGTTACAGATAGGTGCATTTCGATTAGATTACGGCAGATGGTTTATATACCACGCCTTGACGCCACCGCAAGAATGTACCTTCAAAGAGATGGGGATAGACAGGAGAAAGTAAATGGAATATAAAACTGCAAGCGGACAAATACTTACCGAGGATTATATTCGGCAAATGGATAAGGAGTGCGAAACGGGAGACTGGTATAGCGATCAGCCTGTCGTTATGGGACGTCCAAAGCTCTACGATGAGGACCTTGAAACGGTGTCTTTTCGCTTGCCCAAATCACGCATTGCAGCCGTTGAGGCAGTAAGCAAGAAGATTGGAAAAAGCAAGTCTGAGTTTTTCCGGCAAGCGATAGATCAGGCGTTGATTGGCTCAATCTAGAATCCGTTCGTCCCGACTGTATTCTGGCGCCAGCTGTAACGGTTCTGACTGGTAGAGTCTGCGTAGGGCGCGACGACCCGGCGCGCCTTGTTCGGGGTGGCACGGGCACGCATCGGAATCCTGGATCCTGCGACTACGCGCAGGATGACTTGCGGGGGGACAACTGGTGACAATTGCCCCTGGGGTGCTTGTCACCATATCTCAGAGCCGAAATAGCCAGGGACTGGCCTTGTGTCCGAGGGCAAAACAGGGCCTGTACCCTTTTGTCCGAGCTGCTGCCATAAACTACAGAAAAACAGAGCGCCCGCGGCGCCCTGTTTTTAGAAAATCTCGCACCTACGGTGCTCGTGACAAATACCCCAGGGGCATTTGTCACCTTACATTCCGGCTACGTGAGACATGGCTGTTGCAAAGACCAGGACATAGAACAAGACATAGACGACTACGGCAATAACCAGACCAATGATTGAAAACTTCAGGGCTTCTTTGCTGGTTGGTTTATCTTTGTTGATAAACCATGCAATGCCAACGCCGACTACTGCCAGGAATAATCCTAATGCCAGATAGCCTACCTTTGCTCCTGTGCTTAGC
>Ga0123357_10002836_pt1 | contig 19558 bp, 14 predicted proteins | sample TergutEmb28metaG_FD_89873 | JGI IMG/M metagenome (GOLD analysis project Ga0123357, IMG submission 89873) | Embiratermes neotenicus P4 segment gut microbial communities from Petit-Saut dam, French Guiana - Emb289 P4 | ecosystem: Host-associated > Arthropoda: Insects > Digestive system > Gut ...
CACCATCATCATTCTTCTCCTTCTCCTCCTCCTCCTCCTCCTCCTCCTCCTCCTCCTTTTTCTTCTTCCTCCTCTTCCTCCTCCTCCTCCCAGCTATATCATTTCAGTGGAAACATCAAATTATGTTTTCCATGTTTATGTAACACATTTGTACAAATCATTTTCCACTTACAAATAGGTGTATTTCTGTCACAAATCAATCACTGATTTTATTGAGGTGCCAAATATCATGATGGTCGGTTCAGTAATGTATTCTGTAGTAGTGTTATAAAGCAAGTAAATAGCCATTGAATATTTTGTATTTTTTGTCATAAATTTTGTTTTGTCTACGACATTCACAAATTTTCTTACGGACAAGGCTGAAGAGCCTACTAGTGTGAACCAGGTGGCACATAGGCTACAGCTTGGACAAGGTACCAAATTATCCAGAACCAAATGTACATGTTAGTGATGCATTACTAGGAAAGAGTTTCAAGCAGATGTTCTACCTAACTCTGAGATCATCCCATTTTCTTTTCTATAGTTATGATGGAGCACATTTTGAGAAAAGTGTTACACTATAAAATTACAATGTTTACTTATATTCATTCATTCATTCATTCCATTGGCATGTGCAGAATGTGACAATTTCTTGCCGTTCTCAGGAACTTCTTCCATTCCCCTCTGTTGTATACTCTTTCCTTCCACCCTTTTCCACCAACTAGTCTTCATCCTCCCTCATTTCATCTTGCCATCTGTTTCTTGGTCTACCTCTCAGCCTTGTTGTTTCCAAATTCATTTATAATACATTTTTGGGAATTCTATTTTTTCCCATTCTCTGTACATGCCCAAACCAACATAATCTATTTAACCTTATTGCCTCTTATTGTGGGTTTTTTAACCATTGCATACATTTCTTTATTGGTTAATATTCTCCAATTTTCTTTTTAATTTTTATATGTTTGTTATAAATGATTTTGATACTGCTATTACTTGGGAATCAAATATATTGGAACTTGAAGTAGATACAGGTATTAGAAAACATTATTCAGGTGCTGGCTGATATCCAAATTTATAAATTAAGTGTTGTTAGTTACTGTGGCTTTTAAACCTAGTGTCTTCCTTCCCATGGTACTTTCAGTGTATGGATTAAGCTGAAAAATTTTATTTATGTAGTTAAACTTCAGGGTGAAATGTACTACTTTTATCACAGATAAAGTTAACTTCCACTCATTGTTGGACCACATTTCTTCCCATTCGTATAAAAAAAATGTTGTACCATGTTGCTGTTGCAGTGGGCTGCCGGAGTGACAGTGACTGCTCAGGCCAGCATTCCTGTGTGAACCGTAACTGTGTACCAGTATGTACACCAGATGGAAGTTCTTGCGGCCGTGCTGCAGTGTGCTATGGAGCCAATCACCGTGCTGTTTGTGAATGTCCACCTGGTTTGTCAGGCAATCCTGAAACTGTGTGCTTGTTTCTGGGTTGTCGATCTGATTCAGAGTGTCCTCCAAAACAGGCTTGCATCAACAATGAGTGTGTGAACCCATGTTATGAGAGGAATCCATGCAAAACACCTGCTGAATGCCGCGTGTATAATCATCACCCCACCTGTACGTGCCCCCCAGGATATGTAGAAGACACACCACTGACATGCAAGAGTAAGTACTTTAAGGGCAGAATTATGCATAATAAATTTAGATTGATGATTCTTTGTTTACTACCACTGGAACTGCAAGATTTGAGGGTTGTGTATCTAGTTGAAAGTAATTGCAATACATCATATCAAAATTCTTTTCTGGTACAGGAAGTAAAAGTTTTCAACAACCTTCCAACAGAAGTATTCAATGGGTCTACAGGATGCTCATTTAAGTCTTTTAAGGATTGATTTCCTCTGATTATCGTTTAAAGTTTCAGTTCCTACCTCAGAAAATACTGCATCTTCATTCCAGAGAACAAGCAGTTAATTATATGTAACATTTGCTTCTTACTATGAGAATCATACAGAACATATAAAAGTATTGTGTGAGAAATATTCAGAGTTCTAATTGTTAAATCTGGTGGTGCATATAGTTACCATTGTGTTGTAAGGATTAAAAGAGTTATTTAGGGTGGTTTTAGAAGTTTCTTCAAATGACTGTAAACTTTTACTTGTGGCCTGTCATACAAGTGACCAGTACATAATAATCTAATTTATGTTGATGATGTTAGGATGAAAGGTTTCTGAAAGAAGAGAAAACTAATTGTTCTGAATATCAGTCAAGAACAGAAGCAGAAATTAATTCTGGGCATTAGCAAGCTGCAGTATGTGCCTATATAGGCTGTGATGCCCGTATGAAGAAGAAATCCCATTTAACCAAAATATCAAGACTTGGGTCCTCCAGATATCGTTGTTTGAATGTAATAATGGTTCCCCTCCTACCTCCTTTTCACACACTGAATTGCAGTTGACTGTACTTCATGTATCTGAACATCAAGCAAACCCTGTATGTGGAAGTTGAAATTGATCAAACCCTTGTTTTCTTGCTCTATTTTAAACACAGTATTAACCTAATTTGGGGGAATTTTAGATTCTCTGTGGTATAATACTATTAATTACATGGTCCCAACACAGCTGTCTTAAAAATTATATACATCCTTTCAAACCTCTCAATTCATGGCTCATACCCTCCGTTCCTATTTTGAGGGTGGTTACTCTATGTTCTTGTGAGAAGTGCCAGAAGTAAAAAAAAAGTACAGTGACCTGGTCACTGCTCCTAACGAAAAATTTTGTCTTGTGACTAATGTCCCACACAGTGTTCCAGAGTCATGGTGATCTCACTCATTTACTTCTGAATCAAACAGAGTGGCAGACCTTTACCACAGAAATTTCATTCATTAATTAGTAGGTCATATTAAATGACTGCTCAGATTTTACCTTTAATTTTATTGTCATTTTCTTGTGCCTGTACACAACAAAACGTGTATACATTATAATAGCAGGAAAAAGAGATATGCTAATGGGTGAACTCTTAGGTTTAGTGCAAGATTAATAATTTAGGTTAGAATAAGATTGCTTATTAGTCCCTGTGTCTAGATTGTAATGACATAAAGCTCTGAAAGGCTTTATATTTAAAAAAAAAAAAATTCTTCTGCCTGCACTGCATGTATTTAGGACAAACAGTACACTGGCAAGCAATTAATCTCGTATGCTGAGCGAGGCATAAGATACAAACAGGCAACAGAAAAAGCACCTTATAGCAACCAACATATTTGTCTAGCAACCACTTTTTCAAAAACATTTTGACTTATTACAGTGACTGGAAATCAGTAACAAGAGACAGGACCTAGAAACAGACATTATCTTGTATGGGTGATGAACTGTAAGTAAACTTGATAACAGGGAGTAATTAATTTCTTCTTCACCCTTCTAAGCGTGAAGTCCTTGGCAAGTAATACCACATATGAAGGTTCGGGTCTCACTTCTCAGGACACACATTGCATCTCCATTGCAAAGTTCAGCCACTTAATATTGTTTAGGAAAAGAGTCACTGTTTGTTGTGTCAGTCTTAACAAATAGATAAATATGCTATGAGGACAAAATGCAGAATTTTTACATTTGAATTCAAGTGGTACATATAGTAGTGGTTAATGTGGCATTACAGAGTGCATTCATAGTTCATCCATACATTTCTGTGCAATGTTTAAACAACCCTAAACACATATTGACTTATCTATAACCAGAATTGCATATATTATAGAGTATTGTGCTGAAATACTGAAATGTTCATATCTGTTTTATGTGAAAACAAAATTGAAACAAATGAAATTAAAGGTTACAAATGAAACATGACCATGTAGTGGTTACTGTTTTTGTTTCATGTATGGGGAGTGTCAGCTGTGAAACAGCTTAGAGGCTGGTATACTGACAGTACCAAAAAGCATGCCATAACCACTTCACTGCACATGCTTTCCAGCAAATCATTTACAATCAGCTAGTCACTGAACACTACATACATGATGTATGAAGTTTAAAAGAGAACAGTGTTATACAAAGCAAGGTTGTCAGTCAAAGGTCATAGAAACAGGACCTTAACTATGACAGCATCTTGTGAATGTGGCATGAGGTAGGCAGTTTGCCTCTTTACAAGGAGGGAGCTGGGGTAGGACAGTTGGTATAGTGACTTACTACTGGCTTGACAGTCTGCAGTTCGAATCCTGCCAGGGGCAAGGGATTTTCTGTTCTACCAAACTGTCCAGACCAGCTCTGGGACCTACCCAGCCTCCTATTCAATTTGTATAGGGATTCTTTCCTGGTGGTAAAGTGGCTGGGGCATTGTGGTAGTATATAAAATATTATAGAATAAAACCATCAATCACAACTGAAATTTTTTAAGTGTCATTACTTAATGTTCATTACTACGTATTTTGTCCAGAATTGCCCATCATCAGGTAATACAAAATAACAAAATACTGTGAAGGATGATTGCAGTACAGTAAGAACATTTCATTACAGAGGAGGAGAAGGGTTGCAAAGAGGACTATGAGTGCCCATCTCAAACAGCCTGTATTGGGGGAGAATGTGTGAATCCATGCAATGCCACTGCACCATGTGGAACAAATGCAAACTGCAGAGTTCTGGATACGCTGCCAGTAAGAACCATGATCTGTGAATGTTTGCCAGGATATCAAGGAAATGCTGCAGTTCACTGTAAAAAGAGTAAGTTATATATGTTGATAAATGAGTGCATGTTAACAAATACTTGGGTATTATATTGACCCTGTAGCACAGTACAATTTAAACATCTTTGATGCCACATATAGTGAGTGCTTACTTAGATGGGGCTTGGTTTTGAAGTGAAATGGAATTCATCATAATTTGAAATTCAGTAGTGACCTAGACCACTTTTTCTCTGTGTGTAATGGATTGCCAGTCAATGAACCTTTCTTCTGGACCCATCTGCAGAGTATTAGAAGAAATAGACTGTTATTGTTATAATTTAACATTTAAAAATATATAATTTTCATTAAAACTGAACATACTTGATGACAGAAATGTTACAGTGTATTAAATCAATGCTGTGTTCTAACATGTGTTATATTTGTGACCAGTGAAGTGTAATTTATTAAAAAATAGACCTTCTGGGAATTGATCCTTATTGGGTTTGTGTGGACATAACGGTCCACAGTGTCAGAAGTATTGACCCTTGTATAGGTTGTCCAAAAATGTCAGTAAGGAATTACCACTACACACTGCATATTTACCCAGAAGATTGCATTTCTCATGTCTGAAGAACTCTGACTTAGACCTAACTTCTTATGCTGCTTCATAACCAGAATGACTTTAGCTTCTGTAGGAAGAGAGATGTGGATATTTGCTCTGAATTTGTGCTCTTTCAGCATGATTATTCTAAGAGTTAGTTTTGTGTCAACAGAACCTTATTATACTGTATATGAGTCCTTCGTGTCTGGAAATTTATAGTGACCATTTAAAATCTTATACACAGGAAATACAACTCTGACTAGGAAGTGCCACCTTAAAGAATGTTAAATGTGCAAACCTATAATTAAATTTTTATCTGATCTATTCATTTCAGTGTTACATCTTAACTAGGTCCTACATGCCCTGTACACACTACAATCTTACAGCAAAATGTAGTACAGTTGCTTCAGAGACTTGTCCCTCTCTGAGACCACATGTTTGTTTCCTAACTCACTGCAAATTACTTTTGTTGGCAAAAAATATTGTGGATATGAGGATATTCTACGGACATTAAAATTATATTGTGGCTGTGAGGATATTCTATAGACATTAAAATTATATTGTGGATGTGGGGATATTCTACGGACATTAAAATTATATTGTGGCTGTGAGGATATTCTGTAGACATTAAAATTATATTGTGGATGTGGGGATATTCTACGGACATTAAAATTATATTGTGGATGTGAGGATATTTTACGAACATGAAAATTGTACACCAGGCATAAATGTGTAAAACACTGTTTGTGTGTATGTGTGATGAAAACAGAAGAGTTGATGTATAAAAAGGAGAGATAATAATAATGCAACGGTATATTTAATTGGATTGGTCAGCCCCATAATTTCATGCTCATATGTATTTTAATTTCATGTGTGTTCTTTTTTATGAAATGAAATAACTATGACAACACACAATGGACCTTTGAGTTTTAAATCTGAAATTGTTACAACTGATACGTTTCACAAATGTGTGCATGAATGTGCAGATTTACATGTGCACATGCTCACATTTTGGAATAAATATTTTTGTTTTATGATAATGTGTTATTGTCTTCTTCATAACAAAAGATTAGTACAGTACTTTCTGTAGTATAAGTTAAGAATGGGGACTGCAGAAATACATGATGTTCTCTTTGTGCAGTTCCAACATGCCGAAATGATAAGGGATTCATCCGCAATGAAGCTGGAGAGTGTGTGTGCCCACCAGGGACAGGACTTAATGAGAATGAGGACTGCACTCATTGTCCAGAACAAAAAGGGCTAAAGGTAGATGAGCGAGGCCGTTGTGTCTGTGCACTGGAACGAGGGTTCATTATTGATGATAGAGGCAACTGTATTTGCCCTGTTGAGTATGGTTACAGGCTGAATGACAGTGGCTACTGTAATAAACGTAAGTAACAGACTTAAAATTACTCTCACACTAAATGTTACTTGTGGACATATTTGTCAGTGGTTGCTTGACAGTAACAACAGTTTTACTACATGCATTTGAAATATGAGATGTACAGACCTACCAAGATTTTATATTACTTGCAGGAAGAAATCAGAAATACAAAGATGATCAAACAAAGTGTTTAGAAATAATAATGAGTGTCGATAGAAATGAATCACTGCGTAGAGTGATGTAATAGTAATGCTGTAAAAGTGCATGTTATGCTTTGCAGACTGAGATGGTAAAGGAACAGTTGTCCTTGTGCATGCTATGAAGGTATATGAGGGAACAGAGGGATGGCTCCATGAGTGCTAAGTGGAGGTTACTGGTCACCTTTATGGTCTGGCTGCTTTACCCCTATGGAAATCACACACACACAAATCAATACCCATTGAATAGGAGGCTGTGTGGATCCAAGAGCCAGTCATTATACTTTTAAGGAGACAAAAATCTCTTGTCCATACCAGAAACTGAACCATGATTGCTCAGTTGTCCAGCCCATTCCTGTAGTTTAGTTTAGTTTATTAGTCCAAAATATCATACATATGATTGTGGACTCATCAATTTCTAGCGATATACAAGAAGTGAGATAAGTCCAATAGCAACAAACACAATATTCTGCAAATGATTTCAGAACCGCTTATATATAGTGTAATGAAGCTTAAATTAGATACAGAGCTAATGCAGTTACATAGTTACAGAGCTACAAATTCTTCCACTGAGTAAAAGGAATGCAGAAGAAGAAGTGATTTCAATTCCTTCTTGAAGGTCTTATAACTATCTATTTGTTTTATGTACCCAGGAAGTTTGTTATATAATGTAATCCCCATATTTATTACACTTCTCCTATATAAATCAGTATTGTATGATTGGATGTGGATATCCATCTGCACTGACTGCACTATCCCAACTGCAGATTGAGATAGACAACTGAATGATCATGATGTGTATATCAATGTATTGGTTCTTGAAGTGTTAATACTTGATGAAATAAAAGATCTGTTGCTTCCCATACAAAGGACAGAATAAGGATAACTATGTTTTGTTGTTCACTGTATTGTAAGTGTTAATATTGACACCATTATGTGTTGGCATCTGTAGTCCGTAATGGGAATATAGCACTGGAAAGTTAAAAACCTTCAACAGCAGATGAAACATAAAGAACAACATCATAGTCTTCTGTGATAATAGTTGTGTTGAATCATTGTGTTTTAGGAGAAGAACATCTAGAATGTAAGTCTGATGATGACTGTCCGGACAATCGCTACTGCAACCTTGTGACAAATACTTGCAATGATCCTTGTTCTCTGAAGAAGTGTGGAGAAAATGCATTCTGCAATGCTACCAGTCATCAAGCAGTGTGTCAGTGTACTGCAGGTTATGTTGGAAATGCAGATGTCAAATGCAGTAAGTAAATATATGTACTTACTGTGCATAAGCTGAATGCATGTGGGCAGGTTACATCTGTCTCTCCATCCAGCCACATATTTCACCTCAGAATTACTATATGGATTTTGATTAAATTTAGTATGGCAGGATGTGACAAGTCTTAGGGCCATATTGGTTTCTCATATGGATTTACATAGTACAAGTATAGTTTCATAACACAGTAAATGTGTATTAGCATAGCACTGCAGTTGTGAGCATTCAGAGCATCAAGACATAAATGCATTTGGCAACTTTGCAGACTGCACTGTTCCATTTTGTCACAAAATGGGTTAGGCAAACCGGGTGTATAACACAGGATCTGTATTCAGTTTCAGAGCATGGTATAGTGTCACTGCTATGAAATTTGGTTCATTATACACATAGTATGGTATAATATGAAGTGTTTATCTCTGAACATCTGTAACTTTTTTCTGCAATATTTCAGTTGTTGAAGATTGATATAAACAGTCTATATTTTATTGATACCATCAAACGAAATTGAAGTCTGAATAGTTTTGCATCCCTTGTAATCATTTCATTACAAATTTCACTGCAATGCTTCAACTATAAGTATCATATTTTAATCCCACATTTTAAAATGTTTTTAAAACACTAATTTATTATTTAGTAGCTGCTGTGGTTATTAGCAAATTAGCAATAGGCTAGAGGGCTTAAAAATTTTCATATTTTCAGTTGAATAAAATACTTCATGCCTGTAGCTAGCAGCACAGTTATCAGAGAGTTTCTCAGTTTGTAGGTCATGATGAATATTGGTGGGAAAGCAGAATATCATAGAAACCTAAAATGCAAACACACAACAAACAGATTACTAACTTTTATGCCTGCTGGCGGAATCACAGGTTGATCATTTAGTTTTGTTTCACACAAGACAAAGTTGAAAATCTCTGATGCAATACATTAGATTTAGAATTTAAATAATTGTATGAAGTAAAGTTTATTGTCATGTAATGCTTACTTGTTAGAATGGTCAGTCATATTCTAATCATATTTCAGGATTTAATTCATATGATTCAATTAAGCTTTTAGGTTATCCTTTACAATCCCAACCCCCTGTTTCTGATATATTTCTACAATAAATAACAGAGAAAGCAAACCAGGATGAGAAAAGTGAGTTAATTTCATTGTATGTATGGGATAATGATGAAAACAAATGTTTGTCAGATATGGAGGTTTTTCAATTTTACTCCAGTAAGTGCTGTTGTTGTTGCCATGTAATTTGAATAAATTTTGCAGGGAAAAGTCCTATAAACTTGCTCATACACATATTTTTGCCTTGCCAGTCCATTCTTAAGTACTATAGCAGAAATAGTTTAACTGTTGAATGACACCAAGCACTGACCTGTGTTCCTTATTGTATTTGTTACAACAATTGCTGTTGTATAGTATAGTAAAGCTAGTTTTGTCTGTCATCATAAATTGAGCAATAATATATTTGTGTATTCACACATCTTGTAGTGAGTCTTTGAGATGACAAATGCATATGTAATGTTAGTCAGAGACTTGGAGGGAAGTGACCACTAGTGATGCCTAGGTATGATTGGAAGGATAATATTGAAAGGGATCTGAAAGAAATATTGTGCCAGGATATGAAAAGTATTCACCTGATTCAGGATACAGTTCAGTGTAGGCATGTGTGAACACTTTATTGAGTTTCTGGGTACTACAAAGATGGAAATTTCCTGACCAGATGAACTATTACCATCTTCACAAATCCTCTGTTGCATGAAAACTGTCATTTTTTTAGTATAAAAATACTGTCCAGGGTTTCATTATATTCAATTTTATTTTACAGCTTCTCCATTGCGTACAGATTTTCCACAACCAGCAATGGAAGTGAACTGTCTCTCAGATGGAGTTCAAGTGGGAATTAACTTTGTAGAACAACCAGACTTCAACGGTGTGCTGTATGTGAAAGGACACAGCAAGGATGAGCAGTGTCGACGGGTTGTCACTGTGTCAAAAGACTCCCCATCCTACAAAGAGGTCTTCAAAGTCAATTTTGGCAGATGTGGACTAATCCATGTCAATGTACGTAACTTGTTCATTATTTCCACATGTTGTAAACTTGTCTTACTTCAGCTGGATCCTTTTCTTCTTACTTACTCCACTTACTTACTCCATGGTGCAGAGTCCTTCTTGAGAAGCTAACTAGTTTGCAGCTAGTCAAGAAATTCCCCGCATTTTACGGAACCCGAAGGTTCATTACCGCACTCACAAGCGACCTGTCTCTATCCTGGGCCAGCCCAATCCAGTCCATATACCCACACCCCACCTCCTGGAGATCCATCCTAATATTATCCACCCATCTACGCCTAGGTCTCCCCAGTGGTTTCTTTCCCTCTGGTTTCCCCACCAAGACCCTATACACCCCCCTCTCCTCACCCATATGCGCCACATGCCCAGCCCATCTCATTCTTCTTGATTTTATCACCCACACAATATTGGGTGAGGAGTACAGATCATTTAGCTCCTTGTTATGTAATCTCCTCCATTCCCATACTTTTCTTCTACTGTTCTTAAATAGAGCCTATGTCACAGTCAAAACTCTACTTAAAATCATCATATTTCACTGTATAAACCACTTAGTTCACTTAAATTTAAGTGCAAAATTACCCAGTATCATGATTAAGAAACTGGGATTTTCTGTCATTAGAAGGCCAAGATATGATCAGACAATTCCTTGTAACTGATCTTCTTATTTCTTTACAGGGTCAGGCAAGTTTTGTCCTCGTCATCCAGAAACATCCTAAACTTGTGACATTCAAAGCCCAGGCATATCATATAAAGTGTGTATACCAGACTGGAGAACAGAATGTAACGTTGGGTTTCAATGTGTCAATGTTGACAACAGCAGGAACAATAGCCAATACTGGTCCACCACCCACATGCATCATGAAAATTATAACTCAAACAGGCCAAGAAATAAACCAAGCTGAGATTGGAGACAATCTGCAGCTGCAAGTCGAAGTGCAACCAGCAAGTGAGTAATAGTGTCTGTTTCCTTCTTTCAAAAAGCAGTGATTCCAAAGTGTAACTGCATAAAGCTATCTTTATTTTCACACACCTTTGGATTACACTAGAAATTGTATGAAGAAGCCCCTTACTGTAGTAAATATGAAAGGACAACAATTTTAACTCACATTTTCAAACTTTGCTGTAAAATTTAAACTGCATACCTTAAAACTAATTGCATATTTTTATCCATGAAGCCTGGGAGAATCTGCAGTCACTGTGTAACACAAATCAAACATGTTTTGTACTATTGCCTTAGTCATTGCATTATAGATGTTTACAGCCACTAATATGGTCTCATGTTTTGACAGTAACAAGTAAAAAGGTGATGATGTTTGTTTCTGTGCATAATTAACCCTGTGGCTTCAACAGATGGCTATAGTCTTTGCAGCAGTGCAATGCCAAGAAAACCAAACAAGCATTGAATCCAGCAGCCAGTAACATGCAAAGTAATGGATGGGCAATTTAAATCCCTGTTTTTGCAGAGTGCACTGGGCATTTAATTCCAGTACCAAAGGGTTAAGCATTACTTCTCTAAGGTACACTGGAGAGTTAGAGTTTATTGTCAGGCATTCTAAACCTCAGCAGTAAATGTGCAAGTGAAGTGGTATTGCCATAAAATTGATTGATTGATCGATCGACTGACCGACCAACCAGTTGGTTGATTGATTGGTTGATTGATTGTGACAGACCTTTTTGCCACTGAACCAAGCCCATGAGGTTTTTTGTTTTTTCCATGATCTGATGTGGTGGATGTTAAGAAGTCAGTTTCCTGTAATTTGCAATTTAAATGGAATAGCTTTGAAAATTATTCAAATTTTCAACACTTCTGCTTCTCAGACATATCAGCTATTACCATTTCTTACAGTACAGTTTATATTCTTTGCATGATCTCTTATACTATATGTGGTTAGAAATTACTTTTTTTTGCAGTATTATTCAGGTGTTCAAATCAAGTAGAATGAGGTGGAGAAGACCACATCACTTTGGGACAGCCTTACTAATAAAAATTCATGTATAATGTAGTATTTATAATAATTTATGAATTATTGTATTTCCATTTTAGGCATTTATGGTGGATTTGCACGTAGTTGTATTGCCAAAACAATGGAAGACAGTGTAGAGAATGAATACCTTGTAACAGATGAGAATGGTTGTGCAACTGATCCTACCATATTTGGAGAATGGGACTACAATCCTGATAGCCAGTCTCTGTTGGCTAGTTTCAATGCCTTTAAGTTCCCAAGCAGTGACAACATCAGATTCCAGTGCAACATCCGAGTATGCTTTGGAAAATGTCAGCCGGTAAGTACTGTATGGGTATAAGTCACCAGTCACAGACTTGGTTAGAAAATGTTCATTATTACTTTGAAATGTTAAGTACAGTGCCCTGTTATTATGCCTTGGTGTTAAGTTTTCATTCATTTAGTTTTAATTTTGATAAGTCAAGCCAAGCTGTCTTATAATTACATTTCCTCTATTTATGGCATTCTTTGGTTTATCTCCATGTCTGTAGTCTGCTGGTGAAGCCTGATAGTATATATTATGTTGTACATAACCAGAATCTGGACTGTACAAGAAATGTGCTCACACCTGTAATGTTTCTTATAACCATACAAACTTATACTCAATGAAATTAAGAATTTTTGTAAGACTACCACATCATTATATTGTAAGGCAGTTGTGCAGGAAAACAAGAAGGCATATTCTTCCAGTTTGAAAGTCAAGGAATTTTAAAATTTGTAGAGGAGGGGGGGAAAAAAAAGAAAGGAAAAAATAAAGAAAATGGGAATGCAAATCCATTCATGCATTTATGTACACTTTGATTCTGTATCATTACTAACAACACTCATGAATAAATGTGTGCTGTTGTTCTTTGTAAATGTGTCTGTGTTGCTTCTAACATTTCCTCTCGTTGATTTAAGTTAGTGTTCTGGACCGTCCTTTGCCACCTCCTATTAAAACTTAATATCTATGCTGTCTGCTGTATACATCACTAAGCTGTGGACAAACTCATACCAGCTGAAACAATTGATAGAATTTATATCGTGAGTTCTGTACCCTGAAACTCTTCTTGTAGCACTAATGAAAAATAAAGTCTCTAACTTAAATCAAGCTCTGAGAAGTTAAATTAAATTTGTTTTGTTAAAACACCCATAAATTTTTGCAGGTGAACTGTCAAGGTTATAATGCATTTGGACGACGGCGTCGTGAGATCACAGAGCCACGAAACAGTACAGATGTTGCTGTATCAGAGTCTATTTATGAAGGCCAACTGAGAGAAGAAATCACAATCCAATCAAATGCTATTCTCACATTTGAACGGCGTGAGGAGAGATTTGTTGATCCAACAGAAGGTATGCTATTGTTTTCAATATTCTTTGCAATTTTGTTTCTTTTTTAATGTAACAACTGTAAGAAGATAAACCTGAACATATTATGATACTATATTATGTTGTTAAGCACCAGCAACTCTCCATTCCTCACACAGAGTCATTTCCTGTACATTTTACTTGCTGAAGTATTTTCATTTGCCCTAATTGTGCTATATTTCTCTTCCTTTAGACTGATTCTTTCCTCTAAAGCACTCCAACTGCAGTATTTTGTAACTGAATTAAACAGTTATATACGAGGGGCATGTTCATAATAATTTAACACAAGAAGGTGTTCCCTGTTAGAAATAGCAAGAAACTTGGCAAGGTGAGATAAGAGAACAGTATGGAACCAGTAGCAAGAAGAGGGAGACTGAGCTAGAATTTTAGCTAGGCCTGTAAGATTGGAGGCTTCAGAGGCTTGGACAGTGGAGTTGCTGCAGATTCAAGTGTTCTGCTGTGTGGTTGGGTCAATATATCCTGAAGTTTCACAGGCACTATTATCATGTGAACTGTGTGAGTCGGTTTACCCAGTGACACAGTGTAACATCTCAGAAGACTTGAATTGTTAACTACTACTAGTCTACGAGCATAGTGCAGAAAATGAAATTTTTCCTTAACATTGTCTTATGCTTTAGTGAAAATGTCCATACATGTTAGTAACACAAGGTGCACAGTCAGATCTACCTGCAACAGACCTGCATCACCACCCCTTACTTCCATTACTGACCTGTGACATCCAAGTCAAGTTTCATGTTTTGCCAAATAACTCATGGCTGTCTTCTTAGCTATGATCCCATGTAGTTTGGCAGATAGTACCAATGTGTCAGGCAAACTCATATCTTCAGGGTAGAGGATGGAGAAAGCAGGTTTCTCAAAAATGCTTATACTGGTCTAGCAAAGTACACCACATCAAATCCCACAAGACAGTAATCTACAGCACTGTCATGAGAACTTCAGAAATACACTTTTAATGGGCAGTTTGCTAAAAGAGAAAAGCAAAGTAGCCAGCGAACAGGCTAGTAAAAATTCCTCCTGTCTTGTGAATAAGACATTACATCCCCTCCATATTATATTGTACAGGATTGTTATTTAATCTGACAACTATCAGTTGTTGCTTCCTGTCATCATGTTTATCATATACATGTACACAACTCAGCCAACCACCCATATACACAGCAGAGTGGCAGAGAGAAATGACAAACAAAAGGTGTGAGATAATATAAGTATCCTGTACATTAGCATATGTCATAATAGTAACAAATAGTACATAGTCATACATAATAATATGTTGTCCACAGTCTCGTTTGTAGAATGACTAAGGGTTACTAAGTTCATTTGGCACTGAATTAAAACTCATCTGTACAAGATAGCTGTGAGCATTTGGGGTTCATAACTAGCAAAATTAAGATTCCTCGTTTTTTTATTTACAGAAATTCAGTGAACATTTTAAGGAACTCTACTGTCTTTGAAAAATTTTCTATCAATCATAAAATTGACCTCCTATTCGTATTATATGACCAATTATTGAGTAATAATTTATTAACGAATTTCATGTATTTTGTACGTGTCTAAGAATATATTATAAAGGTATCTTTCTGTATCTTGATTTCCTGAAGACATGGAGGTTAATTACCTTTACTGATGGGTATCTCTTACAGCGCCTGATGTTCAACAAATGGAGGACATATGTGTTTCTATGATTGGCTTCATCATTGCATTGGTGATCACAGCATTGCTAGCACTAGTAGCAGTAGCTGTAGCAGTGTCATGCTGGCTAATGGCATACAGGAGGAAACCCAAGACAACAGGGCCTCTTCCCCATCCGCCGGAATTCCCCAATCCACTCTTCACAACACCAGAGCCCGTTGCAGAGCCATCGCCAGACTACCTCTCCTAATGTGACTTTATAAACACATGAAACCAAAAATGTAGTACATAATGTGCAAATTTATGGAACTATATTTAATTTGATGTAAAGATTCACTGGTTAGTGACACCTCACTGAATTCAGCGGTTTAACATATCCACCGATAGTGACTTCTTTCATTTATGAAATGGACGAATTTTCCGTGATAGATTTATATACCTTCATGATGAAATTGAGCCAACTACTGTAGCGTACAATGTCAGTGAGATAAAAGGAGGAAGTTAATACACCTAAATTTTAACCAAAAATATTCTTCTTCCAAATGCAATGAATCGTCATCCTGTTATTTGTGCGCTGTGTTTTGTTACGTGAATATTTGTTTTAACTGTGTTGTGTTAATGAAGAATATTGAAAATGCATTGTCGATCAACCTGTATGTAGATTTTGATGTCACAAACCCGGTAAGTAATATAATGATCTAGAATGCATTTTTACAGTAGTCATCTCCTCCGATGGCTTTGTGAGACTTGTGATGATAATGTAGTATTGCAGACAGGGGATTTTTTCTTTTGGTGGTGGTAACTAACTTTTATATAATTATTTAATACTAATTGTTTTCCTAAATCAAAATTAAAGCGTTCTTTTCTTATTGAGAATTTGTTGAATTCAATACAGTAATACTTGGTGCTAATTTTGCAGAACTTTTCCTTTTTACACCCCTTGATACTTGCATTTATGTCTTGAGGTCATTGCCTCACTATGAAACTGCAAAGGTAACTGTTAAGCCATTGGAGGATTTGTGAGTTTTATACGACTATAAATATCTAATATATATTATAAATATTAAGTGTATAGAATGAACGAATATGTGTACTGTATGTTTTAGAGTGGAATGTCTGCTCTACTGCTGTGTGAAAAGACTGGGAGCTATGTGCTAATTGTGTTTTACTCCACTGGCTACTAAATAAAAATTGATTTATTAACATACGTTTCATGTAATTCTCCCAGTCCTTTCCACACTCTGTTGTATATTTAATTTGACTGCCTAGGAAGAGTCGAAAATCTTCAGGTTAAATGAAGGTATTACAGGATATAATACTCTATAACAAAATCATCTTTGCAGTTTTCCAGATACTGTGATCCTAATCCTGTCATTTCTGTTGTTACATTATGAGGTTAAAATGAGTCATCTTTGTGGTAAACTAAGATAAAATTTCTATTTTTGTAAGCTTCACCATATTAATTTCCACATATGGTTGTTAAAATAAAAGACTGCCAATTTGATATTTCATTGTTATACTTTAATAATCTTTAAGCTTGGAAGCTGATAACTTCCTTGAATGCAACTGTGAAGCATATGTGAAAGTGGGCATGCATATCACCTCATAAATGGGCAGCTTTCCATTAATAGTTACCAAATGTCTAAACAGAGTTTCTAACATGAGCACATTTCATACATATCAGTTTGTTTTAGTGCCATGCCATTGGGTGTGAAATTTTAAAATATTCAAATGTCAGTTTAATAATGTGAAAAGATTGAGCTTAACATTTGTTTTGCAGTGGAGGGAAGTTACCCCTTACATTATTATGCCTATCTTGTTTTTAATTGTATATTTAACAAATATACAAATACTGTCAAAGAACAAGAGTTATATTCTTAACACTTCCATATTTTGTTTTTAAATTTGACTTTCTTCAATATCATTTAATTGAATATTTTTTAGCAATGACTATTACCATGTGGTGGAATTTTAAATTGAATACACAGCTGAAAAAGAGTAAGCTTATAAAATAATTTCTGTGTATTTATGTGTATCCCCTTATTTTTAACTGTAGACAAAATGATATTATTATGTGGATAGAAATTGTTTTAAACTTTGAATGTTTTGTTGCTGTTAGAATCAGATAGAGTTCAATTTAAATTGAACAGTATATTCAAAATGCTGTACATGCCTACATCTTGTACAAAAATTACTTAAAACATAAAATTAACATTTGAATATTTTATAGGTTATCATCCAGGTGGTTTTGTCATCCAGTTGTTAAATTAATGTGCTTCTGTTAGGGATTTTGATGGGAGTAGCTTTCCAGGATTGGTGTCTATTATTTTCCACAATATTAAAATACATATGGATGCCTTTTTCATTCTCCAGACTTGCACAGTCATGTGATAGTTCCTGTTCTCTTGAGTAGACAAGTAGTCATGGTGTGGGGAAAGGGAGCTATGATGTGCCCACAATCATGAATGTGCTAATCACACAAAAATCTTATATTTATGCATATTAATTTCTGTAATGCTATTTCAAGACGTTTACTCAATAATACGTAACAATACAGCAGCAAATTTATCAAATGTGATAATTGCTTAATAAAGACTCTGTAATAATTTACCTTGTGTTTCTTTCTTTTGTTGACCATTTTTTCCTTGTCAGGGATATCATGGGGGCTCAAATGGACAGATTGTTAAAAGTATATTGATTGCTTAGTACTCCAGTTATTAAATTCCACAATATGGATATTGCATAAAAAGCTCTGTGAATCAAATCAGAACCACTAATTATAGTTATTTTTTAATAATGAATGTATAATTATTATTTAGTAATGCACTGAATGCTGTCATTCTGAGCTCAGCAAGGGGTTGGTCAGATGTGAGACTTAGCTGAGGCCTGACATTCTACTATGTTGGTGGCTCGGGCCTCCTGTGAGCATGAAGCTGTAGCTAAATGATAATAATACCTTGTGCAGTACAAAACCCACGTGGAACACATTTGGATTGAAATCAGACCTGCACAGCAGAAACCAAAATTTAACTCCATTAGCTGCTGCACAAAGCTCCATAATATGAAGAACTACCCAGCACAGTGTTCCACTTTTATTAATTAATATTTACAATTGCTTTATTATTTGAAACAGTGTAATGTTTAACCTAAACTGCACATGTCATAGTGAAGTTCAGTCTACATTCAGTCAGTGTGTAGGCTTTAATGCTGACTCCCCAATTAGAAAGAAGTGTCATGGCTTGAGGATGCTCTTAGATAGTTTATTGTCTAAAGCAACAACGTGGACCAATACACATTGCCATATCATGTTCAGAGATAATTTGTGCATTGTCATATACTACTGAGCAGTGGCATACCCAGGAATTTTGTTCGGGGGCTATTCAACAATTTCAGTTGAGGACAGAAGACAGAGAACGGGGATCTGGGGGCGGTAGCCCCCTAGTCAGGGGTTCTGGAGGCAGCTGTAATTTGGTACAAGAAATTTCATTTCATATAGTAATATTTTCTTAATTGTTGGTAATTTAAGACTATTTATGATGACAACCAATTTATTTGTCATTGCTAATGTAAAACAGTTGTGAACCTAGGTAGTTTTAGAATTTTACCACCTTTTTTCCGAACATCTTGGGGTGTTGGCGTCCTAAATTCAGCAATTTTTAACAGTTTTCACAATCGGGTTGAGTTTGGCATGATTTTGGAGGGCCTTCGGAATTTCGGGGGGGGGGGGTTGAACACCCCAAACCCCCCCTCGGTACGCCACTGCTACTGAAGAACTTATTTTGAAAAGGTGAACTGTGAAAAGATGTTTTAGTGTTTTGTGGAGTGGCATTTCTGCTGTAACCTAACTATCTTACTAACTGCATGGAGCAGAGGTGTTTTATGGCAACATGTTGACAAAAACCTGCCATTGGTCACTGCCCTAAATCAAATGAAATTGGTTCACACCCTTCCACCCTATCTCTTTAAGAGAACATTTTAATATTATGCACCCATCTATGAAACACATGTAGAGAAAGTATACAGACATTGGTAGTAGTCGTCATCATCACCACCACCACCACCACCACCATAACTGAACCTCATATCTAAGAATCATTATCCTAGGTTTTGATAATTTGCTTATGGCAGTATTATTTTCATAATTATGACATTGTTTTCTGTGAGACTGTAAATCCATGGCAAAATGAATGCAGGCTAAAACCTTGAGGTAAACGTGTTTAAATTACGCTTGTATTTGCCAACCAAGAAAGAAGTTTTATGGTAGGCCTCTTTTAGATAGTAACGTGTAAAATAATATTATTCTAGTTGAAGAATAAAAGACCAACTTGATGTCACTTGCTATTTTATTTCACTTCTTATGTGCTCAACATGTTTCAGACATTAATATATCCATCATCAGGAGCTTGCGACTATTCTGTTGAA
>Ga0123357_10002837_pt1 | contig 19553 bp, 17 predicted proteins | sample TergutEmb28metaG_FD_89873 | JGI IMG/M metagenome (GOLD analysis project Ga0123357, IMG submission 89873) | Embiratermes neotenicus P4 segment gut microbial communities from Petit-Saut dam, French Guiana - Emb289 P4 | ecosystem: Host-associated > Arthropoda: Insects > Digestive system > Gut ...
AGCAGCCTGCGCGGGCGCGTGTTGGGTATGGGAGCCGCCTCGACGGGCATGCAGGAGATCAAGGTGGTTGCGCCTTATGCGGAGGTCGCTAATTATTCCCCGCATCTGCGCTCACTTTCGCACGGGACCGGGACCTATACTATTGAACTAGAAGGCTATGAGCAGGTGCCGGGAGAAGTACAAAAACAGTTGATAAGCGACTATGAAGCGTCGCGGGCACACGATTAAGTAGGCGGACGACTGTGGACAGAGTAAAGTACGAAGAGGCACGGCAACTTTATCAGGAAAATGACTTTCGCAAGGCAGCGCGCGTCTTTCTTGAAGCTTGCGATGAGGGCACGCCCCTGGATAATGGCGCGGCTTATCATGGCGCAGGCAATGCGTTTATGCGTCTGAAGCGCTACCGGGACGCTATCACGGTCTATGAGCAGGCTCTGCGCGATGACAGTTACCAGAAGCGTGGCAATATCGAGAGCAATCTGGGTAACGCCTATCTTCAGAATGGCGACTTCAGCCAGGCGATCGCGCATTTCGAGGCCGCGCTGGCTGCAAATTCAACCTATGAGCCCTATAAGTGCCACCTGGGCCTGGCGCATGCTTATTTTGAGCAGCATTCATATGAGCAGGCGGCGATCGCCTACAAGAACGCGGCGCTTGATGACCGCAACCCCAATCCTGCCGCAGCGCTGGTCAACCTGGGGCTTTGCATGATGGCCTTGCGCCGTCCGCAAGCCGCTGTTGAAGCTTATAGCGCGGCTCTGGGGATAGAGGGCTATGCCAATCATGGTCGGGCGCTGGCAAATCTGGGTATGGCTTACTATGCTTGCGGTGACTACGCGCGCGCGCTGCGTGCTCTGGAAGAGGCGCAGATGCTGCACCACTATCAATTGAGCTCGGTTGCGCAGGAGGCCTTGAGTAACAGTCGGATCCAGTTGGGCGCTGAGCACGAAGCTCAGGCGCAGGTCCCGCGTGTGGCGCCAGCGCCGGCTGCAGCGGCGCCCGCCGCCGTTGCGGCTCCAGCCGTAGCGGCCGCGCCACCTGTGGCCCCTGTCGCGCCGGTGGCGCCCGTTATGCCCGTTGCGCCCCCTGTTGCGCCGGTTGTTGCGGCGCCCGTCATGCCGGCTGTTGCGCCAGCGCCTGTCGCCGCTCCCGTTGCGCCGGCCCCCGTTGTGGCTGCGCCCGCGCCGGTCGCCTTTCCCGCTGCGGTACCAGAAGCGCCCCAACCAGCGCCAGAGCCCCCCGTCGAAGCCCCCGTTTCAAAGCGGAAGGCAAAGAAGAAGAAGGCCGCCGCCGAAGACCTGAGTACGGGTCAGATCGGCTCTCTGGAGGGCGTCGACTCCTTCTATGCGCTTTCTGAACAAGAGATTACCGATCAAAGCAAGAAAGAGATCCGTAAAAAGCGCGGCGTATGGACCTGGCTGAAGCCGGTGCTGATTATCGTCATCATCATGGCGGTTATCGTGGGCGGCGCCATTGCGGTCTTTTATACGGGCTTTGGGATTCCCTCCGCGAGCTCTACGGTCTCGAAACTCTTCTCAAGCTATAATACGGGCGGCGAGATTACCAGCTACTGGTCGCCAGGAACGCCCCAGATTAACCAGAGAATGGCGATGGTCCCCGTACCGTCTACCGCCACGATCAATTCGGTGACTCCTACGTTGCTCTTAAACACCGTGCATGTGTCGGTAAAAGCTGGCGCCGGTACCGATAAGAACGCACAGTTGAAGTTTGTCGTCATCTGCAAGCGGGTGTGGTTTGGCTGGAAAGTTGTCTCCATTACCGGCGATTACTGATGCTGAAGAAAGGATAAACGCTCCCTATGAGAGAAACTACCTATGTCATGATTAAGCCTGACGCAGTTGCCGCAGGTAAAGTGGGCCGTATCATCAGTCGCTTTGAGGACGCCGGTTTGACAATCGAGCGCATGGAGCTGGCGACGCTTACCGCCGCTCAGGCCGAGGCTAACTATCAAGAGCACGTCGGTAAACCCTTTTATGACTCTCTTATCAGCTATATCACCTCAGGGCCGGTCGTCAAAATGGCGCTTGCCGGCGAAGGCGCGGTCAAAAAGTGTCGTACGCTTATGGGCGCGACCAATCCAGCGGAAGCAGCCCCGGGCACCATTCGTGGTGATTTTGGATTGGTGACTGACGCTAACGTCATCCATGGTTCTGATTCTCCAGAATCTGCCGCGCGCGAAGTCACGCTCTTTTTTGGCGCATAACGCCTGCCAGCAGCGTCGCGTCTGGTAACAGCTGTAGAACGCTTCATACGCTGCCAGCAAGGCAACGGTACTATTTAATATGCTCATTTAGCAGATAAGACTGGGAGTCCTGTGTGTCGCTAAGCGATATGTTCATTAAGTCGATTGGTAACGACATTGCCGTAGATCTGGGGACGGCCAATACCCTCGTGTCCATACGGGGCAAAGGCATTGTCCTGATTGAGCCGTCGGTTGTCGCGGTCGAACAGGAGACCGGACGTGTTCTTGCGGTAGGCAAAGAAGCTAAGCGCATGATCGGACGTACGCCGGGCTCTATCGTCGCCACCCGTCCCTTAAAAGACGGCGTCATTGCGGACTTCAATGTGACCGAGGCTATGCTGCGCTACTTTATCAACAAGGTCCGTGAGCGCAAATTCTTATTTCAGCCTAAACCCCGCGTTGTCGTCTGCGTGCCTTCTGGCGTCACAGAGGTAGAAAAGCGCGCGGTTTTTGAGGCCGCGATGACTGCGGGCGCGCGTCACGCCTTCCTGATCGAAGAACCAATGGCCGCCGCCATCGGCGCAGGTCTTCCTATTCAGGACCCCACGGGCTCTATGGTCGTTGACATCGGCGGCGGGACGACCGAGGTTGCCGTTATCAGCTTAGGCGGCATCGTCGTATCGGTCAGCTCGCGCGTTGCGGGCGATGAGTTTGACGACGCCATCATCGACTATGTGAAGCGCGCCTATAACGTACTGATCGGGGAGCGCACGGCAGAAGAGATCAAATTCGAGATCGGCAGCGCCTGGCCGCTTGATGAAGAAGTCGACGTCGAGGTGCGCGGGCGTAATCTGGCTACGGGCCTACCGGTTACTATCACGATGGAAAGCGAAGAGATCCGCGAGGCCATCGAAGGTCCGATCAACGCGATCATCGAAGCGATCAAACACACGCTTGAACAGACCCCCCCGGAGCTCTCCAGCGATCTGATGGAGTTCGGGGTCGTGCTTACCGGCGGCGGAGCGCTTTTGCGCGGTCTTGACGAGCGTATCAAAAATGAAACAAAGATGCCGGTGTATGTATCTGAAAGCGCATTGATAAACGTCGTTAATGGTTCGGCGCAAGCCCTCGAGGAGATCGATGTACTGAAGAAGGTACTTCAGGGTACGCATTAGAAGGCTGGAGATGTAAGATGCCTTCTTCTTTGAGAGTAAGCCCCGCGGACCGCAAAAAGCATCCTTATGGCTGGCTGATTTTATTAGTGGTGCTCTCGCTTGTCCTTATTACCGTTTTTTCCCGGGAGGATCCTTCCGGACCTCTGCATAAAATCCGTATTGCCAGCCAGACGATGGTAAGTCCCCTTGGACAGGCGGGCAAATGGGTCACGACCCCCGTGCGAAATTTTGCGGCCTGGACGGTTGGTCTGGGTGTTTCGCGCAGCGAGCTGGAAACTCTACGCGCTCAAAACGCCGCGCTTCGCTCCCAGGTGGTCGGACTCGAGGAGCAGGAGCGCTCATCGCAGTCTCGCGCTGCCTTGCTCAAAGTGGCTCAGACCGCCGGCTATAAGGGAGTTACCGCAGAGGTCATCGGTCTTCCTGTTAACCAGTGGGAGCAAGTCATCGTGGTCAACGCGGGTGACAACAAAGGCATCAAGCTTTCAATGCCCGTGCTTGGCGCGAACGGTTTGCTCGGCCAGGTTATCGAAGTAGGGCCAAACTATGCTAAAGTGCGCCTTATCACCGATCAGGAAAGCGGGATTGCGTCGTTGCTTCAAAGCAGCCGAGCCCAGGGGATTACCCGCGGCTCTCTTTCCGGCGATCTTACGATGAATTTTGTGAGTATGGAAGCTACGGTGACGGCGGGCGACACCGTTATTACCAGTGGCATTGGCGGGGTTTTCCCTAAAGGGCTGATCGTTGGTCAAGTGGTCAAGGTCAGCAAGGAGGTTAACAGTCTGTATAAGACCGTGCAGCTGCAGTCTGCCAATGACGTTACGCACATTGAAGAGGTCATCATCCTGACCAACACGCCGCCGGATACCACGGCCTTACCAAAGGCCACGCAGACAAGCCCAAGCTCAGGCCAGGGGAGTAATTGATGTTAACGTTAAACAATAAAATCCTGTCGGCGGTGCTTGCCTTGGCCATTGCCTTTTTCTTGCAGATCGCCCTGGGCCCCTCGATCTCGATTTTATCGGTGCGTCCTAACTTTTTGCTGATCGTCACGATCGTCATGGCGCTGGTCAACGGCCCGGTCGAAGGCGCTTTTGTCGGCTTTTTTGCGGGCCTGCTCTTCGATCTGCTGGGAACGGGGCCTTTTGGGCCGGCGGCGCTTGTGCTCTGCGTGGTGGGCTACGTAGCCGGTATCCTGCAGGAGCGTATGTTCGCCGAGGGTTGGATCCTTCCGGTGCTGGTGCTTGCGGTCAGCGGATTTATCGCGGAACTTTTTTATCTGATCATGCTTATGGTGCTGGGCGAGCACCTTTCATTTTTCTCCGCCCTTCTGACGAAGTCGCTCCCCTCGGTGCTTTATACCGTGTTGGTTGCCGTGATCGTATTTCCGGTGCTATCGCGTCTGTTGCGCGAGCAGCCTACCATGTCGACCGTGCGGCATATGCCGCGGCTCTAGGAGGCAGGCATGGATGATCTGACAACGACGTTGCGACTGCGATTTTTAATCTTAGGCGGCCTTATCTTTGCGGTCTTCATTTTGTTGGGAGTGCAGCTCTGGTCGCTTCAGTTGCTCCATGGGCAGCAGTACACGCAGGACGCGGCAAGCAATCGTCTGCGCACGTCGACTACGGCGGCGACCCGGGGGCGCATCTTTGATCGCAACGGCGTCCCTTTGGTAACGAACCGCTCTTCAATGGCGGTTCTGGCGCCGACCTACATTAAAACAAATAAAGAATTGATCGCTCGTCTGAGTCAGGTGCTCAAGATGAGCCAGAAAGATATCGAGACGCGCCTTAACAATTCCCGTGACGCGCCGCTTGATCCGCATGTTCTGGCGATTGACGTATCCATGGAGCAGATCGCCTACATCAGCGAGCACACGGATCTTTTTCCGGGTGTGGAGATACAGGCGATGGCCGTCCGGCAGTACCCCCAGGGTACGTTAGCGGCTCAAGTTTTAGGCTATACCGGCGAGATCAGTACCGATGACTTGAATGACCCCGCTTTTAAGACCTACCAGGCAAGCGATATAGTGGGCAAAAGCGGCGCCGAGCGCGAATTCGAAAGCGCCTTGCAAGGGGTCCGGGGGACCAAGCAGCTGGAGGTTGACGCCTACGGTCTGCCTAAGCGCGTGCTTTCCTCGACGCCGGCTGAGTCGGGCCAGGACGTTGGACTGACGCTTGACGTGGGCGTCCAGAAGGTGGCGGAGCAAGCCTTAAGCGACGCCTTGACGACGGCGCAGAGCAAGGGCTCGAACAACGCAAAGGCGGGCTGCGCTATCGCGCTTGACGTAAAGACCGGCGCCGTACTGGCGATGGCTTCGGCGCCCAGCTATGACCCCGCTCAGTTTATCGGCGGTATCAAAAATACGGTCTGGGATCAGCTTAACGCGAAAGATTCCGAGTATCCCTTGACCAATCGCGCGATCAGCTCGATGTACCCGCCGGCCTCGACCTTCAAGTCCTTTGTTGCTTTGGCGGCGCTTAACGATGGCTTAGCGACGGCTAACACGACCTTTAAGTGCGAAGGTCGCTGGACTGGCCTGGGCGAGCAGTGGGCAAAGAAGTGCTGGGACTTAAGCGGGCACGGTACGCTCAATATGGTGCAGGCTATCACCCAGAGCTGCGACATTTATTTTTACAACATAGGTAAAGCCTTCTATGAAAAAGGCGGCGAACTTTTGCAGAGCTATGTGAGTGGCTTTGGCTATGGATCAAAGACGGGTATTGATCTTCCGGGCGAGGCAGCCGGGCGCGTACCGACCGCCGCTTGGAAAAAAGCCTGGAACGTGAACTATCCTGATTTTCAGCAGTGGGTGCCGGGCGACACGGTTAACATGGCGATCGGACAGGGCGACATGCTGGCTACTCCGATGCAGGTGGCGACTGCCTATGCGGCTATCGCCAACAACGGGGTTATGATGCGGCCCCATATCTTAAATACGCTGACCAGTAATAAGGGCAAGGTGCTTTTTACCTACAAGCCAAAAAAGGAAAAGACTCAGCCAAAGGTCAGCGCCTCCTCGCTCGCGACGATCAGAACTGCTCTGCGCGCGGTGGTGACCAGCGGCACGGCGAAGTCGGCCTTCCGTACGTATCAGACGCCGGTCGCCGGTAAGACGGGTACGGCTCAGGTCGCGGGCAAGGACGACTATACCTGGTTTGTTGGCTATGCTCCGGCGGACAACCCGCAGTACTGCGTGCTGGTACTCATCGAGCAGTCGGGCGAGACCTCGGTTGCGGCTCCCGCCGCGCTCCAGATATTCGAGCAGCTTTTTGGTCAACAAGTCGAGCACATCATCGCCAACGACAGCGGAAGGTAGACTAAGCGTCGTGGCAGAAACAGTCAAAGATTGGATGCGCCGCTGGCTGAACCCGCCGCTTATCGTCATCACGCTTCTGCTGGGGATCTTTGGCGCGGTGATCGTAACGGCGGCGGTCCAGGGCTACATACTTTCTGCCAGCATGGTGAAAAAGGAATACCTGGGGCTGATCGTCGGCGCGGTCCTGGCCGGAGTGATCGCCGCCATAGACTATCGTCATTTCAGAAACTGGTGGCCCGGTCTGCTAGTCTTGACCGGAGTGTTGATCTTTTTGCCCAAGGTGCCCGGCCTGGGTGTTCAGGGGGCCTTAGGCGGCACCTTGTGGGTGGGCATCGGGGGTCATTCGCTGTTCCAGCCTTCTGAACCTGCGAAGCTTTTGACTATTCTTGCGATAGCGTCCTATGTCGCGCGCTTTGAGGGGCGCATCGATCGCGTACGTGACTTTCTGATATCTGCGGGCATCGCTCTGATCCCGTTTCTGCTGCTGATCGCCCAGGGCGACCTGGGCACCGGCCTGGTGAGTCTTGCCATCATGCTGGGCGTTTTGCTGATCGGCGGCGCGCAGCTCAAGCACTTGCTGGTGTTTATAATCTGCGGTATCGCTCTGGTAGCCGGTCTGCTGTGGCTCAATACCGCTATGGGAACCTACACCGTAAAAAACAAGGACGGAAGCACCTACCAGGAATATCACCTTATCAAGAGCTATCAGCTCGACCGTCTGACTGCCTTTGTGAACCAGCAAGATGACAGTAGCAGCGCGGGCTATCAACTCAAGCAGTCAAAGATATCGATCGGTTCGGGACAGTTTACCGGCAGCGGGCTTAAGGGAGGCACGCAGAGCACGCTTGACTTTTTGCCGACCCGTCCGACAGACTTCATCTTTGCGACCCTGGCAGAAAAAACAGGTTTTGTGGGTTGTATCTGTTTGCTTGCGCTGTATCTGGCGCTTTTAATCACCAGTCTTTCTATCGGTAGTAGTTCAGACGATCTGTTTGGTACACTGATAGTAGTAGGCGTTATCGCTATGTGGGTGTTCCAGATTTTGGAGAACATCGGGATGAACATGGGGCTCATGCCCATTACAGGCATCCCGTTGCCCTTCATGAGCTACGGAACTACCGCTTTGATGACGAACTTGATGTGTGTCGGCCTGTTAGCGTCAGTCTGGGGCCACAGGCCTTATCTTTCCTCAACGAAAGGGGTCAGACGTGGAATCTCCTATCAAGGTCGGTAACCTTCTGTCCTTCGCAAAAAGTTTCCGCAACGCGCAGAAACAGGACCTGCGGCTGACGGTCTTTGTGGACCCGCGCAGCGCTGACGAGCATATTACGGCGCTCTGCGATCTGCTGCGTCCCGCGACGCGGCGCTCGCAGGTCTTTGTGCAGGTTATGAGCGGGGATGTCGCGCTTGATACGGCGCGCTTAAACTCGGTGCGCAAAAGCAGCGCGCAGGTATTGCTTTGCGCTCGCAGCGCCGACATTGCAGACCTGCTGCCCTTGCCTGCGGCGACCTGTGTGGTCGTTGGCGAAGAACTGCGTTCTGAGGCGGCGGGCTTTTTGGGTCTGTCGATCCTTGACGTGGTCTCCTTCCGCTCGGGCGATATGCAGGAGCAGCTTGCCGACTGGCTTTCGACAAGCCTTTCTGCCAAGCGCCTGACCTTAGCCGCTGATTTTTCCTTTGTCCAAAAGACGGTGATGCGCGACATCTTGAGCGCGACAGCCTGGCAAAATGCCATCATCGCTCTTGTGCCGTTCACGCATGGCGCTGACATGCCGGTGCTGGTTGCCAATCAGGTAAAAATGCTCTTTCAGCTCGCCCTTGCTTCTGGCCTGAAGCTTGATCTTAAGCGCGCGCCCGAGGTCGCTGTGACCGGGGCTGCCGCTCTGGGAAGTCGCGCGCTTGCGAACCGGGCGTTCTTCCCCTTCCCGCCCGCGCGTTGGCTGGCGCGCGGGGCCATCGCTTTTGCAACGACCGAGGCCCTGGGACGCGCCGCCTGCCTGTATTACGAGCAGCTTGCCGCGCGCGAGCGGGAGCAGGCGCTGCTTACGGGCGCTGAGCGACGCGCGGTTGGCGGCGGCGTTCATCTGAATCCAACCCAGGCGCTGCTTAAGCTTCTGGGATCAGGCGACACAGCGGCGTCCGCAACGAAAGCCTAATTGATGGCAGATTTTTCCGGGCGATTTTTGCGTCTGGTCGCTCAGGCGCAACATCCGGCGCGCTCGCTTGATCATGAGTGGGGCGTGCCTGCGGCGCTGACGGCGGCTACGATTCCTGCCGATGCGTTGCGTTGTGGCTTCTGCTACCCGGCTTCCTATGAACTGGGTCAGTCCAATAGCGCCATTCACATCCTTTACGGCCTGGCAAACAAGTTGTCAGGTGTGGTGGCGGAGCGCGTATTTTTGCCGGGGGATGATTTGCGAGCTCTGATGCGCGCAAATGAGGTGCCGCTGCTGACCCTTGAAACCTTTACTGCGGTGCGCGATCTGGATCTGCTTGGTATTACGTTGCCCTATGAGCTCTCTTTTCCGGCGGTCCTTGAAGCGCTTGATCTGGCGGGGCTGCCCCTGTATGCCAGTGAGCGGGACGCCTCGATGCCGCTTGTTATTGGCGGGGGACCGAGCGTCTATAATCCTGAACCGCTGGCGCCGTTCTTTGACGCCTTCTTTTTAGGCGAAGGGGAGGCGGTACTCCCACAGCTTTGCGAAGCGCTCAGAGCGACGCGCGGCAAAAGCGCGGGTACGGACGCGCGCGCGCGCCGCGACGAGCAATTGCGCGCGCTGGTCAGCTTGCCCGGGATCTATGTCCCCTCATTCTACGAGCCGGTGCAGACGCAGACCGGCATCCGTCTTGCGCCGCGGGCGCACACGGGCGCGCCTGCGGTCGTGCAGCGTGCGGTCGCGCGTGATTTTGCCAGCAGCCCGGTTGCGGCTTGCGCTCTTGTGCCCTATGCAGAAGTAGTGCATGATCGTCTGACTGTTGAGGTGCAGCGCGGTTGTTCACGCGGCTGCCGTTTTTGTCAGGCGGGCATGACCTACCGGCCCGTCCGGGAGCGTCGCCCCGACAATCTGGTTCATGCGACGCTTGCAAGTCTTAAGGCTACCGGTTACGACGAAGTGTCTTTAAGCTCGCTTTCAACGACCGATTACTCGCACCTGCCCGAGGTTTTGCGGCGTTTGAAAAGCCGTCTGGAAAATACCGGCGTTGCGCTCTCGCTGCCAAGTCTACGGGTCGATACCTTCTCTGTTGAAGCTGCCCAATTGGTGAGCGGCGGCGCAAAAAAGAGCGGATTGACTTTTGCGCCTGAGGCGGGAAGCCAGCGCCTGCGTGACGTCATCAATAAGAATGTCACGGAAGCTCAACTGCTTGACACGATCCGCGCCGCCGCAAAAAACGGTTGGCGGCGCGTCAAACTCTACTTTATGATCGGGCTGCCAACAGAAACCGACGAGGACGTGCGCGCTATCGCGGAGCTTATCGCTCGCGTGCAGGACATGCTCTACGCCGAACTTGACCGCAGCGCCGCGCGCGCCTTCAAGATCACGGTGAGCGTGGCGGGCTTTGTTCCTAAGTCGCACACGCCCTTTCAGTGGGAGGCCCAGGACACGCGCGAAGAGCTCGTGCGCAAGCAGCGGATCCTGTCCGACGGTCTGTCGCGCAGGGGGGTGACCCTTAACTACCACGGGGCAGACACCTCTTTTGTCGAGGGCGCCCTGGCCCGCGGGGACCGGAGCGTTGCGGCTGCGCTTGAGGCGGCCTGGCGCGCGGGCGCGGCAACGGATGCCTGGGAAGGCGACTTTGATCTGCGGCGCTGGGAACAGGCTTTTAGCGCGGCGGGTGTTGACGCCGAGGCGCTGGCTTGCCGTGCGCGAGATTTTGAAGAGGAGCTGCCCTGGGCGCATCTTTCGACGGGGGTAAGCTGCGCGTACCTGCGTCGTGAGGCCTGTGCTGCGCGCGCGGGGCAGACTACGCCTGACTGTAGTTTTGACGCCTGTAGCGCCTGCGGCGCTTGTCAGGCCGCTGGCATTGACGTGACAAGCGTTGCAGGCCTGCGCTCGCTGCCGGCAAGCCAGGACCAAGGAGGCGCGCGCTGATGGTGAACTTCCGTCTTCGGTTCGCCTTCAGTGAGCTTGGTCGCGCGGCGCTGCTCTCTCATCTGGAGGTGCAACGCGCGCTTATGCGCACCATCCGGCGCGCTGATCTGCCATTTCTGGTTTCGCAGGGCTTTAGTCCTCATATGAAATTTGCGACGGGCCCGGCGCTTCCGGTGGGGGTTGCTTCACGCGCGGAATATCTGGATGTCGAGCTGGGGCACTTCGTCAAGCCGGCTGGGGCGCTCGTTCGCCTCCAGGCGGCGGCGCCGCCCTTGTTGCCGGTTCTGCGCTGCGCCTATGTCAGCCCGCAGGATCCGTCGCTTAATTCCTGGCTCAACGCCCAGACGATGGAGCTGGTCATTGAAAGCTCCCTTCTCAAAGAGCAAGACCTGACCACTCTCAGCGCTCATTTCGAGTCGGTGTGGACGGGACCCGCGCTCGAGGTCATGCGTAGGGATAAATTGCGCAGCTATCTGCCGCAGGACTTCGTGCAAGGTCCTCTTGAGCTGCGCCAGGAACCGGGAAAGGACGCCGCCTCGTCCTTTTGGGCTGCGCGCTTTGAGATGGCGCTTCCCGCAGAAGGCGCTCTGCGCTCTGACGTATTTGTTGAGGCGCTGATACGTCCCCTGGGGCTTGCGCTGCACGAGGTTAACCTTACGCGCAGCGCGCTTTTTCATCGATCAGAAGACGGCGCTCGCCACGCCGCATTACCGGGCGAGGATATTGATGGCTGACGTTCCCGCTCGCCAATGGCTTTTTGTGCATGAGGCGATGCGCGATCGTGTGGCCCTGCTTGAGGACGCGCAATTGGTCGAATACTACGAGGAGTCTACGATAGCTCCGGCTCTGAGCGGATCGATCTTCTGGACCATTGTGCGTGACGTGGTACCAGCGATAGCGGCGGCGTTTGTTGACGCGGGCCTTCCTGAAAAGTTCTTTTTACAGCCTGGCCCGGAGAGCGCGCCGCTTCATGTGGGAGATCGTCTTGCGGTGCAGGTGACGCGGGAGTCCAGCGTGGGCAAAGCGCCGCGCGCCTCACTCGAGCTCGATCTGCCGGGGCATTTCCTGGCGCTGCTTCTGGACTCTGACTACGTGGGCGTCTCTCGCAAGATCACAGAGGTTGAAGAGCGCGAGCGGCTCCAGGCGCTGTTGACCGAGCAGCTACAAAAGGCCGGCGCTCCCTGGCCTGATCTGAAGCTGGGCGCTATTGCCCGGACGCTTGCGCAGGAGGCGAGCGCCGAAGATCTGCGAGGAGAGGTGGAGTTCCTGGTGGAGCGTGGCGCGGAGTTGATGAACCAGATCGCCTGTCTACGGCAGACAAAGTCCGCGCCGCAGCTTCTGTACGCGGCGCCCTCTTTGCCCGAGCGCATGGTGCGGGATCGCGTGCATTCAGATGACGCAGTCTTAACCCAAGGGCTCGACCTCAGGGCCAACGGGCTTCGCCCGCCGTTGCAGCGGCCCGTCCTGCCTCCCTTTGCTGCAAGAAGCGACGCTGCCGCGACGCAGCTCTCCCGCAACCTGTTCGAGCGTTTCTACGTCGAAGAGCTGCTTCAAGAGGCGCAACTACGAACGGTGACCTTGCCGCAAGGGGGCAGTATCGTCATCGATCGCTGTGAGGCCCTAACAGCTATTGACGTTAACAGTGGCGCCTCGACCCAGGCGCATACCTTGGAGGAGACCGCATATCATACGAATCTTGAAGCGGCGCGCGCGGCTGCGCGCCAGATTCGCCTGCGCAATATAGGCGGAATCGTGATAGTTGACTTTATCGAGATGCGCAGCGCTGCCCATCATGAGAAGCTCATGTGGCTCTTTGACGACGAGCTTGCCCGGGATCCAGCTCGAATCCATCTTCTGCCCTTAGACGAGTTTGGGTTGGCAAAGCTTACGCGCAAAAAGCAGTAAAGCGCTCTCAAAATTCGTCAATAAACCTTGGTTCCTGCTGCTGCGCGCACATATTGCTTTTTACCTTTGATAGAAGTATAAACAATACATAGAATTACCTGCGGGAGCAGAGCAGTGCGAGGGCAGAACGGCGCAGGAGGTAAGGGGTCGTTCTCTCTGAGGCTATAAACCTGCACAGGCGACAGATTGGGGGACTGGTGGGTACCAAGAGCGCGCTATCAGAAGAAACTGACATCACCCTATCGGTCATGGCTCGGCGCCGTGAACTGCTTGGCTGGTGCGGCGCTATGACCTATATGTTCCTGATGATGTTTGGGCATCAGCTGTTTGTCCTGGGCTCAGCCGGGTTTTCGAATGGGAATTGGGTAGACTCCGTCGCCATGATCGCCTTTGCTCTTTCGATTACGGCGTTCAGCCTCCTGTTCGGGCGAAAGCCCGATCAGCTTGCGCGGCTTGCGCGCCCGCTTACGCTGGTTGCTATTGCGTTTACCGTGATACTCGGGCTCCTGCCCGATCCCTATGCTTCTATTCTCTTTGTGGCCGCCTGCGTTTTGATGGGCCCGGTCATTGCGCGTACCGTCTACGGCGTTATCCGCACTTCGCGCTCCAACGCTCGGATTACGCGCTACATGATCGGCTGGACAACCGCGCTTTGCATGTTCGCGGTATGGGTCATCATCAACCCGCCCCGCGACGTCGCTTTCCTGATACCCGCCTTGTTCGCAGCGCTCTCGCTGGTAGGTACTGGTCGCAGCCCTGCTATACCGGAGGCGTCACCGACGCCTCAAGCGCTCAAATTCTCTAAGAGTTCTGTTCTGGTGCTGGTGTTGATGCTCCTGGTGATGCTCTGGTTCAATCTGATGGCCGACATGCTGCTGAACAACCTGTTCGCGGGCGGAGACGTCAGCTCGAAATCTGCTGCGGCCCTGGGCGCTTTGTTGGCCTGGGTCCCTCTTGCGATAGGCCTTCTGGTGTTTGCGATCATCAGTGATAAAGGCCATGAGAAAGGCGGGTTCATCGCAGGAATCGGTCTGTTTCTGATCAGCGTTCTGTGTCTTATCCTCATGGATGGTACGAAGAGTATCTTTTACGTGCCTTTGGCGGTCGCGAACGTTATCGGCGCGATGTATGTGGTGTTTTTTGCCTGTTCGTTTTCGATCTACTTTTTGCTCCCCGGCGCGAAGCGTCCCATTTTCACCACCTCTATCGGTTGTATTTTCTTAGCGGCTTTCGAGAGTGTGTGTTGGCTCAAGTCACTTTACCTCCCCAAGTCGCTGGTAGAGCTGGGAAAGCCGCTCTATGTTACGGCGGCGATCTCTGCGATCATCTTTGCCGCGTTGGTCTACTTTTTCTACGAGCACTATCAGGAGAGCACTCTGGCGAGCGCTCTCTATGATCTGCTGTACGGCGATCGCTCGCAGACGCATGCGGTCAGAGCTCTCGAGAACTCCGCGGCGCTTCCTGCGGGCGTGCAACCGGCCTCTGCGGCGAGCAACCTACTGAACTCGGCGGAGATCGACGTCGCCTTGCTGCTGGTCGAAGGAGAAACGCGCCATGATATCTCGCGCAGGCTGCACCGACCTATTGCCGACATCAACCAGACGGTGGAGGCCATTCGCGAAAAAGTGATTCGTGTGGGCGACGCCGGTCCGGAGATCACCTTGATCGCCCGGGAATTCAAGCTCACCCGTCGTGAGATCGATACCCTGCGCTGCCTCTGCCAGAATATGACGAACGCCGCCATCGCCACCGAGCTGGTTATCTCTGAGGAGACCGCCAAAAAGCACGTACGCAGTCTGATGACAAAACTTCCGGTAACTGATCGCAAAGAAGTTGCAACCTGGGTAGAATCCCTGAGCCAGGAAGCGCTCTAAGCGAGCGCCTTCTTTTTGGACGCGGTTGGTAATCCTTTGCCGCAACTTTGATCGCGCAGATTGGGGCGGGGGTAAGTTTTGTGCTATTTTTACCCCTGCCCTTTATCCCTTTAGAGGAGTAATTTTTATTATGAGCAGTTGTTCTGCTCATTGTTATCTCATCTATGATCAGGAGGTAGTACTATGGCGTTTTGTAAAAGCTGTGGGGCGCAAGTCGAAGAGGGCGCGCAATTCTGCCCCTCATGTGGTGGTCCGATCGAAGGAGCGGCGCCTGCCCCTGGCTACGCACCGCCTGCTCCCGGTTATGCTCCGCCCGCGCAAGCTGCCCCGCCGGCAAACGATGCGGAAGCCAACAAAGGCATGGCGATCCTTGCCTACATCCTGTTCTTCGTGCCCCTTATCGCGGGCGCACATAAGACCTCGCCTTTTGTGAAGTTCCATACCAATCAGGGAACCGTGCTGTTTATCGCGGTAGTGATCTTTGAGATAATCGTTGGAATTGTGTCGGGGATTCTCAGCGCGATGTTCATCACCTCTGCAGTGACCCTTTCCGGAGCGGTGACCGGTCTTGGCGTGTATGGCGTGCTGTCCACTATCCTGACCCTGTTGGGCTTGATACCGCTGATCCTGGTCATCCTTGGCATCGTCAATGCGGCAACGGGGAAGATGAAGCCTCTGCCGGTGATCGGCAAGTTCACCATCATCAAATAAAAGTCTGATATCCACCGGAAGGCAGGGCCTGAGCTTTGCCTTCCGGTGACCACATAAAGGAGGAATCAGTATGGCAAAGTTTTGTACATCCTGCGGGACCCAGAACTCTGACGATGCGGGATTCTGCGTCGCCTGTGGTCACCCCTTCGAGCAAGCGCCTGTCGCTGCGCCGCCACAGCAAGTGCCGCAACCTGCGCCGCCCGCTCCGCAGCCGCCGGTGCAGCCGGTAGCGCCTGTTGCGCCGGTGCAGCAGCCCTATCCGCCGACCACGCTTGCCCCGCAACCAGCGCCAAAGAAGAAGGGTCGTGTGCCGCTGGCGGTCAAAATCATCGTCCCCATAGGAGTCGTGCTCATAGCCATCGTTGTTGGCATTGTACTGGCCGTATCCATCCCGCTGAGCAACGCGACCAAAGCAGACTACTATACCCTTGGCGCGGACCAGATCCCTTCTGTAAAGCTGGCGCTGGGCCAGACGCGCAAGGTCGTCAGTACGAGCACTTCTATCTCGGGCGGCGTGACTACCAAGGTCATCAAGTACCAGGTAAGCGGGACTAGCCAGAATAAGGACATGTCAACGTATATGGTCTATCTGCATGACAAGGATGGCTTCTACACCTTGACTGACATTGACTTCAGCCCCGCGTCTGCGACCGGTGGTCTGGGCCGCAACTCTAAGGACAGCGGGCAGGAGCTGCTGCTGCAGATCGAGTACGACACCAGCGGCTACACCATCACGATCGTCAAAGAAAAAGGGAAGATTACTCCCAATGGCGCCGGTGACACCACAAATGGCGATCAGAGTTCCTCAACAACAGGAACCAGGACGCCTGCTATCGTGCCCGAGTCCGGATGGATAAGAGACGACTCTTCTGATCCTCCGGTCTGGAATAAGGGCGACGCAAGCCTCTCTTTATCAGTCAACGACGTGAGCGGCGTTACGCAGACCCATCAGCAGTGGGTGCAGGCGCGCATGGATGACATGAAAGCGGTGTACGGGGACGCACAGGTCAGCGATTCTTACAAAGGGACTTTAGGCGGGCTTGAAGCCTGGCAGTTTGGTTATACCGACGGCACGCTGGCGTTTCGTGAGGTGTTTATCTTTGACACGGACGGAAAGACCATGTACGAGATAGATACGCATTCTCCGGTAGACGATACAGAAGAGTTATCCACAGAGATCGAGGACACCATTGACTCGTTCTACGTGGTGGACTAGATTTCCTTTAGAGCAAGGAGACCATGATGAAAAAGCTCCTATTGGTAGCGCTTGTGCTGGTACTAGCTCTGACCCTTGCTGCTTGCAAGAAGGGCAGCGGCGGCTTTGCGGGCGGCGTAGGCGGGGGAGGGGGCACGACAGGGACAAATGGCGGCTCCGGTGGTTCAGGTGGCAAAGGGGGCGCTGGAGGAGGCGGCTCGACCGGAGCGGTGCCGCCCGGCGAGACCGCGGGGCCCAAAGACACCATTCCGCCCAACTGCATCTGGACGTTAAACGGAACGGTAAAGGGCTCAAAGGATATTGGCGCAGACCAGGGTATGCCTGGTGTAATTGCAGACTATGAGTTTGAAATTCAATTCGACAATCTGAGCGGTAACTATCCTTCGGGGAAATATACAGGTAGCTTATACGGTAAGGCGCATATGGATAGCTCAAAGGCTTTCGCGAACATATTTTCGAAGGTGCCGGGGGTCAAAGAAAACTTCAATATGGTTGCAGATTCTTATGGTTTGAGCAACGCTGAATCGCTTATGATCTACAATTACTGGAATTATCAGCAGAATAGGAATATCTGGCCATCAACCTATGACTCCTCTGGCAAAGAGATCACTCCATCCAAGGATCAGTATGTTGGCGAGGGCGACTATGCGGTGAATTTTAAATCAACGGGAAGTGCAAGCGGCACAATGACCGATCCGAGCGCGCAATATCATCTGAACATGCCCGGCTTGAGTGGCGATAAAGAAGTTGATATAAAACTTCGCATTATCATAGAGCCTAACTCCGTCTGGGGCAACTCGTTTTATACCGCTTCGACAGGGTCGCGTAAGGTCACGCTCTATATGGGTGTTGGTAATTACTGGTTCACCGGTACCGGCACGCTGACTCGGCAGGCAGGGGGTCTGGAGAACCAGACAAAGTTCACCCAGAATCCACCGCAGTCGCTGGGAGAGAAATACGGTGTTGATTCTACTGATTAGCCTGTTCAGCACGGACAAATTCTGCTACGCTTATGCCATGCGGGTTTTGTCAAAGTGACGTATAAAGGCGTGAGAGCAAAGCCCCCTGGAGGAGGAGATAGCTATGGCAGACGATCTATTAAGCGGACTCGGTGGGCTCGGAGGCCTGATGAAAGGTCTTTCTGGCTTTATGCCGCAGGATGACCCGCAGGTCAAGCTCATGAACGCACAAAGTCAGGTCAACGACTTAAAGGAGCAGGAAACCGCGGTCTATACCGAGATTGGTAAGCTGGCCTATCAGCAAAATCCGGGCGCTTTTCCTACGCAGCAGAGCAAGCTCCAGTTGATTCAGACCAATCTGGCCGACGCGCAGTCGGCGCTTAATCAGCAGAGCCAGGACAAACAAGCGGCCGATCAGGCGGCTCATGACGCGACCGCGGCGCTCACGTGCCCCAGCTGCGGGTATCAAAACCCGGAAGGCGTCAAGTTCTGTCAGGAGTGCGGGACCAAACTGGGACCCGCCAAGCTGGTCTGCCCGGGTTGCGGACAGGAAAACCCGCCGGGCACCCGTTTTTGCGGCGGGTGCGGGCAGAAGCTGGGCGAGTAGATGGCCACCTACAAACAGCCCTGTATCCACTGCGGCAATCTGCTGGATACCTCCGAGCGCTTCTGCCCAAAGTGCGGCAGCTCTAGTCCCTTTGGCTACGTTTGCCCACAATGTCGGCACAGCATAGAAAAAAGCTATCAGATATGCCCGGGCTGCGGGCGAATGCTCTATATTGCCTGCCCCTACTGCGGTGGGCGTACGTTTGTGCAGGATACTTGCGAGGCCTGCGGTAAGTCATTGATGGTGCAATGCAGCAACAAGCGCTGCGGCGTTATGCAGTTTTTTGAAAATCAACGCTGCACTGCCTGTGGAAGAAAGATCAAAGCACGGCTTTCGAAATAAGCTGACGAAGGAGCGATTCTTATGATGCAAGCGTTCACGCGTAACTATGAGGACAATTCGACCGACGCGGGATTCCAGTTCACGTTCTACTGCGACCACTGCCGCGACGGCTTCAAGAGCAGCTTTATCGAGTCAAGCACCTACAAAAAGGGCAGGAGCATCCGCGGGCTGGGCGAGGGCGTCAGTATGCTCGGCAGGCTTGCGGGCGGCGCGCTGGGTAATGTTGCCTGGGAGTCAGAACGCGCCGGCGATATCCTCTCTCAGAATTTCCAAGGTCAGAGCCCCGCCTGGCAAAAGGAGCATCAGGAGGCGTTTGAAGCCGCGCAGAACGAGGCGCGCGGGCACTTCCATCGCTGCAATTCCTGTTCCAGCTATGTGTGCGACGCTTGCTTTAACGAAGACGAGGGCTTATGCGTTGGCTGCGCTCCCCGTCAGGAGATCTATGTGGCTAAGGCGCGCGCCGACGCCATGAAGCGCAATATCGACGCGGCGGGCCAGGACGCGACGGTCTGGCAGGGCGCGATCGAGAGCAAGACGACGATCTGCCCGGTCTGCGGTAAGCCGGCTGGCACGGGCAAGTTCTGCAATAACTGCGGCGCGTCGATGGAGCTGAAGGTCTGTCCTCAGTGCGGGGCAAAAAACGCGCTGACGGTGCGCTTCTGCAATAACTGCGGCGCCAGTTTGGAGGGGACGGCTGCTCCTGCGGCGCCCTCTGGCAAGTGTTCCGCCTGTGGTTTCGAAAACCCGCCGGGCACGAAGTTCTGTGGAAGCTGCGGTAACAAGCTGGGTTAAGACCATGTCCGCCGAAGGCAGCAAACTGGATTATCAGGCGACGGTCGCCTCAAAAAGCTTGAGTGGTGAAGCCAAGCTGTCGGTCTCTGAAGGGGGCGTGTCTGTTACCGCGCTGTTTGATTCAGCCTTCATCGACTTTGCTGATGTGGTCGCTTTTGAGCAGCAAGATTATGCGGTGCTCGTCGCGACTAGCGACGAGCAGTTCAGCTTTGATCGTCTGGGCAATCTTGCCGACGCGTTTTACCAGGAGCTGTACGCGGCCTACAATGCCAAGGTGCGCAAAGCCCTGTTCATTGAGGGAGCGCCCCGTTTTGAAGCGGATGGAGAGTTCCAGTTCACAGAGCCCGCTGGACAGCGGC
>Ga0123357_10002838_pt1 | contig 19550 bp, 3 predicted proteins | sample TergutEmb28metaG_FD_89873 | JGI IMG/M metagenome (GOLD analysis project Ga0123357, IMG submission 89873) | Embiratermes neotenicus P4 segment gut microbial communities from Petit-Saut dam, French Guiana - Emb289 P4 | ecosystem: Host-associated > Arthropoda: Insects > Digestive system > Gut ...
AGTTTTTTCACGGGACATTTAAATTTACGTACTATACCAGAAACGCTTTAGAGCGTTTAGAGGGGGAGGGGACTTTTAAATTCCGAGCGCTTTGGAGCGTTAGGGAGGGGAAAGGGTTAATCTCAGCACTAGTTGGAGTTAACTGGTAAATTTCATGCACCAGCCATGGGGAAATAACTCTTAATATGCACTGGATAGTTGAGTGGAAAGATGGACCACACACCCTACAGACAATATCTGTGCCCTTGCCTGGAATCAAACCACAATTACCCTGAAATTCAGTCCATAATGTCACTACTGACTTAGCTGCACTGGGTTTCTCAGTAGCAATGTACTCTACACATTTAGCATGAATTTCTGTTGTCAGTCATAAATACACTGGGCATATATCAGGAAAAATTTTGATATACTGGTGTGAGTTGTAAGAGAAAATAGCAGAAAGTAAATAATATTAAAACAATCTCATGGTCCTATTGAAGTATTAATACCATTTGGAACTTGGTGTGTAGTAGTTGCTCTGTATTGCCCTGCATAGGCCAATATTCATTGCAGTGATCCACTCTGCTCTCTAAGGAACATGTCAAATGCCTAAAAGATTGAATGCGATAATAATACTTTATATAAATCACTTAATAAGATGGTAGAAGGGAAGTGACTGTGAAGGTTTTGGTATTCTCATTGAAATTGCTGCAAACAGAACTAGCCATAGAGTGGGACATGACTGTGATGTACTGAGATATTATGTTTTTGGCTCCTGCTTCATATTCAGAGGGTCCCAGATCGAAACCAGGCCCAGTGATCTGCTGAATAGACAAGATTTTCGTGAAGAGACTTAGTTCTGGGATATAACGCCATGTAGTTTGGTATATTAACACCAGTGTTTCGAAGTATATATTGCTTCCATCCTCTGGGTGAAGAGAGGAATCCTATTCTCCATGCTAAATACTCTGGCAGTATGTACTCCTGGAAGGTTGGTATCTACCAAATTTTACGACGTCACATCGCAGATACTTTCAGTCTTACTAGTTTGTTGCCTGAAGTGATGCTACTTTTTATTCTAGAGGTTTCCGATTCGAATCTAGGCGAGGTACTGTCTTAACCCAGGTCTGTGGCTTTCCTCCGTCCCTGTAAATGCCGGGATTATACTAAATTAGGCCACGACCGCTTCCTTCTGCATTCTTCCAAATTTGGTTATTTTGTCTTTTGACGCAATATAATCCTAGCTATTGGCATCGTCACTGAATAAATTCACAGCCGCTGGAACTTAATGTCTCTCACTCTTTTCGTGGTGTTCGCCCTTCCTCCTGAAAAATAGGCTTCAACAAGTGACATGTTAGAATACATTGTAGTCACTAAAACCAGGAAATAACTGGGCTACGCTCTAAATGCCATAATATGCAAAAATAAGTCGAGTGGAAATGCGTGTCACCTCCACTTATTCTGTTCATCGAGATAAGACGGAGTGAAGAGTGCTGAGGTCAAGTTCCATATGGTAAACGAGCACTGTTACACATGTACTTGACCCGAATAATTGTTTTGAATGTCACGGCTACAGCTTTGGTTTGGTACTACACTGAAGGGAACTCCTAATGACTAAGCATACGCAAAGTACTTTTGTTTATTCCAGTCCGTATCTGAAGTCAAAGACACCCAATCCGCCCGAGGTCATTCTGGTGGTGGTGGGGATAGGCGGTACTCTCGATCGACTTAATCCACGCTACCAACGGAAGGCTCATCAGTGTGCAACGATGTGGAGTAGTTCAAGGTAAGTCAATTGCTGTTCGAAGAGAGTTTAAATAAATAATTTATAATAATAATAAAAAAAATCCGTAGAGTGACAAGTCTGAATTTTGTGGAGACTGTGGAAGTGATATTGTGGCTAGAGCACAGTAACGAATTTACACGGTCTGCAGTTCTGCTAGTGTACAAGTTTGTGGAGTAACTCCAGGTAAGTTAATTGGTGTTCGAGATTTGTGTAAATAAATAATTAAATCGGAAATTTAACGGGTTTCGTTGTTGTGTTGGTTGTGGAAGTGATTAAGAATTGGTGGTCGCTGAAGCGACATGCCAAAAGCGCAGGATCGTACTTAGTAAATGGTGTACAGCTCTACACTCCGCTACTCTTCTTTTTCTCCCCCAGAATTTTCAGTTTTTGCCACCAACGCTTTGCCAGTACTCTGCCCGACGCCGTCCAAACAGTCTTAGAGAGTTGCGGTCGTGTCGTTATGTAACGCACATTGTTTGGGTAACGGTAAAGTTGCCCTTGTCTACGTCATGAAGACATACAGGAGGAGCAGAGGTACAGCTCCACTCATTCTTAGCCTCGACACTGCACGGAGTTGTCAACTTCATGCCTGGCTGCTTTACCCCTGAGAAGGGAACCCAGTACCCACTGAATAGGAGACCGGGTGGGCCCTAGAGCCGGTACGGACAGTTTGGAGAAGGGAAAATCACATGCCACTCCCGGGACTCGAAATCTGGATCGTTCAGCCAGTAGCCTATCCACTATACTGACTATGCTATTCCGGCTTCCACATTTATTGTACAGAGATTTATTTTATATTGTATTGTAGGAGACTACAGAGGGAAGTGGAAGTTAAAAAAAAATAAGTTGAAGTAAGCTAGGATTCTTACGTAATTCAGGATCTCGTGAAGTCCTTGGGAAATCTGGATTGAGGCCTGTATGTCGAAAAATTGTGAGACCTGTTCCTTATTCGATTCCATTATATTAGGTCCAATTCAGCCTGCTTCTAAAAGAAACACGACAGGTCTCTATCGCAAAGTTGCAATTGCCTGTCATAATTTGCTGAATGTAGATCAGGAATTTACAAATTAAACAAGGAATCGGAGACAAGTCACGGTATTTTCAAGAAGCTTGACACTCGATCCCACTCTATTACGTTCGTAACAATGCAACACGCATACTCATATAGATATAGCCTACTTGATCAATGTAATGTAAATTTCTTTCTAATTCGGTTTCGGACTATCATTTCTACAAACCACACACAAACCAGCATACATTCTCTCCTTGCAATCTAGTACTTGAAATTACTGCTTCATATTCTCGAAGTTTCAAGTTTAAAGATTAGCTGGGCGTTCGGAAATGGCATTTTCCTGGTTAACTTAAGGCAGACGTCAAAATAGTACTTAAAATACGCTATTATCGTTTGATTCCACGTTGTTCACAGTTCGCTAGTCACAAATGGTACTACAGTTTGAAGGAAAGGTTGCTAAGGTGTGCCATTGGCTTGAATATAACCTGAATTACCTAGCTGTTTGGCGGTAGACTAGGGATCCCAATTTTAAAAACAAAAAAACTAGGGCACTTAATAACGTTTAGGTAGCCGGGTAGGGGGAGTAGTGGTGGAAGATACTTTTTAAACAGTAACTTAATAAAAAGGAGTAATTTATTAACGCTACTAAAAGAGGTAACTCAGATAAAAATTATAACCTACGGGTACAAAAATTGAGATAAACTCACTAACTTCTCGTGGCATATCCGTTCTTCATCCTTTACAGTCTCAGTCCAGACTCTACAAATCCTTCTGTCCGTCTCCCATTCATTCCTGTTGGTGGCTGGCTGATGGAAGTCCTGCGATAGATGATTTCTCCCACCATGGGAAAGTCAAAATATTCGCATTGTCGGAAAAGTCGTGTTTTTACGACTTCGGAAAACCTGATACTTTTGGCATCCCGAACAGAATATTGGAGGACACCGGGCCAGAATTCTTTAAAAACCCATAAGACCTGAACTGTCCCGGGAAAACCGGGACAAAATGGATCCCAGCCATAGAATCATATGGGGGTCTTTGCTATAGCCCAGGCGATTAGATGCAGCCTTTCCACTGCGGAGCCTGGATTTCGGTTGCAGTTGATTTTTTGTAACTCAGCATGAACGACAAGACACTGGAAGAGGTTTTACTCCGAGTTCCTTGGGTTTTCCATAGCTAATAATTCAGCCTCCCCTTCTATTGTCTTAAAATCCATTTAATATTACTTTCAAGTCGACACATAACTCCATAAGCGGAAACTGAAAGAAAAATAAAAGTAAGGGATTAGAACTTCCGTTTTCTCTTACGACATCTCTGAAACTGTATACAGTTCAGACAGAAGACGTGCACTGGCATTTAATTAACGCTTTGTTACAACTGACAACTCTTTGTGAATTAGGATTGTCAGTTCCTGCAAACCACATACTGTCGCGTTTGTGCTCATATCCAACTTACAGGTACTGTGGACTAGTTAACTGGCCTATTGATTGCCTCACGATGGCTACAGAACGAACGGCAAAACAATGCTGACCTCCTGTCCGCTCTCTCCGAACTAGGGTTTTCAATCCTCGCATATATTGCCGCCCTTGGTAGACATCGTGAATGAAGAATTTGAATTCCATAAAGTTTGATATTCTCAAGGCTAATAAACGTTCCAAAAGATTCTGGTCTATAAGCTAAGTCGCTAGTGGGACAAATTCTAACATACCATAATCGCATTCATGACGAATTTAAGAGCTATTTGAACTAAGGGAAGGCCTGTTACCATTCTGTCCAGAATCGTTTTTCTTTCAGTTTTCTATCAACAAATATAAACATCAAAATACACTTCGCCATAATTTTGTTGTTTATTTTATGTGTGTTTAACCTTGTCTGTCACATAAGGCAGGAAACAGGCACACGGTGTTTTGAGAACTGGGCGCCGAGGAAGATATTTTAGCCTAAAAGAATGAGTTAACAGAGGAATGGAGAAAAATGTATAACGGGGAGATTCACTTACCAAATATTATTTGGGTGATCATTTCTTAAAGAATTAGGTGGGCGGGGCAAGTGGCATTTGTGGGTGAGAGGAGACGTGCATACGGGGTTTTGGTATGGAAAGAGACAAATTCGAAGACTTAGACGTAGGTGGGAAGTTAATATTAAAATGAATCTGCAAGAAATAGTATGGGAGGGCGTAAACTAGAATGATCTGGCTCAGGATACGAGCAAGTGGCGGGCTCTTGCGAATGCGATAATGAACTTTATTTTCCATTAAATGCTGGGAATTTCTAGACTAACTGAGAACTTATTAGTTTCTCAATAAAGGCTCTGACCCATGGAGTTAGTTAGTTAGTTAGTCCGCTTGTTGGAAACGTATCAGCACGTCAGGAACTCGTACACTGACAGCTCAACAAGGAAATCTTGTCAGGCTTTGAACAGCTCAAACTGTGTCACGTCCCGGAGGCCAGTCTTGAACAGCTTAGGATGTCCTGCAGCCGGACAGAACAAATTTTTTTGTTGTAGCTGAGCTGTCTGGTCCAGTTACATAGTGATCCACTTGAATAACGTCAAGCAAGTATTTATACTTCTTCTACGTGATGTCACTCTAGAACACATTTCAAACTGCCCGTTACACGCCAGATTACATGGTGTGCCTGTGTTTGTGTGTGCTTGCGTGCGAGTGAATGCAGGTCTGCATGTATTCAAATCCCGATATGTCATCACTCTTTGCTCATTTTTTAAAAAATATTTTAAGTGTTTTAAAAATGTCGTGTCTCAAGGCAGGAGATATTAAAATTAGCGTCCTCATGAATCTATCCCGAATATCGAGGTAGTAGATTTCTCTAAATTGATGGGGAGTGTTTAGCAGAATGAATGACGTCAAATTCCAGTAATCCGCGATTTTTTTTTTTTTTGCGTATGTAAGAAATTCGTCTAATTCCAGACAGGTCAGTGCGCATTGAATGCTATAAAAGGTAAAGTGTTCCCGGTACAGGTCCGGTGTGCCCCAGAGAGTGGGTAGAGGTATAGCTCTACTCTTCCATGACTGCGGCACTAAAAGGGGGTGATTGGTCAGCAGCACGCCCCGGCCGCACTGTACCCTCGGGAAAGACCCGGTAACCATTTTACAAGAGGCTGGGTGGGCCCCAGGACCGGTCTGGACGGGCGGAAAATCTCGTCCCCCCGGGATTCGATCCCGGACCGTCCAGCCCGTAGTCATTCGCTATAACGACTGATCTACCGGGCCCACTTGAATGCTATAAGATTTGAATAATTTTAAGAGCCGGTACCTTAGCAGTAAGCGAGTCTAGGCAGATATATTCGCCATTATATTCATTTAGTATGGGTCCGTGTATTTTTAGACTGTGTTTCTGATTTTTCCCACCTAAGTCTCTAAGCATTTCTCTTCTCTGCCGTACACGCCGCATGCCCAGCCCATCTTATTTACCTTGATTTAATCGTCCTAAACTTATGGCGAGGAATACTTCACGAACATTTCTCCAGCCTTCCCTTACCTCTTCCTTCTTACGATCAAATATTTTCCTTATCAAGATGTTCTCGAAAACCCTAGGTTCTGCCGTTATTTTACTGTTTAAAGAACGCCCAGAGTTCGAATTTCAGTCCAGAAATTGATGAGTCTGACCGAAACGTGTTGTGATTTTGCCATAATCTCTGCAAGGCACTGCTGGAACATTACCTGACCATCCATGTATGGCGCTTGTCCCCCTCGAAAAGCGCTTCCATTCTTCTCTGTTTCCAGCTCATCTCCTCCATCCTTTTATTCATGGAATCTGTAATGCAGCTCTCTGGACAACTTCCATCTTGTTCTTGGTTTTCCTACTGATGTAGTGTCGAGCCGCTTATATGAACATCCTACTATTTATCTTCCACCATCATCCTATATGACGCAATTTTCAGATCATAACATATATTTGAATAGTAATCGGTATGTAAAACAATAAACAAACAAAATGCGTTTCTTGAAATTTTTCCAAATATTTAATTCGGCACCACGCCAGTAAGGCAATGGGGGAAATGGCGATATATCTCCACGTATTCTCGACATCAGCACTATAAATTTTGAACTTCACGTCCTGTTCAATTTACCCGTGGGGGAAGAACGTATCGTGCCCTGTAGATAGGAAGTTGTCTGGGCCCTAGGGTCGGTCTGCCCTCTTTGGAGGTGAGGAAAGAATCTTAACCGCTTGAAATCGAACGATGATTGATCAGTAGGACAAAGACTTAGCTAACCCGGCTCCTAAATGTCCCTGGTGCAGAGTTGGATACTGAGATCTTAGCTTCGTGGACATAATTCATTCCCAGATTGCCTCTTATAAGAAAGGACCGATGAAAAAGCACATTACAGAGATCCAGCTGTTGTGTAACAGTACTACAACTATAAAAAAACTAGTTCGAGAAGTGACCTTGATATCCTTACGTCAGTTGCATCTCAACACGTGTCCTTACAATAATGATGTTGTGGTACAGCACCAGGAGAGTAAATGACTTCAGAACGGGGTATAGGCTTCAGAATCAGTAGATTTGTGCAATTATAATATCATTACTGAGAATTAAAAAACAAAGAAAAGAAAAAAGGGGAAAGAAGAAATGAAGCGAAAGGTATAAAGAAAAGAAGGAAAGAGTAAAAAGAAAAAAAAGAAACTATGTATTTTGCAGTAGCAATGTATTCTGCGCAATTAACATGATTTTCTGACGTCAGATGTAGGTTATAAATGGATGGGACATGTACAGTACTGTGTAAAATTTCTGTCTAGGTGTGAGGGAGTAACTAAACAGGGTGACGCTCTCCCTCCGATTAAGCAGTGTTGCGTTTTGTAAACGAAGGTCTGTGTTGAAAAACTCGATGTTTAATGTTGAAATGCTGGATAATTGTGTTATCTCAGAGTGCTGATGAAGATTAAACTCTTCTGCGATGTTACTCTGTGTCATAGGGGTATAGTTCTCTATGTTTCGAAGGATGGTAGTCCTACTGCCTTCACCTACAGAGTCAAACAGTCCAAGAAGAATCTCAGAAGACTGAATGGGTTCTTTATATTTAGTTCCTACAAGTACAGTTGATCATAAATAATTGTTTATTAGATATTTAAATGGTTTATACAGAAGGTTAAAAGTAAACTCGACATCGCCTTCCGCTAAGCTGCCTGTGGAGAGGGACAGACCATGTCTTGGTGTCCTGTTGTAGGTTTCTTTCAGAATTCTGATCGGAACGCATCGGAGAGGTTTGTTGAAGAATAAGAAGAAGAAGAAGAAGAAGAAGAAGAAGAAGATGATGATGATGATGATGATGATGACGACGACGACGATGACGATGATGACGATGATGACGACGAATAAGGAGATGAAAAGAGGAGGAGGAAGAAGTAGTAAAACAGAAGAAGGACGAGGAGGAGGAGAAAAAGAGGAAAAAATAATTATATCCCTTAATGCGTTTGCACGTGGACCAATCATATATAAGCCTAATCTATGAAATTAAAAATAAACTTATCATAAAATGATAGAAGACTATTGAACACATGTATACACATGTGACATTTCAAATGCTTGTAGGAAATAATCTATGTACTTACACAGAGTGTAAAGAATGAACGTATGAAGTGTGGGTTGCATCCACATTTCAACGTGTTTCACCCGAATATACCCACGCCTGTCTGTGAACGCTTGTACCTTATGTTCTCGAATCTAATCCGCACCTTTTTTACAGTTTCAGAGGGCTAAAGAATCAGATGCGGATTAGAATCGCGTGCGGATTAGATTCGCGGTCGTGAGCTGGGTTTTGGAAAAATGATAGAGCTGCTCTACGTGCCGTAAGAACAATACAATACAATAATTTATTATTTTGTTTAGTATTTATAATATTATATAGTATATTATATAATATTTATAATTTATTATTCATCAGACTCGCCGTCATCACTCATAACTGAATCCGTCTGCCTTGCAGGCAAGGGACGGTTGAAGGAAATGTGCGGATTAGAACCGCGAACTAACATTTTTCGTTTAAGAAAACGGCAAAAACTAGTGCAGATTAGATTCGGGTGCGGATTATATTCGAGAATATACAGTATTTAGAGGCCGCGCTGACATCTGTCCGAAGAATGACAACTTCGAGTGTACCGGGCAACTTAAAACCCCATGTATTACACGCAACGAAATGGAACACTATCGAATTTTTGTAATAATTAATTTTACGGAGAATTAGAACGTGGCACAGAAAATTTATTTGTAACTTTTTCTGATAAGGTACATATTTAAAAGTATCCATATGTAAATAAAAATAAACTGATAGTGTCACAGCTGTTGTGTCCGTAGCGAAATTGTCTATGTTAAACATTCATTTTGCCAGTCTAACAAATGTAAATGAAGTCCAATGAGGTATGTAAATTAGTAGCACCGAACTCGTTTCGAACTGATGTGTACCTCATCAATTGTAAGGACGAATGGACCGTTGGCTTTATTACTTAGTCCCTGAGCCACTGGCGGTGGAAGTGCTGTAGGGTGGAGCTGGGCAACAGGGCAGTCAGCAAATACTGAAACAGCGCAAACCGCTACGCTTCTCACACTGTGGAGCAAGGTCAAAGTCCTTATGCTTAATAGAGGGGGCTAGGGGAGGGGGGGTTGGTCACTAAATGGAGGATAATAGAGAGCTGCACACTCCGACCGCTTTACTCCCGTGCGAAAGGCTCCTACAACTATTGAAGGGAGATTTGTTAGGCTTCAGAACCCGTCTGGATGCTTTGGAGAAGCGTAAAAACTTTTGGCTGTGCCCGAAATGGAACCACAGTTCCTCAGTAGTTCCGCCCTGAACATTGACGGTGTACCGACTGAGCTATTCCGGCATCTCACTTGCAATAATACACACAGCCAACTAGATGCAACAATAAAAATTTTATTAATAATTTCAATCAGCTCAACATGTTTCGGGAGATAATTTCGCCCATCCTCAGGAACACTAGACTGTGTTTACAGTTTGTGGTATAAAGCACCGACGATGCTGCCTGCAGGCAGCATCGTCGGTGCTTTATACCACAAACTGTAAACACAGTCTAGTGTTCCTGAGGATGGGCGAAATTATCTCCCGAAACATGTTGAGCTGATTGAAATTATTAATAAAATTTTTATTGTTGCATCTAGTTGGCTGTGTGTATTATTGCAAGTGAGATGCCGGAATAGCTCAGTCGGTACACCGTCAATGTTCAGGGCGGAACTACTGAGGAACTGTGGTTCCATTTCGGGCACAGCCAAAAGTTTTTACGCTTCTCCAAAGCATCCAGACGGGTTCTGAAGCCTAACAAATCTCCCTTCAATAGTTGTAGGAGCCTTTCGCACGGGAGTAAAGCGGTCGGAGTGTGCAGCTCTCTATTATCCTCCATTTAGTGACCAACCCCCCCTCCCCTAGCCCCCTCTATTAAGCATAAGGACTTTGACCTTGCTCCACAGTGTGAGAAGCGTAGCGGTTTGCGCTGTTTCAGTATTTGCTGACTGCCCTGTTGCCCAGCTCCACCCTACAGCACTTCCACCGCCAGTGGCTCAGGGACTAAGTAATAAAGCCAACGGTCCATTCGTCCTTACAATTGATGAGGTACACATCAGTTCGAAACGAGTTCGGTGCTACTAATTTACATACCTCATTGGACTTCATTTACATTTGTTAGACTGGCAAAATGAATGTTTAACATAGACAATTTCGCTACGGACACAACAGCTGTGACACTATCAGTTTATTTTTATTTACATATGGATACTTTTAAATATGTACCTTATCAGAAAAAGTTACAAATAAATTTTCTGTGCCACGTTCTAATTCTCCGTAAAATTAATTATTACAAAAATTCGATAGTGTTCCATTTCGTTGCGTGTAATACATGGGGTTTTAAGTTGCCCGGTACACTCGAAGTTGTCATTCTTCGGACAGATGTCAGCGCGGCCTCTAAATACTGTATATTCTCGAATATAATCCGCACCCGAATCTAATCTGCACTAGTTTTTGCCGTTTTCTTAAACGAAAAATGTTAGTTCGCGGTTCTAATCCGCACATTTCCTTCAACCGTCCCTTGCCTGCAAGGCAGACGGATTCAGTTATGAGTGATGACGGCGAGTCTGATGAATAATAAATTATAAATATTATATAATATACTATATAATATTATAAATACTAAACAAAATAATAAATTATTGTATTGTATTGTTCTTACGGCACGTAGAGCAGCTCTATCATTTTTCCAAAACCCAGCTCACGACCGCGAATCTAATCCGCACGCGATTCTAATCCGCATCTGATTCTTTAGCCCTCTGAAACTGTAAAAAAGGTGCGGATTAGATTCGAGAACATAAGGTACAAGCGTTCACAGACAGGCGTGGGTATATTCGGGTGAAACACGTTGAAATGTGGATGCAACCCACACTTCATACGTTCATTCTTTACACTCTGTGTAAGTACATAGATTATTTCCTACAAGCATTTGAAATGTCACATGTGTATACATGTGTTCAATAGTCTTCTATCATTTTATGATAAGTTTATTTTTAATTTCATAGATTAGGCTTATATATGATTGGTCCACGTGCAAACGCATTAAGGGATATAATTATTTTTTCCTCTTTTTCTCCTCCTCCTCGTCCTTCTTCTGTTTTACTACTTCTTCCTCCTCCTCTTTTCATCTCCTTATTCGTCGTCATCATCGTCATCATCGTCATCGTCGTCGTCGTCATCATCATCATCATCATCATCATCTTCTTCTTCTTCTTCTTCTTCTTCTTCTTCTTATTCTTCAACAAACCTCTCCGATGCGTTCCGATCAGAATTCTGAAAGAAACCTACAACAGGACACCAAGACATGGTCTGTCCCTCTCCACAGGCAGCTTAGCGGAAGGCGATGTCGAGTTTACTTTTAACCTTCTGTATAAACCATTTAAATATCTAATAAACAATTATTTATGATCAACTGTACTTGTAGGAACTAAATATAAAGAACCCATTCAGTCTTCTGAGATTCTTCTTGGACTGTTTGACTCTGTAGGTGAAGGCAGTAGGACTACCATCCTTCGAAACATAGAGAACTATACCCCTATGACACAGAGTAACATCGCAGAAGAGTTTAATCTTCATCAGCACTCTGAGATAACACAATTATCCAGCATTTCAACATTAAACATCGAGTTTTTCAACACAGACCTTCGTTTACAAAACGCAACACTGCTTAATCGGAGGGAGAGCGTCACCCTGTTTAGTTACTCCCTCACACCTAGACAGAAATTTTACACAGTACTGTACATGTCCCATCCATTTATAACCTACATCTGACGTCAGAAAATCATGTTAATTGCGCAGAATACATTGCTACTGCAAAATACATAGTTTCTTTTTTTTCTTTTTACTCTTTCCTTCTTTTCTTTATACCTTTCGCTTCATTTCTTCTTTCCCCTTTTTTCTTTTCTTTGTTTTTTAATTCTCAGTAATGATATTATAATTGCACAAATCTACTGATTCTGAAGCCTATACCCCGTTCTGAAGTCATTTACTCTCCTGGTGCTGTACCACAACATCATTATTGTAAGGACACGTGTTGAGATGCAACTGACGTAAGGATATCAAGGTCACTTCTCGAACTAGTTTTTTTATAGTTGTAGTACTGTTACACAACAGCTGGATCTCTGTAATGTGCTTTTTCATCGGTCCTTTCTTATAAGAGGCAATCTGGGAATGAATTATGTCCACGAAGCTAAGATCTCAGTATCCAACTCTGCACCAGGGACATTTAGGAGCCGGGTTAGCTAAGTCTTTGTCCTACTGATCAATCATCGTTCGATTTCAAGCGGTTAAGATTCTTTCCTCACCTCCAAAGAGGGCAGACCGACCCTAGGGCCCAGACAACTTCCTATCTACAGGGCACGATACGTTCTTCCCCCACGGGTAAATTGAACAGGACGTGAAGTTCAAAATTTATAGTGCTGATGTCGAGAATACGTGGAGATATATCGCCATTTCCCCCATTGCCTTACTGGCGTGGTGCCGAATTAAATATTTGGAAAAATTTCAAGAAACGCATTTTGTTTGTTTATTGTTTTACATACCGATTACTATTCAAATATATGTTATGATCTGAAAATTGCGTCATATAGGATGATGGTGGAAGATAAATAGTAGGATGTTCATATAAGCGGCTCGACACTACATCAGTAGGAAAACCAAGAACAAGATGGAAGTTGTCCAGAGAGCTGCATTACAGATTCCATGAATAAAAGGATGGAGGAGATGAGCTGGAAACAGAGAAGAATGGAAGCGCTTTTCGAGGGGGACAAGCGCCATACATGGATGGTCAGGTAATGTTCCAGCAGTGCCTTGCAGAGATTATGGCAAAATCACAACACGTTTCGGTCAGACTCATCAATTTCTGGACTGAAATTCGAACTCTGGGCGTTCTTTAAACAGTAAAATAACGGCAGAACCTAGGGTTTTCGAGAACATCTTGATAAGGAAAATATTTGATCGTAAGAAGGAAGAGGTAAGGGAAGGCTGGAGAAATGTTCGTGAAGTATTCCTCGCCATAAGTTTAGGACGATTAAATCAAGGTAAATAAGATGGGCTGGGCATGCGGCGTGTACGGCAGAGAAGAGAAATGCTTAGAGACTTAGGTGGGAAAAATCAGAAACACAGTCTAAAAATACACGGACCCATACTAAATGAATATAATGGCGAATATATCTGCCTAGACTCGCTTACTGCTAAGGTACCGGCTCTTAAAATTATTCAAATCTTATAGCATTCAAGTGGGCCCGGTAGATCAGTCGTTATAGCGAATGACTACGGGCTGGACGGTCCGGGATCGAATCCCGGGGGGACGAGATTTTCCGCCCGTCCAGACCGGTCCTGGGGCCCACCCAGCCTCTTGTAAAATGGTTACCGGGTCTTTCCCGAGGGTACAGTGCGGCCGGGGCGTGCTGCTGACCAATCACCCCCTTTTAGTGCCGCAGTCATGGAAGAGTAGAGCTATACCTCTACCCACTCTCTGGGGCACACCGGACCTGTACCGGGAACACTTTACCTTTTATAGCATTCAATGCGCACTGACCTGTCTGGAATTAGACGAATTTCTTACATACGCAAAAAAAAAAAAAATCGCGGATTACTGGAATTTGACGTCATTCATTCTGCTAAACACTCCCCATCAATTTAGAGAAATCTACTACCTCGATATTCGGGATAGATTCATGAGGACGCTAATTTTAATATCTCCTGCCTTGAGACACGACATTTTTAAAACACTTAAAATATTTTTTAAAAAATGAGCAAAGAGTGATGACATATCGGGATTTGAATACATGCAGACCTGCATTCACTCGCACGCAAGCACACACAAACACAGGCACACCATGTAATCTGGCGTGTAACGGGCAGTTTGAAATGTGTTCTAGAGTGACATCACGTAGAAGAAGTATAAATACTTGCTTGACGTTATTCAAGTGGATCACTATGTAACTGGACCAGACAGCTCAGCTACAACAAAAAAATTTGTTCTGTCCGGCTGCAGGACATCCTAAGCTGTTCAAGACTGGCCTCCGGGACGTGACACAGTTTGAGCTGTTCAAAGCCTGACAAGATTTCCTTGTTGAGCTGTCAGTGTACGAGTTCCTGACGTGCTGATACGTTTCCAACAAGCGGACTAACTAACTAACTAACTCCATGGGTCAGAGCCTTTATTGAGAAACTAATAAGTTCTCAGTTAGTCTAGAAATTCCCAGCATTTAATGGAAAATAAAGTTCATTATCGCATTCGCAAGAGCCCGCCACTTGCTCGTATCCTGAGCCAGATCATTCTAGTTTACGCCCTCCCATACTATTTCTTGCAGATTCATTTTAATATTAACTTCCCACCTACGTCTAAGTCTTCGAATTTGTCTCTTTCCATACCAAAACCCCGTATGCACGTCTCCTCTCACCCACAAATGCCACTTGCCCCGCCCACCTAATTCTTTAAGAAATGATCACCCAAATAATATTTGGTAAGTGAATCTCCCCGTTATACATTTTTCTCCATTCCTCTGTTAACTCATTCTTTTAGGCTAAAATATCTTCCTCGGCGCCCAGTTCTCAAAACACCGTGTGCCTGTTTCCTGCCTTATGTGACAGACAAGGTTAAACACACATAAAATAAACAACAAAATTATGGCGAAGTGTATTTTGATGTTTATATTTGTTGATAGAAAACTGAAAGAAAAACGATTCTGGACAGAATGGTAACAGGCCTTCCCTTAGTTCAAATAGCTCTTAAATTCGTCATGAATGCGATTATGGTATGTTAGAATTTGTCCCACTAGCGACTTAGCTTATAGACCAGAATCTTTTGGAACGTTTATTAGCCTTGAGAATATCAAACTTTATGGAATTCAAATTCTTCATTCACGATGTCTACCAAGGGCGGCAATATATGCGAGGATTGAAAACCCTAGTTCGGAGAGAGCGGACAGGAGGTCAGCATTGTTTTGCCGTTCGTTCTGTAGCCATCGTGAGGCAATCAATAGGCCAGTTAACTAGTCCACAGTACCTGTAAGTTGGATATGAGCACAAACGCGACAGTATGTGGTTTGCAGGAACTGACAATCCTAATTCACAAAGAGTTGTCAGTTGTAACAAAGCGTTAATTAAATGCCAGTGCACGTCTTCTGTCTGAACTGTATACAGTTTCAGAGATGTCGTAAGAGAAAACGGAAGTTCTAATCCCTTACTTTTATTTTTCTTTCAGTTTCCGCTTATGGAGTTATGTGTCGACTTGAAAGTAATATTAAATGGATTTTAAGACAATAGAAGGGGAGGCTGAATTATTAGCTATGGAAAACCCAAGGAACTCGGAGTAAAACCTCTTCCAGTGTCTTGTCGTTCATGCTGAGTTACAAAAAATCAACTGCAACCGAAATCCAGGCTCCGCAGTGGAAAGGCTGCATCTAATCGCCTGGGCTATAGCAAAGACCCCCATATGATTCTATGGCTGGGATCCATTTTGTCCCGGTTTTCCCGGGACAGTTCAGGTCTTATGGGTTTTTAAAGAATTCTGGCCCGGTGTCCTCCAATATTCTGTTCGGGATGCCAAAAGTATCAGGTTTTCCGAAGTCGTAAAAACACGACTTTTCCGACAATGCGAATATTTTGACTTTCCCATGGTGGGAGAAATCATCTATCGCAGGACTTCCATCAGCCAGCCACCAACAGGAATGAATGGGAGACGGACAGAAGGATTTGTAGAGTCTGGACTGAGACTGTAAAGGATGAAGAACGGATATGCCACGAGAAGTTAGTGAGTTTATCTCAATTTTTGTACCCGTAGGTTATAATTTTTATCTGAGTTACCTCTTTTAGTAGCGTTAATAAATTACTCCTTTTTATTAAGTTACTGTTTAAAAAGTATCTTCCACCACTACTCCCCCTACCCGGCTACCTAAACGTTATTAAGTGCCCTAGTTTTTTTGTTTTTAAAATTGGGATCCCTAGTCTACCGCCAAACAGCTAGGTAATTCAGGTTATATTCAAGCCAATGGCACACCTTAGCAACCTTTCCTTCAAACTGTAGTACCATTTGTGACTAGCGAACTGTGAACAACGTGGAATCAAACGATAATAGCGTATTTTAAGTACTATTTTGACGTCTGCCTTAAGTTAACCAGGAAAATGCCATTTCCGAACGCCCAGCTAATCTTTAAACTTGAAACTTCGAGAATATGAAGCAGTAATTTCAAGTACTAGATTGCAAGGAGAGAATGTATGCTGGTTTGTGTGTGGTTTGTAGAAATGATAGTCCGAAACCGAATTAGAAAGAAATTTACATTACATTGATCAAGTAGGCTATATCTATATGAGTATGCGTGTTGCATTGTTACGAACGTAATAGAGTGGGATCGAGTGTCAAGCTTCTTGAAAATACCGTGACTTGTCTCCGATTCCTTGTTTAATTTGTAAATTCCTGATCTACATTCAGCAAATTATGACAGGCAATTGCAACTTTGCGATAGAGACCTGTCGTGTTTCTTTTAGAAGCAGGCTGAATTGGACCTAATATAATGGAATCGAATAAGGAACAGGTCTCACAATTTTTCGACATACAGGCCTCAATCCAGATTTCCCAAGGACTTCACGAGATCCTGAATTACGTAAGAATCCTAGCTTACTTCAACTTATTTTTTTTTAACTTCCACTTCCCTCTGTAGTCTCCTACAATACAATATAAAATAAATCTCTGTACAATAAATGTGGAAGCCGGAATAGCATAGTCAGTATAGTGGATAGGCTACTGGCTGAACGATCCAGATTTCGAGTCCCGGGAGTGGCATGTGATTTTCCCTTCTCCAAACTGTCCGTACCGGCTCTAGGGCCCACCCGGTCTCCTATTCAGTGGGTACTGGGTTCCCTTCTCAGGGGTAAAGCAGCCAGGCATGAAGTTGACAACTCCGTGCAGTGTCGAGGCTAAGAATGAGTGGAGCTGTACCTCTGCTCCTCCTGTATGTCTTCATGACGTAGACAAGGGCAACTTTACCGTTACCCAAACAATGTGCGTTACATAACGACACGACCGCAACTCTCTAAGACTGTTTGGACGGCGTCGGGCAGAGTACTGGCAAAGCGTTGGTGGCAAAAACTGAAAATTCTGGGGGAGAAAAAGAAGAGTAGCGGAGTGTAGAGCTGTACACCATTTACTAAGTACGATCCTGCGCTTTTGGCATGTCGCTTCAGCGACCACCAATTCTTAATCACTTCCACAACCAACACAACAACGAAACCCGTTAAATTTCCGATTTAATTATTTATTTACACAAATCTCGAACACCAATTAACTTACCTGGAGTTACTCCACAAACTTGTACACTAGCAGAACTGCAGACCGTGTAAATTCGTTACTGTGCTCTAGCCACAATATCACTTCCACAGTCTCCACAAAATTCAGACTTGTCACTCTACGGATTTTTTTTATTATTATTATAAATTATTTATTTAAACTCTCTTCGAACAGCAATTGACTTACCTTGAACTACTCCACATCGTTGCACACTGATGAGCCTTCCGTTGGTAGCGTGGATTAAGTCGATCGAGAGTACCGCCTATCCCCACCACCACCAGAATGACCTCGGGCGGATTGGGTGTCTTTGACTTCAGATACGGACTGGAATAAACAAAAGTACTTTGCGTATGCTTAGTCATTAGGAGTTCCCTTCAGTGTAGTACCAAACCAAAGCTGTAGCCGTGACATTCAAAACAATTATTCGGGTCAAGTACATGTGTAACAGTGCTCGTTTACCATATGGAACTTGACCTCAGCACTCTTCACTCCGTCTTATCTCGATGAACAGAATAAGTGGAGGTGACACGCATTTCCACTCGACTTATTTTTGCATATTATGGCATTTAGAGCGTAGCCCAGTTATTTCCTGGTTTTAGTGACTACAATGTATTCTAACATGTCACTTGTTGAAGCCTATTTTTCAGGAGGAAGGGCGAACACCACGAAAAGAGTGAGAGACATTAAGTTCCAGCGGCTGTGAATTTATTCAGTGACGATGCCAATAGCTAGGATTATATTGCGTCAAAAGACAAAATAACCAAATTTGGAAGAATGCAGAAGGAAGCGGTCGTGGCCTAATTTAGTATAATCCCGGCATTTACAGGGACGGAGGAAAGCCACAGACCTGGGTTAAGACAGTACCTCGCCTAGATTCGAATCGGAAACCTCTAGAATAAAAAGTAGCATCACTTCAGGCAACAAACTAGTAAGACTGAAAGTATCTGCGATGTGACGTCGTAAAATTTGGTAGATACCAACCTTCCAGGAGTACATACTGCCAGAGTATTTAGCATGGAGAATAGGATTCCTCTCTTCACCCAGAGGATGGAAGCAATATATACTTCGAAACACTGGTGTTAATATACCAAACTACATGGCGTTATATCCCAGAACTAAGTCTCTTCACGAAAATCTTGTCTATTCAGCAGATCACTGGGCCTGGTTTCGATCTGGGACCCTCTGAATATGAAGCAGGAGCCAAAAACATAATATCTCAGTACATCACAGTCATGTCCCACTCTATGGCTAGTTCTGTTTGCAGCAATTTCAATGAGAATACCAAAACCTTCACAGTCACTTCCCTTCTACCATCTTATTAAGTGATTTATATAAAGTATTATTATCGCATTCAATCTTTTAGGCATTTGACATGTTCCTTAGAGAGCAGAGTGGATCACTGCAATGAATATTGGCCTATGCAGGGCAATACAGAGCAACTACTACACACCAAGTTCCAAATGGTATTAATACTTCAATAGGACCATGAGATTGTTTTAATATTATTTACTTTCTGCTATTTTCTCTTACAACTCACACCAGTATATCAAAATTTTTCCTGATATATGCCCAGTGTATTTATGACTGACAACAGAAATTCATGCTAAATGTGTAGAGTACATTGCTACTGAGAAACCCAGTGCAGCTAAGTCAGTAGTGACATTATGGACTGAATTTCAGGGTAATTGTGGTTTGATTCCAGGCAAGGGCACAGATATTGTCTGTAGGGTGTGTGGTCCATCTTTCCACTCAACTATCCAGTGCATATTAAGAGTTATTTCCCCATGGCTGGTGCATGAAATTTACCAGTTAACTCCAACTAGTGCTGAGATTAACCCTTTCCCCTCCCTAACGCTCCAAAGCGCTCGGAATTTAAAAGTCCCCTCCCCCTCTAAACGCTCTAAAGCGTTTCTGGTATAGTACGTAAATTTAAATGTCCCGTGAAAAAACT
>Ga0123357_10002839_pt1 | contig 19548 bp, 9 predicted proteins | sample TergutEmb28metaG_FD_89873 | JGI IMG/M metagenome (GOLD analysis project Ga0123357, IMG submission 89873) | Embiratermes neotenicus P4 segment gut microbial communities from Petit-Saut dam, French Guiana - Emb289 P4 | ecosystem: Host-associated > Arthropoda: Insects > Digestive system > Gut ...
GTTAGGTAGTTTTCCGGTTTAAAGTATTATTTTACATAGGAAATAACTCCGTTCCGAAATTTATTTTCCGTTTGTCCAGGTTTCCGGTATATAGGGGGTCCGGTTTAGGCAGATTTCACTGTAACAACAAAGGATAATCAGTCCGACCCGTATTTGATGCTTTGGTGACCATTTCATCTAATCTTCACTTGTATATATTTAGGAATAAGTCGTCGATTTTACATAATTTTTTATACCAAAGAGCTGCGTTGGTCCTACAGTGTTTCTCCTATGTGTTCTTAGTTGCAAATAGCTTTTGCCTGTTGGGCATATGTCAATTTTATGTTATTCATAATATGCATTTTCTTACATTACATATTTTAAAGCAACGAAATGCATTAAATACAATAAAACATCACAAAACATACTTCATATTAGGTGCCAGCTCCTACATGTTTCAGCACCAAGGTGCCATCTTCAGGGAGCTTATTAACAACAAAGGATTGTAAGTCCAACACAACAGCAAAGGGGCAATGAATATGGAAAACTCTGGGTTAAATTCATAAACTCTTTTCCCTTTAAATACAGCCCTCAAATAAGCCATGTTTTCTTACCTCCATTTCAGGAAGTAAAGCTCCACAATATGTGGACTTCATGAAGAAGAACTACCCTCCAGATTTCACCTACCAAGATTTTGCAAGAGACTTCACAGCAGAATTTTATAACCCTGATGAGTGGGCAGAAATCCTTCAGGCTTCAGGAGCAAAGTATATTTCATTATATATGGTTATACCGCACTTAACATTGGACATATTTTCCATAGAAGTAAAACATACAGTGAAGCAGTTTTTCCCACAGTAAAGGTAACAGTGAAGATGTCCCTATGCATCCCATAAGGCATATGGTGGAGTGAAGGTATAGCACCACACATTCTTAATCTTGGCTGTAGGAGGTGAGTGGTCAGCTTCACACACCTGCTACTTTACCCCTGATGAAAGAGCCCCACAGTACCCATTGAACATGAGGCTGGGTGGGCCCCAGAACTGATCTGGATAATTCAGAGTAGAAAAGAACTCATCCCTGCCAGGAATTGAACCAAGGTTCCATGATTGTCCAGCCCCTAGTCTAATCACTATACTGGTATGCTATCTCAGCTCCAGACTTCTACCATTGTAATTCCTGTAAAAGTTAGGGATATATATATATATATATATATGTACATATTGTAATTGTTCTCACAAATTTTAGAGCAACACAGTATGCAGGGAAGCACATATGGGTAATGGTACAGTATTTAAAGATGTATCTTCTGTGCTACACATGATCTGAGAAGTAAAAAATGGTAGATTTTGTGTGTATATGTTTTACAAATATAAATTATAATTCATAATATGGGAAAACACTGAAAATTAACATCAGTGTTATCATTTATATTTCCTTACAATTAACCACTATTTGTGTCAAGGAGCCATTTTTACAGTGTGGTGTAAAAATGTAGGAAGGACAGTCAAATTCGACTGTCTGTAACATACTGTGGTCCTCAACATACAATTTTCTATCGACACGAAAGAATATTGTACACAAAGTACAAAATACAGTTAACATGAATGGTAATATGTACTCTTGGGGTACACATTATGTTCTTCCCTAAGCATTCTTCCCTATCACATCTTTGTAATTCAGAAGAGGAAGTTATATCTTTGTTATAGGTATGTGGTGCTGACTAGCAAACATCATGAAGGCTACACCCTATGGCCATCAAAAACAGCCTTCAGTTGGAATGCTGTGGATGTAGGTCCACACAGGGATTTACTGGGTGAGACAGTTTTACATTTCTTGGCATTAATGCTCAATGTATTAAAGATCATGTAACGTACAATCCTTGAGTTGAGACAGGCTGGTGCGGGATGTCATCCAATTTGTTTTACGCACTTCTAAATTAATGCTATTCAAACACTGCACAAAATAACTAATTACAGGCAGTCCTCATTTAACGTTGCCCCAAACAAGGGTGTGTCACTTTAATGTTAAAATTTCTAATGACCGAAGATTCAACAAAAATTGGACTAATGTTTTCTTGGGATTGTAATTAATTCTTGTGGGAAAAAGTTCTCCATTTTGTTATAAATATGAACAATACATAGTCAAACACTACTCAATTAATGATTTTATTAAGGTGTATTTCTTACACTGTTTCATTCAACGACACAGTTGGGCTCTAGTTATGAGCAATCTTCAGGTTGATTACTTTTCTTAGTAACACAAAATACACAATTAGCAATGCTACTGTTTCTGTTACCTACCAGATCTCGTATAACACATAAAAATTTTAACATTTATTCCACTGTATAGCAGCATTAAAATTAAGTTACTGGAAGTTATTTATATAGAATATTGAAATTACGGGGTATTATAATCATGGAATATGGTGTGGGTACTAAAAATTATTCTATTTAACTGTGTTTGTGGATTTTTCATTGATGCAGTGGGTTTTTGTGATGATGCAACATAGGTCTATGGAAGTTATTGGAAGTTTGTTGACCTTCTGTGACAGCACGTGGATAGTAAACATTATGTATTAAAAAATTTGGGTATTTTCTATTTATTATGTAATAGGTGATATTTTGTTACTTACATTTTGGTCATTGGTACTTTATGTATATACTTGTTGTTTAATAGAGGATAACTGTATTAAGCTGCTGTTTATGAATTAATGCAGAATGTTTCTCTTGGAAATATGGTGTGTGGACTTCATCAAATAGATGGTATGTTTGTTTATGTTGCATCTGTGAATATAATAAATATATTTTATAGTGGATTATTAATCTATGTAGATAATAATGTCATTTTGTAAGACGTTTAGGTTAGTTTAAGTTGGTACTTACATTCTGAAGTATTTGTTGACTGATGTATGTTTATGTTTGTGCCAAGAAAATAATTTCTGGAATTGTTGTAATATACTTTGTGAGTGGAGATCGTTGAATATAACTGCATCTATTCCTTGTTGTATATTGGTTTCTCTGTCTGTATGTTGTGTTGCATAAAGACTGATGGGTATTGATGAGTTGAAGCTCATGTAGGTGGAGGGGGGGAGGGGATGACGTGGTAAAAGTATAGGGAGGGAGTAACTATGGATGCTAGATTTTTAGGACGGTGTCAAAAATTCTATTCGGATATATTGTTTGGTTGTCATTAAGATGGTTATTGGAAGTGGCTTCTGTATGAATATAAAAGTGTTCTATTGCATTTAAATGAGGGCCTTTCTTTTGATAATGTAGTATTTGCATGATATCGTTTATGTGTGTATATGTTCATTTAGATACTGTGCGAATTTTGAGGAATGGCTATTGTTCCGAAATGCACGTTTGTGTTCATTGTATCTCTCTGTTTGTCCTATGTATGCTTTCTTGCAATCAGGGCAGGTTAGTTTATAAACTCCTGAAGATGAGAATTTGTCAAAGTAGTGGGCTTTGTGTGTCAGGAAGTTTTGTATGGTAAGGTATTCTTGTCTGAGTGTTTGAATATGTTGGTGACATATGTGGTTTCTTTACCTATATATATGAATGTGGCCCATTTATGTTTGAGTGTTGGAGAATATTGTATTTGATTCTGCTTAAGGTTAGAGGGTTTTTGTGGATGGATTGAGAAGGAATTATTATAGAGGATATTATGGATGATGTTTTCTTCCTGGTGGTATTCTTCGTTGTGTAACTGGTACGTGTTTAGTCTGTTGTATAGGAATCTAATTGCAGCATATTTTTGTTGTGTAGGGTGGTTGGATGTGTAAGGAATGATAGTGATACGTGATCTCGTAGATAACAATAACAATAGCATTGCTAATTGTATATTTTACCTTACTGAGAAAAGTAATCAACCGGAAGATGGCTCATAACTACAGTTGAAACATGTCATTGAATGAAACAATGTAAGAAATACACCTTAATAAAATCATTGAGTTGTGTCTGACTATATGTTTTTTACATTTATAATTTTGGTGTTCTAGGAAGTTCATACTTGAAGTACTACTACTACTACATGAGTAGCATTAGTAGTAGTATTACTTAATAGTTTCTCCTATATTCTGTTTAATATCACACTCCCATTTGTGCCACATCACTCAATTTTTCTCTATCCTCAAGGTTTCATAGACCAAAGTGTTGTGTATATTTCTCATTTGCACCCTACATGTGAATGTTCCACTAATCTCATCCTTTTTTATTGGAACTACTTCTATATTATAGATGGAAAGTATGAGTATGACGCTTCTCAGTACATTGTTTGCTCACTCTTCTCTAACATCCTCTTTTCAGATCCAGATATTCTCCTGTACATCCTTCTCAAACACACTTAACCTACATCCTTATTTTATAGCGACAGAAAAGTATGAGACCCATATAACTAACAGGTAAAATCGCAGCTCATATATTTTATTTTTCAGGGTACTTAATAATCTGCATGGCATCATACCCCAGAATACTTGGATCTTCATAACACTGTTGACAACCTCTAAACTTGATTCTCAGTTATTCTGTAGGATCTTTGACTTCTGCAAAATGTTGCCTGGAGTTATAATGCACTAATGTCAAATTTTTCTTCATCCTTTAAGCTGGAGAACTTGTCCAAGGCCAGAGAAAGTAAAATTTTTATTTGCTCTAAAGTCTGTGGCTATCTTGTTCCCTAGTAAACGTTTTCATTTATTTTACCTAATATTTAATCAACATGCACATTTTGCATTATACATGGAAAAGACTGACTTTCATAAAGTCCAGCATTAATAAATAGCATGTTGCAATCACACTTCAGAAGCAGAACAATGCAGCAAAAAAACAAACTGCTACTGTTTTACTAGAATTGGTGTGTATATGTTGCAGGAGAACTTGCAAACTCCATTCGAGCAAAGACAGACCTCACGTTTGGGTTGTATCACTCTTTGTTTGAGTGGTTTAACCCACTGTTCTTGCAGGATAAGGAAAACAATTTCACTACACAAGCATTTGTAAAACAGAAGACAATTCCTGAATTATATGAGCTGGTATGTCTTACTTGGTGTTCTAGAAATATTTACATTCTAATTTGCCTTGCATAATTTTAACATTCAGTCTTGACAGGTTTAAGTTTAATTTTTTCTTCAAAGCATCCAAAGCAGCACTGGACACCACCCAGCCTCCTATTGAATGGGAAGCAGGGGCACCTTCCGTTCACATAAAGTAGCTGGGCAGTGAAGCTGACCGCTCATCTCCATCTAATACCAAGGTTTTGAATACATGCAGCTATTCCTTCAAACCAATATGACTTGATCATGAAGCATCAAAAAGAAGGCAGCATCCCAGTCTGCATGTTAAAAAACAATGATGGGCTGTGATAACTGACCATCTATGCCCACTGTTCCCCAAGTGGTTTGTATCAGACAGCAGGATACCAAGCACCTAGAGTAGAATCCAAATATACATACAACATGCAGCTGCATTACTCATTACATCAACCTGCAATGATGAAGAATAAGCAGTCTCTGAAATTCTTCATAGATCATAGTTTCCTGCAGTTGGTAATAAGAATATGGTGTATGCAGAAAATTTTGAGCTAGAAGCATCACTTAATCTATGGTACAGAAACTAGATACGGTAAAAAAGTATTTACCTCCCTTAAGGCAATTCTTGTGTGGAATGTAAAATGGTTTGGAAAATGCATGAAATCTATAGTTGGCTTTCAAGTTGATGGTGATAATTATGGGCCATTGGAAATATGCATGTGAAATGTGTGGACAAAGATCATAACAATGCCTAGTTTTTCTTTGCAATACTATTTATCAGATAACCATTACACACATGGCAACAGTGCAAAATTTTGATAGTAGGCCAATGGCTGGGAAATTCTGAGGTACAAAAAATTTGTGCTTAAGTAATAAGGTTTTGCATGATTATAATGATGGTGACAGTAATAATAAAAAATAATCCATAACATACTTACAGTCATACACAATAACAATTTATGGCTGGACTGGGATTCAGTCATAGGAGCATACAAGCCCACACAATAACAATTTATGGCTTGACTGGGATTCAGTCACAGCAGCACATGTACCCACACAATAAGAATGGCTTGACTGGGATTCAGTTATAGGAGCGCGTGTGCCCAAGTCCAGCACACTAACCCATATGCTAAACTGCAAGTCACTGTCAAATTTACAATTTACATTACTCACTATACATAATTTGTGGGGCAGGATGTTAGTGCTGGGATAACAGACATTACAGCTTCTATCCAGAATTCCTTAATTTTAATATTCAAGCTTTCTAAAAGATATCAAAATGCTATTTTTAGAACTAAGCACAAGGTATTTCACAATCTGAAGTGACAGGAAGACATATATAAGTGAAACAATACTGATGACAGACGTACCATAAAATCCCTTATGTATACTAATATAAGTCAAACAGTCAGTGCTAATTCATATTCTTGATCATTACCAATCATATGAATTAATGTCATAACTGCAGGTACTAAACTATCATCCAGAACTGATCTGGTCAGATGGTGAATGGGACTGCACAGATGAATACTGGACATCCAAGGAATTCCTTGCCTGGCTATATAATGACAGCCCTGTAAAGGACACAGTTGTAGTAAATGATCGATGGGGAAAAGGAGATGTTGGCAAGCATGGTGACTACTACACCTATTCTGATCGTTACAACCCAGGTATACTGTATTCTGATTCCACATACTACACTGTTTAATAATTCACCAAGGTCTTTTTCAATGAAGTGAATTTAAAATATTAATTTACTATATAATCCTTCTAAACAGTCAAGTTCATATTTTTAGGAGTGCTCCAGCCCCATAAATGGGAGAACTGCATGACAATTGACAAGAAGTCATGGGGCTTTCGCAGGAATGCCAAGCTGTCAGATTACCTTACAGTAAAAGAACTGGTGCAGACATTGGCTGAGACTGTCAGCTGTAGAGGTGTGTACAAATAACATACAAATCACAAAAGAGTTGCTACATTTTACAAAAATGGCAATTGTTAAGGTGTGAAAGAAAAGAAATGTTGTTTGCAATAACATACATGATTTATACCACCAACAGCAGATACCTAAATTCTGAGATAATTGTAAGGCCTAATATCCAGAGCTCTTCAAACAGCTAAGAAATTATGTAAGAATTGTAACTAACTTCTACTCAAAGCAGACAATTATAGAAAAATTTTACTGCATACTATATCAATATAGTTATTTTTAAATCCTTTTTTAAAAAACAAATACAACTATTACAATTTGTGGGATTGTTGAGCTGTAAAAGTTTCAGTTTTGTTAAGGTCAGAACCTACAATACACAAATATGACTCTATGCAAATAACTGATACTGACACAAACCATCTTATTACTGTAGAAATAGATATCTATTTATAAAATGATATACAGGGTTTCCTGCGTAAGAAGCCTCTTTAACAGACAGTGAAATACACTTCTTGTAAACGAAGTGTTAAGGATTAGGTTTATATCTGGATCCACTTTTGTATTTAACCCCAAGCAACTATTTCATAATACTGAAGTTATAAAGATCATAAATGTATATTATCAGCACAACCAGGATAATGCTGAAAAAAAAAATAGTAAAATGCAAGTCACAATAGACCACCTAAAATATAGAAGCTCAAAGCCATTTGTTGTTGGCATAGGTGCCCTTTCTTCATGTACCTCACTTGTGTCCTCCACCTCAGAGCTCTCATTACATCTTCAGTGCTCATTAAATTGCAACAGAGTATCATCAGCTGCAAAAAAAATAATCAAAACTACATTGACAGTCACACCTTGTGGCAACATGTCTATTGTACAACTCAATTAGTAACAAATGAATAACAAAAACCATGGAACTAGAAGTGCACAGTCAACAGGTCGCATGCAAGCAATAAAGTGGTTTGCAACATTTTACTGACTATGGTACAGTTCAAATACCAAGAAATGAATAATTGTTATAAAGCCTTTCAAACGTTTTAAATCGAAAATCTGTCCAAAACTCTGAATAAAAAGCTTTCTAAAGCAAGAAAACTTTCTGTATAAGAATTTCCTATGCAGGAAAATTTAACATTATTCTTATTAGAGTCTGATGGGATTCAAGTATCTGACTTCTTACAAAGGAAAACTCTGTATCTAAGAAACACTGTACCAACTTCTATTTTCATATAACAGGGAATCTTTTGATGAATATTGGCCCAACAAAGGATGGGATTATTGCCCCAATTTATGAAGACCGACTCCGAGGGATGGGTGCCTGGCTTAAGATCAATGGTGAGGCCATTTATTCTACCATACCATGGACTCATCAAAATGACACTTTAACTGCTGGAGTGTGGTGAGTCTCTGTACAGAATGTCCATAGGGCTTATGTAAGGTACTGAAATTAAAGTAATGTATATATTTTTTGAAAGATGATGAATGTGCATCTGTATGTCATGGTAGTATCACTGAATACAAGAGACAAATTACAGACAAGTCTAAGGGCAGAGGGGAAATTCACAAACATCAACCTAATGAACATTCAAGCTGTGATATACACAACAGAATGGGGATTTTATTGGCACTAAAGAATAACCATGCATTACATTCTGTATGAGGATAATACACACAATTCCTTCATTACAAAAATCGTAGCATTTAGTTGTGACTTTCACCATGTCAAAATCTCTGAATTCTCTTACTGGGAGAAAAGAATATATTTCACTTCCTGTGTGGTAACTGAAAAGTCACAATCTTGAGTGGTAAATATGGCAGAAAGTGTATAATTAAATCCAAGGTTTTCATTGTGGTAAAGTGTTTCCTGTTTATGCCATATAGGCATATGTGGCACGGTGATACAGCTTGACTCATTCTTAACCCTGGCATGTGATTAGGACGAGTGGTGGGCTTTATGTCCTGGCCACTTTACCCTCACAGAAAGTCCCCAGTACTCATTGAAGAGGAGGATAGGTGGGCCCCTGAGCCAACCTACATCCTGCAGAGAAGAGAAAGATCTCTTTTGCCTCTGCCAGTAATTAAACCAATAATGCTTGGTAATCCAGCCTGTAGCCTAGCCACTACACCAACTAAGCTATCCTGGAAGATTCAGATTATTATATTCTGAGTTAAAGCACCATGTAGACCAGTAGGTGCATACCAGTGTTCCACCGGAACAGAATGTTCATCTTCAGGGTAGCAGGAAGATAGGGGCAATATGTTTATCTGAAACTTTGGTAGTCTCCTACCGCACTACTTGATGGCATGGTCACGACAATAATACAAAAACCAGAAAGTGGGTTTGTGGTAGGTATTTAAAAATATGTTCATTGTCCAAATCCCATCACATACTGTAGCAATAAAAAGTGCATTTTTGATCATAGGAATTAATCACTTATCTTAATTATCTGTCACTGAATGAGTTGTCAAAATGTAACAAACTACCTGAGTTTCTTATGGTAAGTCACCATAAAACTGAAGAGCATAAATATTTATGAATTAAAACAAAATGGCAACTCTGTTTCTTTGATAGAATATCTATTTCAATGCAAGGTACTGAAAAAGGTTCTTCAAAAAGAAGAGAGAATGGCCAAGTTGCTTGTTGCGAATATTTGACTAAAAACATCACAGTATAATTACATTTACTTCCCGCCTTTAGCACTAAAATACTAGTAGTACCACCTGTGAAGAGACATAAACAAAGATTGCTACCAACTGTTCATCACAAACAGTGACTTTCATATTCTGCCAAAATACTTTTTTACTTCACAACACGGTATCTCAGACTACAAAACATTCAATGGCAGGATAATGAACTGTAGAGGATTTTAAGGAAGGCATTGCACCCTAATTGAGGTTTTATCCTTGTATCTGCCACAAGCATGTGAGGCAAACCATTTTACAGTTAGTATAAATTTTAATGTTGCTGTGGAATTGTGTAGTGCATCTATTCAGTTTTTGTAGAATTGTGTAGTGCATCTGTTCAGTGTATAGCATGGCTGAAATTCAAACCAGGCACCTCCCAAAATACTTCACTCAAAGTGTTATCACTAAACCAACCTGCCCGATCTATAAAAATACCATCTCTTAGTCATTATGCTTCTCATCTTCAAATTTATAAGACCACATGTAAGGCTAGGGCTGTGATTATTCAACCATTCCTTATTGACTGCTGAATTTATATATAACAATAAACAGGGCGGAAACATTACATGGTACGATTTTAAGAGGAGGCCATTGTGGCCTATGCGAAGATACCTTCACCTAGATAACAGAAGAGACCATAAAAGCCTCTGTCAGGTCAGAATACAAACCCAAATTGTTACTGCTAATGCACTCTATTAGCAGAAAAGGAGGCAATGAACTTATGTCTAACAACAATAAACAATAAAGTCAAAGATACACAGAATTTTTAATATGTAATACAATGTCATCAGAACAGAACTCCATACTTTTAAAGAAGAATGTTATCATTTATTACCGGACACATATCCAACACATATCATGGAGTCATTTGCAAAACATTCAGCAACCCACAAGTCTGCAGTCATTGCCTGCAAGCATGTGCAAGTGCACTTGATGCTTTGTGGTGGTTAAATATGTTTCACAAAGATGATGGCATTTGTTCACAACAGTCCACATCACATTGTTTCCCCAGCTTCAAGCCCACCACAAAAATTCAATGCAATTATTGACATATGCATGAAAGAAAACCAAATCATTCATCACAGGTTTATTCAATTTAATGAAAGAGAAGGGTATTAGAGCAAAAGTTACCAGAAAGACCAGGCCTCCAGTAAGTCCACATCTAACACTACTGGATATTTTTATGTGGGGTTATGTGGACAACAGTGTCTGTTCAGAGAATATCTGCAATTGACATCACTTGCAAGGCAGAATTTACATTGCTGTAATGAGTCTCTCTAGACATTATATGTTATACCTGGAACAAACAAGAAAATCAATTGGATGTCTGCAGGACTACAGACAATACTCACATTGAAACTTATTATGGATATCAAAAAGTCTGAAAGTTCCTTTACACCCTGAAAAAAGCATTTCCCCCCCCCCCCTTTTTTTTTCTTTTTAATATTTCATGACTTAACTGCATCTTGAATATAAGGAGTTGCTTCCTGGTGGCCTTGTGTATCTGCAACACAATTCAGACTGTAGTTATTCTACAAGAACAATTTCCTTCGCCCTCAATTCAATGTTTGTCACAAAATTTCTTTCACAGGCCAGACAGACAACCATTTATAACAGGTGGTCAAGTGGCTAGCATGTATATTTAACTTTCAAAGGGATTCATGTCTGATCCTGTGCAGTGACACTAATATAAAAAGAGTCATAAAAAGTATCAGCAAATGATGCAACTAATCACATGAAAACAGGCATACAGCCAAATCCTGGAAAACTGTGTATATTAAATGCTATATACCAAACAGCAGTCAACACTCAGAATAATCACACTTGTCTTATCAATGTCACCACTTCAACAACCACATTCAAACACATAAACAAAGCTTTCCATTGACAGGTACACAAAGAGTGGCAGCAGTGGTATTGGTAATAGAGTTGTCTATGCCATTGTACTGAACTGGCCGAAGTATGAACGCCTGAAACTAGCAGCACCACAGCTGGTACCAGAATCCACTGTCACACTTCTGGGATATAGTCCAGATCTGCAGGTACAGAAATGAACAGATCATATTACAAATGTCTTCATTATGTAACAACATACATTTTCTGAGCACTGTGCTAATATTATGATACTAATGTGCAGACAGTTACAAAATATTATGCACCAGAGGGTGAGAAGCAGGCAGTGATACCAAATTGCATGACAATGCTTTCTTTGTATTGTTAACCTATATATCAGTGAATACTGGTTATCCAATAGAACATGCTCACCATAAAGCAAAATTTCCATACCCACTAATAACTACATACGATTATTGTACTTTAGTGTATTCTGCTACACTCTCTGTAATTACTGATAAACTGTTGTATTTAGTGTACATGGTATTAACATCCTTTACAGTGGACAGCCGAAGGCACTCTTGAGATAGAGTTCCCAAACAAAGCCAATGTTGCAAGTGAATGGGCTTGGGCACTCAGGATGACCAAAGTGACAAACTGAAGCTGTGCATTTGAGGAGGCCACAAACAGCAGACCACAAATCCGAAACTTAAAAGGTTAATGCAACCTCAGACACAAGTCAGTAAAATGATTATCTAACTCCACTACATTGACAGTGTTCGTCCTGCAGTGATCTCATGTACCTTTCATGTATAAGATATGAGCTTACAGTAGATTCAAGACACTGACTAGAAGGAACAAAAACTATATAAAATTATTTTACCTTGTATTGTAGTAAATGTTCTGTCTCTTATTATCAAATACTTTTTGAAGCATAGTACACGTGTTATTGTCCAGTCCGCTGGTAACTAAAATATTGTGTAGCATTTCTTGATAAACAGCATTTTATAAAAGCAATAACAGTTTACCATCATTACCAACAAACAAGCTAAGTTTATCTTCTGTAATTATAAATAATCATCTGTCAACATAATTCTTATTCTCACTGTTCCACTGCAAGGGGCAAAATGAAATGGCTCAGATTTGTCACACATTTTCTACAAATGTAATCAGTTATTACTTTGTATTAGTTAAATAGATATAAACACACAAGCATGCAATGGCAGAAAATAATCATATAGCCATGGAAAGAGGTAAACTGATTCACAAAAGCGTCAAATGTAAACTTCTAGTTTGTTAAGATATTGAGACACTGGAGTTGGTTATAGGGAAAGGGGGTGCTGTGGACAGTCTCCTGAACACACAGCAAGCAAGAGAAATGTATGTAAAATTGACTCTGATTTGGGGATTACCGTTTGGAATGAGATGGATTACCATTCTGATATACACAGAAACCTAATGAGTAACAGTCAAAATTTTGACACTTCTTCTTTATGCTTGGCACACGTCATTATTGTACACTGCTTGCTCTTCTCAGATTAAATATCTTGTATAATCTTACTATATCTAAGGGGTGCTGCTGAATGTAGGAACCTGGCCATTATTGGAGGAGAGTGAAAGGAATGAGAAATCTGTTTTGTTGTGTTGCTGGCTTTGATCTGCTATTTACAGTCTGTAAATTTCACTGTTAACAATTCATTCTCATGTTTCAAAAATAAGTTTTCATGATTTGTTACACTTATTTCTTACTTTTCCAAGTCTACATCTACTTCAGATTCAGCAACACTACAACTTTTCATAATATCATGGGTGCTGGTGCTTCATGATAGACATATTTACTCATAAGTCACAACTTATGAAATTATACTATAACTATGTGCTGACTGAAATCTTATGTGATTTAACCAGGTGCAAAAATGCTGAGATACCTACCTAGACTAAGTATAACGATTTTTCACTCTCAAACTTGCATCAAATGCAACATTAGGACCATGACATTTCAGCCCCCTGGTAGGTAAGCACAACAAAGCTACGGCTAACATGATTGCTCATACAACAATGCAGCAAACCTCATTACTATTTGTGATGTTGCAGCATTAACCAGAAAGGCTCTTCACTATCTACTGCTTGATTCTACAACATATGTTTCTTGAGTGACTTACCCTGTCCCACTAAATCAGAAATCTTTGACATCCACGAATTCTTGGCTTTTTATGTAAGTGACTGACATGCTACAGCACATATTACTTACCTGTCAACATTACCAGCTACTTCTATTTCCATGAATAATTACTATTGTAGTAACACTTGAAATGATCCATCAGTTTCTGAAAGCACAAGCCTGCTAAACACTGATGGTAAGAAAAATCTAGAGCACTTACAGACCCCACTGAGAGGCAGCTATCATAAGATATTAAAAATCAGAGAGAAACATCAAACCCTTAGAACAGAACTGATATCCACTTTCACATATAAAAACTATTCAAATATGATGGCTCCTGTGATGTGAGTGACAAGTGGTACTTGTTTCATAACAACACTGAAGAACAGCTTGTGGTTCAGCTACAGAAACTGAAAGCCTGAAAAAGCACCAAATGTCTTGCACAAAAAAGAACAGTGAGACCCAATACTTTTGCTCTCAAACATTTGACAGCATTCACAAAGCATTACATTTACCATGCCCAGAGCTGACCATGCTTCTGAAACACTTTCATTTCTAAGGTAACGCAGTGTAGTAGCTAAACAATCCAGAATACAATTTATGGGCATGTTCAACAAGGTTCCCAACATCAATGAAATAAAATGAAAAGACGTTGCAACATTTAATACAGCACAAATATTCCAATGAAGTACTTTACTATTTTTCAACATAACCCCAAATACACTGATCCATTTGTTCTACCTTGGCACAAGCTTCAAAACTCCATGACAGTAGAAATCGGTCTCTTGCATTCACAACCATTCGTGAAAACCCATGTTTGTGACCTAGGAAACCTTTTTACTGAACAACCTGCATACTCGTCGAATAGCTGTTATGAAGTATTCAATTAAAAGTACTTGTTCTTTATGTCATTACATGTAACAGATAACCATCACGCACAGTAAAAACTAGTTCTTCTCATACTAAATGGACAATATGTAACTTGGAATCATTTGCATCAGGTAAAGATTGCATTTTTTTTAATAATTTGAACCCTGGATACATCAATGAACACATAAACATTTGAAAAGAAGGCACAAGAAACTAAATGAACATTTTGGAAATGCATACATAAAATCAGTAACAATCTCAACACAACTACTTTTACTGTTTAACAAAGATACTGTTTAATACAGATAGCTGTGTTGAGACTGACTTCACTTATTCACCTCACTGACACACAACAGGATGTCACACATAAGAACACTTTTTAAGCATAAAATATATTCAAAGACCAACAGTTGTTTTTATGAAGGCATAACAGCTCCCCATATATGGTTTAAACAACATTCTGAAATTATCTTTTATCATTCATACAACAGGCAAATGCCATAAACTAGTTTCTTCAATCTGTTTTAGAGTGGGAAGGGGGGCAGGTTTCCAAATCGCAGCTGTGATAAATTCCAATGAGGTGAAGAACTGTCCAAAGAATAAAACATTTATTATTTATTACTTGAAATCTGTTTCTTAAAATATTCCATTAGTCAAAGCACCACCGTCAGAGCACCATGTTGATTTTACCAAGGAATACATGCACACATGCATCAGAAACTTCATTTCTCCAGTTGGGCCACTTCATACAGATAAGCTCCAAGCAATTTTGTCTGCAACAAACAATAGTTTACATGGTATTTATTTCCCTTCCTTTACAATTACACATGAAACACAAAATATGTTAACACTTTCCATGTTACAAACAAAATAAACACTTGCTTTGTCATCTGCAAAACCCATGAAACAACCACTTTCTGCAGCTGCAGCTCACCAAGGAATTTTGTTAAGCTGTCATGAAAATATGAAACAAAAAATGTCTGCCTGCTGAGCATGTCAGCAAAGAAATAATTAAAAACTACCAAGTCATAAAACAAGTTTATACTTTTATTACAGGGTATCAGTCACATCCCAAAAAAGGTAGCAAGAGAACAGTGTTCAAGGCAGACACAAGGATTTTATAACCAAGCACAAATTACTCGTGCAGAATGATGTCTGCAGAAAGTTTAGGGACAAAAAATTCCTTTATTATCAGACAGTAGACCCATCGAAGATCCAGCTACTGACACCATCTAGTATCTATACTCCTAGAAAAGTCTCATTAGCACACTCATTAAAAAAACAGACTGAAACATGACAGCCACTTATGACTAGTTGTTGCGTACAAAGGAATAACAGTAGCTGCATTTATATCTTTGGTGCAACAGGAATGACTTTCCAAGCACTATACAGAGAAGGCCAAAACCTACTTGACAGGAAACCACAATAACACAGACACCTGGATTACATATGTTGCAGAAGTGCAACAGAAAGCAAATAAAAGTTAAGAAGCTATATCATTACCCCTTCAATGTAGTTTCGAATATCAATTTTCTCATTCTGAGAATGAGCACCATCATCGCCAGCACCTACAGGCAACAGGATTACACACTTTCCAGTCATTTCCTGCAACAAAGAAACAAATACTGTCAATTTAAGTACAATGACTGAGGACACAAGAGACTTACTAAATATAACAACGCTACCTGAAGAGTAAGGGTGATTGGAATTGAGCCACCTTCTCTGGTAAGGTCTGGATCTACTCCATATACATGTTTTGTTGCTTTGCGACCTGCCAAATAGTTGGGATCATCAGGATCTGACAGCCAGGCACGGCCTCCATGATACATGTATGCCTGCAACAGTTACCAGCAATCATGTCAGCACCACCTTCTGTAATGCAAACAAGCAAGTGGGCGAATGCATGCATACCCATGCGCGTGCACGTGTGCACACACACACACACACCCCCTCTCTCTCGCTCTCTCTCTCTCTACAGATAAAACTCGCCTAGAAATAGTGTCACATACAAACAAGTGACCGACGACACCAAAAACTGAGTATTTTATGATACAGAAACTACACACCATATTTACCCAAATGCGATACACTCTTCAGTTTTCAGGAAACTACCTGTATTCAAATCAGCCATGCTTGTACATCACTTAGTGTTTGCAAGCTTAATATTCTGCAACTAACTAATTCACAGTGTTAAAATATTATATTCTTGTAGCAAGAGTTAACAAACACCTCACTGCATTAACTAGCGATGGCCAACACATTCATCACTAGACAAAGAACTTTCTTCGTGATTTTCCTCCCACAGGACACCATCATCTGTTCCATTCATATTGTTCAGCACACATCACACTTTAAACCACCTGACAATTGATTCTGGTGAAATGTCATTCTACACAGTCTTATTCCAGACAGTCCCCGTATGTTTCTTGCTGGTAGTAGTACACAGTTCTCAGGTAGCAGCCAATCCCCATAAAGGTGACAGAGTATGTATATGAACGGTTTGTTAAATACCACATCAGGAACCTGTAAGTGACAGGTCATATCTGCTGGTATGATCATTAGATTGGTGTTTGGATTAGAATCTAGAAGGTTTTAACCTTCTCTTGTTATGTGAACCTTGAAATGATCTAAACCATTATTAGTTTGTTTAGAAGAGCACCTGGTCTTCTGTTCCAGACTTGTCTCAGTTATTCAAACATGATTTACCCCTTCTCATTATGTTTAAATATAATTCAAGGAAGTTTTCTCTTGAAAGATTCTTCCCCTTCAGAATCACAAATGGTATTAGCGCTCTTCATCAATCAGATATGAAAGTATCAAGGTTATTCTCAGCTTTTCATATTCTGTTATTTTGGCATGTACTGGTTTCAGTACTGTTGCATCTAATAGCGTTGATTTGCATTTCCTGAAAGACTGAGGTTTCAGCTGTTTTACCACTTTGTCCTATGTGGTAATCAACATTCTACTGCAGATTAATTGTATGGTGTTGGTATGCCATTAATATTTCAAGGTCGTCTCTGGGAAGTTTTTACACAAATGTAGTTCTCTGACCAAGAACCAACCCTTCAAGACATAAAAATTTTAATACCCAACCATTACTGGGTTTGAAATCATGCCATGGAATCTTCAAGAATGTGGGAACTTCCAGTGTCTTCATCTGAATAGGAACGTCATTTTTACATCCTACTATTAGTACAAACTCCACAACTTTTTTCAATGGCACTGAAATTACCTGCTTTGGAACATGAAGTGCATTTCAGGTTGAATTTTCTCCTTTACAAATAGTCTTTCTCCAGCATCACACATTCCATTCTGTGACACAGTATTTCCATGCTGTGGCAAAGATGTTAGTTTCTTGGACATGTTTAATTACCATTAATTTAAAATTATCATCATAAAAATGACACACTGATTTTGGTACTCTAGATACTGGTGTACATTTCCATTCAATACAGTTAGCCATGTTTTACAGAGCATACTTTAACTCATCTTTAACAAATTCTCACTTCAAAAATGTGGTTTTAAATGAACTGCTAGCATAACAGTAAACAACGTTACACAGATTTGCTACTGTCTTTAAACAATTCTGCACGGCAGACACAGAAATATGTACCCTTCTCAAAGAATTTGTTTAACTTTATGTATGATTACAAGGCAACACTCCACAATACTCCATTTGTCAGACGATAAATTAGGAGGGGTGGAACTTATGTTTGGGTAGATACAATACTTTCTGAACAATATGACATGTTTTTCCTTTGAAATTAGTGCATAAAATTCTCCGACATCTTACATGGAACTGAAAGAAACAAGGAATGAGGCTGTTGAACAGATTCATCTGGCTCAGGACAGGGTCCAATGACATGCTCTTCTGACCATTGCAATGAATCCTAGTGTTTTACAACACAAGGGAAAAGAGTGACAACTTCTCATGCAGAATTCAGCTCTATAGAAATATTACAAAACAATTCTTGTCACATTATATCTCTTGTTGTAGTCATTATTCTTAATAGACTTTCACTGCAATTGTAATTCTTACAAGTGTTTCACACAGAACTAGTATGTACATTATGACAAAGCAATGTACTATATACCTTCATTTTGTTTGTGCTGCCCCTGACTTCCCACTGCTTTTTCAAATAGGCCACAACCACTTGTTCCACTTTATTTGGTGTCTGATGTGGAACAATGCGGATTGAAAACTTGCCAATGACCTTTCTTGGTATCACAGTTTTGCAGCCTGGTTGGCTAAATGCTCCCTCAATACCATGAATTGACAATGATGGAAATCGCCAGCGATGCTGAAGTAATTTCACCTTAAAGCACAAAAAAATTCAATTATCACACTAATTTTCATAACCTGTGACTCAAACTGTACATTTAATCACAACAAGCTGATATTGTAATACGTGTACTTATTCAGTAAATTAGACAAGTTACTTCATGTTTCATCAAATTATGACACTAAATATAAAAAAAACTGGGCCTCACATTCAGACCAACAAATCATTCTCACTTATTACATGTATTTATGGTAGGTCTTCCTAATCTGCTATCTGAAAAAGCCAAAGGTTGCCTCAAATCTATGTACAGAGAAAATACTTTTGGAAGATCAATGTATCTACTCTACCAACAATACTAGTCCGTGCATTTGGGCCAATGTTGTCACGACTCATTAAATGTGTAACAGTTTAAGGTCAAAGTATAATGCACAACAGCAGACAAGTTTCTGCTACTGACTAACTACATCAGTTCATGCCTGGTATTGTGTAAAGTTAAAGTTAAACTACATAACTAACAGAGCACAGAATTTCTGCTTACAAAACTCAAGACATTATTAGATGAGAGTAGAAATAAATCAGACTTATGAAAGTCTGTGATCAAAATGACTGTACAATGTAATGCAACATGCAAGCGAGCTACCTACCAGGTACAACAGCCATAACAAGTTAGAAATGTATGCTAAGTGTAATAACTCAGACGGACAGATAGATAGATTTGCATTGGGTTTGAGCCCCTATGGTCCCGATGCACCTAGGCCTTATGGCCCTTTGTGCCCCATAA
>Ga0123357_10002840_pt1 | contig 19541 bp, 16 predicted proteins | sample TergutEmb28metaG_FD_89873 | JGI IMG/M metagenome (GOLD analysis project Ga0123357, IMG submission 89873) | Embiratermes neotenicus P4 segment gut microbial communities from Petit-Saut dam, French Guiana - Emb289 P4 | ecosystem: Host-associated > Arthropoda: Insects > Digestive system > Gut ...
AAACGATTCCTGTTCGTTCCGCATCCGATTCCGGTTTGTTCACGAACGCATCTTTTGACCTGGGACTGCCGGGGAAATGGAGACCACAAAATTCTTCAGTTTGGGGGGCATTTAGAATCGCTGAGGACCCGGCCCGGAGCCATTCGCCAGACGAAATCAAGCGGCTGGCGCATTGCCGTGAGGTGCTGGCGATCCCGCCGGTGAGCGCTGGAGATCTCGAAAAAATCCTGTCCATCAAGGCGGCGTATGCGCACGCTCTGCCTGCCATTCGTGCCCTGTGCGAACGCGTACTGCTGGAAGACCTCAACGCGGAAGATGCGCCTTACCTTCTGAGCGGGATTGCTGCGGTGGACGGTCTCCTCCACCTCGCCCGTCACCTCAACTCGGGGGATGACGGAATTTTCCAGTGTGGGGTCTGCGGCTGGGGCTATGAATTCGTCCGCTTCGGGGAGCGTATCGCGGTTTATGCCGACCCTGAGCCTCGTCTTCAGGGGCACCCGGAGTCGGGTATTTCGAAGCTCGTAGACGATTATAAGGAAGGGGTGCCGGCGCGCTCTGACGGCTTCCTCGTGCCAGCTGTGAGGTCTGGGGATCTGGACGGCCGCATCACCGCCCTGCTTGTCCTCGCCGAGCGGGTTCCGGGTGGGGTTGCGGAACTGCTCGTGCGCCATTTCGCGGGAAGCTTCGTGTGCTGCAAATGCGGCAGGCGGGGACCGGTGCAGGCAGTGCCATGATGGCATTCGCATGAGCGCACTGGGCGGGATCCTTGAGCCGGGTCTCAGTTCGGCGGTCCCAGGCCTGCCACGACCGGCGTGGCCGAGTTTGTGCGCTGCCTGACGCCTGACGTCCCCGGATCGGCAAGCGGGAAAGAGTACCGCATGCACCAGCTGTGCGTCCGTCGGCGTGGATCAGGATCGGAGCCAGGGATCGGAGCTACAGGGCGGGTGCAAAGGCCCCGGTCCGGGCTTGCCCGATCTGTGGTTGTGGACGCCGGTGATCAACCGGGCTGGCGGACGTGGCGTCCTTGACATCGGAGCGGGTGCCCGGATACTTCCGAAACAGATCCCATGGAGAATCAAGGAGTAGGGAGGGGGGCGAGCGGCAGTTTTTGAGCGGAGCGAAATCCGCACCACTTGATCGGCTTGATCGGGGGGCCGGTCCGCCCCGGTGTTGCCCCTCTCCCAATTTTGCGGATCGATCCGGACGATGCGGTAGAAGCTGGATTCGACTCGCTTCCTGCACGCAGATGTGGCAGTCAGCGGGCACGCAGTGTTGCGACACCACCCTTTCGATGCGGTCAATCGCGTTCCTGAGTTTTCCGCTCCACCTTTCGGTTTGAACCTGGACGAGGCCTAAGTGATGGTTGCGAAACTTGACGATCTCCTTCCTGAGCTGATCGACGCGGGTGACAACGGGCTTGGCAAAACGGCGATCAAGAACAGGTTCGCAGGCAAGTCGAAAGAACGCCAGGCTGAGCTGACCGAAAAGCTCGGTGCGCTGATTCGAAGCGGAGCGATCTGGGGGCCGGTGAAGCGCAAGGGCGCGGACGTCTATTTCGCAAGCGGGCGCGGGCCCTCGATCGAGACTGCAAGCGGAGTGATCAACACCCTGGTGCAGCGCTCCGGCGTCAAGCTGCTGTCGAAAGCCGGCCTCGAGAAGAAGGTGGTCGGCGTGAACAGGCGTTTTTTTGCCGACGGTCTGAAACATGCGATTTCCAGCCAGCGGATTGTGGAGCTGAGCTGTGGCAGCTCGAAATACTATCTGCACCGTGAGGTCGCCACCGACTATTTCGGGTTTACGGAGACCGGGGTGGCGCAGGAGAAGGCGACTGCGGCTCCGGTCGCGGCCGAGACGCATGTGGTCAAGCCGAGTCTTACCCTTGAGGATATTCTGCCCGCCTATCGCCGGCTCAAGGCTGAAAATGGCGGCTTCTCCGCAGTGGATATCTACGATCTTCTGCTGGCGTTGAATGTGCGGAAGGAGGAACTGCATCGCCTGCTGATCGAAGAAAACAAGGCGGGGCGAGTCGCCATCCATCACACCACATCGCTCAACGTGTCCCGGGAGGCTGTTGAGGCGGCCATCCGGCTTCCCGGTGTTGCCGAGCCCTTTATTACGGTCGTAGTCAAGAACGAGTCATGAACGCATCTCAAGACGCGCTGGCGATAAACCCATTCGAGGACAACGTGGTCCGCGAGCCGCGGGAAGTGACGTTTTCGGTGCAGGGGCTCAATGACAAGCCGCTCGCTCGGCTGTTGGCGGAGTTCGCGTCGGTGGATGTCGGCTCGGTGCCGCGCAGCTGTCCGGTGAGGGCCAGGAAGGCGCAACTCGTGGTGTCGCCGGACCGTGGGTTTGGCAAGTCTCATCTGCTCGGGCGGCTATTCGCAAAGCTGGGGCGCAGAGCGACAAAAGTCTATCTTCGCCCGTTCCAGGACCCGGATAAAGCCTGGCATTCGATCCTGCTGCTGACGATCCAGGAGTTGAATCGCCGTGAAGACGATGCGGCAGGTGCTCCGACACAGCTGCAATCCCTGGCTGTCGCCACGCTCGCGCATGTTTGGGCGGATGGAATTGCTGAAAGCGCGCGAGCGAACTCCGAGATTGCGCAGGCCGAATTATTATTGCGGGAGTTCGCTGGCGACAGACTCCCTGCGTCCGACAGGGTGCAGTGGATGGCGGTGCTGAGAACGGCCTGCTCCGACGAGCCAAATATCAAGCGGCTGTCCAGCTTGTTGAACCAGCGTGGTATAGACCTGCTGGGCCGCGAGGCGGCATGGTTGAAAGTCCTTGCCGCCTGTGCGCTCCACGATCGCGGCAGCGACCGCCATAGCGCCGCGCTCAAATGGCTGCGCGCCGAACCGCTGGAGTCGGATGAGGCCGAGGCACTCGGGCTGGGCCAAGCCGATAATGACGCAAGAGGCGATTCCTCGCCGAAAGAGATCAATGATCTAAGTTACAGGCGGCTGCAGGGACTTTGCCAGCTTGCCTCCTACCACCGGCCGTTCCTGTTCTGTCTTGATCAGACTGAATTCTATGCCAATGAGCCGACTTTGATAGGAGCTCTCGGCCACTGCATTGATCAATTCCATGCTGAGCTTTGCAACCACCTCACCGTCATTACTGCCAATCAGGGGAACTGGACAAGGGACATCTGCCCGAGGCTCATGCAGCCCCACCGGGATCGCGTTACTCCCGAAATCCCTCTCGAAGGCATAGGAGCCGACGGCGCGCGCGAACTGCTGACCGAGCGGATGAGGGAATGTGCCGTTGAACCGGGCTTGGCCGCGCGGTTCTTCGCCGAGGACTGGCTGGGCCGGACCTTTTCGCAAAGCCCAGTGATCGGCGTGCGCGACTTGCTATTCAGCGCAGCGGATCACTTCCGTGCGCTTTTGGAGCCGAGCAAACCGTCGTTACCGAAAATCACACTCGACGATCTGTTCGAACGCGAACTCAATGAAGTGCGGTCGAAGAAGGTGCTGCAGGCCTATAATCAGGATTGCCTGATGTGGTTTGTCAAGGATGTCGGGAAAGGGATGGAAGCTGTCAGCGTGGAGAGGACGGCGGGATGGAAATACTTTTCGCTGGAGTGGCAATGGCCGGACCGCTGTGCCTATTTTGCCTTTGAAGGCGGAGACCACTGGAGGCGCTGGAAGTCGATTGCGGAGGAGGCGATAAAGCTGGCAAAGGTGAGCGGTGGTCGGCAGGTTGCCGCCTATGTTTTCCGGACGCCGGACCTTGGCAGGGTACCCCGGCCGGGATGGGCTGCGGGGAAGGAAAGCCTGGAAAAGGCTGGGGAATGCGGTTTCCGGATTCGGGATTTGACGATTGACGAGGTCTGCGAACTTCATGCCGCGCGTGAACTCTATTCAAATGCCCTGCAAAGCAATATCCCGTTTACGGGGGAAGAGACCCTCGCGTGGCTGCAGAAGCGCTTTGATGTCTTTCTGACGAGCATTGCGTTTCCGGCGCCGCTTGCGGAAATTGGCAGTGGCACAGGCAGCGGCGATGGGGAGGTGGCGGCTGCGGTCACGCCACCGGCTGCGGTGGAGAGCGATGGCAGCGCGGCGGAGGGGCTTGATGCCGGCACGCTCGGAGTTGCGCTCGACGTTGTTCGCGAGCTGAAGATCGTTGACATCAAGGCCGTTTTGAACAAGCTGGGCGACGAGATGTTGCGTGATCGGCTGCTGCGCAGCGTCGAAGCCCATCCCAATCTGAAAGCACATCCAGGACCAGTTACGATTTACCTGCAATGGCGAACAGCAACCGTTTAAGTGCGACCGAACTGACCTGTGCCGTCCTGGATCCGGATTGGCGCGCGAAGTGGCTCAAGGGTGCCAGCCCCTCGACCAACGCTTTTGCGCCGCCAGGAACGCCGCGGGTTATGGGCGTGGAGTTCCACCGGGAAGTGGAGCGGCTGGTGCGCTGGCTGACGGATGCGGAGAGCGTCGAGGCGGCAGCAAAGCTCGATTCAGCGGATGCGCTGGTGGAGCACGTGTGGACGACATCGCTGGAGAAACGGACCACCAAACTGTTTGATCTGGGGCGAGGCGAGGACGCGGAGCGTTTCACGGCGCGGATGCGCAATTTCTGCGCCCGGCTGATCGAACTTAAGGCACGGACCGCAAACTTCGAGAACTGGCAGGACGTTTTCGTCGCGGCTGAGCAGGCGGTACGTGTCAGCGTGAGGCTCGAGGACATCGTGGTCGAGCTTGGCGGGCGGGTTGATGCCATCCGCTTTCATCCCTCGCGCGGCCTGGAAGTCGTGGACTACAAGCTGACCGGGGGCGAACGACAGAAATCCGATCTGGTTCAGCTTGCGATCTATGGGCAGATGCTGCCGCTGTGGCGTCCGGGCTGCGGTTTCTGCGGCACGCTGGAATATTATCTGCCGGAATTCCAGGAGGTTGCGGTCGAGGAGGGCGAACTCAGGGACATCTTTGCCGGCCTGGTGGCGCCGGTTCTGCGGGAAATGTTCGGGCCGCGTCCGATGCGTCGCCCCGCCGCCGGGACAGGGAAAGGACCAGCTTCAGCAACGCCCGTTGTTGGTAAGAGCACGACCGATTACAGCGCGCTGGAGCGGGCCGTAATCGAAGCGTTTCTTGATTTCAAGCTCAAGGTCGAGGCTGCGGGCGTCACCGAAGGTCCGCAGCTGTTGCGGTTGCGGCTGATTCCGGGGAAAGGCGTGAAAGTCTCTTCCCTCGCCAGTCGCGCCGAGGATCTCCAGGTCGCGCTGAAGCTCGGCGAGCCGCCTCTGATCAAGGCTGGGAAAGGTTTCGTGACCCTCGATCTGCCGAGGCCGGAGCCCCAGGTCTGTCTGCTTGGGCCCTTGCTCGCCGGGCCGCTTGGCGCGCAGCTCAAGAGTCCGGTCGCCTTTGTGGTCGGGCTCGACATTGAAGGGGCGCCGGTGGTTGCGGATTTCGCCGAGCCCAATACCTGTCATGCGCTGGTTGCCGGCTCGACCGGCAGCGGCAAGAGCGAATGGCTCAAGGCCATGCTCGCCAGCATGCTGCTGCGAAGCCGGCCGGAGCAGATGAAGATTGCTCTGATTGATCCCAAGATTCTGACTTTTGCCGGTGTCGCCGACAGCCCCTTTCTCTGGCGTCCGGTGGCGACCACGCTGGAGGAGGCGCTTGCCATCCTGCGCGATGCGGTGGTGGAGATGGATGCGCGTTTCCAGACCATGGCGGGCGAGGGGTTCACGAGTCTGGGGGACCGCATCAAAGCCGGCCGGCAGGATCTGCCTTATCTGGTGCTGGTCTTTGACGAATTCGCCGATCTGATCCTGGGCAGCAGCGACGGCAGGAAGACGTTTGAGGAGCTGGTGTCGCGGATTGCCGGCAAGGGCCGTGCGGCGGGGATCCATCTGGTGCTGGCGACCCAGCGGCCGGACGCCAGGGTGGTGACCGGGCTGATCAAGGCCAATCTGCCGCTGAGGGTCTGTCTCAAGGTCGCCAACAGCACCAACGCCCAGATTGTGCTGGACGAAACCGGTGCGGAAAGTCTGTTCGGCAAAGGCGATCTGTTGTGCGATGCCGGCAAGAGCCCGGTGCGTGCGCAAGGGTTATTCATCCCGCAGGCCGAGTTCGTTGCCGCTCTCAAGACGCGTTAGGGCTCTGATCCGCAATCGATCGGGGGAGCCTGGCGGGCTCCTGGGCGGTGACCCGGTTTTCAGAGCTCTGGTCAATGTCTTCGGGATCCTGCCGGCTCCAGGGCGTCATATGCTGCGACATGACGTGGTCCGACAGATTGGTCCGGGACGCGACGCCATCCGTCGGGCGTGAAGCATGCCGCGCTTTCGCAGATACCCAGCCGTATCGGTGGTGACGGCTGAGAGCCGTTGATGTCCCCTGGGCACTCCGCTGGCCAACCGGCGGTGTCGTCGAATGGTCAGAGCGGTCAGGCACCGGGAAATGTTGTTTGCGTCATTCGAGATTGACGTTGAACTCATAGGAGCGATCGGCACCGACAAGGGTGAATTTCAGGGCCGCGCCGCTCGTGGTGGCGCCGGGCGGAACCCCCTCGAGGTCGAAGGCGAAGCGTTTGATCCCGGTTGCGGGCGATTCGATCAGAGCGGGAATCGGCAGCGACCAGTCCGGTGTCGGTCCTTCAACGAAGAGTGTGACATCGGGGTTGGCATCCGGGGTGACGACATCGACCACCACCGTGGATTTGTCGATGCGCTCGACGTCGCGGATGGTGAGCGGATTGGGATCACCGATATTGGCGGGCTTTGGCACAGTGTCGAGTGCGGTGAACAGGGCGCTGTCCTCGGTAGAGGCGACACTGTTGAAATTGAGTTCCGTGGTGGCCTCGACGGGAACGCAGATCTTTTCACATACCGCATATTCGACCTTGAGCCGCAGGGTTACCGGCTTGTCGGCGGTCCTGGCGACGATGCGCAGGGGCAGTACAACCTGGTTGTGATAACCGATCGAAGAACCGCCAGCGCCATCGGGGAATTTGCGCGGTGCCGGCCACAGAATGGTGACGGCCTCGACATTGTCGGATTTCGAGAAATCGAAGCGGGGCGACATGCCGGAATCGCCTGGCGTGCGCCAATAGGTTTTCCAGCCCGGGTTGAGCTGAAAGGCGACGCCGCCGAGAAGCACCGAGCCGCTGTGCGAACCGGCCAGCAGGCGCACTGCCGAATGGGTATCCTGCTGCCAGGGCGAGGCGTCCTCGGCCCAGGTCATCGACGGTACCGTCGCCAGCAGTGTTGCCGCCACAGCGATTGCGACAGGCGGAGGAACGTGGCCACGCATGATAAGCCTTTACCAGTTCGGGCGGGTCACAAGCCCTTGAATTGCTTGTGATCAATGCACCGTAAATCGGTTCGCGCAAGCCTTGATTTGACAGACCTCGGTTCCGACATCAAAATCATCAGAGAACCCGGAGTGCCTCACCATGGCCCCTGCAGGCAAGAGAAGCGGCGTTCACCGCGCAGCCCGCGATGAACCGCGGCGTGATTGCGCCAGTTACCTGGATGGACGGCTGCTCATTGCCATGCCGGTGATGGGCGATCCGCGTTTTGAGCGCTCGGTGATCTATCTCTGCGCCCATTCCGCCGACGGGGCTATGGGAATTATTGTTAACCATCCAGCCGGGAGCATTGTTTTTTCTGAACTTTTGCTGCAACTCGGGATCATCGAAAAGGGCCGGCCGATCAAACTGCCCGAAATCGCCGAAAGCATGAAGGTTCTGCGCGGCGGTCCAGTCGATACCGGAAGGGGTTTTGTGCTCCATTCGAGCGATTTTTTCATCGAAAACGCCACGCTCAGGATCGACGCCTCGGTTTCGCTCACCGCCACGGTCGATATTCTCCGGGCCATTGTCGAGGGAAACGGGCCCCGGCGCGCCATTCTGGCCCTGGGCTATGCCGGCTGGGCGCCGGGACAGCTTGAGACCGAGATTCAGGGCAATGGCTGGTTGCATTGCGACGCCGACCAGGATTTGATTTTTGACAACGGCATCGAAGATAAATACGCCCGTGCGCTGCACAAGATCGGGATCGATCCTGCCATGCTGTCAAGCGAGGCGGGTCACGCCTGACCCTAATCAGCCCTCCCCCGTGATGCGTCGAAGCCGGTGCCGGACGAGGCGGGCTGCATGCGCTTCACAAGAGGGGCTCGGGAGAAATGCCCCGGGCGACCTTGAGGAAGGTCGAGCAAGGCGCTCGCGGGCGAACCGGCGGTTTGCCTGACATCGGCAGGTTGCGGGTACCGGGCAGCGGGCGAGACAGCGACAATCCCGCCGGAACGGCTGCGATCCTTTTCGCTGGCGTCGGATCTGCCGTATGTTTACCACATGTGCGAGCGGGCTTTGGTGAAGCGTTTTGCGCCCGTGAGGTCTGGAACTGTCATGGCTGATCCCGTCTGGTCACTCCATCCCCGTCTCACAGCGGACACGTTTCAGCTTGGCGATCTGGCCCTGTCCAGGGTGCTCCTGATGGCCGACGCCCGCTACCCCTGGCTGTTGCTGGTACCCCGCCGCCTGGATGCAGTCGAAATCATTGATCTCGATGACAATGCGCAGGCGCAGCTGTCCGGTGAGATCACCCGTGTGTCCCGGGCACTGAAACAGATCACCCGATGCGACAAGCTCAACGTGGCGGCAATCGGCAATATGGTACCGCAGCTCCATGTCCATATCATTGCCCGCAGCCGCAAGGATGTCAGCTGGCCGTCTCCGGTCTGGGGCAGGGGAGAGGCCGTGCCCTATCAGGACGCGGCACGGGATGGTTTCATGGCATTGCTGCGCCACGGAATCGGCCTGGAGTGAACCAATGTCATTCGAGGCATTTCCGCTTGGGCAGCCGGCTTTCAGCACCCACATCATCGACCGGGCCGCACATCTGCGCCTCGATGAGGGGAAACTCGCGGAACTTGCCGCTGCGCCATCGTCCCGTGCCATCGTGATCTGTCGTGATGGACTGGTGGTGAGCTTTGAGGGCACTGCGGCGCGGGCGCTGCTGTCAATCGATGAAGCCGTTCAATGTGGCGCCAATCCCGGAATGGTCTTCCTTGGACTGCGTGACGAGGCGGCGCTTTTCGCCATGGGTATGTCGCGGGACGCAGCCGACGCGCTTGCGGTCAGCGACCACTTTGTCGTTGCCGATCTGCGCGGCCTGGCGACGCGCGGGGCGCTGGCGGTCGCGGATCTGTCGGCGATTGCGATCGCCAAGTCGATGGTGAACTGGCATCAGCGCCACGGCTATTGTGCCAATTGCGGCGGGCGCAGCCATATGAAGGAGGGCGGCTGGAAGCGCGTATGCCCGGCCTGCAAGGCGGAACATTTCCCGCGCACCGACCCGGTGGTGATCATGCTGGTCACATCGGGCGATAATTGCCTGCTGGGACGCCAGAAACAATTCCCGGTGGGGATGTATTCCTGTCTGGCCGGTTTCGTCGAGGCCGCCGAGACCTTCGAGGACGCGGTGCGTCGCGAGATCCTTGAGGAGGCCGGCATCCGCTGTGGTGCTGTGAGCTATTACCAGACCCAGCCCTGGCCCTATCCCTCCTCTCTGATGATCGGCTGTACGGCAGAGGCGCTGAACCAGGATATCGTGGTCGATGGCCTCGAACTCGAGCACGCACGCTGGTTCAGCCGGGACGAGGTCGCAGCCATGCTGGCGCGACAACATCCTGACGGTCTGACACTTCCCCATCCCTTCGCCATCGCCCACCATCTGGTTCGGCGCTGGATCGAGGACAAGGCGGGCGCGAAGTAACCCGAAATGACGCGGAGCAGGGCTCCGGGGGGACGCTCGGGTCTGTCAAAAGCGTGTCGGGAGAGACCTTTTGGCCAATGCCGTGATGATTGATCTGTTCCGAGCCGGTGCAGGACTCTCGACGCACGCCTTGAACGATCATCCGGAACTGCCATTCGCGGGATCACGAGGAAGCGCAGCGAGCAGGGTGAATCGGCTGGGTTTCCGATCGTGGCTGCGTGAATATGCTCACACTGAGCAGCCATTGCCGATCGCCTGCGCCGAGGACACGAATTGCGCACGCCTGCCGTGCTGCAGACGATTTCTTTGAGGAGCGACTGGCGCCGCCGCTGCCCGGTTGTGCGGGCGAGCACGGCGCAGCGGTGTGGGCAGGGCGGGGCGAATGCACGGCCAGATGGCGTCCCGGAAGCCTTTTTCCACAAAGCCACAAACGTTTGTTCCATTTCAGACATTGCCGTGCTGTTGGCACGCCAGAGCGCAAGGCGCGCATCTGCAGGCTGTGGCGAGTTCCTGCCTGTGGTCACCACCAGAGGGTGCTGGTCTTCCTGAGAGGCATGACCGAAAAAGTTCCAAAAATGGAACCCGCGTGTTCCGGTGTTGTACATGTAAAAATCTCTTTTTGTTATGAGTAAGACATGGATTGTTCTTGCAATCGATAAAGCAACGTTCCATATTTCCTGCGTAGTGATACCCGGTTGGGCTGAGCGGGAAGAGATTTCACCATCAAGCCGGAGGCACGATTTGAATAGACCGCCGGTTGTGGTAAACTCCGAACAGAGACAAAGAGGTTGTCATGGTTACCGAGCCCATAGTCGACATGAATGTGCAGACCCTCATCGAGATCCGGAACGATATCAAGGCGTTGAAGACCGGCATGGACGGTTTGGAGACCCGGATGGAGACCGGTTTTCGCGATGTGAATGATCGCATTGCGTTGCTTCGGCGTGACGTCGTCGAGTACCACTACGAGGTTCTCGGGCAGAGAGGTCTGATCGTTGACCTCAACAATCGTGTCGCGAGGATTGAGCGTGGCGAGGAAAATGCTGGCTGAAAACCGGATCCCCTGCCTCCGTGAGGAATACTGAGCGGCTGGTTTTCCTTGACCAGCTCAGGTGGAAGCTTCGTGAAAGAGCTGCCTGGCAAAGTGCCGTCAGGCAGCTCTCTTTATTTCGGCCGTGCAGGACCGGGAAGGTGTGGCAACGGCAGGGTCGTTTTGCTCCGGGTGGAAATCCGCGGCCGCGTGCTCAGCGCAGCGGCGGTTGCTTCAGGGCCATCGACTTGATCTTTTTGCGCCGGATCGCGGGGAGCAGCGAGTGGGTTCCCGCCGGATTGCTCTGATTCAAAGGGGACGACATTTCGGAGAAGGGAGTGCGACCGGATTGGTGCTACGCAACCACTGCCAGTCGAGCTGAAACACGTCCCGGTTCATGGTGCATGCCCAATTTCACAGAACCTCGCGCAGACGAGCAACCTGTTCGCCTCTCACATCCTTATCCCGGCTGATTGGTCAACGAAGGGCCTGCGTCGAAGGGCCCGCGTCTTGCGGCTGCGGAGCGGTCATGCCATAGCGGGCGCGAGGCGAATTTCCAGGGCTTCGGTGTGCCGGCGCACCCGAACAATCGCTGATCGCCCCTCGCCGGTTGATCTTCTGTGATTTATGGATCGGGTTCTGCTCGCACGGCACGTCTGCTGGCGTGGTAATTGGGGCAAAAGTATTGGTGAAGGTGGTTCCACCCCCCCCCAGCAAAGGCGGGCGTGCGGTAGCGGAGACCTGAGACGACCTCCGATGCCACCATTCCAATTCGGGCAACAGTCGACGGCCAACGGCCAGCCCGGTCCGGTGGGGCGGTGTGCCAAGTAAGTTAATGGGGCTTGCGGCGTGAAGGACTGTGCGACATGCGCCACCAGCACTTTGCCTTGGGTGGGGTGCGGACTGTCTCGACAATCTTCAGGGATCCGGGGGCCTCATGCGGCGCACCATGCACCCTCCCTTGGGCCTGCCACTACGGAGCGCCAGTGCAACCAGACAAAGCCAGGGAACCTGGGTGTTTGGTGTTTGGGGGGATGAACGTCGGGCAAAAAGGGGCCGCCATGGCCGGGCTCCAGGGGACGCTCACCCGGACTGGCATCGGTGGCGCACAAGGTCCGGCAGCCAGGGGACATCGGCGGCGCCGGGGCGGGCTGGACCCGGCGTTGCGGTTCGGCAGGTGCCAAAGTGCCGAAGGAGGGGTGGCTTTTCATCTTTGACTGAGCGAATTAGGGTTCTTTTGGGGGCGCAGGCACCACCCGATGGTGCGGCTTGAGGGATGCCCATTGACCGTGGTGCCTGGAGCCAAAGGGAAAACGAGCGGCGACGCGCCAGCAGGAAACCCAGGGAACGGTGATGATGGACACGACGACGGAGAATTTCACCAGGGATGTGGTGACGGAATCGTGGCGCCAGCCCGTGCTGGTCGATTTCTGGGCGGAATGGTGTGGCCCCTGCCGGTGGCTGGCGCCAGTCCTGGAACAGGCTGTCCGGGCCGCCGGGGGCAAGGTCAAGCTGGTCAAGCTCAATATCGACCATTACCCTGAGATTCCGGGTGAAATGGGAATCAATTCGGTTCCGACCGTGATCGTATTCGTCGATGGCGAGCCGGCGGACGGCTTCTCAGGGGCCCGCTCCGGCACGGAGGTCAGGGCTTTCATTGCGCGGATCATCCGGGACGCGGAGCCACCTGAGGTGGTTCCTTTCAGGCGTGGGCCGGCAACCGCATCGCTGCCATCCGCCACTGCGGAGGTCACGGCGTCGTCCGCGCCGATTGAGGCGATGCTGCCTCAACCGGAAAGCAGCGGTTCCGCTGCACCGGACAATCGTAGCGCGACATCCGACAGTCTGTCGATGCGCCCGCTGCTGGCGCTGGTGATCCTGACCGCCATCGTCCTGGTCACCGCGGTGGCGGTGAAGCTGCTGAACTAGTGGTAGGCGTCATTGAAATTTCGGGCATTATACCGCGCCTCTCTTCCGCAGTGGGTTCGCCTGGAGCGGTTCAGCAAGCCCACACAAAATCAAAGACGCGACCCGCCCGTCGCCGGAGAATGGAGCGAATCTCGCGGCGCCACGAAGAGGGGGCGATTTTCGCAAGCCGCAGCGGCGAATCGGGGAGCCGATCCTTACCCGTTGCGTCGCCTCACGTATGAGGTGGCGGCGAGCCCAGGATCCACGGTTCCAATTGCTCCCGTCGCTTGTCTGGCTGCAGCGAGGCCGGCAATCTGGACTACTCACTTCGTCCCGGATTTGCGCGTATCCCGGAAGACTTTCTCGGGAGTTCCGCAGCGTGAGCCCCGCCGTTGCAGTAATTTACCAGCGTCCCGGCACGTTCAACCCGTCTGCCTGGATTGGCGTCAAGCCCGCGGCGACCAGGTCTGGTCCGCAGGCTTCCCTTCCGGTGGGGTGGCATAGAGGGAGTAAACGGCGCCGTCACCGCCGATGATGTCGCGGGAATGAGGAAAACGCACTTCATGCAGCATCCCGATCCAGGTGGCTGACACACGTTGAGTTGTGGTTTCGTCAATCGGCTTTTCGGAAAGCGGGAGCGGAGAAGGAGTTTCGGGCCTGCTCCTATATATTTGGGGCAGGTCATCGGGAAAGCGTAGTTAGAAGACCTTCTGGCGGGTGCTTCGGTTCATGTGTTTCGGATCGTCATCGTCCTTGTCACCGCGGGGGCTGCAAAGCTGCTGAAATGGTCGGCACCTTGTTTTGGAGAGCGCACGCGACGCCGGGAGCCTGGATCAATTCCGGCATGCATCCTTGCCCAGTTTGTCGCACAGAGCGGCCGCTTTCTTTCCGATGTCGGCTACGTCAAGCTTGCCGTCGCAGTGACGCGCCAGGGCCATGGCAAGTTCGACCAGTCTTCGCGGATTGGAATCCGGGGCTGGCACCTTGGTTCTGCCTGCAAGATCTCCAGCCGTCGTGCGGGAAAAAAAGTGGAAGGTGGTGGCGTCAACGAAAAGAAAGGAAGACCGGGGAGGTCGCGCTTCACGGAGCGTTCCGATCCAGGCTGCAGACAAAAGTTGAGCCGTGGCAGCGTCAATCGGCTTTTCGCAGTCCGCCAGGGGAAGTTGCCCGTCATCCCAACCAAAGATTGCGCGCAGAAAGAATACGCTGCGACCGGAGCCTCCCGACCTGCCGGCATCACGCATTCCTGTGATGTAGGGCCCCGAAAACGCGGGGGATGCGGCGAATCTCAGGACGACGTCGTCAGTATAACCGCGAGCAAGGTTGGGGGACATCGATATGTAGTGGTCGATCGCGTAGGGCACCGCTTTCGGCTCGAGGTAATCCTGGGCACCAGCAGAGGGAACGCTCAGTGCAGCGGCAAGAAGGACAAGCGCGATTTTCTGCATGGTTGGGAAAATTCCTCAGGGGTTGAAGCGAGACTCGGAGCGTTTCGGGTGCCTGTCCGGCCAAAGAAGAGCGGAAAGCCTGTTGTGACACGGCAGGCGAACGGGGCACTGCGCAAGATCGCCTCTTCTCCTCGATTGCGCTCCCATACCCCCGCCCTGCTTTGGAGGGGGCACGGGAAGGCGGGGCCAGGACTAATTCCGGCATGCACCTCTGCCGAGCCTCCCACACAGTTCGGTTGATCGCCTCTGGAGGTCCGCTTCATCAAGCTTGCCGTTGCAGTAATGCGCCACTGCTTCGGCAAGTTCGACCAGTCTTCCCGAATTGGAATCGGGCTCCGGCGACCAGGTCTGGCCTGCAAGCGCACCTTCCGGCGTGTCCGCATAAAACTGGTAGGTGGTGCCGTCGAGGCCAATTCTGGGACACTGAGGATGTCGCGCGTCACGCAGCATCCAGATCCAGGCGGCAGACAGAAGTTGAGCCGTGGCCGCGTCAATCGGCTTTGTGCAGTCCGCCAGCGGAAGGGACTCGTCGACCTCAGGGAAGCGGTTGCGCAGATAGAATACGCTGTGACCGGTGCTTCCAGACATGGTGGCGTCACGCATTCCTATGACACAGACGGCGGAAAACGAGGGTGACACGGTGACTCTGAGGACGACGTCGTCAGCAAAAGCATCGCGGGCGGATAGATCTGAGTGGTAGCGTGATGTGGACGGAACGTCTTCCGGCTCGAGGTACTCCTGGGTATCCGGGAACTTCTGCATGGGTGTAAAAAATCCTCTGACGTGGAAGCAAAGCCTGGAGCATCCGGGTGCCGGTCTGGCGAAGAGAACGCGAAAGCCTGTTGCGACGCGGGATGCGAAAGAGCGAGGCGCAAATCGAAGCGAAATCCTGTCTGCGTTTCCCGGATTGTACTGACATGATCGCGCAGGGCCGCCATGTGTGTCAATAGCGCGGGTTGATCGCAATCCGCAATCCGCAATCAGGCTGTGGCCGTTTCCTTTCTGCGTTTTGAAAGATGCGTCGTCGCAGATGTCGAGCCTGCAGCCGGTCGGGTGGCGTGGGTCGCAGGCCAGGCCATCAAATTTCCGGTGCATGGTTTCGATATGACGGCGTGCCCGGAGATCTCGGCGGGCGCGCCGGCGCTCTGGCTGCGCAAAGCGAAAGGCCTGGGCCCAATTGCTTTTGATGCCGTCGCCATTTGCATAAATCATAAATTACTACCAGCACAGCGGCTCCGCCAGATACCCGGTCGGCCGCCGCGCTTCCGGGCTCTTCACTGGTGAGCGCACCAGCGGGCCTGCCACATAATCGGCATCCGTTCCGATCCGGGCATAATGCAGCACATCGGATTTGCAATTGGTGAGGCTGCTGCGTTTCGTTGTGGGAACGATATCTGCCTCGCGGCAGGGGGACTTTCAAAGCGGCATCGAAAAGTCTGGTCTGCACGGTGCAAGATGCGCGCCTGGTTGTTCTGCGCGCCCGCCTCGCAGCAGGTGCCGCAATCCGCCTGATCGATTTCGCGGGTGGGGCTCGGCGCTGTCGGTGACGCGGTGCGGTTGCCCGCGTGCCGCGCGGCACGTCGGCGTGCGCCGGCGCGTGCGGTAGAGCAAAGAGGTGATTGACAAGGCAGGGCACGAGCCAGAGGGCAAGGGCGGTGATGCGTGGCGTGGTGGTACCGGTGCCATGATCAAGGATGGAGCGGGGTTGGCGAAATGAACTTATCGTTGTGGACCCCGATAGAGCGAGTGGTGCCAAAGCCGCATCTCAGGCCGGGGCGATATGGTAAAGGCGTGAGAATCCGGGTGTTGACAGGGGCGCGATGGATCAGCAGATCGCCGCCATCAGAGCTGGCTTTGTCCGTCGGCCCGATGCGAGTGCAAGGGCAGCGACGGATTTGGTCAGGGGATGCCTGACGAGGGGGGAGCGCTGTTCAAGGGGGTGCCTCGCACGATCTCGCACGATGCAGGGGACTGGACCCGATAAAATTGTCGGATGGTCGACAAGACGCTGGATGGCGAGCCGGAGAGAACTTTCCGGAAATTCTTCAACCCGACGGCCGGAGGCTTTTTGGGCTTGCGGGAGAAGAAAATTCTATATATCGGAGATGGCAGTAGCCAAATAAGAAAAATTTCCCTGAGGTTCACGCGCCATGACTGATTCCCCACCCCCGACCGACGGCGGCCGCCGGCTTGATGCGATTGATCGCAGGATTCTGTCGGTGCTCCAGGAGGACGCCTCGCTTTCAGTGGCCCAGATCGGCGACAGCGTCGGACTGTCCTCGACGCCGTGCTGGAAACGCATCCAGCGCCTGGAAGCCGAGAAGATTATCATCAAACGGGTGGCTCTGGTCGACCAGGACCGGCTCGGCCTTGGGCTGACCGTCTTCGTGTCGGTGGAGAGTGCCGAGCATTCCGAGGACTGGCTGCGGAATTTTGCCGCGGCGGTGAGCGCCCTGCCGGAGGTGATGGAATTCTACCGCATGGCCGGCGATGTCGATTACATGCTGCGCGTGGTGGTGGCGGACATGCGCAGCTATGACACTTTTTACAAGAAGCTGATCAGTGTGGTGCCGCTCAAGAACGTCACCTCGCGCTTTGCGATGGAGAAGATCAAGTCGGTGACGGCGTTGCCGGTGGCAGCGTGAGGCTTCAGATCATCTGGTTGTAGGGGCCGACCTCGGGGTGGCCGCGCAGCACGCTGTCGACCATTTCGAACATGTCGCGCATGCGCTGCTGCGAGACCGGGCTCTCGACCACGACCACGAGTTCGGGCTTGTTTGATGAAGCGCGCACCAGGCCCCAGCTGCCGTCCTCCATGGTGACACGGATGCCGTTGACGGTGACGAGATCGCGGATCGACTGGCCGTCGATCACTGCGCCGTGCGCGCGCAAGGCTTCGAAGTGCTTCACCACGGCATCGACCACGCCATATTTCGTCTCGTCGGAGCAATGGGGCGACATCGTCGGTGACGACCAGGTCCTGGGCAGCGAGTCTTTCAGCTCGGCCATCGAGCGGTCGCTGCGGGCCAGCATTTCGAGGATGGCGATGGCCGATAACAGGCCGTCGTCGTATCCGCGGCCGAAGGGGGCGCTGAAGAAAAAGTGACCAGACTTCTCGAAACCGGCCAGCGCACCGCTCTCGTAGGTGCGGCGTTTCATATACGAATGCCCGGTCTTCCAGTAGGTGGTGGTGGCGCCGTGCTGCTGAAGCACCGGATCGGTGGCAAAAAGCCCGGTCGATTTGACGTCGACCACGAAACGGGCGTTGCTCTCTCGCGAGGCCCAGTCGCGCGCCAGCAGGACGCCGATCTTGTCGGCGAAAATTTCTTCTCCTGAGTTGTCGACGACGCCGCAGCGATCGCCGTCGCCATCGAATCCAAGACCAAGATCGGCTCCGCTTTCAAGCACGGCGTCACGCAGCGCGTGCAGCATCCTGAGGTCTTCCGGGTTGGGATTGTATTTTGGGAAGCTGTGATCGAGTTCGGTGTCGAGTCCGACGACCTCACAGCCGATCCGCTCCAGGACCGCAGGAGCGAAGGCACCCGCGGTGCCATTGCCGCAGGCGGCAACCACTTTCAGAGGGCGCGCCAGGCGTGGCCGGTTTGCAAGATCGGCGATATAGCGCTCCGCGAAGCCGTCGTGGAAACGGTAGGAGCCGCCGCCCGGATTGGCGAAACGGGCGCTGAGCACGATGTCTTTGAGCCGGCTCATCTCGTCAGGACCGAAAGTCATGGGACGGCTGGTCCCCATTTTGACCCCGGTCCAGCCGTTGTCGTTATGGGAGGCGGTGACCATGGCGACGCAGGGCACGTCAAGCTCGAACTGCCCGAAATAGGCCATCGGCGTGATCGCCAGTCCAAGATCGTGGACCTTGCAGCCCGACGCCATCAGGCCGGATATCAGGGCGTATTTGATCGAGCTGGAATAGCTGCGGAAATCGTGAGCGGTAACGATTTCGGGCCTGACCCCGAGTTCCGCAATCAGCGTTCCCAGCCCCATGCCGAGCGCCTGCACCCCCATCAGGTTGATTTCCTCGGGGAACAGCCAGCGCGCGTCATATTCGCGAAAGCCGGTGGGTTTCACCAGAGGGCAGGATTCGAATTCAGGGCTGTTGGGGCGGAGGGCGGCGCGCGGGGTGGGAAACATGCAAAAAGGGGTCCTGCTGACAGCTTACAGAAAGCGGCGGTGCGCCCGGGGCAAGGCAACAGGGGCGGGGCGCGCGGGGCCGCGCGGATCATAGCGCGGGAACGCCACAGGGAGCAAACCAGCTGGCGCCTTGGCGTTCCACAATTTGGCTATGGTTCCAGCACCATGGTGCCGTCGGCAAGGGCGAAGCGCCGCAGCTTGTTGAGAAAGGAGACGCCGAGCAGGTTATGGGCCAGCGCCTCGTCGGGCAGCACGATGGCCTCGACGTCGTGGACCACGATGCCGCTGACCTCGATGGTGCTGATCCGGGTCGGTGCCGCTTTGACGGTGCCGTTCGCCGTGCTGATCGTAATGCGATAATCGTCCTGATTCGGGTAGAGACCAAAACGGGATGCGGAGGTCTGGTTGAGCGCCACCGTGGTTGCTCCGGTGTCGATCAGGAACTCCATGCGCTGGCCGTCAATGTGGCCCGCGGTCCAGTATTGACCGTGGCTGTCGCGCGGAACGCTGACACTGCGCCCAGCTGCGCTCGGGCTTGGGACTGCCGTGAGGGCGGTATCCGGCCGTGGCATCGTTGCCATGGGGCTCGCGGGTGTGAGCACCGAAGACAACGCGCCGGGGTCGGATGCCAGGTTTTCTGCGGTGCGCGCCATTATCAGGGCGACGACGATCGCGATGGCGGCGAGCACCAGGATGTTACGCATGACCTCTACCCACGGGTTCCGCCTTTCCTGGAGTTCCTTCCCAACATGAGTTTCATTGTGGGGGCAGGACGTGATCGAATGGTGAAGTGCTACTGGGGAAATCCGCGAGAGCCGTTAGGAATCCTTAAAAACAAATGTAAAAATCAAGGATGGAACTTTGCTTGAGGTGCACAGAGGGCGGTCGCGGGCGGTTCCCGAAATATTTTCGGATCGTTCACGATTTGTTATTGCCTTCCCTGCGGTCCTGAGTCATTGTCCCCAACGTTGTTCCCATGGGGGATTTAAGGTAACCGGGCGGATTTTGTCGCCCGCCTTTGGAGTTGAGCAGATATAGTTGGAGGAGATTGGTGGTGAATGATGGACTGGAGAATGGCATCCTGCGTGCTGTGGAAAAGTTGTCCGAGGAGATGGCGACCGGGTTGATCGCTGTGCGCGAGGAGGTGGGAAGGGTTGGTACGACGGTGAGCGGGCTGCAGACCGAGATGAAGGCCATGGGCACGGAGATGAGCACCATGGGCACGACGGTGAGCGGGCTGCAGACCGAGATGAAGGCCATGGGCACGGAGATGAGCACCATG
>Ga0123357_10002841_pt1 | contig 19540 bp, 11 predicted proteins | sample TergutEmb28metaG_FD_89873 | JGI IMG/M metagenome (GOLD analysis project Ga0123357, IMG submission 89873) | Embiratermes neotenicus P4 segment gut microbial communities from Petit-Saut dam, French Guiana - Emb289 P4 | ecosystem: Host-associated > Arthropoda: Insects > Digestive system > Gut ...
AGAATAAAAGACCAACTTGATGTCACTTGTTATTTTATTTCACTTCTTATGTGCTCAACATGTTTCGGACATTAATATATCCATCATCAGGAGCTTGCGACTATTCTGTTGAATTACCGCATTGGTTGTATTGTTCTTCGTTCGATGTGGGTTGGAGTTTCGGTGTGGTTGGGTTGGAGTGGTATCCGTGTTGCAGGCTGAAGCCTGCAACACGGATACAAATATTAAATATGCATGCTGCATTCTCAGTGCACAATTCAAATATACTTGCTTGTTTTCAGAACGCATACATTTTAACCGATGTCAGGCCTAATTCATAATATAAACTAAATGAGTAGGAATCAGAATTTTCACCAAAAAGTAAGTAGGCGGTAGAAAAATAATTTTTCAAAATCCACTTTCTCCGAAAAAAATATATTGAAAACATTAAATAATGAAGGATTCAGCAACAAGATAATTGATCAATTTCTACAAAATCAATAACAGTAGAACTTCCGCGCCCCTTGAAGAAATTAGAACAATAAACAACCAAAATAATTCGTAATACCAATTACGGTAAAATGTAAGCAAGAACGAGCACTTTTTAACGGCGTGGATGAATATGCCTTTTGAAATGCGGCAACTCAGGTTGACAAGAACCAGTGTTTGCTTGCAGCACATTTATCGCCGCTGGCTTTTAGACATTTTTATCACACTTCGTCAGACCTTCAAAGTAGACACTAAGCGACTGGAAAACAGTTCTACGTATTCAGAATGGACATGTGGTTCGTGCTTATACCGGTGTTTGTGGCAGCAATTGTCGCTGATTTACCCAAAACTGGCTACATCAATCAAACTGCTACCGACTGGTGGCAAAAAACTGTAATCTACCAGATTTATCCACGATCTTTCAAGGACAGCGATGGAGATGGTATTGGAGATATCAACGGTAATACAGTTACTTTATGCCAGAATGTCACATCTCCTTTTATTAGGCCTTATTTGCATGAACTTCATAAAAGACGCATAAGAAACTGACAATATCGGTCATTTCTCACATGTCGCAACATTAAATGTAGGTGTAATCGGAAGATGTCATAAAAATTTGGTACTGAGCTAACCGAACTAAAATAGTAAGGAAAATCTGGTGCGAGATTTTTTTTTTTTTGACATAGTTCCTGCTGACGATTCAAATCGTATGGCATGATAGGCTGTGTCGCTGGGCGAACAGTTTTCGGCATTTCGAAGGATCGTTATCGGGAACTACTCGCCCAGTAACGAAGGGTCACATCCCAGACGAATTTAACCTTAAGAAAATTTATTTTTAATACATACGTATATATACCACTGCAAATCCTAGTTTATTAAAAATTTAATTTAGCTTTATCAGTTCTTTCAAGAGAAGACTTGTCGTGAAAAATGAATTCACACATCATACATAAATCTCATTTTGATCTACAATTATTAATTTAGTTGAGAAATACTTTTGATAAGCGTGATTGCAGTCTTCAGCCGCGGTTTAAATGAAATCGTTGTTCTTCTGGGATGTTGCGCATCACATATTGGCTTTTAATTACCGACATTTCGAGACAAACTATCCGTCCTGTCTTCAAGGGTCAAACAGTCCAAAATTCTTGAATCTGGGACTGATAGGCCGTCCCGAAACGTCGTGGGTAGGTTCATTAAACATATTACGTGTGTTGTAACGGTGTATATCCGGAATAAATAAACATAAAAGCCATTGAGATAAACGAAAAGCCAACAACATGTTTGGAAATTTACCTTTTGGCCCATTAGAGAAGTATATTTTTGTCACTTAAGAAGAGCCTTCTCATGTATTGCACGAAATTAAAAATATAGTTAAGTCTGAAAGAAATACAGCATGATGCCCGATTAAGGGAATGGAGGGAATAATATGTTACTGGTTCAGATTTAGCCTGGATATTTTTAAACAAGAATTAGAGGCATTCGTCATTGTCATTGTTTATTTTACGATTCTGGAGGATTCGACGTTGGAGATGACAATATGATTCAAACTCACACTAATGATAGATACGTTACTAAAATGACAACGTATAAATGTCGCATGTCAGTCTCTGTACTACGATAACAGTGTACACTTTTATTGTCATCAAACCAAATATTGTGTGCAAGCAACATATTGTCATTTTGTATTTTTTCTTAATAAGTAATTAATGAATGCTGTTGTTTAATATCTATTGTTATTTCACTGTTATTTTCTGCTCAGAAACTCCAATAATGCTTAATTTATCTGTATACATGCAAAAGAAGGTACGAATCAATAAAAATCGGCAGGACTTTGATTCAGTCCGGAGAAGGAAAGACAGGTGGCCAGTAGGCTTTCAAAAATAAAATCCTCTTTTCTCTGTTACCTCAAATAACTCCCAACTAGTCATTTCACACTGATGTTTCAGTACTTGAAACAGGCTTCAGTAATGATTTACTTCATAGAGGAGCTTCAAATCTTTAAAATTGCATTTCTCACTTGTATGTGTTTTTGTAATCGAATAAAATGCGGTTATAAGGGGAAAGTATTTTTAACACGTTTCATCTCAAAAGCTACTGAATACAGTAAATAAATCTGATATTTGGGGCTTACACTAGAATATGAAGGTAAGATTAATTTCCACCGATAGGTTGCCATGTAAGCTGTATTCTATATGGCGAAAAAACATAACCTCCTAGGGTATACACACATATAAATGTAAGGTCTCAATAACTGCGTCCGTAATAAATATTGGCATATAACACGAACATCGGATATCACTGTGATCTCTAAAGTATATTGGAATAATATTTATATTAAAAATATCTAAAGAAATGAACAGAAAATGATTTATAAATTTTACTCTTTCTCGAATCATTTGTATCTGCAAAGTTAGTAGCTGTCCTAAAGTGATGTATATTTGTATGGTCCTACGTTCAGTAACAAATCACGCATACATTAAGTATTTAATTTAATTTTAATGCTATAGTTTACGTATATTTCTTCTACCAAAGTTCCATGAAGTGTGAAATTTTTACCTTTTCTCTAACAGGAATCACGTCCAAATTGGACTATTTATCTGACACCGGAATAAAGGCGATTTGGCTGTCTCCTATCTATAAGTCTCCTATGGTGGATTTTGGATACGATATCTCTGATTATGAAGCTATTGACCCTACATTCGGTTCAATGGCAGACTTTGAGGTCTTAAGGAAGAAAACAAAGGATAATGGTGAGATATTTTTGAAGGATATTTTTCCTATGTGAAAAAGTATTGTCCCTTTACGCTTAACGAACCGCAATGTGAGAGAACTTTTCAAATAATTTTGACTATTGAAACGCTGAAAAATGGCACACCAAGAAACCAAAACTACGGAACCAACATTGGCTATGACAAGACTGTTGTGTACGTGAAACTTAGTACTTACTTTAATGCATGTAGTTACTATCATCTTATCATCAAACGGCGAAATAGGTTGACCATGTTTTAACCCGTTTTAAAGTCATCAATCTTGCAACAATCTCAACTACAACAAAGAAAAAGTGGTGTCTTGGATAATGAGAGTATCTCCATTTCGTTTCTTCCCATCAAAATTTTAATCATTCTGGGCAAATGAATTACGTTTAAAATTTGATAACCTGGAGAGTCTCATCTTATATCATCCCATCTTTCAGGTTTCGGAACAAACTGGTTGGTTTTATTTTGACTAAAATTAAAATTTTTGCAGTGGCCTCGGTGTCTAATATCTTCAGTTCGACTCACTGTTAAATGACAAACCTCACTGAAGACGCTGTAGATACTCCAAATCTAACCACTCCTTAAGATGTGCAAATGTGAAAGTAAAATGTCCATTTGCGAACAGTGAAATCGCCGTTAAGTAGACCTATAATGGTTTAGTTTCGTAATTAACCAACAAGGACACTTTAATCAGAATTTATATAGACGCATAGAAAATTTTCTCACATTATTTTGTGGCTCCTCCAAATACCGCACATAATTTTCTATGTGATTTGTGTACACAGGAATAAAACTTATCCTGGACTTTGTGCCGAACCACAGTAGTGACCAGCACGAATGGTTTCAGAAATCACTGATGAACGACTCCACATACAAAGACTACTATATTTGGGCGAACGGCAGAGTGAAAAATGACACTTACGAAAATCTACCGCCAAATAATTGGGTAATATTTCTTTCGGTATTCAGGGCACCATAAATACGCTTGCCTACTCATCATTCGTTATTCAATTGACCTCAATGCAGAGTTAATTTTGGGTGCGGTCTATAATAGGGATACTTAAAATTAATGTGCAAATTCTTTGCAAAATAATGATGTGACTCTGCAGAAAGGGAAGTACCTTGCATATTTTCTTTAGATTTATGTTTTCTTAAATTCTCCAGTAAAATATTTGTAGAAATTATATAGTCTGACTATGGATAAGTGGGGCCTTTAAGTGGCTAGTGCATCAGGAGTTTTGTTAATTTGTTCATATTTTAGAATACGTGCGGTGGCAGAAAAATGTTTTTTCCTTTTTCTAATTGCGTTTCTCTTTCCCTTAACCTTTGGGTCTAGCATTAAATTAGAAAGATGAGAGCTTACAACAATTTGTAAATGAAATATATACATAATACATGTTGTAGACAAAGATGTTTTTTTTCTTTTTCGATAGAAATTAATGATCTACAACCTATTTCTTATTCATGGCCTTAAATCTCGAAAGGTTAGTTCTGCCTACAAAGCATAAAATGGTGATATTTCTATTTCGTCTAGTAGCTATTATTGTCCGGTTTTCTCTTAAAATACGATTTGCAATTAAGACAAGTGTTTAACGAATATGTCACTGCTTTTTAAATTTATGTATGGTGTAACTATAATGTGAAGACTGACAATGCTTCCTTATCATCATTTATGTCTTTGTAAATTTTCCTACTTTCAATGTCTTTTTAGTAATTAACCAACTTAATGCACAAATTCTTGTTTTATAATAAGCTTATTATATGCTTCTACATGTTTTGAGCACTATGTAGAAGCATATAATAAACTTATTATAAAACAAGAATTTGTGCATTAAGTTGGTTAATTACTAAGATTCTACTGATATGCACGGTCAGGAAAATTTAAAAAAAAATTCACTGTCTTGTTTGCAAAATTAGCCCATGGGCCATGCCTGGCCTGCAAGCTCCGAAATACTGAAGTGAACCAGGAACGTTTAAATACGCAACTGTTTCACTAATTACTTGCAGAAGCACCGCTTATGTTTGGGGCATGCCACTTACAAACGTTTTCTACCTTAAGGTCAATTCACGTTTTCGTTATCCACAGACGAGGTCCTGGAAAACGAGCCATGGCAGTGTAAAAAATTACATCTCATGTGCGAAAAGAATTCAGGAGTCCCAATCCAGGGTGGCATGATCATTCTACTGTGCCTGTAAATCTACCAATTGCATGTCGATACAGAAAAATTTATGATAATTTAGATTACTTTTCTTTTATTGAACTATCAATATGTTGGCAAACATGTTGAAAACTTTAAGCAGGGTGGTGGACAGGAGTACTGAGCATTAAAATTCTAAGTAGGAGGAAATAGACTTCAGAAACAAGGTCACTGATGTCATAGGCCTAGTCTTTTGCCCTGCATAATTACTCACTAGTAGAGTTTCAGCCACTTATCAACGTTAAACTAATCTAAACTTACTGTGTCACTAATTAGCCTGCTTTTCAGTCACGTAAAAGACAGGAATGACATGCGTACAGAGCCGCACATTACCACACAGTCTTGCGAACTGAGTTGAAATTTTACTTTCTACTGTATGTGCTGTTTGTATAGCAGTATGAAAACAGTAGGTAATGGCCATCAATTTATATCCAACATGATCGAATGAACGTCACAAGAAAATCTGGGTTCAAAAGTTTGACCTAAGATGTCCGGGTGAATTAAATTTGGGCCCATATCGAACCAACATAACCACTCTCACATTCAACTTTGCCGTTTTTGAAGTTCATTGTTCTTGTGTTATTTAGTAACGCTGTCTAATATTGAATTTATATGGAACGAAGATTAGTGTCTCTGGGATATGAAACCCTAATACGCGTGTACGTAAAACGACATATTATGGGTACTTCCTGCCTCCATTATTTACCCTGATGATGGAGACACAGGTTTCTGTGAAAGGTCAATATTCATATACCGTAATATACGGTGTCACATCCCAAGAGACAGCAGTCTTGATTTTCACCGTCTTGGAAAACTGAATTCTCGCTGTCATCTCTTGCCCTAAAACGTCCCACAACACAATAATTTGTCCAATACATACAACATTGATCCCTGAATAAATAAATAAATAAAAAAATATCTTAAATTTAAAACATTTTTGAAGTTGTGAGTACCTGAGAAAATACATGGAACTATAACTTATTACATTTTCGTTGTGCCGGTATGGTGATTAACTTTGAAACAATGAATATAATAAGTAAACGGAAAGGCCAGTGAGTTGTGAGAAATCAGGAAATAAGTTTTTAGAAATTAAACCTATGTTGAAGCACGTTTCCCAGTGACGCCGTGTCAGCTATTAGAGTAACAAACAATTGTTTCGTCGTATTTTTGTTTTATTATGCTTAATTTTATTGTAACTTGCTCAGTTAAGTGCATTCGGGGGTCCTGCATGGACGTGGAACGAAGACCGAGGACAGTACTACCTGCATCATTACAGCTCCAGGCAACCTGATCTCAATTACAGGAACCCGAATGTGGTCAGGGAGACGAAGGTAAGTACACAAGGTTCGGTAGGATATTTTAAATTATGACACCCGCAGAAATCTAATTACTACAGTGATCTATGTGACTGGATTTATCATTTGAAAATAATATCAGCTAACCTAAACAAAGCGAATTTATTATCTTAATCTTATCTTAATTAAAAATCGGGGTAAAGTTACTTATACCCCAAACTTACGTGTGTTTGGTATGTACATATTGAACGACACACGCAATATAACGCTTCGAAATTATCCCTACTTACAAACAGGGTTTTTTCTTTCTTTTTTTCTTTTTTCTAAATTTTCGACAAATTGTCTCCCCGTCGAAGAACTTTCGATTGTTTCCAACAAAAAAGACTCAAATCAAGCAGACTTATTGATATTTCTAGGCGCAATAATAACTTCAGTGCGCATATTCCTTCTTTTACCTTTGGCTCCCATATACTGCAGTCACTACGGTAACTCTTTCTCCGAGATCCTAAATACCGACCAACCACTGACGGGTCTCCGCACTGTTGCCAGGACCAGGGACTTGGTTTCCGGCTGGTCCAGTATAAATAATACATTTTAGAAGCTATTATACTGGATAAAATAAATCGAGCTTACTTATATCCGGGGCGTCGTGTATATGAAGCATGTCTCCATGGACCATGTGCAGCTGAATAGTTTTATAGTGAATCATTCACTCTCACATACTTTTAGAGAAATGGTGTTCAGAACTTGGAGCTCGTGGCACGCTGGAGATATTTTTTTGTTTTTACGCGATCCAATAATTAAACACAAAACTAATATTTTTACTCACGCTTCTTTCAAATATTTTCACTCATTGTACAGGGAAAAAAAAGTTATCCATTGTCAGAAAAATGATGAAGATTTGATTGACCTACAAATAAGCATAACCCTTAGAACGTTTAATCTTCAAAAGTAAAAGTAAAAGATATTTTTCCAGAATTTCATAAAATGGTGTTCCCTCAGCTTGGCAAAGACGTCAACGACTTCAAAAACTTCATTTTCTTTAATTTGTATTTACACATCGGGAACCCCTTGATTAGTTTTTAGTGTTAACATTTTAATTTTTGCATTCTCTTTTATGCAATTTATTTATTTTTAAAGCCTCACGACACAATTTGCAAAATTTCGCATTACACTAGTGTGTTGTAACAAACCGGCTGCTGACATCTGATTTAGAGAATCATTAAACCAGGCGACTGAACAGCAAATTTGAATGAGCCCCATAAATTTACGTTTCCAAACAAATAATTTGAAGGGCATGTTCTATTTCACATTGCCGATAACGCATCTCATGCCAACTAGTAAACTGCACACTGTCATATGCTTGTTTATGTTAGGCTTGGAATAAAGTTTCAAGGCCAAGATATCTGCAAGAACAGTATGATTATTTGCGAAGAGAGTTCTGGTCATATAAATCCCAAGTATAAAGATCATTCTTGAGGAAACTGTGTTATTATTCCTCCCACAAAACAGGGTTACCTCCCAGTGACTGACAGTGGTAAGTGATTTCTCTCTGGGGTCGAAACGTTTAATTTGAGGATTGTTCATCCTTTCTTGCAAAGGAATCAAAAACACTGCTTGTGGTTAGGTAAAATTTGAGGGTAAATTTCACTAGATTCTGAGCCGCCAAAACACCAACAACACCTAAACAAAGTAGCCCACAAAATACAGCGTAGAAAACGCCTGGAATCTGTGTCATTATCCTCTTACTGTCACATATTATTTTAGACTTCTTACTTTTGAAGGAAACTTAGGCTTACGACTACAGCATGATTTGTGGTTCATCCAGTTTCAATTTCTGACTCGGCTGAACTATTTTCACAAAATTTCATATTAATAATCCGCCACTGTAGCCTACCCAAAGCCATGCTTTTTATTTGCTACGTTAACAACATTGCGAAATTGTGAATTGGAAAAGAGGCTAAAATTTTTTGATCGGGGAAACCCAAACAAGCTTTTTTAATTGAGTTCCTATTCTGCTTTAAGAAATCAAGTACTGTGTTGTAATACCATTACTAACAAAACCAAAACAGACTATTGCTAGGAAATTTTATGCAAGGACATGCTAGCGTCAGACAGAATCGCATCTTCGTTAATATTTACAACATGAAGGCTGTTATAGTGTACATTAGTGTTGTATAATTGCATAGCTTAAACGCGCAATAGTAGTCACAGAAGGAAAAGAATTTGCATATTTCTTCCAATAAGAAAAGAAGCTATATGAGTTTTATTCCTTACAAGTAGACAAAGAAGCATTTTAATTAAAAGTATTGTGGAGTAGCTTGAAAAACACTATTGTTCTGTAACTTATAGCTGCTATAAAGTCAGGTTATCTCAATACAGAATGTGATGAAATTCTGGCTGGAGAAGGGTGTTGATGGCTTCAGGGTTGACGCCGTGTATCACCTGTTTGAGGACAAGGAACTAAGGGACGAGACGAGATCTTATGATCCACACGCCCGACCAGGAGATTACAAATCTCTGGTGCACAATCTCACAAGCAACCAGCCTGAGACATACGACATGGTAATGCAGTGGAGAGAACTACTGGACGAGTATGCCAGGAAGGACGGAAACACCAGGTCTGAATATTCTGAGAGCTGCACATGCTAATTATGAAGTTACCTTACTGATGCCTAGCTTTAGACGGCGTTAATTGGGATCTGTTTGAGAAACAAAAAAGCACCCTTCATAAACATTACATTCACTTTTTGCTACAACCGACTAAATCCACAATATAATATACATTAAACAGAACAGACATTACTCCGACATGTTTCGGCATGAATATGCCATTCTCAGGGAGTGCTTGTGGCAAGCTTAAAATCTTCTACAGTTTATAAGGTAATATTTTAAATCATAAAGTACGGAGTGTTGTACAGTTACTGTTCATAAAACAATACTTGTAACATTCATAATATAGGACATGTTCCGCAATTTATAGCAATTGTGCGTAAATATGTTTTTACGTCTTAGATGGGATTATGTGTAGAAAAATCATTTCTAAATCAGTGGATATGATTATACAATATATTTTCTACGTTTTTAGTTGGTTGTTAGTACCTTCTAAGCTGTAGAGGTATGTACTCTAACACCCAAGCGGTATTAAAACCGAAGTGGACCGTGTCCTTAAATGTCTGATATAGATGAGTGGTAAGAACGCACCCATTTCTTATGAAATTTATTATATAATTCTATCAACTGTAGCCGGTTTTAAGGTGGCACATTCACTTCCTGAAGTTGGCCTTTGTATATTTCTGACGCGTGGCTTAATTAATTAAACACATGGCACCTTCACACACGCATTCTTACGCTATTTCGCAACCTGTACTAGAAGAAAGTAGGTAGCTAGCACTATGTTCGGGCCGCATTACCCCCTGGAAACACAAGGTACCTATTTTACACGTGGCCGAGTGGGGCTCGAAGCCAGTGTAGACGTCACGGAAAATCTCCCAATCTCCCCGCCCACCAGCATTTGATTATCGGACCGCCCTACAAGTAGTGTCGCTGTACCAACTACGCATGTCGAATGCGAACAAAATATCAAAACCCTTTCTCCATTTTGGGTCTTGTTGCAGGTTACTGATGGTAGAGACTGGTAACAGCAGTTTGAACGAAACAATGGCTTATTACGGAAACAAGACGCGGCCAGCAGCGCACTTCCCATGCAATGTGGAATTGCTTTTAAAAATAAGTAATGATTCGAAGACAAGCAACTATAAATCTGTAATAGAAAACTGGATATTAAATGTTCCTGCGGGATACTGGAGCAACTGGGCGGTAAGTGTCTGTCTCAGCGAAATAACGGTTTGCCATACACTGTCGAACCGTTGATTGGAATATCTGGAAGCACAGTAGAACTCCGCTTATCCGGACGCTGGTTATCGGGATCGCCAAATATCCGGATCGGCTTGGCCTTTCGGGTAAATTTGTCGAGAATTCCACAAAATTAACTTGCCTTGAAATTGCCGGTTATAGGATGAAGTACAGTACAGTGTTATGGCTTCTAGAACTTCAAATCAGACATGGTCGAAAGGTTTAAATGCAGATACATATCAGTAAATAGTAACAGCCGAACTTCAGACTGCCAATGTAGCCTATTTTCAAAAAAAAATTCCAATTATCCGGATTTTCTTCATGCCCAGATGTCTCGACGTCTTAATTAATCCGGATAAGTGGAGTTGTACTTACGAGCCATCTTGAAGGCTAAACTGAAGTGAGACGCAAGCATAAATCCTGAACCGCCAGCAGCTGGGTGACGTGATACATTATGGTATAGAGTGTGGGGATTGGTTCCTGGTGAAGGTGTGTCTTAATCACCACTTTCATAAGGACTATCGGGCCAAGGGCAGCTTCGTATCCTATTACAAACAGGGAGGAGTGGGGACTGCACCACTCACATCGTTTAATAATGAAATTATTAACAACTAACTCCGGGTAGGAGAGTAATTCTTGAAGAGCTAGTAGGTTCTCAGCTAATCAGCTAGCTAAGAACTTCCCCACACTTTATGGAACCCGGCAGGTTATCACCGCATTTACTAGAGCCCTCCACCTGCCCCTATCCTAGGCCAGATTAAATTATCCATGTCTCTAGCCTACTTCTTGAAGATCCATTTTAATATTATTCTCCCATCTGCGCTTAGGTCTTCCAAGTAGTCTATGTCCCCCAGGTTTCCCCACCGGAAACCTGTATGTAAATCTGTTCCTCCCAATACATGCCACATGATCCGCCCATCACATTCTCCTTGTTTTGAATCATCTTAATGATCTTTGATCTTTTTTTTGTAGAGGTTATCCCATTGTGTATTAGAATTGAAAAACAGTAATAAATATATTTGTTTTCAGTCAAACACAACAATATTTATTTTTAACTTATTGGCAACAAGTTTCGCTCATCAGACCATAATCAGGCCATTTTTACATACAATTTAAAACAGGCTACATGTAGTGCACATTAATTTCACGTCGTATGGGACAAAAAATACAAAACTTTTGCTGTTTTTGAAACATTAGAGTGTGGCCGGACACACTCTGTATAGGTCTACATGCCGATGCCATTCTACCAACCAGAAAGTCAGTCCTCCAGGCAGAATATTCGTGTTTGTTCTAGGTTGGAAATCATGACTGGAGCCGCGTAGCAAACAGGATGGGCCGAGATATGGTGGACAGTATGAACATGCTGGCACTGCTGCTTCCAGGGACAGCCATCACTTACTATGGTGAGGAGATAGGCATGGAGGACACATTCATCAGCTTCGAGCAAACTATAGACCCAGTAGGTGTCAACGCTGGCAGGCGCAAGTATTTGAACCGTTCACGTGACCCTGAGAGAACTCCGTTCCAATGGGATGACACACCGTATGCTGGTAAAGAAAATGTGTCCCATTTTTTATTTAGTTGTTGTGAGTCGGTTAGGTTGATATCAGTCATCGCATTTGAATTTCAGGAGGTATCTGGTTAGGGTATGAATTACCCCAAATTCTTGATTTTTCCATAACTCTGCTTCATACAATTTAAAAAAAATACCAAGATTAATATTCTTCAGTCCTTTCCAGTTTATTTCACAATAGTGACATAAAATAAATAACACCGCTGAGCACAACTAGGCTTTAATATTCTTTAACGTAACTGCGTGTCTCGACCTTGTATGGTTATCATCAGGCTTATATCTATAGATGTTTTTACTTTACTAAAGATAACGATTTTAGAATATATTTACGACCTTATAAGGTTGAAAAGTATAGCTACGTTAAAGAATATTGAAGTCTAGTTAGGGTGTTATTTATTTTATTTCGCCTTACTTTACGACACACAACGGGGTTTGTAACTTTAAAATTTCTCCAAAAGCTGCTCTTTAATTATGTGACACATCAAACACACAGCAAGATGCAGTAGTGATAATATTCTGCATTCCTCACCTACCTGATTCAGATGTCAGTCAGGTTACCAACTGTCCTTGGTGTGGTGTTTTACATAGGTACACTGAGGAAGCGCGTCAGAAGAGACGCAATGTAAGCATAACATAACAATGAGGCGAGTCCGCCTAAAAATTGTTGCCGTGGAAAGGCAATAAGTGTTATTTTAATCGAGGACATCCCGTTGTGTTGGATTTCTAAAAGTAAAACAGAATTATTGAGGTTACAATTAAACACAACAGCAGTGTACGAATGTTAGCATTTTATTCTGGCAACATGTTTCAGTTTTATTACACCATCCTCAGACCACCATCCAGAGATATGAGGTACAAACAGTGCATATCATGTACCGTGGGACCCCATATTACTTTATAAGTTGTATATAAAAATATTTTTAAAATATAAGAAATTGTATGTATCAAAAGTTGTGCTACCGTACTCTTCCCGTGTGGGGTTGGGCTTGTAGCTTCCCGTCTGCTCAGCAAGCTGGTAGGTCTTTATCAAAAACCAATTTACGTGGGAGGTTCCTGAAAGGTTCACGATCGACTACGACTGGCTGACACACTAACACACACATGCAATTCTGTGTTCTTTCTTTAATTTTTTTTTGTTAATTGAAATGTCTTTTACAAAACTGAATTATGATTGTTGTTTAATATATTCTAATAATAATATGTAAAATATATTGGTTGATATTAATCGCCACGGCACTTGGAGTAAACACTTAACTGTATATTGATCTATTTGTATAATGCCATTTATAACTAATATTGCCAAGCACTATAAGTTTTTACGGAGCACCGAAATTTGCATGCATGCAACCCCAAAAGATTGTGCCTCCTCGCATTGCGTCGTCTCCTTCGTTCCAACTAACTAAGTAATTCTGTTGGCTACAATTCGAATTTAGAAACCCCCCATTGGCCTAGTTAATTCTTTATCAAACCGAATCTCATTGGCAGCTCTAATTTCAAGCACTAGACCTCAAACTAACGTTAAACAAACATATAGGTGCTGCTACTGAATGAATCATGTCCTCAACAATAACAAAGTCTCGTGTTTCATAGAGAAACACTCATTTGCAAAACTTCTAACAACTAGATAGTTGACGAATGTTTTGCCCAGGCTCAAGTTTCTCAATGCCATAACGGCACTCGCGCCTCTTACGGTTTTTCTTATTAAATCATTTGCAACCAACAAAATCTGTCTACATGGAGCCCGTTCAGGGTTTGAACCTGAATCGCCGGTATATATCTGGACTTGAAACTGAAATTCCGGTAACAATAGCTAAAAGGTATGTAATTGTGTTACTTTTATGTTGGTCCGTTATTAGCGCGTAGGTGTCTTTAATAATTTGAACCAGTTGGGAAGGTACAGCGATTCACATTTGAAGGTGGTCGAATCTCGTAGTTACATTAGCACTCAAGTTCAAGTAACTTAGATTCAAGTATTCAGGTCCGTATATATGTACGTAGATGTACAGAATTGTGGTTGTGGATCTGTTAGTCGCACATTTGGCGTATTAGTACCTGGTTGTATACATACGCATGTAATTTATCTCAGTAATTAACCAACTTGATGCACAAAATTTTTGTTTTACAATAAGTTTATTTCATGCCTCTACATGTTTCGAGCACATTCATGCCTCTACATGTTTCGAGCATATGTGCTCGAAACATGTAGAGGCATAAAATAAACTTATCGTAAAACAAAAATTTTGTGCATCAAGTTGGTTAATTACTGAGATAAATATACTGAGATGCACGGCCAGAAAAACGTCAAAAAAAATAAATAAATAAGCATGTAAATTGCAAATTGAAACTATTTTTATGCACTTCTTTTAAGGTAATGTTTGATCCCAGAATACATGGTATACACTGATTGTACCTCATATCTCTTAATATTGGCCTGAAGGTGATCTAATAAGACTGAAACATGTTGCCCCAATAAAATACTAATATTTATTCAATGATGTATTTTGACAGTAACTTTAAACATTTTGTTTTACTTTGAGAATAAGTATTACATATTCTAAGTGTGTGCCTCTAAATTATCCCGCACGCAGCTCGCATCTTTTCTACACCTTGTGTTACTGTCATCTGTTGCCCGTCTGGCATAATCATACTTTTTCCGCATTATCTCTTAAACGGCACGATTTTCGGGGGGGGATTGAGCATAAAAGAGCGTATGTTTTAATTTTCTCTACAAATGGTCTGGAACATTCTTGAAGAAATCAGCGAGGTGTTATTATAAATGTACACAGGTCTTGATGATAAGTACTTGTTATATTTATCAGATTTAAACCAAACTAAAACCTTCTCGACGGTTTTTCGAAAAATCCTCACATTTCATGAAAGTCCGTCCAGTGGGACCTGAGTTCTACCATGAGGAAGAACGGATGGACAGACATGAAGAAGCTAATATTCGCTTTTCGCAATTTTGCGAAGGCGCCTAAAAATATACCACGAGCGCCCTGTTACAAATCCTTACCTGTTATTGTCTGTCTAATTGAAATCTATGTACTGTCCCTGACATTGTGAATTTAGAACAGAATATGAAAATCAGTATGCCCTAACATGCTTCAGTCTAGGACAAATATTCTTACTACAAAAAGCTATGCAGAAAGTATCCATTCGCATTAATCATTCCATATTACTTTTTGACTGAATAAATCAAGGAAATAAATTTATGTCAACCACCTGGTAAAATCAATATATTTACATAGCAAGGAAATTTTGAGTACAAAAACATTTCTGAAAACCAACTGGTGCATAATACTAATACATATGTTTACATATAATGTTGCACTAATTGGCTTAATATGACTTAGAATAAGACCCAGAAGCTTACTTTGGTTTTTGAAGTGACAGAAAGTTTTTTATTTAGTAACATGAAGTGATTATATTATGAAGTGACTAACAGTATGTATTTGTACGGACCACATGCTAAAATTCAGTTTTCATAACAATGTCACAGCGGTAATTATAAGGAGAAAAAGAGAAAGTTAACATTCATAGGTCCATGCATCGCTAATATATTCGCACAGTACAACCAACAAGATGCAACTTTTCTCAATTTATTTATTTCTGTAAGACGCTCTACATGTTTTAGACGGTTTTTCCGTCCATCATCAGGAGCTCAAACTGCACATACAGCGTCAGGCATTGGTCTGACAAATACCTGTCGCTGTGTGTGCAGTTTGAGTTCCTGATGATGGATGGAAAATCCGTCTGAAATTTGTAGAGCATCTTACAGAAATAAATAAATTGAGAAACGTTGCATCTTGTTGGTTGTACTCTGCGAAAGCAAAAGGGAAGTAGGCCTACAGACCGTCAATCAAAACTACATTCGCATCAGTTTATTGTTTGCTACATGTTTTGGTGTTTGTGAAAAGTCATCCTCAGGCAGTTAAATGTTCTTTCATAAAAAAAATTAAATATATCCCATTATAATGATGCATTTTCAGATATATGAGATCTAAACTTCCCCAAAATTGTAATTGTGTAAGCCAAAACTAGATAAAAGTCGAGACTGTATATTAAAACATAACATAAGCCTCGTGGGGTATAATTTTGCATTACTTTTCTTTCTTAGTTTTGATCAGAACTGTACAATTATGTATAAGATACTGTTTTCCATTGTTTTTACTTTTTTATGTATCATGGAGGCAATTAGTGGATTTCAAAGTAAAATATCTGAACAAATAGATTTTTGTAAGACAGATAAACAAACCGATTAGATCTTTGTCGAATAAGAAAGCTACCATTTTACTCTGTTGTTAATATTAAAGAAATTTCCTTTCACACATGCAATACTGGACAACACTTTTATTGTTTTAATAAAATATTCTGTTGTTATGTTTTAACGTTTCAGTATAAAATCTTGACTTTTATCTAGTTGCAGTTTATACAACTCTAATTATTTTAAATTTTAGGTTTCAACTCTATGAAAAATTACCATTTTAATGCATTGTTTTTAAATTATCTTTCTTAACGTCTTTTTAATTGAGTGATAATGGCTTGTAACAAAGCCGAAACATGTAGCAACCAACAACCCGATATAAACGTAGCTGTGACTGATGGTTTGTATGTACCATTCGCTGTTTGTGTATCACAAAGGGATGTCATTCATAAAGGTGGTAATGATAAACTTTGTATATAATAAGCCTGATGCTCTGTAAACTTCTTAAAATGTTACTACTTCCACACTTTCCTCTTGAATAAATGTGCTAACAATGTTACTTTTAAAAGGATTTTCAACCACAAAACCATGGTTGCCAGTGAATCCTAACTACAAGGTTCTTAACCTGAAGAATGAGATGAAGTTGAGCAAGAGCCACTACAGTATTTACAAGCGTCTTGTGGACGCAAGACAGCATCCTGTCATACAGAATGGTTCTTTGAACATCAGTAATTTTTCTGAAGATATCTTCTCATTTTCAAGGTAAGGCACAGACACACACACACACACACACACACACACACACACACACACACTATAGTGCTTTCTCTCAGATTCCTTCAGTTCTGTCAATCATGAAATTCTCATGACTTCACATTTGTTTTTAATTTTCTGGGGAACGTCCTCACATGTGGTTGAGACAACAGTCACAACATACAGGATTATTTGCTCTGAAGCAATGTGCACATAAAACATTCACATAACAGGTGGAAGTCAAACCCACTAACACAGCTTGCACTTAGCCAAAATGGTGTGTTCATTAAACTATGTGATCATCAACGTTGAATTCTGTAGACATAAATTTAATTTCATCCATTATTACACGTATGTATTGAAATATTAAATGTATGATTATGTCTGTTCTAGAGAGCTAAATGGAAGTGATGCATTGCTGTTGATCATGAACCTAGGCTCCATCAACAGGACTGTTGATCTCAGCATTTACAAGAACATCACAGAGAACTTTGCTGTTTATGCAACAAGTATAAATTCAGCCATACAACTGTAAGTTGAGCTTTGAGAACTGTTGCCAGAATATAAAATAACAAGGCATGCAAAATGCATATTCAAAAGTTAAAAGCATGTCGAAATTATATGGACCAAAATACTCATTTTGTTGCCTTTTGCTGTGAACAATATTTTTATGACCAGAGGTATGGATTTGATACCTGGTCTGTCACTCTCAGTGAATAACACATATTGAGAATGCAGGAGAACATAGTGCCAGGGCAATGTTTGCACCTAAGAGAATGGAAATAACAGGAGATTCATAATTTGTATTCTTCAACAAATATTGATAGGATCATTCAATTAAGGATGGAATGGATTGAACATGTATCATGAGAAGAAAATAAAACTTTGATCACAAAATCGCAGGACAGACATCTTAGGACATGTACACATATATGGCAGGACAGTATTCAAGTGGATATGAGAAACAAGAACTGAAATTGTGGGCTGGATGGATTTAACTGGCTTCATATACGGATAGGTGTGAAAATGCATAAGCATGACTATAAATTTTCCATAAAGACAGGGATTTCCTTGTCATTTCAGCAACTCTCACATTTTTGTGGAAGAGTCAGTACAGTAGATATGTGAGTGTGTGTGTGTGTTTGTGTACATGAAGACTTGTATTTGAATGCATACCCTAATGCTACTGTTACAGGGACAGCACTGTGAGCAAGAAAATCACACTGCATCCTAAAGAGGTGTTGGTGCTTACTACCAAAGATTTCAAGAAGACGCTCAGTACATTCACATCAAATGCCCCAGTCAACACTCTATCATTTGTTTCAGTGGTTCTTACTGCTATCTGCATCATGTTGTTATGATCTAAGTACATATTTTAAGGAGAACCTGCCATGGTAGTGATTTCATGTGGGTATGAAAGGTTCTTGTATTAGTACATTTGCACAAACTGATTAAATACGTATCAACTACAAAACTTGAAGTTCAACACAAAACCATGTGTTTTGTACATTGGATGCCGTAAAGTTACAAACTGATTAAAGAAAGAAGTGCAAGACTGAGGGGCGACAATGATCAGTGGTTATGATATACCCATAAACACAGAAAAATTTCAAGCAGAAAAAAAAATGACATTTTTTTCATATCTTTATTTTATGTGTTTGAAAAAAGGAGATGCTATTTATGAATTAAGAGAACTGTATAATTATTATGTCTTAATTTTTATTTGCTTTGTGTAATCTCACAGATATTATTCTCCTAATATTTTTGTTTAAAAATGTCTACATGTATATTTGCAAATATAAATAAATATCTTATTAAAGAGTGTATAAACTTTATTTCAGTCAAATTAAAACTTATTGTTATTAATATATCATTTATGACCATTATTGTTAATATATAATCTATAATAATAATAATAATAATAATCTCCTTTATGCGGGATATTTATACTTATTTTCCTGAGACAAACTATGTCCCTAGGGAATACAGTGTTGCAGCTATTCTGTTGTTACTATTCATGGTGCTTATGTCATTAGTTTCAGTGTTGAATCTATTGTATTTTTACATTAGTATTTTCTGAAGTATGTGTGCAGTGCCCAATATGGCTGTTTTCTGGAGTTCCTCGACTTCATGTTTTCCTGGTATGTTGCTCACATATTTTCTAAATGACCTTGAAATAGTCCCAGTCGCCCCTATTACTACTGGTATCACCTTTGTTTTTACATTCCACATGCGCTGTATTTCTATTGTAAGATCTTTATATTTTAGAATCTTCTTGGCTTCCTTTTTAATCACATTTCTGTCTCCTGAGATTGCAACATCTATTAATATACATGTTCCCTTTTCATTATCACGGATTATGTCTGGTTTGTTGTTGGGGATAGTTCTGTCAGTTTGTACTTGTTGATTCCACAATATGGTACGCTTCGCATTCTAAG
>Ga0123357_10002842_pt1 | contig 19528 bp, 11 predicted proteins | sample TergutEmb28metaG_FD_89873 | JGI IMG/M metagenome (GOLD analysis project Ga0123357, IMG submission 89873) | Embiratermes neotenicus P4 segment gut microbial communities from Petit-Saut dam, French Guiana - Emb289 P4 | ecosystem: Host-associated > Arthropoda: Insects > Digestive system > Gut ...
CAGTCATCTTCAGGCATATTTTGTCAATTAAGTCACAAGATGCTATGCACACATTGGGATCCCATCGTGTTTACATTCATGGAATACATAAAAATTAAACCATTTGTCCCACAGGTGTGACGTGCAAATTGTGTTTACATCAGTAGGATACATAAAATTGGATAAGTTATCTCGAAAAATATGTTACACAAATTGTGTAATAAAAAGTTAAAATGTGTAAAATCTTAAAACGGTATGTTGGTGCTCAATAGTTAACAAATATAAGTCCCGTTACCGTCTGGTTGTTTTTGGAGTTATGGGATTCTATTTATTTATTGGTGACGTCGGAGTACGTCTTTGTTTCTGCTCCGTAGGAGTGGGCGTGTTATCATATGACCTCATGCCTGAAATATTTCGAGATATTTCTTGCTGTCTGCTGTCTTCTTCTACCATACTTTTACGAACTCTGTAACAATGGCCATCTTTCGGTGTCATTGACCGCTATATAATGTGTTCAATTGAAACGGCGGCTTTAATTAACACATAAATCAGTTATGTCCAGAAGAATTTCTCGTTTGTGAGGTTGACAGGTTCCATTGTCGGCTGTCGTCCGTGACATCCTACTGTTCTTGTGGCTTTTCTCAGCCCGTTCAGGCAGATTCGGAGGCAGTACACTAACACAGACGAACTCTCATTTTATTTCAGGTTCCTAATTGGTACGCGCGCTGTGAACGCTCTATCAATAATTCCATTTAAGGACCGTTGTTTTCCCCAGCTTGCTTATTATAACTGTAGTTACTGCGGACGCATTCAGACGATAATATGAACAGAGAATTCAATCTCTGTTGCGTAGTTTCTTCATTTCCTCTAGTACTGATGATATTAACTGGGCAGGCGAACCCATGAATCAACCGAAGTAACTTCGTGCTACACTTTCTGTGTTCACGACCGTACTTCCCCTCCCTCGTCCTCCTACTCCTGCAAAGTCTCCCTGAATTTCCGTTATCGGAGAACGAATGAAATATACCCACTAATGGATTACAAGGTCTACCATGATAGCGTAAATATAAGCAAAGGAAATTGATTATATGAAACTTCGGGTATAATGTGTAATATCTCCTTATATAGAGAGAGTACGGCAGATTTGAGTGTGCAATTCATTATCATTACGATTAATTATTGAGTCTTGTCGTTGTCTGCCGTTGCCTGGAGGTTGTGCTTATTTTTAGAATGTGGACTTTAATCACAAGTACAGTTGTATCCATAAACTTGTATTCAGTTACACATTGTGTCATTGTACATTAATCTGTCCAAACTTTTTTGTTTCTATTATCTTTATCTCTTTACTTGTTATGACCGGATTATACAGAATTGTCGCTCTCAAACTGGTCCTTCATTTCTATAGGCTCATGTATTTGGTGTATAAAGTCATAAACGGGGACCGCGGTGGTACAGTGGTTAAGGTGCTGTACTACAAATCGGAAGGTTGCTGGTTCGATCCCAGCTGTTGTCAGTAACATAAAATCCTTCCGATTGCACTATGGCCCTGGGGTCGACGCAGCTTCTAACAGAAATGAGTACCAGGAGCATTTCCTCGGGGTAAAGGCGGCCGCTGCGTAAGGCTGACAACCTTACCACCATCCTGTGCCGTTGTCATGAAATTTGGGAACCTTAACTTCCTGGCACCCTCTGGGCCACTCCAGGCCTGTAACGGGACTGCTTTACATATAAAGTCATAAACAGGTGAAGAAACCACCCAGTCGACTTTGGCGCTTTAGCTTGACCTGCAGTCAGATACGAGATTTATGTATGTTGTCATGAGGGTTCATTGTGGGAGGGATTAACACATGGATACCCTCCCCGCGGACCGCCAGGTTGTGTTTTATGACCCACAGCAACGTTTGTAAATTATATGTACACTGGAGATACCACTACTCGCTACGTAATAACCCAGACGAGCGCAGTTGGCAGCTACTTCGTGGCGAAAGCCTGAAATCATGTATATGTACACTGTACATATTTCAAAATAATTCAAACGGTTAGATTCTCCACTTATTGCGATTTTTACACGTGTGGCCCGCGAACCAGCCTACAATAACGGTTGTGGCGCCTTGCAAAAATTTGGACGTCTCAGAATTAATACGAATGCGTACAGTGGACTTCCCTGCAAGGTGTCTTGGTTTTTTCTTCATCTTCCGGCCTTTAAATCCCGATGCAGTTTGCTGACGGACGGAGGTTTCATTTGAAATGCCCATCACTCCGCCTGAGTGGTGCAGATTCTGTAAAGAGTTACATGTAACGGGACACGGGCGCCCCTTTTAGCCAGTGAAGGCTATACACGCAGAAAGAAATGCGAATTTAGTACGCAGTGACACGTCGTCATACTCGTATTGCAAAAGAATGTAGTTACGAACTACACGACCGCAAATTATGAAGACTCGCATTTACTTATCTTGTTCCAAATACCGTTCCGAAACAGTAGACCATATCTCTACAATATCCAGTTGAATGTTTCACTGCCATCGATATTTGGGCTTGAAAAGTGGTCATTTCCTTTTAAATGATCATTTCTCATCTTTCCCATCTATGCTTAACGTTCTTCCCATCTTATCTTCCGTGATTTTGTTACTCTAACACCACAACAAATTTTCGCATTTTCCCGGTAACACGCACGAAACTGTTTTTAACTAAGTCGGGTACGCTGTTTAGTATATTGCAGTCAGGAAGATGTAAAATGCAATTTGCTATCCCATATATTTGTTTACGTGCAAGACGTATGAACGTAGGGAGCACGTACTATGCAAGTTGAAATAATGACTGTACTTAAATAAGAATAATCTACATTGACTTACAAAACATGGTTTTTTTTTTCACATGTTCACATGATACTCGGTCTGTGCTCTCTAGTCCTGCCAACACTTATTAAGCGATTTTTATTTATTTACATGACGAAAGTATTTTTGCGTAGAAATGTTAATTTCCTTTTTTATTCTCGTACCTCGTTGACCCTTCTCATAGTTGGTGAACAGTAAAATTAAGAAAGTCCTCGTGTCTTTTTTCTGCTCCTTTGGATCTTAGGTCAAAAATTTCCTTCGATATTTTTTTCTGGTACAGTTTCACTTGCCATTCTTCCCTTCCCATGTCACAGTAATTTTCGCACCTGTATACTGCGCAGTCTTCTTCACAGAGTGTTTAAAATTCCAGTATCTTTTCTTTTCCTTAAGGTCATTTAGTAGCTGCCTCCGTCTTCTTTTCGTCTTCTCGTCTTATATATCTTTCCTTTATGTTTCTTTCAACAACGTGTTTTAGAAGGCAGTTTTTATGCTAGATGTGACCAAAATAACAGACATATTCTTTCTGTAACATAATTATTCCGATTTACACAATCCTTTGTATTCTGAACCGAGAAGAGAGTAACTACCCGTATTATGCAATCGGTTCTAAATATGTTAAACCGTTTTTGAACTGCGCTGTATTTTCAGTAGACGTGTATGTACATACGTACGTACGTATGTATGTATGTACGTCTGTATGTATGTAGCCTATTTGCACTTAATACCTATCCTTGGTAGCCTATTTTCCATCTCAAAAGGGAAAAAGAAGTAGAATTTTGAGATCACCGTATCATCGTTCCATCTCCTTTGAACTTACTTACCTTCATCGATTCCCACGAAACTTGGTATGAACTTTACACCACTGAAGGCCGCTCCGATGCTATAGGCGGAGGGACCAACCAGCGAGGCTTGACGGACGCTAGCGTCATTTACTTTTCGGTCCCCTAACGATGTCAGGTATTGGATCTTGGTGGGGGAGAGGAGGGGTGGAGGGAATGTCAATTTTGCAGATGCATTAATTTTGAAGAATGTGAAATAATGTGGTGGACGTGCTGAATTATTAAACACTTAAACACTTTATTATCCAACTAATGCTATATAAATGCAATTAAAATTTTAAAATATTTAAAAGTTCTCCAACATGTTTCGGATCACAGAGAATTCATCATCAGGGAGCCTTGTGCAGTGCTTGGCTAAAAATGACAAGAACGATTCTATCGTGTCCGTTGACGTGAACAAGGTCGGTGTTATGGCAGCATGTTTTTAGCCAAGCATCGTACAAGGCTCCCTGATGATAGATCCTCTGTGATCCGAAACATGTTGGAGCACTTTTAAATATTTTAAAATTTTAATTGTATCTACATATTATATATTGTGCATTAGTTGGATAATAAAGTGCTTAATTATCATTGATGCACGGTGCAAGCATGAAGATTGAAGAGTGCTGAATTATTCTGTAGATTTGATGACTGCCGTAACTAATTAAATGCTTCAGCTAGACATGAGACACTGGACGTGAGGTTAGATCATAAACGTATGTATGCTTGAAGAGTATGTGCGAAATATTCCCATAATTCAACAGTCAAAAACATGGCGGCGATGGGTATCTGAAAGTTTATATCCAACAGGTACATCGTAAGGCCTATACGTAACGTTCACACAATAAGTTATGCGTAAGAGGAAGGTGGTAATAATAATAGTAGTAATAATAATAATAATAATAGTTACGCAAAACTAGATATCTGTGTAACAGGAAAAGCAGATGTTGAGATCTGCTCGGAACTTTCGTCCCCAAGTCCCTCTGAAAGGCACCGTGGCGCAATGTCCGCTCGCCAGTTGCTTGAAAGGAGAAGTGTGCTCGGCTCATTCAAACCGTAGTGTTATATATAGCAAGACTGAAGTGCCTAAGGCTACAGATCGACTCCTGGACTATTCTGGCCAAATGCTGATGTTGTCAGCAGAGAGCTGAATAGCTTCCTAGCTCTTACTTGTTCCATCTTCTGCTTCACGTAAGTCTGTGTTTCTTCAAAAAACGAATGAATCGCATGTACGGTAACTTTGTGCAAGTGATGGCTGCAAAAAATATGGAAACTAGACAGAAATATGAAAATTATTTTTCTCTCTTTTGTTCCTGTTTGCCTTCCTCGTATTATTATGCTTGCCTTCCTTCGTGTGTTTCCACCCCTCCCCCCCCTCATTTTAATCATGTCTTTTGTAATGCTTTTCTCTTTTTCTTAATTCTGTTTCTCTCCTGCCCTTTCATCCTTGTTCATCTTCTGTTCTTCATCTTCCCTCTTTCCCTCTGCTGCCTATTTTCTTCTACTCATTTTGACTTGTCATGAACCGTCTGTTTTCCTCCTTGTCTGTGACCTTTATCGTCTCTGTTCTTTTCCAGCTGACGCTACGAAGCTGTGGCAGATGTGAAATAGAAGTATTGCAAACAGGGCCCATAAATGCACTTGTCGATTCGCTACGGGGTAGTTAGCAGGGTCTGGTATTGCTACACTACTGTTTCGGCATAAAATTCGTTGAAATGTAAAGAATAAAGGGTGTATTTGTTATTTACCGGCGCTGTCAATTCTAACATTAGATCTGCGGCCTTTTGGGGTTGGAGTTTCTTGCCGACGTTTCGCAACACCCTATAAGCCCCATCTTCAAGGGTCAAGCTTGACCCTTGAAGATGGGGCCCGCAGGGGTGGCGTTAAAATACCCGTTTATCCAGTCCTAAGATTAAGAACGCATGGAGCTTTACCTACTCCCTCCCATACATTTTCATGACGTGATCTGTAAACCCATGGGCAGCAATAGATTGTATATCATAAATGTACATCTGAGATCAGAGAAGTGTAAAAAATTATAAAGGATCCATTCGGAAACTTTGTGGACTTTATGTGGTACACTGTTCCAGTTATCGTCGCCTGGCAGTTGGCGTAATGTTGCATGTGGTTTTTGTGCTGGACTTATGAGGTTTAGGTTATCATTTTGTTTATTGTGATATCGTGGAATTTAGATATATGATGCAGCCGCTGTTAGAATTTCTTGCCAATAGATTAACAACCTATCGGATTTTATTATTACAAAATTTTTATAGCTAGAAAATCTGAAATTATTTTAACAGGGATTTTGTTCCGATATTGGTTTTCATGTAGTAAATATTTACGGAGATTATGAAGTGAATGTGGCTTAAATGAGGCACTTGTTCGTTTGTGGTTTATTTAATTAATTTATGCATTAAACGTGAATAATATGCATAATTCAGATGATACACAGAGGGTACCAAAAACTTATACACATTTTAAGAAAGAAAAAAAAACTATATTAAAAATGTAATACTCATTTTATACCGATGACGAAAGACGAATACATCTTTTGAGCGAACGTCCTACTACACATTGCTACCGTAATTCAATTCAACTTAGAAAAGTAATACATAGATAACATCTCTTAAATGTGTATACATTTTTGGCACCCCCTGTATATATGTCAATGAAGAAACTGGGATGGAAATATGAACAGGTGGAATTGTATAAACGAATATCACATGAAAAAAGCCGAATAATGGCAGTAACGAGCAGGGAATTTTGAGACAATAAAACTGAAAGTCGTGGCAACAGTGGCAGTGTGCACCGTATGTCGTTACGATTACATCTGAAATTAATTCAAGGAATGCTGTTGTGTATTTGAAGGATGATTTCGAGTCGTAAAACTTCTAAGTGTCTGTCTTACTAAGTTCGTGGAAAAGAGTCCATTTGACAAGCTGATGACCCTTGACCTGAGTTAGGAACATCTCGGTTTTTACGGAACACACAGGTTCAACAATGTATGCCACTGTATTCTCTGCTGAGCCAGCTGAATTCAGCCCAAATTCGCTTTGTGTTTCTTTAACCATCTTTAAGCACAGTGGTTAAGTCTACACTGTACAACTGCTTTTGTATAAAAGTCACGTTGTCACAGGGTACTTGGACTCTTGTATTTGAGTCTCAGGTAAACATACTTAACCTACTGTACTGCTTAACACTTGAAGATGGGACCGATAGCTTGTCCCGAAAAGTTGTTAAGAAACTACCATTGTGCACTTCATGACATCCCAGAAGAGAGCGAGGATCTCATTTACAGCGTGGTGGAAGCCCGAAATCACTCACAACCTCAGTTTATTTACGTAAACATAATTAGGCGGTTGTTACTCGTCATGGACACACAGTTTTATGTGAGCTAGGATCTTAGTTTTCAACAATGCTATAAGAATCTCAGGGCTGAAAACAATAAGTTAAGGTAATGTCTTCTCAGGCACATGTGGTGGACTCGCCAGGTTTTTCTACTAAGTTGAGTATGAATTTCTCGTTCCCCTCATACGTGTAACATTTTCCGACTGTCTTTCTTTTTTCTTTCTTTATTTCTTAGTCTGACCTTTTCTGTCTACTCATTGTAAGTGTAGAGGGTTGTTGCAACTGATCACACTCCATGAAACACATACATACAAACAAACTCGATAGGATTCCTCTATACAAAGGATCTGTCCGTCGAAGGGACATCTGCCTGACAACGCACAACATTCACAACAGAAAGACATCCATGCCCCCGCCAGGATTCGAACCCGAAGTCCCTGTAAGCGAACGGCCGTAGACCAATTCCTTAGACCGCACGGCCACTGATATCGACGCCGTCAGTCCATTTCCCAAACTTTGAAATTAATATTGCAATAACTGGTACTTTCACTGATATTTGTTTACGAATTGTATCGTCTAAGAATATCACACTGAGTCCATAAATGTCGGTGCAGCTGCAGTGTTAGTGTTAGGGAATGACCACGCTTTTCGTATGTCATTTTATTTGACTCGCAGCTGATGGCTCTAAGATAGAATCTGCAATTAAATAAAATGAGAAAATCCCGCCACTGCTCTAGGGTTTCACCGGATGCTGGTATGGCGTCAGCCTTAGCCTCGGGATTATGAACGAACAGTTTGGTTTCATTCAGTTTGTACAGCGTAAATCCCTGCTGGATTTACTTATTACCGCGGTGCATTAATTGCAGATATTAGACGTGAAGTAAAAGTTACACATGTAACTTGCTGGTACAAAACCATGCTGTGACTTGGATGGTAGGGGATGTTAAAAGCTGATTGGTGTAGAGGGAAGTTTTCTAGAGTATGTTGAGGAAGCACCTGGTTCAAATCTCACCTGCGATGTCGCCGACTTTGACGGATATTTTTGTTTGTTTGCCCCCTGCATGAATGCTGGGGTAGCACCTTGTGATATATCTGAGAGTCATCCTTTAATGTTAGATATTTGCCATCTGTTTGGTCCATCGTACGCGGTATAACTTCTTATTTGAAGTGGTGTTGACAAGTAAACACCCAGAATAAATTGTCATGTGTTTCAACGGTTGTGAGTTTATGGGGCTCATCTTCAAAACGTGTAATATTTTGACTTTCTGTACGAAGCGAAAAAGAAAACACCTATGCGGACACCACGTCCATCCATCCGTCCACCAGTGACCTAATAACTGCAACTAAACCATCTGACGGTTTTTCATGCAATTTCCTTCATCATTCCGTAGTGTTTCATATGACAGGTCCATAGCCGCTTCCAAAGCGAGTTCTCCACGGAGTGCGATCTAGTGCTGCCTATTTCAATTTCTAGTAGCCTCCCGATTTCTTATGGTCGTCCAGTTGCCAGTAAAAGCCACATATTACTTTCGGGCGTGGATGAGTTACTGCACGTAGTTTCCATGTATCTTCTCAGTTTGGGTGAATCTGAGTATAAGATATCTGCACATACGTAATTCTGTTGACATTTGTGAGTTTTGGGGAAATAGGCGCAGGAATTGCGGTATTTTTCTTACGGGCATAAATTAATTTATTATTATTATTATTTATTTGTGTACAATGAAACCTTATTTGGGAATAACGCCATTTGCAGGCTTATTGTGTTTTTTTGGCATGAAAATGGTGATAGCCAAGTCCACAACACGATGATCCTCATCTACAGAAGTGCCTGAAGCCATGTCGCGTAAGACCTTACATTTGATGTATTTGTTAACTGTACCTGGGTAGCCACCCGGTGGCAGTAGTACAGTACACATTTACGCATAAACAATTCACAGAACGACACGAAACAAACAATACGTAGAACAACACAACAGTTTGGAAGAGTGCGGGCCGTGCCTCATCTTTGCGGGTTTTACCCTGGCATTTGCCTTACAACTGAGGAAAAAGCACGGAAAAACCTCAGTCAGGGTAGCCGAAGATTGCCAGCTGGCACGATGAAGATACATAAACATACAACAAGAATACATAGACACAACAAAGAAGATACATAAATTAAAGTATTAAACAGGAATACAACCATATATACTGTACATTGATAAAAAATAGAACCTAAAGAATATATAATCAGCAACTTCATATTGACTATATGTCTTCTAATAATGCTCTAATAATATTACTAAGACCATCACTACACTGCAACACTTCGCTACACTTCACCACACTTCACTCAGCTACACTTCACTACAATTATCGACACTTCACTTCCTCTCATTCACATTTCACTACCCTTTCGTTTGGCTTAACCCATTTACAGTTCCTGCCGTTCTCCTCACATCGCTAAACTAGACACAGTACAGTTCTCATCTCCAAACTTATTTCCAAAATAACGAACCCCTTCACGCCCTAAAGAACCTGTCACCATTTCACTTCATTTTTTACATTTTTTTTACTTATCCTATCAACCCTTCACTTCACTTTACTTTGCTATTCACATCTACGACTCACCTTCACTTCCCTTCACTTTTTAATTTTTATCGCCTTCACTTCCCCTCACTGATTTTCACTTTCCTAACCCTTGTTTTGAAAATAAGCGTTTTACCTTGGGAAGTCTCTATCGCCCCTGCAGGTAGCTTGTTCCAGTCAGTAATGGACCTGTTCACAAAGGAGCATTTCCCGATGTCTGTTCTTTGTTTTCTGGCTCTGATTTTCCGATAATGGTCGACCCTACTTAAGTAGCTTGGCGCCTGTAACCTATCCCCTATCGCTTTCCATGCTCTCTTACCGGTATACGCTTTGTAGAGCGCACACGTGCGTGCTATCTTCCTACGTTGCGCCGAAAATTCCCAGTCTGAGCCTCCCGAATGATGCGCAAATTTAGCACCTTTTTTTGTACACGGTCTAAAGCACTTATCTGACATTCCCTGTATGGATCCCAGCACGCTGCCCCATATTCGAGAATGGGACGTACTAGTGACGTAAAGGCTAAACTTTTCGTATTTTTATTCCCCTTTTTCGCAATATGCATTACGTAATGTAGTGTCCTCCAGGCTTATTGAACCATGTAATTTACCTGATCATCCCAGCTTAAATCACTTCGTATAATGATTCCCAAATATTTGCAACAGCTAGTTTCAGAAATCTTTTGGTCCCCAAGGGAAATTATTTAGCGGATCCTTCACCAGTGCTCTCGTGAAGCTTCAAATTCTGAAGATCAAGATTTTGGTGATTGTTCGCTTTTCGTTGTTGAGGTTAATATCAAACAGCTCGTCCTCCCTTTCCTCTCTGTCGTCTAATACATTGGTTCTCAAACTTTTTCGCTAGCATGCCACTAAGTGAAGTTTATCAATTTCAATATACCACCATATGTTTTTGTATGTAAACAAAAATGCTGAAATTTGAGAATCCAAGATAGTGGTGATGAGTTGCTGCGTGTAACATATTGCCCGCAGTGTTACGTGTTAGCAGGTGTGCGTGGCTTTTGTTTCATATGTTTTTTAAACTTTTTATCCTTTTTTTGTGTCGATTTTGTTATTAAGGTCGCGCACCAATAAACAGCTTTTGGCGTTCCAGCAGTGGTACGTGTACCACAGTTACACAACCCATGGCCTAAAACACAGCTCGTAACCGTGCCTGAAGCTTTCCATAAAAATGCGAGCTGAGTTTACGTAGATAAACAAGACCCGTCAGAAATGTTGGATGCGGTAAGTGCAAGCTGCTTGAATCGCCGCAACATTCTACAGATGAAAGAGAGGGAATTTTAATTCAACTTGTTTGTCTGTGTGTTTATGTTGATATATGCGTGTGTATGATTACGTGTGTATCTGTCTGTGTGTGTGTGCGTGCGTGCGCGCATGAGCAGAATATTTTGACCTGAGAGACAGAAGTGACATTTCGTTAGAGGAAACGTGATGACAAGCCTCATAATCTGTAGGCTACCCGCAGCCAAATACGGGGAAGTCATGTCAAGGTGGTTTAGATTGGCGACATGTATAGCGCGTGCGAGTGGACTTAGATTTGTTTACAAAACTGTGATCAAACAAGCTGAATGGACGAGACCACTTTGACATACTCTGTAAGGTTAATATTAAAATGTACCAAAAGATGTGTTAGATGGATTGTTGTGCCGGGCTGTTTTGATGACTGTCGTAATGGATCTTTATGTTCTACGAAAGGCGGGGAACGTCACAATCAGCTGAATGTCTCTTATCTTCTGGTTGAGCACTTTGCTCAATAGTATATGGAACCTTGGTGTTTTGAGTATATCTCCATTAACTTTCAAGCATTCAACCAGGTGTTCTGTTATATATATGTGTGTGTGCGTGCGTGCGTGCGTGTATATGTGTTTGTGTATGTGTGTTTGTGTTTGTGTGAACTTTTTTTAAGGGGTTAAGAGGTTTGGCATCGAAATATCAGCGGTGGAATGCAAGTCTTGCATATTTTCTTATCGCTCCCCCATGCAAATAGGGTACTGTTCAGATGCTGTTGCTTCTCTGGTGTCAAGTAGGTCATCTGCTATGCAATGAATATGTTTTTCACCCCTTCAAGCCACGTCATAACTGTGAAACACATAATAATTAAGTGCAATTGTTGACGTACAATAATTGTACAATGCACGTGGGATCACGCTCAACGACTATGGAGCAACTCGGCTTGATTACCTCCCTTCTGACCTCGGGAGTGGGGGTGTTACCCTAATGCACATTCAGCCTTCCTGCTGTGCAGTACAGCCCCCGGAACTCCATTAGATCAGCCCCTTATCCCCAACCCCATCCTCCGGGCTTCCTCATCAATAACGCTTGGGTAACGTGATGTATGCATGGCTGCTGATTCAAGTAGATCCTGATAGTGGGGTCCCGATGATGATTACGTGGATCAGGCAGGGAGAGTAGGCACTGCAACGTATCAGCTTTTACGTGTGTTACTCGGGGGAGCCATGCACTGACCGGCTACACTCAAGTTGTTCGTTGGTCTTCCAGCTGTCAATCCGATCTTTCACCTAAGAGAGAAAGAAAGGGTTTGGTAACAGTTCCGTCGTAGCTGGGCCTGATGCCATGTGCGTGTGAGAGACGAGTGCACGACGTCGAACATTCACACACTGAGTTCCATTCTTAGCGCAGGTTCAATACCGGGATGGTGATAAGTCCTTTGACCTACCAGAAAGGAAACAAACTCGGAAGCATGTAAGGGACGCGCGCGGTTTCAACATCGAGACGCGAGCTGTCATCAATTTTTTTTTCCTGCAAGGCAAGGCACCGAAGGAAATTCACGTCATTCTGATAGAAACATTAACTTGTTTCCTTCCTGGTCGGGCTAAGAACTTATCAGCACCCCTGTACTAGGAGAGTTAGATGAGGCCCGTTGCCATACCAAGAGCACAGTGGGTGAAGCGGCTGGCAATGTGGATAATTATACGTACATACTTTTGTATATGCGTATTGTGCTCTGTAATACATATACTGTGTACGCATATGCGTAATAAGCACCTTTGTCAGGACCATAAATCAACCCTTTAATTACATAATGCACTCTATAACACAATACGAAACGTCCTGTATGTACATACATTTTTTAAAATAAGTTGTCTCCAAACACTGTGGTACAACAGACGCAACACGTGGATAAGGCAGGGTGTCGCACGTGTATTAGCGGTATGATCAGCGTTTGTCTTTGATATTTTGCAAATTCCTAGTGGGTGCGTTCAGATTTGTTGGGGGGTGCATTGCGCCCACTTACAACCCCCTGGCTGCGGGTCTGTGTTAGATGCGTGATGTCGTTATGTCCAGGGGTCTGTACCCTGTTTTAACGTTCGAACCAAAGGAATATTCATGAAACTTGGTGTGAGCGTCGTGCACCTAAAGGTCACTCCTAATTTCCTGTCAACAGTAACAGCAATGTCGTCGTGTGAATGGCTGTAGTAGCGACACTAGCGTCGTTAACTCAGTGCCCTGAAATGTTGTGTAATGGTATTCGCAAAATACATAACCTTTTTGGCGCTTTTTTCCTTACGACTGGGGTGTAAGAACAACGTACGTGACTGGTGGAGAGTTAATGTCTCTTGGTTTTATGACGACATCGAACCACTGTAACAAGAAATGTGACATTTTACATGGAGGAGTCATAAAAACACTTATCACCCCGTAAGAATTTTATGTTAGCAGTTACAGATATGGTACGGCGCTAATCTGAAGTGGTATAAGGAAATTATGTACAGAAATGAAACACCACATTGTACAGTTGTTAATAGGTACTTAGTTCGTGCCAGCCACAGGCAGCATATAAAGGAATGTGGGCGTTAGAATTTGTTACGTGATGTTTTAAATAGCCTCGTTCAGTGAGAATTTATGTGATTGTTGGCTTGTCGTATGGCCTGTTCTCCTGTAGCCTGCAACATCTCTTAGAAACATTATATTATTTCGGTTTATTTGGGCTCTGCTGTGTGTGATTAGGGTCCAGAACTCTGACCCATATCACAATGTGGAAGCAGAGCCGCTATTTTGACAGCAGGAAGGCAGTTTGTATTTTTGCTCTTTCACCTAACTCTCTTTTAATTGTGCTGCTAATGTATTCGAAAGCAATTAATTTCGTGTTTCAGTCAAGACGGGTGTTGTATCTCAGGTATTTAAACGTACGTACCAGTTTGTTCAATTTGGTTGCCACTCAGCACAGTTTTAGCTGTTTTTGTTGAATCTCTTTGGAATTCCAGAACATTTGTCTTTCCACTGTGTATTTTCGTGTTCTTTTTATCTTGCGATTTTGAACAGTTAAAACATATAAACAATCTCCTTACTACTACTACTACTACTACTACTGCTGCTGCTGCTGCTGATGATGATGCTGCTGCTGCTACTCGGCTATGCGCAGATAGCAAAGTTGTCCCTGACGCAGTGTCGCTTGAACTGCTTGACAATTGAGGATGGGACCGATAGGTTGTCCGGATAATTAACAATCTACGCTGCGTAACATTTCGGAAGAGCGAATATTTTCTAGCAGTTACTTTGTACTTCACATTTTCTGTCGTCTGTATAAATGTTGAAGGAATTGGTGACAAAGTGTACCCTTGTCTTACTGCTGCCAGTATAGCTCACTATAATTGGTGATAAAGGGTACCCTTGTCTTACTGCTACCAGTATATAGCTCACTATAATTGGTGATAAAGGGTACGCTTGTCTTACTGCTGCCAGGATAGCTCACTATCATTGGTGATAAAGGGTACCCTTTTTTACTGCTACCAGTATAGCTCACTATAATTGGTGATAAAGGGTACCCTTGTCTTACTGCTGCCAGGATAGCTCACTATAATTGGTGATAAAGGGTACCCTTGTCTTACTGATGCCAGGATAGCTCACTATAATTGGTGATAAAGGGTACCCTTGTCTTACTGATGCCAGGATAGCGCACTTTATCTGTCTAAACGACAGCGGACGTATGGTCCGATTCCCGGCAGAGCAAGAAATCTTTCTGTCCAGAATCCAGACCGGCTCTGGGACCCGCCTAGCTCCCTATTCAATGCATCTTTCCCCAGAGGTAAAGCGGCCTGGGCGTGAAGCTGAACACTCACCTCCATCAAGTACAATCACGGTTAAGATTGATGGGACCTATGACTCCTCTTCCCCATACGCCTACATGGCTTTTACAAGGACATCTTTACTTTACTGTATCGTACTCTTCGGACAAGAACTAAGTGGGTGTACTCTCCCTGTCAGGACAAAGTATCTGACTGTCAAACGGATTGGTGCCAGTACCTGGATAGAATATTTGCTGGGATATTGTACCGGTATATCAAATACACCGACAATTGTGAGAAGTTTTTACCTCTTGTGATCTTATATTTTGGTGTATTGGAATACTTTGTAAATATAAAACGATGGGCAAAGCCCAGAAACCAAGTAATCCTAACAGACGTAATATACCGACATCGTAACCCTGTACGGAACTCTAATCTACGTTGACGATGATTATGATGAACTCGTATAATTGACATCTGTGCAACGTACTACGACGCCATCCTTGTCTGCGGGGTGAAAATCGAGTATACACACTCCCTGATTGACGAAATTTTGTTACGCCATTTCAGATTTACGCAGTTAAAAACGAAGTCACCAAATGAAATTATAACATTTTTTTGAAGCGCATAACGAAATTTTCCTTGCGGTAATGAAAGTGCAGCGAGTGAAGGTGGCGGAAGAATGCTGCTGGGCGATAACACAGGCGGCGGAGCGGTTATACTGCTGCCGAGCAGATCCCGCTATGTTGGAGTTTGGATTTCTACTGGACGGCCTTGTGCGTAAGTACATGTATGCAATTGGCCATAGGTGTATTCAATACCTACTGGCGCAAAATTCTATTTGCGCTGGGTTTTCCGGGACGTAACGATTGCGTAAGTCGGGGAGTGTCTGTATGAAGAAATAGCAAACGGAGGGGCAGGAACGCGGGTGAAATCCATAATCAAGCTGTGCAGGACCGGAAAGAATATTGTTTATGCCTTCGTCTTTTCGTATCCCTCCAAAATGAGAGGCGGTGAAACACGAGCTGTAATATTCAGGTATGCTGGTGGCGTTGACTGTGGTGCAGATCGTCACTGCTGGTTATTTTAGGGTGGTGCCAAGGTAGAAGTTGGCAAAGACAACTGGTTTTTTGCTATTTTTATCGTGCAAGTTGAAGTTATTTTCCTAATTTTCTACTGTTTGAAGTTTAAAATGAAAAACTTACCACGTTTGTTGTTTTGTAAGTAGTTTACATGCTATTTTGTAAAGTTAACTTTCACACACTAATATACACACGCTTTTTTTTCTCTTCTTTAATTCGCGGAAGGCATGGGGATTACGAGACCGGCTTTCTGTAATTGTTTGGGAATGAGTTGGTTTGTAGGAAAAAGTGTTTTAATTACAACACTAACATACGCTTAGAATGGGATTCGGACCGCCTGCTAATGCTGCATTCACTGAGTAAGAACGACTTGCGTGCTAATTAGCTTCACGTTCTTTGACAAGAGTCACATAGTTTTAGCCTATTCAGTACGCAATTTGAAAAATGTCGAAAATGCAGTTAAACGATAGACAGGAATTACCTTACCATAGAGTGGAAACGATGTATTTCGTCATGTGCGTAGGGAGCTTCTGTCACAGATGCTGGTAGGAAATGGAGAATTCGTCTTTTCACTTCCTGGTCTTCTGATTTTTCGTACTGAGGCCGGTTTCTGAAGGTTTCAGTCCGTCATCATGTAATACTGTTCAAGACTAACTCACCACATAGATCCATTTCACTGTACTTCTCGGTAGAGTACAAATGCGTACTCTGAAATACTAATTTCGGTATTTCTTAACTAGGCCTATTTTGTGTTTACGTTGATAGAAGGGGCTTCACGTTTCATTATCAGTTTTATATTACCGAATAAAGAAGAAAATAAATTTCCCTGCGTGATTAATTAGTACAACGTCATGAGGACGTATTCCTAATTTTGGCATAGTGAGGTAGTGGGTGGTCAGCTTCATGCCCTCACCTCCTTACCCCCGAGAAAGAAACCTCCTTATGGAAGACTACTGAAGCCGTGGAACCACTCTGGACTCTGGAGAAAATTTTAGGTTTCTTGCCGCTGTCTGGAATCGAACCCCGATTTCTCGATAATCCAGCCCATATCGGTACGTATCCCGACTGAACTATCCCGGCCCGCAAAGTAAACGTTTGTAATCGAAATAGACTTGTAGCAACTGCACGATTATTATCCTTGTTGGTTCGCATTTATGAGGTGTCAAAAATCGAAGAAGCAGCGTCTCCTTTGCCTTGTCGCCACGTTCATATTCTGCTCCCAATGGAAACGGTCCTAAGAAGAATGCACCCTTAAGGAAATACCAGGGTCGTTCATGTAGTGGAGCTGGCTTGTTCCGCATCCGAGGTTTGCATGGTCGCTGTTGTCCTACTAACGAACATAAAGATATTTGTATATAGAGTCAAACCCCGATAATAGCGCCACTGCTTGTTCTCCGCAATTTTTAGCGTTTAATCGAGGGTGCGGTAATTCGAAATAAGTAAGTACGATTGGGAATTTCTGTTCGCATACTTTCAGGCCACTAAATGAGGGTATTATTATATTGGAGTTTGACTGTTGTGAATTTTAAATTATTTTTGACATTAATATTTCATTGCTTAATAGTTTTAACCTTAGAATTACTAGTAGCCGTCTGAACCTGTTTTATTTTCAGGAGATAAAAGTTATAGTGTGCATATTTGTGTGATGGCCTTTAGTGCTTGTTTCCCGAGGCGGATCGAACACTCCAGCACACTGGTTTGGAGAGCCTTCAGTAAGGAATGACAAAGGACTGAACAATTAAAGGAGTGTAGTACTTTATCCGCCGGTCCCAGTGGCCGCGCAGTCTAAGGCGTAGGTCTGCGGCCGCTCGCCTGCTGAGATCGTGGGTTCGAATTCCACCGGGGGAATGGATGTTTGTCTGTAGTGAGTGTTGTGTGTTGTCAGGTAGAGGTCTCTGCGACGAGCTGATCACTCGTGCAGAGGAGTCCTACCGACTGTGGTGCGTCGTTGTGTGTGATCTAGAAACTTCAAGAATGAGGAGGCCACAGATCGCGTTGGGCCGCAGCGCCACAGGAAAAAAAAAGTACTTTATCCAATAGATTGCCTACACCAGGGGCAATACACGTTTAATAAATGTAAGAAATATATTTCAGTTCTCTAATAGAAGATTTTCAGAAAAAATATATTATTACTACAGTGTTCAGTGAAACGTGTAACAATCTCAAAAGCCGTATTTGGACTGTGCTCCATACAGAATGGAACTATTTTTTAAAAGTCACTAATAGCTCAGCATGTTTGAGAGGTGACAGGTGAGAATTCGTTCATTCGTTTTTTCAAACAGCCCAATAAAAATATGTTATTGTACAATGAAATTGTCTTAGGAATAGGTGTACTGTAAGAGATGAAGTTGAAAGGTCCTTTATTCGGGGATATTTCTACGACGCTGAAAAAAAAATTGTGGGAAGTTGGAGCAGTTGTAATGTGGAGACTTGCCGCAGACATATTCGCTCTACAAAGTACTGTGTGTTTAATAGAAATGTAGGGATTTTGTGTGTATTCTACCAAGACTGTAATATTCTTTCACTCTTAATTACACCCTTCGGCTCACACAATTATTAAAGGGAACGGATGTTGGCTTTTGCGCCTGCAACTCCTGCTGCGTTTGACGATGGAAACAATATTATCCACAGCACACTGCTCAAATTATGGAATATAAATTCTATAGACCAAAGTTATTTTAATTTTCATCGTTCTTCTTAAATTAATATCTCTGGATTCCGCATTGTGGTACAGTCTGCAACATTATGTAATGGACCACGGCAAATGGCAATAGAACTAGCACATTTTAAGGTGACTTATTTTTTTGAAATTGGGTAAGATTATGGTATATCATGTCCGAGTATCTGTGCCCTCCGTTATAAATTTTGAACAAAACTATGGAAATTTCATGAAAAAATGTTTGAAAGTTGTACTTTTTATGAAAAGTTGTTTGATAATCGTACTTTTCGTGAAAAGTTGTTTGGAAGTCGTACCGTTATCAGTAATGCGTGGCGCCTATGCAATATTCTGAGGTGGAGCTACACTAGTTCCGCTTAACCTACTTCACGGATCTTCAAAAAATCACAAAAGTCTACTAATTAAGCAAGTGGGTAAGTTGGTAAAACGGCAGGTATTTAAATTTGGTGACTCTTTGTTTGAAGGTAATGCAATAAATAATGAACATTTGGAAGAAGGTTTCTGGAAGTTTTTAGTGACGTAGATCACAAACGTGCGTATTGTTTTCGTACGACGCATTTCAAATCGGTCAGTAAATAATGATTCTTCTGTCACTCATTGTGTCTTCGCGTACTGTAATCAAGCATCTCAACAGAAGTGTTATTCGTCACATGGAATGTTATCATATTGTTTTTACAAGGCGGTCATTTAAATGTTTACAGCAAGGCGACAGCTGTATGTGCTATCTGATCTATGGGCAAGAAATTATGCATTATGCCTACAATGTCTCTGTAGTGTATTTATGCGTTTGTTGTGAATTTCGTAATGAAGCGCTGCCGTTTTCTTAAAGAGTAGTTAATGTGGTCGTCTTTGTAAAGGAAACTGTACGTTCTCTTTGAGGCGGGAATTGAGTTATTAAATATTCCGATGAATTTTTAAGCTCAGTTGAATGTTGTTTTCTGTCAAGTAACGAATGTGTTAATTACAAGTTACTGAGACGTCGAATGGTAGAGCAGAAACGGAATGTGATGGCACACGGAAACGCACGGGTGGAGAAGTGAAGGGGAAAAAGGCGAATGGATGGGGTAGCCAGCAGTCGTGCACTGTATCGGACACGGTCTATCCAGCATTACTACCGCTGATGCGCACCCCTCGGCTGCCAGCAGCCGACTGAACTGACACCCCCGCCGATATAAATGGACTCG